>Ga0335077_10009789_pt1 | contig 11912 bp, 10 predicted proteins | sample Lox_Sample_31_FD_207151 | JGI IMG/M metagenome (GOLD analysis project Ga0335077, IMG submission 207151) | Soil microbial communities from Loxahatchee National Wildlife Refuge, Florida, United States - Lox_Sample_3.1 | ecosystem: Environmental > Terrestrial > Soil > Wetlands | place: USA...
TTTCGCAGCACCCGCGCCCGGCATGCACGAGGAGCGCGTGTCGTCGCCGTGGCAGCGGATGGATCCTGTCGCGATCCGTCTCTTGATGCTTGTCGGATACATATTTGTCACACTTCCGTTCGTCGAATGGCCGGGGAGCGTCCTGCACAACCTCGAACCGTTCGCGAAGTCGCTTTGTTTTTTCTTTTTTGTGGTGGCTACCGTTGATACTACCCGTAAGCTCCAGTGGTTGCTCGCGGTGTACGTGTTCACGCAGGTGTTTCGCGTACTCGAGCCGCTCTATATGCACATACGGTTCGGCTATTGGGGCGGGCTCACCTCACTCGGGAACTGGGAGTATATGGATCGTCTCTCCGGATCGCCTTGGGACATCATCAATGCGAACGGTCTTGGATTTGTGATCATACTGACTCTCCCCATGCTGCACTTTTTGATCCGTCCTGACACCCTGCTGCGGCGGCTGATCTGGGGCGGCATCGCGGGAGCGATGTGTTACGCACTCGTGCTGAGCGCATCGCGGTCGGGCTTTCTCGGCTTTGTGTTCCTTTGCCTGTTCGTCATCTGGCGCAGCAAGCGCCACCGTCTGGCACTGCTTAGCGTCGCTGTGCTCGGAGGTATCGTGGCGCTGTTCCTGATGACGGGCCTGCAGAAGGAGCGTTACGTATCCATCGTGTCGAACGATGCGCCCGGAGCCATCACGGCGCATCAACGCATCGAAAACCTGATCAGCGATTTCAAGGTATCGCTACGGCGCCCATTCTTCGGGCATGGGTTAGGCACCTCGGCAGAAGCCAACGCTCACTTCGGCAATAACTGGCTGCTCTCACACGATCTCTATACCGAAACAGCCGAAGAGCTGGGGTATATTGGCCTCGCATTGCTTCTGGCGCTTATCTGGAGCTTCATACGCGCCTGCAGGATTGCGCAGCAGGTGACGAGCGAGGTCGTGGATGCCGATGAGCGTCTGCAGTTCCTGCGCAGTGCCGCTAGTTCCCTGGTGACCGTAGTGGCGGTCGACCTCTTCTTCAGCTTTGCCGCGTTCGGACTGTCGGAGCCGTACTGGTATTTCTATGGCGGCCTAACCGTAGTGACCGCGCGCCTGGCGATCAAGCTCGCGCCGGATGCAGCACGTGAGAGCGCGATTGCACTTGCCGGCGGTCGGACACACCGCAGCTCTCATTCCGGCAGGGGCCGTTTGCGGTCCCGTAGTAGGGCGCCGACCGCGGCGCGCCTCGGCCGTGCAACACCCGTTGACAGGGCCTGATTGCCATGTGCGGTATCTGTGGCTTCGTGACTTTTGCCGGATGGTCGTCCACCACATTACAGGCGATGAACAACGTCATCGTGCGGCGCGGACCCGACGGGGAGGGATCTGTCGTTTCGGGCGCCGCAGGTCTCGCCATGCGGCGGCTGGCGATTATCGATGTCACTGGCGGCGCGCAGCCCATCTACAACGAGGACCGCTCGGTCGCCTTGGTATTCAACGGCGAGATTTACAACTTCCAGGCTCTGCGCGAGGGACTCTTGGCGCGCGGACACGAGTTCCGCTCCAACTCAGACACCGAAGTGGTCGTGCATCTCTACGAAGAGCGCGGTCCGGAGCTGGTGCGCGAACTGGAAGGTATGTTCGCGTTCGCATTGTGGGACGCGCGCCGCGAGACGCTCCTGCTGGCGCGGGACCGCTTGGGGATCAAGCCTCTGTTTGTGGCACCGCTGTCGGGCGGAGTGCTGTTTGGCTCGGAAATGAAATCGCTCTTGGCGACGGGCCTCGTGCCAAGGGATCTCGACTGGCAGGCGCTGGACGAATTCCTCGCTTACACATTTATTCCGGCCCCACGCACCATTTACCGCGCAATCCGCAAAGTTCCGCCGGCGACGATCGTCAGCGTTGGAACCAAAGGGGAGATGACCGAGAGAACCTTCTGGCAGGTCCCAGACGTTGAAGTCGTTCCGCGGACGCAGAGCGAGTGGGTCACATGCGTAGAAACGACACTTCAGCGCGCAGTGCGATCGCACCTGGTAAGCGACGTTCCAGTCGGGGCCTTTCTCTCTGGTGGGATCGACAGCGGCCTCATGGTAGCCATGATGGCTGCGGCAAGCGAACGGCCGGTTGAGACCTTCACAGTCGGGTTCGGGGATCCCGGCTCCTCGTTCATCGATGAGCGGATCTATGCGCGCATGATCGCGCAGCGCTATCGGCTGAATCACCACGAGATCGCCGTAGAGCCGCACGTCACGGACATCATCACGGACATCGTGTCGGCATTCGATGAACCATTCTCCGATGACTCTGTGATTCCGAGTTACTACGTCTCTCGGGAGGCATCACGGTTCGTGAAGGTTGCACTAACAGGTCTCGGAGGGGACGAGCTGTTCGGCGGGTACCGCCGCTATCTGGGACTGCGAGTGGGGGACGCGTATCGCCACATACCTGGTTGGCTTCGTCTGGGGGTCATCGACTCTATCGTTCGCCGACTTCCCGAGCCGAAGAGTTCAAGTGACAGGATCGATCACCTGAAGCGATTTTCGCGGGCCTCTTCACTGCTCGCCTCGGGCCGCTACCAGGACTCGATGGTCACCTTACCGTCGCCCGAACGCTCGCGCCTGTATCTAAAGGACGTGGCGGCAGCGATCGATGCGGAAGCCACGAGGACGGTCCTCACAGCAACGTTTGATGGCTTTCGGTACGGAACGAGCATCGATCGCGCGCTCAAGACCGACCTGCGTTATTACCTTGCGGATGACATTCTCACGCTCACAGACCGATTGGGTATGTGGCATTCCCTCGAGCTGCGCGTTCCGTATCTCGACCATCGTCTCGTGGAAGAGGCGATGAGTATCTCAGCAAACCTCAAGATACGGGGTCTCGATCAGAAGCACATCCTCAAGGAGGTCGGCAGCAGGTGGTTACCCGAACCGGTGATCAGGCACCGCAAGCAAGGCTTCGAGGCGCCGATGGGGCGGTGGCTGCGTGGGCCGCTCAAGCAACTATTGGAGGATACTCTCACACCGCATGGGCTGGCCTACGCGGGCGTCTTTAATCCGGACGAGGTGGAACGGCTAAAGCACGAGCACCTATCGGGAATTCGTAAGCACAGCAAGCTACTCTTTTCACTGCTCATGTTCCATCTCTGGTGGGAGACACGACACAACACCGCGGCGGAAGCGCTGGAGCAGATTCCACGGGCCGCCACGTTCGCCGCATGAAGGACGCACTGGCGCTCACCTGGACCGCGCACCGTCGCACAAGGGGTCTATGCGCCGGCCTCGAACTCGAGTTACTCGTTCTTGAGACAGTCTTCCGCGGCCCAATGCGCTACTTCATCCTGAGTCTGCGCACGGTGGCCCTGCTGCTGCGTCGGAATCCACACATCCTTCTGGTGCAAAATCCGTCCCTTGTACTGAGTGCGCTGGCCGTTGGGCTACGGCCGGTATTTCGCTACCGACTGGTCGTCGACGCCCACAATGAGGCGGTCACCCCGTTCATCCACCAGCAGCGCTGGCTGCAGCGTCTGTCGCACTGGGTGTTACGCAACGCCGACCTGACCCTCGTAACGAATCGTGCGCTGGCGGTAGCTGTCGAGACGCAGGGCGGCCGGGCCTTCACGCTTTCGGACCCCATACCGCAGATCCCGTCAGTTTCTGCCTCGAAGCTGCGTGGCGAGTTTAATGCCGTTCTCATTTCGACTTTTGCTCCCGACGAGCCGGTCGCTGCTGTGCTCGACGCTGTGCGGGGGCTGAACATCCACCTTTACGTCACCGGTGACTTCCGGAAGCTCGATCCGAGTGTCGCGCGGCGTGTACCGGCAAATGTGCACTTTACGGGCTTCCTCTCCGAGGAAGACTACTGGAGACTGCTACAGTCCGCTGATGCGCTCGTCGATCTCACACTCATGGACAATTGTCTGGTATGCGGCGCTTACGAGGCACTGGCCGCCGGCAAGCCGATGCTTTTATCGAACAATCCGGCGAGTGTTGAGCTCTTTGGTGACAGCGCGTTGTATACCGATAACACTTCGAGCGACATTCGTCGGATGCTGGAGAAACTAAGGAAGCAGCGCGAACAACTCGAGGGTGCCGGAGTTGTCAAACGCGCCGAGCTTGTTACCTCATGGACAGCACGGGCCGGGCGGCTTACAGAGACCTTGCGACACTGGGAGACGGGGGCATGGTCGGGAACGGTTCTCTGAGGGCTGAACCTAGTCGCCGCCGGTTGAAGGTTGTCGCGCGGCGCCTGGCTAATGCACGGCCACCCCTGTTGGGGCATTAGGAGTGGCAGCGACTGCGGTTCCGCCACCACCCACAGAGACTGGTAAGCCCGAGGCACTCGCTGTTCCGGAGGAATCAATCACGAAGAGGTAGGCCGTCTCCCCAGCCTGGAACTGTCCGAGGTTCACTGTAGCGGTGATCGAGCCATCGCTCCAGCTGCTCGGGATCTGATTCTCGATCACGGTGGCTTGACTCAACACAGCCTTGTTAGCGAGCACGACACGCGCCAGCGTGGTGTCAAGATAGATGTCGGCATAGTAGCGCCAGTTGTTGGGACCCTTCATCAGACTCCAGCCGCCGATGCCAATCGTACGCGCCATGCCTGGATACTTGTCGGTAGGGCCAGCGTAATTCATGACCTGTTTGCCGTTCTCACGGATCTGGATATACCCATCATTCTCGTTGGTGATTCTGAGCGCGACCTCCACTTTGGACCATTTGCCGGCGGCCGGATTGACTGCCGATCCCCACCAGGCATTGTGGCCGTTTAGGTCAGGGTTGAGGAGTGACTTGCCGTCATCAGTGACAACCCATTGTGAACCCTTATCGCTGTTGCTCGTTGGGTGGGGAGGGCCGTAGGCGGTGTACCAGTTGTTGGGCATCTCATAGGGAGAACAGCAGACGGAATAGGCGAAAGTCTTGATATTGTTGGACGCCCCGAATGCCCACGCGTCGTCGAGGCGCTGATACCAGCTCGCATAGATGTTCGACGGAAATGCAGACAACCTGATGTTCTTAAACACAACTGCATTGCCGCCTCCGTAGGCGCCACCGGCTACCGCCGTGGCCACTGCAGGGGAATGTTGGTTACCGGCGATGTATCGAGTGTCGTGATCGTGTGGTGGATTCACGCCCCTCATCGGACTGTGGTAGGTGGTGTTGTACGGCGGAATGCTACTTGGCCACGCGCCGTCCCACTTATCCGTGATCTCGCTGGTGGTCGCGTTGTCCCACACCAACGGAGCCGCCGTTCCCTTGGTACCGAATCCAGTCCCAGATACGGTAATTGTGCTGCCGTGATTCAGAGCGCCATTCACTTGTTGTACGACGGGGGCACTTACGGCCTCTGCAACAGCGACCATCACGGACATTGCAAGTGACAGTTTACCGAGTAGGTGCATTATTGAATCCCCCTGCAGGATACTGCGCATAAAAATACGCTCATTCGCTTAGGTCACTATTGACCGAGGTCGCAGCTTGCCACTAAGACAACACATGATGTGTGCCAGAACATGGACCTTACTCGTCGATTCTAAGCTGCTGAGAGAGCTGAGTGTTTTGGACGTTGGCCACGTTGAAAACTCTTGCTTGTGTCGCAGCTTGCCGACATCTATTGGCCTGAAATTAAACCGATATGCAGCGTGAAAATGGCTCAGTGCGAAGCTCGCCATTAACCGATAGCGCAAGCGTTGCCGTCGGTCCTGATACACCTACTTCACGATTCTGAGCAGCGTGTACCAAGCCCAGTTGCCAAGAGGCGGGATTGCATGCAGCAAGAACCGATCAAAGCGGTGCAACTTGGAACTTAGCGCACGGAAGAAGTGGAGGCCTCCCGGCACATATGTGAGTGCGACCGCGCCGAGCGCGGTCAGATAGAACTCGCGGTGCTCGAATGAACTGAAGCGCGAAAGGAGCGACGGCAGCTGGCTGAGCTCCAGCGGTTGCTCATCTGGAGTGCGAAACTGCGGCGTGAGTTTCCGGTAAAGCCTTATGAACGGATTGGTTGCAAGTGGTTCAGCGAACCAGGCAACGCCGCCAGGTTTCAACACGCGGTGCAATTCGTCGAGGGCTTTCACAAGATCCAGATGATGGATGATCGCAAAGCCCACGGCGACGTCGAACGACTCCGCTTCATATGTCAGCTGCTCCGCGGCCATGACATCGACGGAACAGCGGTCAAGGAGCGAGGAGTCACTCAGCGTACGGCGAGTGCCTTCTGCTGCCTGCGGCGAGATATCGAAGGCGTGCACGTTGCCGCCCATTTGCGCTAAGTCCCGGGTGATCCAGCCTTCCCCGCAGCCGTACTCCAGCACGTGTTTTCCATGAAGATCTCCCAGGGAGTTCCGCATCTGGCTATAGACGTACTGAGTAGGTCTCGCGGTGTAGTGGCGCGGGTAAAGATCGTCGCCGCTGTACTTCTTGTCGTGGAACCGCGTCTCACGCTCGAGGCGGGCTTGCAGCACGGGATCTTTGCTGTCCAATGGACCTTCCTCAAGGATACACCAACCAACGCGAGTATCGCGCAAGTACGCCTTCACCGCGAGCTTGGTGTTGTCTTGGTCATGGACCTAGGTGCGCACTTGCGATCGCCGCGCTCGAGAGCGGGCGGGTGGCGGGCTTGTATATAATCGTCGCTCGGTGCACGTGCGGCCGCCCCGACGGTTCTGGGCTGTATACAACAATGTTCCGATATAGCATTTTTGTGCTGATTCATCACGCACGGGTTGCGAACTTACTGATGTCAGCGGTTTGACGGACGGCCACGCTGGTAGCGCTACAACCTCAGTGGAGCCGATCATCACATTGCGGATGGCTCGGACCGGAATATCTTGCGTCGCGCTTTCACCTTGCATTGCGACCAACGGGCTGTCTGGACAATCTGGAAATTTACATGAAGAGCAAGACGCTTACGGCGACATGGTACTGAACTGGAGTTGACCCGCTTTCGTGGACACCTCAACGTAAGGTATGGAGGGGTTCACGATGGCAAAAACAACGACCCGGTACACCCCGGAGTTTAGGCGCCAGATGGTCGAGCTGGTGCGCGGCGGTCGCAAGCCTGCGGAGTTATCGCGCGAGTTCGGGCCGACGGCCTGGACGATCGCGTTATGGGTCAAGCAGGACGCCAGGGACCATGGCAAGGGGGATGGCGGGCTAACGACGGCTGAACGTGAGGAGCTCACGCGGCTGCGGCGCGAGAACCGCAAGCTCAAGGAGGAGCGGGAGATCCTTGCAAAAGCCGCGGCCTGGTTCGCCACCGAAAGCACTCCCTCGAAGCGCTCTTCGGGTTCGTGAAGGTGAATCAGGCCACCCATCCGGTGGGGATGATGTGCCGGCTGCTTCAAGTGTCGAGGAGCGGGTTCTACGCCTGGCGGGATCGGCCGATGTGCAACCGCCGGCGAGAGGATCTGGCGCTGACGGGGAAGATCGCGGCAATCCATCGTTTCTCGCGAGAGACGTACGGCTCGCCGATGATCCACGCGGAGCTCGCCGACGAGCACGGTATCCATGTCGGACGCAAGCGCGTCGCGCGGCTCATGCGTGCGGCGGGATTGTGCGGAGCGACGCTGCGGAAGTTCGTAGTGACGACGGAGCGGGCGTCGCAGAGCTCTTCTGTAGCCGATCTGGTCGAGCGGCGCTTCTACGCCGAGCGGCCCAATCGTCTGTGGGTGGCTGACGCGACCTACATCCCGACCTGGAGCGGCTTTCTGTATTTGGCGATCGTGCTCGATGTGTTCTCGCGCAAGGTGGTCGGCTGGGCGATGGAGACGCACCTGCGCACCGAGCTGATGCTCGCAGCGATCGACATGGCGATCACGATGCGCAAGCCCAAGGAAGTGATTCATCACTCCGACCACGGCTGCCAATACACCAGCTACGCCTTCGGCAAGCGATGCCAGGAAGCGGCCATCATGCCCTCGATGGGCACGGTGGGTGATGCCTACGACAACGCGATGGCCGAGAGTTTCTTCGCGACTCTCGAGCGTGAAGTACTCAGCCGCCGGCGCTTCAAGAGCCAGGCAGAGGCGAAGATGGCGATCTTTGATTGGCTGGAGGGCTGGTACAACCCGCATCGGCGGCACTCGGCGCTTGGTCGACGCTCGCCGGTCAACTACGAACGCTTGGCGCTCTCGCGTGAGGCGGCCTGATGTGGAACTCACGTTCACAGCGGTTCAACTGCAGGGGTGTCAGAGCAGCGGGTACCCCTGCGATCGCCGCTCCTGGGGCTTTGTATGCAGTCGATTTTTCTCAACTCATGAAAAATGCAGAGCTTCTGCCGCCTGCGGCAGCAGACTGCGCTGCTGGTAAGATCGATGAACATCGAGAAGACGAAAGTTCGGAACTAAGACGACAACCTGTCCACGAAACCGGGGCAGCTCCAAACCAAGAGGCCACCGGTTGGACTATTGCCTACTCGCGCGGGCCGCCCTTGCAGTTCGGGAGGCCTGATGCACACGTAGACTTACTCGACGCGTCTGGCAACAATGTGGACCTGCTTCCGTGAGAGGGTCATGGCTTCCGACGAGATCAATATTCTCTACCTCATCGATTATTTTCAGGGCACCGGGGGTACCGAAACTCATCTCGCACGTCTCATTATCGGACTGCGGGAAACATTTCGCTGCTCGGTCGTGGCATTTGACATGGGAACGAACCCGCTCCTCGACGCGCTGCGATCCCGCGGCATACCGGTCATGCATCTACCGGTCGCGAGGGAGTATGTTCCGAATGCGGTTGTGCAGGCGTGGCGCCTCTGGAAGCTCATACGCCGCAACCGCTACGACATCGTCCAGACGATGGGTCAGAAGGCCGATACCTACGGCGCGCTCATTGCAAGGCTGGCAGGCGTCAGACATCTCGTTTCCAGCAAGCGCGACACGGGCGATTTACGCAAGCCGCTGCACATGTTCCTGAACAGGCGCCTGAAGTCGCTGTTCGACGCGTTCATCATGGTTGCCGATGCGGTGAGAGTCGTAGTGGTCGCGAACGATCATCTACCGGTCTCACGTGTTACGACGATCTACAATGGTGTAGATGTGACGCGCTTCGTCGTTGCCTCGAGTGCCCAGAGAGCCGAGGCTCGCAAGCACTTTGGCTTCGCTGAGACGGATTTCGTCGTCGGAATGGTTGCCGCGTTTCGTGCTGAGAAGAATCATGACGTGTTCTTTGACGGCCTTTCACGCGCTGCTTCGGAGATACCGTCCCTGCGGGTGCTGGCCGTCGGTGCGGGACCCCTCCTGACTCATTTCCGCGATCGCGTCTCCGGCGCGCCGCTCGGCGACCGAACGCTGTTCACGGGAGAGGTTTCCGAGGTGCTACCGTGCCTCTGGAGTATGGATGTCGGCTGCCTGACTCCAGGGAGCAATGAGGGATTCTCCAATGCTGTCATCGAGCAGATGGCTGCGGGTCTTCCCATGGTGGTGACCAACGTCGGCGGTAACGGCGAAGCGGTGGTGAACGGGGGGAATGGCTTTGTCGTGCCTCCTTTTGATGCCGAAGCTCTTTCCAAGGCACTTATAGAAGTGCACGGGGATCCCGTGCGAGCGGCGGCGATGGGCCGTGCTTCACGCCAGAGGGCCGTCGAGAGGTTCTCGCTCGAGAGAATGTGCTCTGAGCACGGCAGGCTCTACCTCTCACTTTACCGTGCGGAGCGCGAGGTGAGTGCCGAGCCGCCGGATGGTCGGCCGTGACCGCGGCTGCGGCGACGGGTCCGCCCATGGATCAGAGTGACGGATTCTCCTGCACGGTAACTGGATTTGAAGGATTCGAGCGGGAAATCCTGCGACTGCGCAACGCAAATCGGGACCACGCTGAAACTCTGGAGTACCTGAGCTGGCGCTATCAGAGCACGCACGATGCCCCGCCCCCTCGCGTATTCTGGCTTGCGTCTCCCGGCGGGGAACGGATTGGCATGGGCTCCGTGGTGTTCCGCCCGTATTGGATCGCGGAGGTACGGGCGCAGATCGCAGTACTGGGAGACATATCACTCGATACGAGGTGGCGTCGCCGAGGGCTCGGTCTGCGGCTGATGCGATTCATCACCGCCTGGTTGGACGACCACTTTCCAAATCAGCCGGCCTTGGTTATCCCCACAGAGCCTGCACGCCGTGCTCTTCTCAAGGCGGGTTGGGTCACACTCGGGTCTCTCGTTCCACATGTATACGTCCTGGATGGTACCCGCTACGCGAACGCACTCGTGCATAGCAAATGGCTCGCCTCTCGGATTGCAATGCCGATGCGCTCTCTCGCGCGCTCAGTGGCGCGCCTGCATGTGCCGGGTGACGGGACGCTACGTCTAACGGAAGCGCTCGATGCACCGCTACTGGATTTCGCGCGTAGCTTGCCGGCCGCAAGGGGCGTAGGGCGCGACCTGAGCCCTGAGGCGTTGGTGTGGCGCTATGCGCAGCACCCGCATACACACTTCCGTTTCGGCGCCTTCGCACGCGCCGGACAACTCCGTGGATTCCTCATCTACGAGGACGCGTCTCTCGAGCAAAGCCGCTTAATCTACGACGTCGTCGCGGGAACAGGGGCAGACGTGCGTGCGATGCTAGCCCTCTTCATACTCCGCGGCCTTGACACCCCCGGCCTTGCCAGTCTCAGGATCGCGATGAACGAGCGCCATCCTTGGGTGGCTTGTGTACGAGTGTTGGGCTTCATCAGTCGCCGTCCAGACACCGTGTTTCAGGTCCACTGTACCGATGGCGTGGCTGAATCTCTCACTTGGTCCATCACTCAGGGTGATAAGGACACCTGATGCGAAGTCGGGCATTTTGCGAGATCGCACCGTGAGCTCACTCATGGTGCGTGCTTGGAGCCTGGCAGAGTGGCTGCGCAGCGAAGCCGTGTGGGAACGTTTGCTGACACGCTCGAACGCGGACGCGTTGTTTCTGTCATGGCAATGGCTGACGAATTGGTGGCGGTTTTACGGCGAAGCGCTGGGTCTGACACCCGAGATCATGGCCTTCTATCGTGGTGATGACCTCGTCGGTCTCGCGCCATTGTATCGACGTGAGCTCACGCGGGCCGGGTTCGTTCGCACATACTCCGTGCAGGTGATGGGCGTAGCGTGGCGGGATCCGTTCCCGCTGATCTCGGAGTACCAGGACGTGATCGCCCTGCCGGAGGATCTTCACGCGATTCGTGTCGAATGTGTCCGTGCCCTATTAGCTCAGCCGGCGTGGACGGAGTTTGTGATCGGATGCACTACCGCCGGCGAAGAGTGGCTCGGCACATTCTCCCACCTCGTGCGATCCCATGCTCACTACGCACGTGAGCTCGATCGCTCGGTGAGCTATCAGGCAGATCTCGCCCAAGGGTTTGATCCATACCTAAGGAAATTGGGACAATCGACCCGGCGGAGCCTGTGGAGCCTACGTCGGCGTCTGGCGCAGGAGCATGGCGAGGTGCGCTGCGAATTTCTCACGCGGGAGCAAATCGAAGAGGGATTCAACGACCTTAACCGGCTGCACCAGCTGCGCTGGAACAAACCGGCGTTTGCCGGCGAGCGCTTGGAATACCACAAGCGCTTAGCCACGGACCTCGCCGCACGCGGAGAACTTGCGATAACTCGACTACGTGTGCTGGGCAACGTGGTATCCGTGCTGTATGACATCCGTAAGGGCACGCGTCAGTACAACCTGAAGCTTGGGTTTGATCCGGCATTCACAGGGCGTCTGTCGCTCGGCCTGATCCACTTTGGCTATGCCATGGAGGCCGCGGCAGAGCGCGGTGTCACGCTGTATGACTTCCTGGCGGGTCCGGGGCAGCGCTGCGACTTCAAGCGCAACCTCGCGCAGACACGGCGAGAACTTAGCTGCGTCCAGATCGTAAGGGGCTCGTGGCTGCCGCCGCTCTACAGGTGGCGAGACCGATTACGCCGATCTGAAGGGCTCCAGGAAGCCGGCCCCTTCGAGTGACCA
>Ga0335077_10009790_pt1 | contig 11912 bp, 10 predicted proteins | sample Lox_Sample_31_FD_207151 | JGI IMG/M metagenome (GOLD analysis project Ga0335077, IMG submission 207151) | Soil microbial communities from Loxahatchee National Wildlife Refuge, Florida, United States - Lox_Sample_3.1 | ecosystem: Environmental > Terrestrial > Soil > Wetlands | place: USA...
GAGCTGTCGAAGCCGTCCATCTCCGCCAGAAGCTGATTCAACGTCTGCTCGCGTTCTTCGTTGCTAAATCCGATCCCACGGCCCGAAGTACGCGATTTACCGATCGCATCCAGCTCGTCAATAAAAACAATGCACGGAGCTTTTAGCTTCGCCTGTTCGAAAAGGTCACGAACGCGCGCCGCGCCCACGCCGACGAACATCTCCACGAATTCCGATCCGGAAATCGAAAAGAACGATACGGCCGCCTGACCGGCGACGGCCTTCGCCAGCAGGGTTTTGCCCGTTCCCGGCGGGCCGACGAGGAGCACGCCTTTCGGAATCCGCCCGCCCAGCCGCTGATACTTACCGGGCTGCCGGAGGAAATCGACGATTTCCTCCAGTTCAATCTTCGCCTCGTCTACACCCGCAACATCCTCGAACGTGACCTTCGTCTTGCTGGACTGATCGTAAATCTTCGCCTGGTTTCTGCCGAACGTCATTGCGCCGCGGCCTTGCATCATGCGCCGTAGGCCGACCGTGTAGATGAAAACGATGAACAAAAGCGGAAGCATCCAGACGAGCAGGCTCCAAAATCCGGAGGAGGTGTCGATGTGACCCGTGAACTTCACCGGGTGCGCTTCGAGTTCTTTAAGAAGCTCGGCTTCGTCGACCCCCGGCAGGCGAGACGTTTTGATGGTTCGTTCGGCTGTGGATTTCGGGTGGGCCGGATCGGGCTTAAGAACGCCGATCAACTGGCGCTCGGTTATTTGAACCTCGCTCAGATGGTCCGCCCGAAGCTCGGCCAGGAATTCGTCATAGGAAACTTCTTTGGGCCCCGCGCTGGGAACCATGCGGTTAGCAAGATAAACCGCAGACACCACCAGCAGGATGTTGATAGCCGTAAAGGCCAAACGATGTTTCTGTTCACGATCCACTCTATTTTGAAACAGCATTCGAATCGCCAACGTTGCTGGTGGATCTGCCCACCGCCGATGAGGAGCGGGAAGACGAATACAACGCGTGCCTGCGGTTCGATATCGAACTTCTGACCAGACGCGTAGTGGCGATCACAAACTGCGCGCGAAACAGCCGCAGGCAACGGGACATACACTTGGTCGGCAACGGTCGAACGGGCGAAGCCCAACTTCTCAATCTGCGCCTTTCGGCGAAAGAAAGTGGTGCAATTCGCTCAAGCGCAGCGAGTGCCCGGGCAATCCCGCTTTCGGGCTTTGAAATTCGGCGCGACGAAGGCCACTTCATCGCTTTGTTTCAGAGAGATAGGCGGCACAAACTAAACCCGGGCGACGGAAATCGGGCGTGGTGAATTGGGGCAGCGCGTGCAGTGTGTGAGTTTGCAGGAAGGGGTGCAAGAGCGATAGCCCGCGCTTAACCATGTGTTGAGAAAAGAACTTGCCGCACGCGGTCCAGCGGCGAATATCGAAAATCCGCCATTCGGGGGGCGGCCCGTACCTGCCGTAAGCGAGGACGTTCTTTCAGAAATCCTGGCGGTCGAGCGCGAAATCGGCATCAAACTGGACGCGGAGCGGCAGGCTGCGCAGCAATGGCTCGAGCGTACGCGGGGCGAGATCGAACAGGCAAAACTATCCGCACTCGCGGCTCTCAGGGCATCAGCGGCGAGCGAGGAGGAAGCGGCAAAGAGGGCTGGGCACGACAAGGCCGCCGCGATCCTGCAACAGGCAGGCGCTGAAGCGGAACGGATCCGTGGTCTCGAGGACGCGCGTCTGATACCCATCGTCCGGCAGCATGTGCTTCTCATTGCGGGAGGTCGTGCCGGATGATCGTGACGATGTCCAAGGTCGAAGTCGCCGGCCCACGGGAAATGCTTCTCCCGGTGCTCGAGACCATTCAGCGCGAGGAGGTTCTGGAGATCGCGCCCGACATCAAGGAGCGCATCGGCCAGGGCGCGGTGCAGAACTTGAAGCCCATCGCGCTCGACACGCAAGTGCTCGCGGAACGGCTGGTCCTCGAAGATCTCGGCAACAAGATCGGGCGGCTGCTCACGCTCCTCCCGAAGGTGGAAACGAAGGAGTCGAGTGTGAGGCCATCTCTGGCGGTCGATTCCATTGCTGCCCTGGTCGGTAAGCACCTCGACACCTGCTACGAGCGATCGCAGCACAAGGAAGCCCTGCAATCGGAACTCGGCCAATTGCAGCGCTATTTGGTGTTTTTGGGCGCAATGGAATTGCTGGCACCCAAGGGTGCGGAGGCAGCCGATCGAGAGCTCATTGGCATCCAGGCCAAAGATCCCGCGGCTCTCGATCAACTCGCGAAGGTCGCCGACCGGACCTCGCCGGGTTCGGTGGTCAGTTCCGCGAAGATGGAAGACGGTTCGTACATCGGGCTGCTCACGACAGAGAAGCGCCTCGCAAATAAGCTCCGTGAGGATCTGCGCGGGAGCCAGATACCCGAGATCAACCTGCCTTCGTACCTCGACCGGCTCCCGCTGCCGGAAAAGGTCAAAGCCGCCCAGGCGCGACAAGATGAACTGTCCGCCCAGGTAGCGTCGATCGACAATGAACTGATCGAGATGTCGAGGAAATGGCGCGCGATCTATCAGCCCGTGCAGCGCTGGCTCGATCAGCGCCTCTCGCTCTTGAGGACCAGCGCATCGCTTTACGAGACCGGCCGCTGCTTCGTGCTTTTCGGATGGGTGCCTTCGGGTGCGGTTGCAGGCCTGAGGCATGCGCTGGCGAAGCATCACGGGGACGCCATCGTTCTGGAGGAACGAGAGATCCTCAAGCAAGACCTGGACACTGTGCCTGTCGTATTGCGAAATCCGACCTACCTTCAACCCTTCGAGCTCCTGGTGCGGCTGTTGCCGCTGCCCCGCTATACCTCGATCGATCCCACGCCGTTCATCGCCATCTTTTTCCCCCTCTTCTTCGGGATGATTCTCGGGGACATGGGCTATGGATTTATCCTGCTGCTGGTCGCCGTGGGTGCGATCCTGTTTGCCAAGCGAAGGATCATTCGGCAGGTCGGGGAGATCCTGCTCGTCTCCTCGATCTACACGATCGTCTTCGGAGCGCTCTACGGCGAGTGTTTCGGCGAACTGGGCACGCGGCTCTTCGGCCTTAGACCGATTTTCGACCGGCAAACGTCACTCGTGCCGATGGTGTATTTCTCGCTGGCCGTGGGTAGCGTGCACGTGGTCGTGGGACTCGTCCTCGGAGTTGTGTCGGCGCTCAGGGGCAGACAGACCAGGGAAGCTGTGGTCAGATCGTTGAGCATTATGGTCGTGATCTGCGTCGCCGGCGTCCTCGCCTCCTATTTCGCACCGGTCGCCGCTCTGGTGCGCGGGCCGCTGATCACTGCGGTCCTTATCACCATCCCGGTCCTGATATTCATCGGCGGATTTCTGGCGCCGTTCGAGCTGCTCCGGGATTTCGGCAACATCATCTCCTACGTGCGTCTCATGGCTGTCGGCCTCGCATCGGTGCTGCTCGCTTCCATCGCCAACCGCCTGGCGGGTGCTGCGGGCAGTGTCTGGATGGGCGTCGCCGTCGCGATCGTTTTGCATGCGTTCAACCTGTTGCTGGGCGTATTCGCCCCGACCGTCCACGCCCTACGACTCCACTATGTCGAGTTCTTCAGCAAGTTCATGGAGACCGGTGGAAAAGACTTCCAACCGCTAAAGACAAACCTCAAACCCCTAAAGACCAAATGAAGGAGAAAATACCGTGTCGACGGTCATGAATCTTGACAAAGTCCTGCTGGCTTTCGCCGCGGCGTTGAGCCTTGGGCTCAGCGCGATCGCCACCGCCTGGGTTCAGTCGCGAATCGGCGCCTCCGGCGCCGGCGCACTCGCCGAGAAACCTGAATTGACCGCAACCATCCTCATCATGCTGGCGATTCCGGAAACCATCGTAATCCTTGGTTTTGTGATCGCGGCAATGATCCTTCTCGGGAAGTAGCTTGTGAGCCGGGCAGGATTGATCCAGGCGCTACAGCAAGGCGCCGCAGAGGAGACGGCCGCTCTCTGGAAGGACGTGAGGGCCGAGGCGGATAAACTGCGGCTGGAGTCGGCCCGCGAGATCGATGCCGAGCGGCTGGCCATTGCGCAGCAGGTGGCCGCGACGATACGGGGAGTTGAGCAAGCGGCAACCGCAGCGGCAGAGCGCGAGGCGCGGGACACTCGCATGAGCGCTCGAATCGCGCTTGCAGAGCGACTTCATAGCCTCGCGCTCGCGGAGCTTCCCAATCTGCGGGCACAGGATCCGGAGAAGCTGTTCAGCGCGCTCGCGGCCGAACTCCCCGCTGTGGAGTGGCAGAAAATGAGGGTCAATCCTGCCGACGACGCCCTCGCACGGCAGCGCTTTCCTCAGGCGCGCGTTGAATGCGACACGCGAATCAGCGGTGGCATGGAGATGGAGACGGAGGGCGGCCGCATTCGCGTAAACAATACTCTCGAGACGCGCCTCGAGACGGCTTGGCCCGAGATGCTTTCGGGCCTGATGGCTGCGATTGTTCCGGAGACGTACAATGCTCAAACTCCTGCGGGACATTGACTCGCCCGGCTTCCCGAACGATTACCTGATCACGCGGATCAAGGCACGGCGGGCCGTGCTCATTGCGAGCTGGAACGCGGCGCGGGCACACGGTCTCCCTCCTGGCACCTCGGATGAGCGTATCTGGGAGGGGCTTCTCAATGAGCTCGAATGGCTGTATGGCCAGATGAGCCGCGGGCTGCGGGAGCGCTTTGCGTCCGTGTTCGTGCTGCTGGAATTGAAGACCATCGTGCTGTGCCTGCGGAACAAGGAGGCGGGCCGTGTATCCGAGATTGACACGTTGCTAGCGCACACCTCGCTCGCAGATTCCGTGCGTCAGGAGCTGCGCGGCCGGGCGGACGTCCGCTCGAGCATCACTGCTCTCATTGAGACCACGGCAGGCGCATTGCCCGGTCTTGGCGAAGCCGCTACCGCATACGCCCATCATGGCCTCCGCGGCTTCGAGGACAGCCTCATGCGAGGCTACCTCGCGCACACGGTTGCGAGCCAACTGCATCCGGTCATCCGGCAGTTCCTGTGTGCGTTCATCGACCTGCGCAACGTCATGATTCTGTACAAGCAGCTTCGCTGGGGAGTTGAGGATGCCGGCGCCTTCATTGAAGGTGGCACATTGGAGTTGTCTCGTCTCCGGCAATTGCTCGCAACTAAGGAACCCAACTGCTGGGAGGAGCTGGCGAAGGAGGCGACGGCTCTCAAGGTTGTACCCACGGCTGCAAGCGAAGGTGCACTCGAGACCGTATTGCTCACGAGCCTCACCCAGCGGCTGCATCAAATCGGACGCGACGAGCATGCCGTGGGATTGACCCTTGACTACATCTGGCGGATCTACGTGAACGCCCGAAACCTTGCCGTACTTTGCCACGCCTCCGATCTGGGCGAGGTTACTCTCGAGCGGGAGCTCATCGCGTGAAGAAGATCGTCACCATTACGCCAGCCGATGCCGCCCACGGTTTCGCGCTTGCCGGCGTCAAGCAACTAGTCCGCTCAGCCCAGGAGCTGGACGCCACGTTGGTCGAGCTCACCGGCGATCCCGCGTCCGGCGTCATCATCATCGATGAACGACTCGTCGGCGAATCCGCACAACGAAGAATCGACGATATGGAACGACGCTGGCCGGGAGTCGTGGTGGTGCTGCCGGCGCCGGGCAAGCCGCAAGGGCCCACGGAAGACTATGTGCTGAACCTGATCCGCCGAGCCATTGGCTACCAAGTGAGGTTGACGCCGTGAATGGGCACATCATTAATGGACGCATCACGGGCATCTCAGGTCCCACGGTCAGCGTGGAGCTGCCCGGACTGAAGCTCTACGAGCGCGTCACGGTGGGGCGCGCCTGCATGATGGGCGAAGTCGTCAGGGTCGAAAAAAGTCGCGCCATCGTGCAGATCTACGAGAGCACGCGCGGTCTGAGCATAGGCGAGCCCGCGGTCGCCACGGGCACCCAGCTCACGGTGAGGCTCGGCCCCGGCCTCCTCGGCCAGATGTTTGACGGCCTGCAACGACCGCTCGAATCACTTTACACCGAGCATGGACCGTTCATCCAGGCTGGCCGGGAAAGCTCGCGTTCGTGGAACGCACGACCGCTGCATTTCATCCCCGCAAAGAAGCCGGGCGATAGCGTCAGGATCGGCGAGGCGGTGGGCTACGTCGAGGAGGGGACGATTCAACACCATGTGCTCGCGGACCAGGCGGGAGTCATCGCTGGGATCCGGGAAGGCGAGCTCGACGCGCAGTCGCCGGTCGCTTCGCTGAGCGACGGCCGTCCGATCCTCGCGTTTCACGACTGGCCCGTGCGTCTGCCTCGGCCCTATCGCCGGAAGTTGACCCATTTCGAACCGCTGGTGACCGGGCAGCGCTCGGTCGATTTTCTGTTTCCGCTCGCGCGCGGGGGGAGTGCGATTTTTCCCGGGGGATTTGGCACCGGCAAAACGATCCTGGAGCAGACCATCGCCAAGTTTGCGCAAGCGGACATCGTCGTCTACGTCGGTTGCGGAGAGCGCGGGAACGAGATGGCGGAGATGCTCGATGACTTCACGCACCTTGAAGACCCGTGGACCAAGCGGCCCTTGATGAGCCGCACCATCGTGGCTGTGAACACGTCCAACATGCCGGTGGCCGCGCGCGAGGCGTCGATCTACACCGCCGTTACGATGGCCGAGTACTACCGTGACCTCGGATACAACGTGCTGCTACTCGCGGATAGTCTGTCGCGCTGGGCCGAGGCGCTGCGAGAGATCTCCTCGGCTCTCGAGGAGATGCCGGGTGAGGAAGGTTATCCGACTTATCTTTCATCGCGAATCGCGAGCTTTTTCGCGCGCGCGGGCACCGTCGAGACGCTCGATGGAAGGACGGGCTCGCTTACCATGATCCTGTCGATCTCGCCTCCGGGCGGGGACTTCACCGAACCGGTTACGCAAGCCTGCCTGAGGACCACGGGATCCTTCTTTATGCTGGACACCGATCTCGCGCACCGGCGGCACTTTCCGGCAATCAACTGGTTTCAAAGCTTCTCGCTCTACGAGCGGGACGTGAGCGCCCATTTCGAAGAGCGCGTCTCGAAGGAGTGGAGCGCGCTGCGCCAGCAGACCCGCACATTGCTCCAGAGAGAGGCGAGTTTGCGGGAGGTCGTGGAGATCGTCGGCACCGAGGGCTTGCAGGACGCGGATCGCCTGTTGATGAAAACAACCGAGGAGATCCGCCGGAATTTCCTGATGCAGAGTGCCTACACGGACGACGCGTTCTCCTCGCCGCAGCAGACGCTTGAGCGAATTCGGCGGATTCTCACGCGCCACGCTGCTGCGAGTGGGCGACTGGAGAAGGGTGAACTCCTCGACACGATCCTGAAGGAGAGCGCCTGACCCATGCGGCTCGGCCAACATAGTTATTCGACCATCCTGAGCATCCAAGGGCCGCTGCTGTTCCTGGATCGGGTGATCGAAGCACGCATGAGCGAGGTAGTTCGAATCATTTTTCCCGACGGCCACGAAGCCGAAGGTGAGGTGCTTAAAATCGAGGGCGACGTTGTCCTGGTCCAGGTGATCGGCGAGAGCCGCGGCCTCGATGCCGACCATACGCGGGTCACGTTCACGGATGCGATCAAGCAGGCTCCCCTGTCCCTTTCCACGCTCAACCGGGTATTCGACGGCTCCTTCCGTCCGATCGACGGACGTCCGATGTTCATACCCGATGGATGGGCTCCGGTTTCAGGATTGCCGCTCAATCCTGTGGCCCGGCTCCGTCCTCAGGATCTGATCGAGACCGGGGTCTCGGCCATCGACGGCCTGAATACGCTTGTCAAAGGACAGAAGCTGCCGATTTTTTCTTGCGCCGGACTTCCTTCGCGCGAAATCGCCGCCGGCATACTCGAGCATGCTCGTGCCGGTATCACCGATTCCTCTGGGCCTGGCTCCGTCGTCGTATTCGTGGCGGTCGGACTCACCTACCACGAGCACGCGTTCTATCGGCAGGTTCTCGAACGGATGCGCGGAGACTCCGTGGCCTTCATCAATCTCGCCAGCGATCCGGTCGTCGAGCGGCTGCTTGCGCCGCGCTTCGGCCTCACGGTCGCCGAATACCTGGCCTTCGAGCACGGGCGCGACGTGCTGGTGCTTGTCACCGACATGACCAACTATTGCGATGCTTTGCGGGAGGTGTCCGCAGCCCGGGAGGAGTTGCCCGGAAGGCGCGGCTACCCCGGCTACATGTATTCCGATCTGGCATCGCTCTACGAACGCGCCGGCCGAATCAAGGGCGCACCCGGATCGGTCACTCTGCTACCGATCGTGACCATGCCGGAGGACGATATCACCCATCCCATCCCTGACCTGACCGGTTACATCACTGAGGGGCAGATCGTCCTGAGCCGCGAGTTGCACCAGCGTGGCATCTTCCCGCCGGTGGACGTTCTGCCGAGTCTGTCCAGGCTTATGCAGCGAGGCATCGGTGCGGGCCGCACCCGCGAAGATCACCGCGCCATCGCGAATGCTCTTTATATGAACTACGCGACGGGCCGGGATCTCCGCCGGCTCGAGGCGATCGTCGGCCGCGAGGGCATGAGCGATGCCGACAGGAAGATGCTCGACTTCGCGGATGGGTTCGAACACGAGATTGTGCATCAGGGGACCGTCCGGCGCTCGATCGGCGAAACGCTCGACGCGAGCCGCGGGCTGCTCGAGAGATTCGGACTGCTTACGTCATGATCCATCCAACCCGCACCGATTTATTGCAGCTGAAGCAGAAGGCTTCTTCGATGGTTAACAGCGTGGCGATCCTCAAGGCGAGACGCCACGCCCTGATCCGGAGCTTCCTCGACTCGGTGCGACCTTTCGCACGGTCGCGGGACGCGATCCGGTTGGACTATGGCCAGGCGCTCGCCGAACTCCATCTCAGCGAGGGTCACGAGGGCATGGCGGAGATCGAGGCGCTTGATGCGACGGCTGCGCGCGAGGTCGGCGTCACGGTGGAAGAGCGCAACGCTCTTGGAGTTCGTTATCGGGATCTCACCATTTACGGGCCGTTCGTGCGTTCCCTCGCGGAGCGCAACTATGGCTACACCCTCACCTCCCCGCACCTTGAGGAGTCGATCCACCTTTTCGAATCCATCCTGGGCACAATGCTCGAAATCGCCGCATTCGAGAGCAAGATCAAGATGCTTGGCCTGGAGATCTCACGTGTGACCCGCACCACCAGGGTGCTGGAGGAAAGGGTCCTGCCGGGACTGCGAGCAGATATCAGAACCATAATCGAGTACATCGGCGAACGCGAAAGGGAAGCGAATTTCCGCTTGAGGCGATTCAAGGCGACGCGAGGCAGCCGCAGCATCGTCCCCACAGGACGCCTCCTGTCTGCTAGTGAGCCAGATCGGCCAGCCAATCGAGGATCCCCAAATTGTTAATGTTCGTCTAAAGCCTGGGGCTGAAGATTCAAAGGACCTGATCGAAGCCGCGCGGACGATCGTGCTGGACGAACTGCATCATTTTCAGGCCTTGGAAGCGGATCTCCTGGCAGGTCGAACCATGGTGTACTAAGAGATCGAATGAAGACCCCGTTCAAGGAGGCTGAAGTGGACAGAGCCTCGGATTCGTGCGGGCGGCGAGATCCCGGGCCACGAAAACGACGGAAATGGGGAACCGCGTCCGCTCCGGAGCTCGCGGTATAACTGACGTGATTTCAATCAGAAATCGCATTTTACGTAAAGAACAAATTGATTTTTTCTGACTCGTCGCTCCAAGGAGCTATTACGAACGGCGACCCGCAGGTCCATTAAGTGCGCACCAGGGAGGAACGTGCTCGTCTCACGTTGCTGCCGCAGGCTTCACGGCGGTCCCTACGCGGTTTCGGCCAGCGGAGCTGCCGGAATCTCGCGAACCTTGCGAATGTACTCGGTTGCCTCGCGAATCCATTCGTCGCGTGAGCGAACGATGCCGGCCAACCCCTGCTCCTGAGCCTTGACAGCGATTGCGGCGGCGATTCGGGGCACGATGCGCCAGTCGTTCATTGGCGGCAGAATCGCGTTTTCGCGTAGTCCAGCCTCCTCGGCGCAGCGAGCCAGTTCGACGGCGGCGGCGACGGCCATTTCGTCACTGATGGTTTTCGCGCGCGAATCGAGCGTGCCGCGCATCACACCTGGAAAAACCAGCGAGTTGTTGAGTTGATTCGGAAAATCGCCGCGGCCTGTCGCCACGATGCGTGCCCCGCCTGCGATCGCGTCCTGGGGCCAGATCTCGGGTTCAGGGTTCGCGCACGCGAAAACGATCGGGTCGGGCGCCATGGCTCGAATCCATTGCGGCTGAATCACTCCGGGCTCCGAGCGCGCGAAAGCGATGCACACATCGGCTCCCTGAAGCGCCTGTTCGATTCCGTCGCGCACCCCGTCCGCATTGCTCTCAACACAGACCGACCACTTCTCGGCGAACCCGTCACGGCGATCCGCAATGTCGCGCCGGCCGGGATGAAGAACTCCGCGCGAATCGCAGGCCACGATCTGCGCGGGATTCACACCGTAGGATTTGAGCAAACGGTAGGTAGCGAAGTTGGCCGCTCCCATGCCGATCATGGCGATCCTGAGCGAGCCAATGGATTTTCCAACGATCTTCACCGCATTGATCAGCCCGGCGAGAAGGGCGGTGGCCGAACCCTGCTGGTCGTCGTGCCATACGGGGATCGTCATGGTTCTCCGCAGCTCATCGAGCACGCGGAAGCAGCGCGGCTGTGCGATATCCTCCAGGTTGATCGCGCCGAAGGAGGGTTCCAGAAGCTGCACTGTGCGAACGAATTCCTGTTGATTCTGCGTCCCCAGGCACAGCGCAACCGCGTCCACCCCGCCGAGATATTTGAATAGCAGAGCCTTGCCTTCCATGACCGGAAGACCCGCGAGCGGCCCAATGTTGCCGAGTCCCAGCACGCGCGATCCGTCCGAAACCACCGCGATGAGGTTGGATTTATTTGTATATTCCCAGACTTTTCGAGGATCGGCCGAGATTGCGCGGCAGGGCGCCGCCACTCCCGGCGTGTACCAGTAAGAGAAGTCGCTCGCATCGTGAATCGGGCACTTCAGCGCGACTTGCATCTTGCCGCGGTACAGAGCGTGAAGCCGCAGCGCCTCTTCAGCGATGGATCCCATGCCAGTGTTCATTGTGCATGCGGTTTGCCAGTCCGAGGCCCCCCACTTGCTCAATCCCTCGCGTGGGATTTCGCCCAGGCCGGTACACCCGTGTGTTCTTGCTCGCCGCACTCTTCTGTACGCTATGCCGGCCGCAGGCGATTCAACCGCAAAATTCGGTTCCTGCGAAGCCGTGCATCGAGCCTCCACCGATGGTGCGATGGCAGGATTACAATGGCCCGTTCCAAAAGCTGGTGGGCGCATTGGGCCAGACCCTGGAGCGCGAATCTGTGCGGCCGCCGCACTATAAGTCTGGTACGGTTTTGTGTTCGCTGGAGCTAAAGGACAAATTCCTTCTTTTTGTACAGGACAGCTATCAGCCGATTTCGTTTCTGGGCGCCGGTTTCAACGCGGCCATCGACCAGGCACAAAACAACGACCGGAAGTTCGGCCAGGGCGCCGAAGGCTATGGTCGCCGTTTTGGAGCGAACCTGGCCGACCAAACCTCGATGAGATTCTTCGGCGAGTTCGCGTATCCGGCCCTCTTTGCGGAAGATCCGCGTTATTATCGGCTGGGCCACGGGACCAAACGGGCCCGATTGTTGCATGCTATAGGACACACGTTCATCGGGCACAGGGACAGCGGCGATGCGATGTTTAACTATTCCGAGTGGCTCGCAGCGGCGAGCGCTGTGGCTCTAGGTAGTACGTATCACACGTCGGGCGATCACGGCCCCGGCGCAATGGCCCGCTCCTCTGGCTACTTGATCGCACAGGGCTTCGGGCTCGATATTCTGCGCGAGTTC
>Ga0335077_10009791_pt1 | contig 11912 bp, 10 predicted proteins | sample Lox_Sample_31_FD_207151 | JGI IMG/M metagenome (GOLD analysis project Ga0335077, IMG submission 207151) | Soil microbial communities from Loxahatchee National Wildlife Refuge, Florida, United States - Lox_Sample_3.1 | ecosystem: Environmental > Terrestrial > Soil > Wetlands | place: USA...
TGGCTTCGTGGTGTTTAATTCCGGCGACACTGAAATCAAACAGATTGCGGTCGCGCCGGATGGAACCATTTATGTCTCCACTTTTGTGGAGAAAACGGAACCAAAGTCCGCGTCCGGCTCCGGTCCACCCGGCATGGTGATTCTTTCCGCAAGCGGGAACGGAATTCTTGGCGACAGTTCGTCCAAGGCTGACGCGTTTTCCAATGCTCCGCCGTCTCGCTCCGTGCCGGCAGACGAGGGGACATCCCCATCTTCAATCGCCGCAGAACTGGCCGCCGCAGCCCGGGGCGCCGTAAAAACGCCCGCCGGGACTGAAAAATCGCTGGGCGCGATTTATCGCATAGACACCAATGGTTCTTACGAACGTTATTGGAGCGCGCCGGCCGGGGAGGCGATTTACTCCATGATTTTACTGCGGGATGGCCGCCTGCTGGCGGGCACGGGCGACAAGGGCCGGATTTATTCCATCGCCGACGCGAATCACTGGAAGCTCCTGCAAAAAACCAGCGACGGCGCGCAGGTGGCTGCGTTGTTGCCGGCCAGTGATGAATCGAAAGAATACTTCGCCGCGACCAGCCATCCGGCAAAAGTTTACCGGCTGGATTTTTCACTGGCGGAAACCGGCACTTACACGTTCAAGGCTTTTGACGCGAAGCAAAAAAGTCAGTGGGGCAAATTACATCCCAACGGCGACGTTCCCACGGGCACTAAACTGGAATTTTCCACCCGTTCCGGCAACACCGAAAAACCGGAAGCAACCTGGAGCGACTGGTCGGAGCCAAAGCCGTTGAGCGCCGAAATCGCCGTCAACAGCCCGTCGGCCCGGTATTTGCAGTATCGCGTCGAGTTCAAACGCGCCGCGGGTTCGCCGAGCGCCACGGCGCAGTTGCGGCGCCTGGAATTTTATTATCAGAATTTCAACGCCCCGCCGGCCATCTGGCGCATTCGAGTTCATAACGAAGGCTTCCGCATCTCCAAAATGCCGACGCCACAACTGGAAATGCCCGCGATCAACCTGAACCAACTGCTCAACGACGGCAGCGGCGATCCGGCGGCCAATCCTGCCGCCGCGGCGTTGATGGCGATGACCTCGTATCCGCCGTTGAAAGAGACCAAAAGTCCGGGGTTCTGCACCGTGGTCTGGGAAGCCAGCGATCCCAATCAGGATAAGTTGACTTATGCCGTTGCCATCCGCGCCGAATCCGACAGGCAATGGACCACGCTCGTGGACAAAACCGAGGATACCTTTTATTCCTTCGATACCACCGGCTTCCGCGAGGGCCTCTATTTCATCAAGGTGACCGCCTCGGACCTGCCGGCCAATACGCCGAAAACCGCCCGGACCACCGCGGCCATCAGCGAGGCCTTCCTGATTGATAACACGCCGCCGGTGCTGACCGTCGAAAAACAAACGGTGGAAAAAGACCATGCCCGGATTGTCGTGGATGCGGTGGACGGCGCCAGCGTCATCAACTCCGCCGCGTATTCGCTGGACGGCAAGGACGAAGTCACTTTGCGCCCGGACGGTTTGATTTTCGACTCGACCAACGAAACGTTCACCATCGAGTTAACCGGCTTGGACACCGGCACGCACAGCCTGTTGTTGCGCGTTCAGGACGAGGCGAAAAATGCTTCCGTACTCAAGCTGAATTTTGAAGCCAAGTAAGCCGGACGCCGGGCATCGGCGGTGGAAATCAGCACGGTTGCGTTTCGCCGCTTTTATGCTACTCAATGCGGGTGCCCGATCCCAGTCTGTTGCTCCTGATTCCGGCTTACAATGAGGAGCGCCGCATCGAACCGGTGTTGCGCGATTATGCCCGTTTTTTCCAGGAACACTACCATGGCAAATCCCAGATCGTCATCGTGCTCAACGGTTGCACGGATAACACGCTGGGGGTCGTGCAAAAGGTCGCGGCGGAATTCCCCGCCATTCGCGCGCTGGAATTCAAAGAGCCGATTGGCAAGGGCGGCGCACTCATTGAAGGTCTCAGACTCTCGTCGCACGCGGATCTGGTCGGCTACACGGACGCTGACGGCGCGACGCCGCCGCGCGCATTTTATGAACTGGTCAAGCACATTGGCGAAGCAGACTGCGTCGTCGGTTCGCGCTGGCTGCCGGATTCCATCATTCATCAGGAACAGGCCAGTCACCGGAAATTCGCCAGCCGCGCGTTTCATTTGATCGTGCAACTGCTGTTCTGGCTGAACATCCACGACACCCAATGCGGCGCCAAGGTGATGAAGCGCGAAGCCGTCGAAAAAATTCATCCTTACCTGCGCATCGCCGACATGGCGTTCGACATCAACCTGCTGGTCGCCTTGCATCGCGCGGGCTTCCGCATCCTTGAAATCCCGACCGAATGGACGGATCAAGCCGGGTCCAAGGTCATGCTGTTCCACTCCTCGTTGGCGATGTTTCTGTCCGTGGTGCGCGTGCGGTTGATTTACTGGCCGTGGGTTTACAAACTGTTTCGTCCGTTGCGGCCGGTGGAAGGCTGGGTTTACAAAAAACTTCGCGCACCGCAGCCCTTATCGGAGTCGCAAGTTCAAAGTTCCAGGTCCAAAACAGACTAGCCTCGCAACTTTGGACTTTGGACTTTGAACTTTGAACTATAAAAAGCGAACCACGCGCACACGCCCAACAACAGTAGATTGAAAATACCAAGCGTCTTCAGCACTGTTACCAGACTGTTGTGAAATTGAGACAGCGCGACGCCGTAGGCCACGGCGAGCAGCAACAACGCCGGCACGACGCGGAATTGCGAGCGCGCCATCAGGTTGTTCACCAGCGCATAGGCCAGCGACAGCGGCACCATCGCCCAAGCGTACCACGGCAGCACCGCTGCGGCGACGGAAACATATTCTTTCGAGTACACCAGCTTGATGACCCAGGGTCCCAGAATCGTCAATCCCACTGCACCGCCTGCCGCCAAAACGGCCGTGCCGAGCAGCACCACCCCCAGCAGGTTGCTTTTTTCCGATCGCGCCACGCTGTGAACGATTTTCGGAAACATCACCGTCGCCAGCGGCACCACCAGCCACATGAGTCCGCGCGACAGCGTCCCGGCGCTTACATAAAATGCCGCGTCATCGCCGGAAAAATATGCTTTGACGAACATCGTGTCCGCGGTGAAAAAGAACTGAACGGCGGCAAATCCCAGCATTAACGGAACGATTTGTTTCAGCAGGCTGCGCCAGTCGAACGGCTGCGCGTGCAACAGCCATAGCGACCGCGTTTGCCAGACAGCCACGCCGACACCCACGGCCAGCCCCAGCAGGACCCCCAGCATCATTCCGCCTGCGTAGGCACCCAGCGCCAGGACGAGGAAAGACGCGATGCCCAGCCGGCCGACGCCGTTGAGAATGTTCGACCCGCCCAGCCAGAGAAAATTTTGCTGTCCCTGCAACACGCCCCAAAACATCGGCAGCCAGAAGGAAAACAAAACCACGAACACTGTAATCCACAAATCGGCCGGATTGGTGATCTGCCAGCCTGACAGAATGTCCTTCTGCCAGATGAAGGTGCCGAGCGCCAGCAGCAGACACAGGCCGAATGTCCCCAGCCACGCCAGCCGGATCATCCCTGCCAATTCCCGTTTCCGGTCCGTCGCCAGCGCCTGCGCCGTTTGTTGTGCCAACACCATCTGCAACGGCATGTTCGGCACAAACATGGCCACTGCCAGCAGCACGCCAAAAATGCTGTACTGCTCCGGCGGAATTTTTTTGTTCAACAGGTGAACCGCGTACATCATCACGCCGCTGCCCACGTTCGCAACCATCAGCCAGCCGCTTTGCCGGAAAAAAGCGATGTGATGTCTCATCTCGGCGGCCGCGGGTGCGGGTTCGATTGTTTCGACAGGCATGGGCGTTGGACGATACGGAAAGCCGCCGGTTCAAGGAAGCGAATTCAGAAAGCGCAACAGCAAGTCTTTGCCGTGCTCCAGTGACGCCAGCGAAATCCACTCGCCGGTCGTGTGCGCCTGCGCGATATCGCCGGGACCGAAAACGACGCTGGGAATGCCGCCCGCCGACAACACCGCCGCGTCGCAGAAGAAATCAACGCCCACCGGCCGCGTCTGGCCGATGCTCCGTAGAAATTGCCGGACCAGCGGGAGCCTTGGGTTGGTTTCCAAAGGCAACGCCGGCGCGAGCTTGGTGCTGGAAATTTTCGCGTGCAATTTTTTTGAATCAAGGAACGCGGCAATCTCCCGCCGCACGCCCGTTTCCGTTTCGCCGGGCAATGTCCGCCGGTCAACGGTAATGGCACAATGGTCGGGCACGATGTTCGGTTGCGAGCCGCCGCAAATCGCGCCGACGTTAATCGTAGCCGCACCGAGCAGCGGATGGCGGCGTTTTCGCAATCGCGCGGCATAATTTGTTTCCAAAACCTCCACGATGCGCGCCATTTCGTGAACGGCATTTTTCCCAAGTTGCGGCGTCGCGCCATGCGCGGCCCTGCCGCGCGTTTTGAGTTCCAACCACAAACTGCCTTTATGGGCGGTGACGATTTGTAAACGCGTCGGCTCGCCGACAATAGCCAAATCCGCCTTGAATCTGCTTGCCGCCAGGACGCGCGCGCCGGCTTGCGCGTTTTCCTCGTCTATCAAGCCGACGAAAACAATTTCCGTTTCCAGCGGACGCGTCTTCGATTCCGCCAGCTCGCAAAGCGCGACGAGCATGGCAGCGACGGAACCTTTCGTGTCACACGCGCCGCGGCCATATAGACGTCCATTCTTCCTGCGTGGAACAAATTGCGATTCTTCGGCACCGACGGTGTCCAAGTGCGGCGCGAGCAGGATGGTCTGGCGGATTTTGTTTCGCGGCAACAGGCGCATGATGAGATTGGAGCGTCCGGGCAAAACCTTTTGAAATTCGACTTCAAGTCCGGTGCGCACGGCGACCGACGCAAGGAAATCTGCGACGTGTTGTTCACCGGCACGCTTGTCAGGAAGGTAAGGACGCGCGGCCCGCGCGGCCTGCCGGACGGCTCGGCGAGCCGTCCCTACCGCATTTTGCGGAAGGAAGGCGGGATTGACGCTGGGCAGTGCGATAAGCTCGGCCAGCAATTTTTCGGTGCGCGTCATGCGCCGACAGCTTAACGATTCGGAGCACGGGTGTCGAGATTCGCAGCTTTTAGTGGACAAAAATTGCCAGCGCGCGCACAGTAAAATTCATGAAACAAGTTAAGGGAAAATCGGATACCATCCTTTGGATTGAAGCTTTCGGCTTCTCGCTTATCATTGCGCTTTCCTGGTTGACGGAGATAATGCGGATTCCTCATTTCATTTTCGGCGAGCCATTCACTCCCAACTGGCACCGGGCAATTCTGCGGACTGTAGTGGTTTCATTGATCTGGGTCTGGGTTCACGTAGCCACCCGGCGGTTGCTGAAGCGTTTGCACTACCTGGAGGAATTCCTGCGGATCTGCGGCTGGTGCCGCAAGGTGTGCCACGACGGCGAATGGCTTACGATGGAAGAATATTTCAATTCCAAGTTCGCCACGCAGACATCGCACGGCATGTGTCCGGAATGTTTGAAAAAGGGCGTTCAAGAACTCAAGCAAAGGGGAAAATAGGCGGCGGCAAAAGCACGGCGGGCGTTGAGCAACATACGCGTACGACTTGTATCCAACACCCGCCGCCAAGACTTGAACTACAATGCCACTTTAATCCCATTTCCTGCTTTGACAAGTGACGTTTCGGTTCCAAGTTCGTGACGATTCAGACGATTTCTACCGAGCATCTCGGCAGATTTTTCCGGTATTGACTTGTTGCCATAAAGATAATACTTTCCTTGTATGGAAACTGTTACGTTAAAAATGGAGCGGAGGCAGATCGCGCTCTTGAAAGGACGGGCCAAGGCGCTGGGGCGTTCGCAGGCAGCGGTAGTGCGTGAGCTGATTGAGGAGCATCTGGCCCAAAAGAAACGTCCGTCGCTGCATGATTTGGCCAAAGACCTTTGCGGCAGCCTGCGTGGTCCGAAAGATTTATCCACGCGGCCTTTGACCGGCTATGGCCGCGACTAAAATCCTATTGGACTCCGGCCCGCTCGTCGGCTTTCTGGTCGAAACCGACCAACATCATCGCTGGGCGGATGAAATTTGGAGCAGGCTTTACGAGCCGTTGTGGACTTGCGAAGCCGTTTTGTCGGAAGCCATTTTCCTTCTGCAATCAGGTGGAGTTTCGATTGATCCACTGTTGAAGTTATTTGAGCGCGGCCTCGTCAAAATTGATTTTAGCGTCTCATCGCATCAGCCGGACGTTTGGGGATTACTCCGCAAATACGCTGACCACCCGATGAGCCTGGCCGATGCGTGTCTCGTGCGCATGGCGGAATTGACCGGCAACTGCCAGGTTTTCACGACCGACAAGGATTTTCTGGTTTATCGGCGTAAAGGACGCGGTGTCATTCCCTTGCTCGCGCCGTTTTGATTGGTGGAACTAGATTTGGAGCGCATCGAGCATCCTGAAAATTCCCGTTGGTTGCAAAGACGTAGAACAGGCGTCGCGCCTGTCTGTGACTTCTGGCAAAACCTTCTGCCGCTTTCTTCTCGACACAGGATTTTTCAAGCGTAAAACAACCGCCCATGAAAAAATGCAAGTATTGTGGAAAAGAATATCCAGACGAAGCCGCGGAGTGCGCGATTGACGGTCAACCACTCGCATCTTTTCCGCCCGAACCTGAACCGGTTAAGGGTGATTCCCGTGACGAAGTGAAAACCGTAGTGGTTCATACTTTCAGCAGCCATGAAGCTGCGCAACTTGCAGCATCAAATCTTGAAGCGCATGGCATCAAATGTTGGCTAAGTGCCGACGACGGCGGCGGTATGTATCCCAACTTGACGGTTGCCGGTGGGGTGCGTTTGTCCGTTATCACTCCCGACACTGAAGCGGCGGTCGCTTTGCTGAACGCGCAGGCGTCACCCGTGGAAATCAGGCAAGCCGAAACCGAAGCCGCCGCTTCATCTCTTCCGGAGACCGTTTCGCGAAGACAGCCTGCTCCTGGCCAAATTTTGTTCGGCGCTATTATCGGAATAATCCTTGGGGTAATCCTTTGCTTGTCTTATCAGTGGACGAACAAACTCGGGATCAGAACCTATTACGGTTACACTGCGGATGGCAAACGCGATCACGCATGGGTTTATCGCGGCGGACATCTGATTGAATTTTTGCAGGATCGAAACTTAGATGGCCATTGGGATGTTTGGATTTACTACGAGAATGGTCACATGGCGGGTGCGGAATACGATAACAATTTTGACGGTACGCCTGACGAAACTTGGACGTACTCAAATGGCATGGTGATTAGCATGGAAAAAGATACGGACTTCAACGGCAAACCGGATGAGTTCTTCACATATAAGAATGAAGTAATCCAGCAAGTAGATATAAGGCCCAATGGATCAAAATTCAGTACGACGCGCGAACTTTATCAGAATGGTGTGCTGACAGAAATCGACCGTGGTGGCGACAGCAACGGTAATTTTAAGGAGATAATACATTACGATCCGTTTTTCAATCCAGTTGGCACGAAACCAATTAACACAAACATCACTAGCGGGTTCAACTTGCTAGTGCCTGTTTCCCAGTAGCGTTTCAAACAATTTCCACGGGGCATTTTGGCAAGGCGTCGAGAAAGGATTGGCCGTATTGCTTCGTTAAAACCCGGTTGTCCAAAACCGCGATGATGCCGGTGTCGGTTTTGGTGCGAATCAGCCGCCCGACGCCCTGGCGGAATTTCAAAATCGCTTCCGGCAGGGAAAATTCGGCGAAGGAATTGCCGCCGCGCGTCTCAATCGCCTCGATGCGCGCCTCGATGAGCGGATGGTCCGGCACGGCAAACGGCAGCCGCGTGATGATGACGTTGCTCAACGCTTCGCCCGGCACGTCCACGCCTTGCCAGAAACTGTCCGTGCCGAACAGCACCGAGTCCACGTCGTCTTTAAACTTCTCCAGCATGGTCGAGCGCGGCGTGCCGGTTCCCTGAACAAAACACGCGACGCCGAGCTTGTCGAAGAACGGCTGCATCCGCTCGCCGAGTTCCTGCATGAGCTTGTAATTCGTGAAGAGCACAAATGCCTTGCCGTGGGTTTGCTTCACGAAATGCTCAATCCAATGTTCGAGGGCGTCGGAGTACCCAGCTTCGCGCGGGTCGGGCATTTTTTTGGCGACAAAGATTTTCATCTGCCGCTCGTAATCGAACGGCGTGCCGACCTGCAAGAGGGTCGCCGCCTCTGCGCCGACTCGTTTGGCAAAGTAGTTCAGCGGTGACGCCAAGGGTCGAGGGTCGAGGGTTGAGGGCTTTCTCCGGCCCTCGTCCTTCGACTCTCGACTCTCGACCTTGGCCTTTACGGCCAAAGTGGCGCTGGTCATGATGATGCTCGTGTCGCTTTCAAACAGCCGGCGGCGCAGAAATTCCGCCACGTCAATCGGCGCGGCGTTCAGCGCGAGATTTTTCTGCGTCTTGCCGGTGCGCTCGACCCAGTAAACATGCTCGGCGGTGCTCTGTTCGAGGAACGCCTTTACCTCCTCGCGCAATTCGTCCAGCCGCCGGTTGCATTCAATCAATTCCTGCCCGATGTCCTTGTCCTCACTGGTTTTGATCAAATCACTGACGGCTTCGCGCAGCCGCTGGATTGGCAGCGTGACATTGTCCCTCACCAGCTCCGCCCGGCGGATGCGAAGTTCCGTCCAACTACGGCGGCGTCCGCCGTTTTCACCGCTCCCAAATTTATTTTTGCCGACGGAACGCTGGATTTCCTCGCACGCGGCCTCGACGTTCTCAAAAAACTTGTCGGCTTCCTCCAGAAGGTCGGCCACGAGTTTCACGGCTTTGCCTTTGCGCAAGGTGGCGAGCAGACCTCTTTCCGTGCGCGGATTCCACAACCGGTTCAAGGCATAACGCACCTGGCCGCTCGACACGCTCAAGCCGATGTGTTTGGACGCGACGTGTTCCATCTGGTGCGCCTCGTCGAAAATCACGAAGTCGTTCTTGAACAGAATGCCGCCTTCGACTTCCTCGTCAATCCCGCCCAGCAGTGTGAAAAACAGCGTGTGGTTCAGCACCAGCACGTCCGAGGAAAGGAATTTGTTCCGCGCGCGCTGAAAAAAGCAGACGCCGTGGTCCTTGGCAAAATCGGAGGGAAAGCCGCAAACCTTCGGTGAGCACAGTCCGCGTTCGGAGCAAACCTGTGCCCAGACCTTCGGGTCTGGCTCGACATCGAAGTCCGAGAGGCTGCCGTCCCTGGTTTTCTTTGACCACTCGTAAATGCGCTGGAGCTCCTCGGCTTCGGACGATGTGAACAGATTGCCCGACTGCTGCATCGCCTTTTGCAGCCGGCGCGTGCAAAGATAGTTCGCGCGGCCCTTGAGCATCGAGAAACTGAATTTCACCGGCAGGATTTGCACGAGCATCGGCAGGTCTTTCTCCGTCAGCTGTTCCTGCAGATTGATGGTGTGGGTGGAAACGATGGCTTTCTTCTTTTGCGCGACAGCGAACAGAATCGCCGGAATCAAGTAGGCGAGCGATTTGCCGACGCCCGTGCCAGCCTCGACGGCGAGGTGTTCGCGATGCTGCAACGCCTGCGCCACCGCCACGGCCATTTCCTGCTGCTGCGGGCGGAACTCAAAATTCTTCGCGCGTGACAGCAAACCCGTCGGCGAAAAAATCCCCCCGACTTGTTTCACCAGGTCGGTGGCCGCCCCGGCGGGTTGATGTTCGATGACTGAAATCATTTTATCAAAGTGAATGACTGCCTAACACCACCTTCAAGCTCGTGGTCTTTCCGGGTGCGAGCGAAAGTTTGTTCTGCTTCACATTGCCGGATTCCACGCAGACCATTTTTTCGTATTCCGCCGGGTCGAAGTCGTCCGGCAATTTCTGCGTCGTCCCTGGATTCCAGACGACGGTGGAGTGGGAATTGAATTTCTCTACTCGAATCGTCCTTCTGAAATTTTCGTCACGGATTTCCACCATAGCGGTTGCGTTGGGGTAAACGCGGTTGGTTTCCTTCGTGATGCGCAGGACGGGATCTCTTTCCAGTTTACGCGCGCCGCCCGCGCCGGCAGCAAAGTCGTCAAATGGCGCGTTTTGCAAACCGGTGATGGAAACCGCACCAATGTCGCCAACATAAAAGTAGGTGTGAAGACAGTTCTCGAGCTCAACGGTTTTGTCCGCCGATTTGTTGGTCACAAGCAACTCCATCGTCAATGCATCCGTGACCGTGACGACAAATTCCGCACGCAACAGCGACCAGTCCGATTTCATGGAATGTTTCGGCAGTTGCAAACGAGTCGTTACCACGCCATCGGGCGCGGCGGAAGTTGCCACCAGTTCCCAAGCCGTGACGCGCGCGAATCCGTGCGCCACATCGCCTTCACGAGGGCCGAACCAAGGAAAACAAATCGGCACGCCGCCACGAATCGTTTCGTTGGCGGCGAAACGACTTTGCCGGCTCAAAAACAACAAAGGCGGTTCGCCATTTTTCTGAAATCCAGTGACGTGCGCGCCGTGAAGATAAATCTCCGCCATGCCCGGCCTGGCCACAACATTGATTTTAGTGAGGCCACCGTTGCCTTGCACAATAGCGACATGTCCGGGAATTTCATGTTTCCGCAATTGTTCAGGAATAACGCTGTTTGTCATGGAAGTTCCGGCGTTCTATCACAGGCGGCCATACAACGCAAATCAACCGAATAAGTCCATCAATTTTAGGCATTGACTCCTCGAAAAATCGCATCATTTTGAACCGGTCAGACGTTCCAATCAAAATGACCCGATGTTATGAACGAAACCAACCTTCCACTCACCGGCAATGCGCCACAACCTAAAACTTCCACTCTCGCCGTTTGGAGCCTCGTGCTGGGCATCATTGGCCTAGTGCTTTTGCTAGCCTGCATCGGGCCGCTATTTGCAATTCCGGGGGTCATTTGCGGCCACATGGCCTATTCACACGTAAGACGTTCCGGTGGAGCACTCGCCGGCGAAGGCATGGCCCTGGCCGGGCTGATTACCGGTTACCTCAGCATCGCCTTGTCTGTTTTCTTGCTGCCAATGATGATGGCTATTGCCATTCCCAATTTCGTCAAGGCGCGCGAAACAGCACAAATGAATGCATGCATCAATAATCTTCGCATGATTGACGCGGCCAAACAGCAATGGGCTTTGGAAAATGGGAAAAAGCCTGGTGACGTTCCCACAGCTCAAGACCTCAAGCCATTTTTCAAAAACGGTGTTTTCCCGACCTGCCCCGCCGGCGGTACTTACACCATTGGCGCCGTCACCAATGCGCCGACCTGTTCGATTCCCGGCCACAAATTGCCGGAATTGACCGGCGAGTTTGCTCATTAACCAACCCTCGGTCCAAGCGAAACTAAAAAGAGAGCGCGTCCTTTGCCGGACGCGCCCGATGATTTGGCCAAATTCCCCGGCCGTCTGGTTAATCTTGCCTGTTTATTTATTTTCCGCCACCGCACTGCCTGATCCGTTCGCCGGGGCAATCCGGTTAACCACATTCACACCATTTACGTTGTCGTAACTGAACGTGAGGCTTTCACCCGGCCTGAGGTCGGTCAATTTGCCGTTTGGCTTGCCGTTAACAACGACGGCGCAGTCATCGCCCACGTTGAATTTCTTGGTGGTGAACATGGCCTTGGCCTTTATGGTTTTCTGATCCAGGTCAATCGCCGTCAAATCACCTGTGAACGTCTCGCTGGTCTGCGCGATTTGCCGCGCGGTTGGTTTCCCGTTCGGAACTTCATAGGTTATCAACACATGATTGCCGGGCTGAATGTCGGCAACCGTGCCGGATTTGCCGCCGCGCAACGTGACTTCACAATCGGCGGGAAGCCGAAATGTCTTGTCCCCCATGCCCAGATGCAGCGTCAATGTCTGCGTCGCCGGGTCAAGGGCCT
>Ga0335077_10009792_pt1 | contig 11912 bp, 8 predicted proteins | sample Lox_Sample_31_FD_207151 | JGI IMG/M metagenome (GOLD analysis project Ga0335077, IMG submission 207151) | Soil microbial communities from Loxahatchee National Wildlife Refuge, Florida, United States - Lox_Sample_3.1 | ecosystem: Environmental > Terrestrial > Soil > Wetlands | place: USA: Florida...
GGTTTGGGTGGCGATGAGCGCCTGAACAGAATCGCCGAGGCGAGCGCGCGCGGCATCGTCGCGCGTGTACCGGGAAGCCGCCGCGGCGGACAGAAACCACTTGCCCCAGAACTCGGTCTGCCAGCCGGAGGTTTCCGCGCGCCGGCGGAACGGCGCGACCAGCTTGTCGGGATCCTGCGCGAAGATGCGGTTGCGGACGCACAGGTCGATCCTGCGGCCGAGATATCCGCGCAGTTGAACGCGGTCAAGCGGCGTCGGCGCCAGGACATCGGCCACGGGGCGTGCCGGCTGGTTCGCGACAAGCGGGTCTTCGCGCCGGGAACATGCGGCGCCGGCCACGGCCGGAAGCAGGGAGAGAACACGGCGGCGAGTCAGGTCCTGCAAATCAAACTGTAGCGCGCTGCGGCGGCGCGCGGCGCCCACCGGCGTCAGCACCGCGCTGCGTGGAGTACACTATCGGAAAGCCGGGCACCAGAGAAAACGTATCGGGCTTTGTACCGCCCAGCACAGGAGGCTCCATGTCCCTTCGTCCGATCAAACGATTGAGTCAATCCAGGGCGACCATCGAAGGCGCCGGGGTGCATCTGCGCCGCGCGTTCGGCTTCGGCAGCACCAGCGATTTCGACCCGTTCCTGCTGCTCGACGATTTCCGCAGCGACGTGCCGGAGGATTACCTGGCCGGTTTCCCGTGGCACCCGCATCGCGGCATCGAAACCATCACATATGTTCTGGCCGGGAGCGTCGAGCACGGCGACAGCATGGGGAACCGCGGCTCCATCGGCGCAGGCGACATTCAGTGGATGACCGCCGGAAGCGGCATCGTCCACCAGGAAATGCCGAAGGGCGACAAGGCCGGCAGCATGCACGGATTTCAGCTTTGGGCCAACCTGCCCGCCGCGCTGAAAATGACTGCGCCGCGCTACCAGGAAGTGAAAGCGGCCGACATCCCGGAGGTGACCGAGGACGACGGCACGCGCGTTCGCGTGGTCTGCGGCAAGTTCTGGGGCACCAGGGGGCCTGTGGACGGCATCGCCGCCGACCCGGTGTATCTCGACGTGTCGGTGCCGCCGGGCGTGCAGAGGAACCTTCCCGTGGAGACCTCCCACCACTCCTTCGCCTACGTTTTTTCCGGCGACGGGAAATTCTGCAACGCCTCCGGCCCGCTCGCGGTGCCGACCGAGTCTGTGGGATGGGCGGACACCAAGCCGCCAACCGAGGCAACCAACCGTTCGCTGATCCTGTTCGATCGCGGCGACGAAGTCGCGGTCCACGCCGGTGAGGAGGGCATGAGGTTCCTTCTCTGCTCGGGCCAGCCGCTGCAGGAGCCGGTGGCCTGGTACGGCCCCATCGTGATGAACACGCAGGAGCAGTTGCGGCAGGCGTTCGAGGAGTTGCAGAAAGGAACGTTCCTCAGGGCGAAGGGGGCGGGACAGAAGTGAGAGCAGCTATGGTGACGTATCGCACGCGTCTACAGCAGCCGCTGAATGTGGGCCTTGATCTTTATGAATGCTGCGGTTGCGTTGCCGGTGACATCAGCAGCCTTGAATCCGTAACACTCATACCGGGCATTGTAGCCGTAAAACTTGAGCTCCTCGTACTCATCGAAGATCGGCTTTAGGTTTCCATCTCGGCCAACAATACCATCCCTCGTCTGATGGCTTCGTTCGTGTCTGCCGGTCGTCGCCAGATAGGCCTCGATATAGTGCAGCGCCGCGTAGAAAAGACAAACCAACGCCCAGTCGACCTTGGTTTGGCTGTCCAGCGACAACGACGTGGCGAACGAAGCCGTGCCATCCGCTTTCGTAATATGCTGTTGCTTGGTTGGCACAAGCAGCCCCTAGCGGGAGTAGACGACACGGGCATCCGTGGCGATTTCTTCTGCGGAACGCCCCATCGCTGGGATCAGGTTGAAATCGAACTGGACCTCGGGGAAACCCTCTAACAGGGCGAGTTCCTTCCGATAGACCTTCCGACGGACGCTCGGATCAGGGCTATCGACAGCAATCCAAACCAGCAAGGGCCCGTCGACCCGTCGGGTTAGGATATGACGTATTTGCGGAATGCTCCCGAGGTCGTGAGCCAGGGCTTGTTCGAGGTTCCCAGCGACCCCAACATGCGAAGCCCGCGAATCAGCATTGCCGTACACGAGTGGTCTGGTAACAGAGCTGAATGTGCAAAGGCCCTTTCCCAAAGCCAAAGCTTGTGCTGGGTGTGTCAAAGCGGCGGATAGGACGCCGAGTGTTAGGAGCATGTGAACCTAGCTCGCCTTCTTCAGGTTGTCTGGGCTCTGGGTTGCTGTGATGTATTGAGCCGCGAACTGATATATTGGGTCTCCGTTCTGTTGGTGCTCTTCAAGCCGCACAACATCCAATAGTATGAGCTTCATTTTGATCGTCGTGCCGTCCTCGAGCGCGTATTGGCTCCACGCCTCACCTTTCGTCTCGAAATCGACTGACTGCCCGAATACCTGGCGACCTTCGTATTCGAATAGCTTTCTCGGTCCCAAATGCGGCCTCCACACAAATTATAGAGCATCTGGGTGAGGCCAAAGGGATGCGCCAACGCAGAATTGGTTGTTCGCTCCTCTACCGCTCGAGCGCCGCCACGCCCGGCAGCTTGATGCCGGCCAGGAATTCTAGCGATGCGCCGCCGCCGGTGGAAACGTGGCTGATCTTGCTCGCGACGCCGGCGGCTTTGATGGCCTTTTCCGAATCGCCGCCGCCAACCACCGAAGTGGCGGAGGAGGCTGCGACGGCTTTGGCCAGCGCGACGGTTCCGGTGTCGAACGGCGGCTTTTCGAAGATGCCCATGGGGCCGTTCCAGATTACGGTTTTCGCCGAAGCGACCGCCTTGGAAAATTTCTCGATGGTCTTGGGGCCGATATCGACGCCGATCTTGTCGCCGGGAATCGTCTCGACCGCTTGATTCGCCGCGCCCGCGGCGATCTCGCTCACTACCACGTGGTCCACCGGAAGCATCAGCTTGCCGCCTAACCCGGCGAGCAACTTCGCGGCCAGCGCCACCTTGTCTTCTTCCACCAGCGATTTGCCGGTCGGCTTGCCCTGCGCCTTGAGAAACGTGTACGCCATGGCGCCGCCGATCAGCAGTTGGTCGACGATCTTGCCCAGGTTCTCGATGACCTCGATCTTGTCCGACACCTTGGCGCCGCCCAGAATCGCGACGCACGGGCGCGGCGGATTGGTGGTTGTCATGCCGAGATACTTCAGCTCCTGCTCCATTAAGAGGCCGGCCGCGGCCTTGGACACGAACTTGACCATGCCCTCTGTGGAGGCGTGCGCGCGGTGCGCGCTGCCGAACGCGTCGTTGACGTAGACGTCGCACAGCGCGGCCAGCTTCTTCGAAAACTCCGGGGCGTTGGCTTCTTCTTCGTTGTGATAGCGCAGGTTCTCGAGCAGCAGCACTTCGCCGGGCTTGGGCAGCATGGCTTCGACGGCGGGTCCGACGCAATCGGGCGCCATCTTCACCGGCTTGCCGAGCAATTCCTGGAGGCGCACCGCCGCGGGGCGCAGGCTCATCTCGGGATTCGGCTTGCCCTTGGGGCGCCCGAGGTGCGAAGCCAGGATCACGCCGGCACCATGGTCGAGCGCGTATTGAATGGTGGGCAGCGACGCCTTGATGCGCTTGTCGGAAGAGATTTCCATCTCGCCCTTGTCGTTCTTGACCAGCGGGACGTTGAAGTCCACGCGGATGAATACCTTCTTGCCGTTCAGATCGAGATCGCGGATAGAGAGATAGGACATATCAGGCCTCAAAGCTTGGTTTTCCCTTAGAGGGTAACACGCGTCGCCGGCCCTTTTACAATGGTCGGATGCCCCCGGTTCCACTGATCGAGCTCGCGAACGTCACGGTGCAGCGCGGCCCGCGCGTCGTGCTCGACGGGTTCACGCTCTCGATCGCGCAGGGCGAGCACGTAGCCATTCTGGGCCCCAACGGCTCCGGCAAATCGACGCTCGTCAAGCTGATCTCGCGCGACCTCTATCCGCGAATGAAGCCGGAGCCGTGGTCGCTGCGCATCCTCGGCAGCGACCACTGGGACCTGTTCGAGCTGCGCAACCAGCTCGGCCTGGTTTCGAACGACTGGATGCAGATGTGCACGCGCGATTTCTCCGGCTTCGAAATCGTACTCTCCGGCTTTTTCGGCAGCGTGGGCATCTGGCCGCACCAGACCGTGACGGCGGCGATGGAAGACACCGCGCGCGCGGTGATGGAGACGCTCGAAATCTCGCACCTGGCCGAACGCGCCACCGATCACATGTCGTCCGGCGAAGCGCGGCGCTTCCTCATCGCGCGGGCTCTGGTCCACGGCCCGCAGGCGTTGATCCTGGATGAGCCCACCACCAGCCTCGACCTGCGCGCCACCTGCGAGCTGCGCGACATTCTCTCCAAGCTGGCGCAGAGCGGGATCGGCATTATCATGGTGACGCACCATCTGCCGGATATCATCCCGGAGATGGAGCGGGTGGTGCTCATCCGCCGGGGCAGGATCGTGCGCGACGGCCTGAAGCATAAGGTGCTCGAAGCCGGCACGCTGAGCGAGTTGTTCGGCATCCCGGTCGAGGTGCTGGAACGCGGCGGCTACTACCACGTGTTGTAGCGCCGGCGCCACAGGTGCTGTTCTCGGGCGGCCGGGATACACCTGTTTTTTGTGCCATTTGTAAGAATCCGCAAAATTCCCGTAATTACTTGGAAATGAATTAGTTACATTGAATTTGAGACGTGCCGATCCTAGGATTTTCGCGCTGCGTGTGGGATACTCAGTGTAGCAGGCTGCGTAGCGCAATCGATTGGGCCACCGGTCATTGCCGCAGCGGCTCAGCACGCGCCTCCATCCTGAGCCGTGCTTTGAGAGCCGCCCCACGGCGGAACTGACGCTGGCCTGCGCACGGGTTCAACGGTCAAGTAGATTCGCAAGTCAAGCATGTCACAGTTGGATGAAGCGGTAGGCAAATACAACAGGCTGCTCGAAAACGGCCCCAACCGCGAGATGGGCTGGGCCGAGGAGTTGCACGCCAGGATGGAAGCGGCCGGACTATCGGCCGGCGGCCGGCTGGTGTGCCCGTTTTTGCGGCCGAGCTTCATTTCGCGCCGCCAGTATGAATCGCTGGTTCGCACCGGCGAGTCGCTGATCTCGGCCATCGATCGCATGGAGCAGATCGTCCTGCAGGATCCTACCCTGCTGGCGCGCCTGGAGTTGCTGCCGGCGGAGAAGATGCTGGCCTCGATCGACCCTGGCTACCAGAGCTTCGAAGTGACCGCCCGTCTCGACACGCACGTCGTGAACGGCCACCTGCATTTCGTGCAGTACAACGCCGATTCGCCCACGGGAGCGGGCTACGCCGACCGCCTGGCGGAATTGTTCTACGACATTCCGCCCATGAAAGAGTTTCGCAAGAAGTACGCGCTCACCAAGGTGGCCAGCCGCAAGCACCTGCTGCAGGCACTGCTCAAGAGCTACAAGCAGTTCGGCGGCACCAGGCGGCCCAATATCGCAATTGTCGAGTTCCGCCCGCCGTACCATGCCGGCCGCAGCGAGTTCGAATTGTTCCGCGACCTGTTCCGGCAGGAAGGCTACCAGACCGAGATCGTTTCGCCGGAACAACTGGAATACCGGCAGGGCGTGCTGCGCAAGGGCGCCTTTGAGATCAACCTCGTTTACCGCCGGCTGGGGGTGCAGGAATTCCTGCTGCGCTTCGACCTGGCGCATCCGCTGGTGCGCGCCTACCGCGACCGGGCGGTGTGCGTGGTCAACAGCTTCCGCTCCGAGTTGGCGCACAAGAAGGCCATGTTCGGCCTGCTGACGGACGAATCTCTCACCGCCAAGTTTCCCGCCGCCGAGCGCAAGGCCATCCGCGAGCACGTCCCCTGGACGCGCCTGGTGGCGCAGGGCAAAACGACGCACGACGAGCGGACTATCGACCTGATGGAGTTCATCACCGCGAACCGCGAACGCCTGGCGCTGAAACCGAACGACGATTCGAGCGACCAGCACAGCTACTTCGGCTGGGAGATGGACAGCTCCGAATGGGACCGCGCGCTGAAGCAGACCGCGCGCAGCCCCTACGTGGTGCAGGAGCGCGTCGACCCGGTGCGCTCGGTGTTCCCCCTGCTCACCTTCGGCCACCTCGAATTCCGCGAGATGCAGGTGGACGTGCACCCGCACGCCTATCTAGGCAAAGTGCAAGGCTGCTCGAGCTGGCTTTCCACGCCGAAATCCGGCTTCACGACCGCCGCGGGTATCGTCCCGACGTACATCGTGGAAGCGAAGTAGCCGGGGCGCCGTTCCTCAATCACCGAAGAAGCCCGATTCTTATTTCTTTTGTTGCGTGGCAGTTGATGCCGGATCGCGATGCGTAGCGGCGGCTCGTCCGCTATCATCGAATCGGTTCTATGGCTACCCTGCTTTCCATTGCCGCGCGCCGCGACCGGCAAAAGCCAGGTCCGCGCCGCGAGCATCTCGCAGTCCCCACGCCGCCCGCCGACGATTGCCCGGCAGACACGGATGAGGGCTACGATCTGGGACTCGACGCCCTCTCCGCCTGGTATTACCGCCGCTGGCAGCCGGTGGCACGCGAGGAGCGCCACCTGGTCGACGCGCTGATTCTGGCCGAGTGGCAATTGCGGAGGCTGCAGACGGGCCGGCAATGGCGCCCGCCGGAGTCAGCGTAGTTCAATACGGCCATTCGGAATTACGGTGACGTATCCGGCAGGCGGCCATCAGCTCTCGACGCTTGCGGCCCTTGCAACGGGGTTCGATCAGTAGGCCGGGTAGCCGTTCGGATACGCGTAGGGATAGCAGGGAGCGGGAATCCAATTGCCGTATCCGTCGTAGTAGCCGCAGCCGTAGCCGAGGTTGTAGCCCCAACCGAACGGGATGCCGAAACCGAAGCCGAAGTAAGGACGGGCCCAGAAGCGTCCACCCCAATAATAGCCCCGGCCCGGATAGAATCGCCCGGCATAGTAACCGCCGCGGCCTCCGTAGTAGCTTCCGCCCCCGTAGTAGCTGCGCCCGCCGGAATAACCGCGGCCTGCGTAAGCGCCATAGCTCCCTCCGGAATAACTGCGGCCGCCGTAAGCGCCATAGCTGCGCCCGCCGCCGGAATAGCCGCGGCCCGCGTTAGGGACGGCATAACTGCGCCCGCCGCCCGAGTAAGCGCGGCCGGAGGAGGACGGAGCAGAGTAGCTGCGTCCGCCGCCGGAGAATGCGCGGCCGGAGAAGCCGCCTCCGGAGTGACCGCCATGTCCACCGCCGCCACGCTGCGCGAACGCGGCCGCCGGGCCCACCACCATCAGCAGCGTGCCCAGAGCGAGCGCCGTTAGCGCGGATTTCGTCGGCAACATCTGCACTGTCCGATTCATAGCCACCTCCAACACTCCTGCCCGCGAGATGAGCAACCGCCGTGCCAATCGCAAGAGTCTGAAATGAGATCGCTTAGTGCGCGGAAGGCGAAAAACACCTGGCTGAAAAGCACCGCATAAGGTGGACCTCGGCCACGTTCGGGGCTCACGGCGGGAAGATGGCCTGGTTGGTAACTTATCTCACAGTGCTGCTCCGGGGCGCCGGACGTGTGCCGACGGCGGCGCGTGGCGTCGGAGGCAGTATGTTAATTGCAACGACAAAGTACTGGGACGCTTGTCCTAGACCATCGGCACCAATCCTTATAAGACGTGGGTGACCCGTCCGATTCAATTACTCGCCGAGTACGTACTTTCGGGCGCGGTTGTTACAACTTACCCATCAGGACCGGCCGGTTCATTGTAGACTGATCTAACGGGTCCAACCACGGTGGCTTCCAAACGCACGAACCTTCGCGAACGGTATGAACTGCGAGATGTCCTCGGCAGGGGCGGGATGGGGGTGGTATACAAAGCGCTCGACACGCTGATGAAGCGCGAGGTGGCGCTGAAGACGATTCTCGACATCGACAACCCGGCGTCGGTGGAACTGTTCTACAAGGAGTGGAGCGTCCTGGCCACGATGGTGCATCCCAACGTGATCGGGATTTACGACATCGGCGAGTTCGAAGAAGGCGGGATGAAGAAGCCGTTCTTCGTGATGCCGATGCTGCCGGGAGTGGCGCTGGACAAGCTGATCCGCGACGGCAGCCCGCGGCTCACCACCGAGAACGTGGTGAACATCATCGACCAGGCGTGCCGGGGCCTGCAGGCGGCGCACGAGCAGGGGTTGGTGCATCGCGACGTGAAGCCGAGCAACATCTTCGTGATGGACGACGACTCGGTGAAGATCATCGATTTCGGGATCGCCCGCGTGGCGTCGACGACATCGAAGACCAACATGATGGGGACGCTGTTTTACCTGGCGCCGGAGTTCCTGGAGATGAAGCCGCCCACGGCGCTCTCCGACCAGTACGCGCTGGCGGTATCGGCGTACGAGGCGCTGACGCGGCGGCGGCCGTTCGACGGCGCGTCCGACAAGGAAGTCTTCGACGCGATCCGCCGTTTCAGCCCGCCTCCGGTTTCGGAGCTGAACCCCAACGTCAACTACGCCATCAGCCAGGTGATTCACAAGGCGATGGCGAAGCAGCCGTACCACCGCTTTCTGAGCATCCGGGAGTTCGGCGACGCGCTGCAGAGGGCGCGGCGGAACGAGCCGCTCGACCTGTTCGACAACACCAAGATCAAGCCCCGCCTGGACCGGGCCCGCACCAGCTTCGAGCAGGGCGACTACGCGTTCGCGCTGGACATTCTGGCGGAAATCGAGGCGGAAGGGCGCCTCGACCCGGAAGTGGGACTGCTGCGGCGGCAGGTGGACCAGGCGGTGCGGCACACGCGCATCAAGCAGTCGCTCGAAGGCGCGCGCCGTTTTCTCGAAGCCGGCGAGTACCCGCTGGCGCTGCGCAAGATCCAGGACGCGCTGGATCTGGACCCGGAGGACACCGACGCCCTGTCGCTGAAGGCGCAGGTGGAGCGGGAGCGGCGTGAAAAGAAGATCGAGGAGTGGATCCAGATTGCGCACCAGCACCTGGACAACCAGGCGTTCGGCCAGGCGCGCGACGCGTTGAACAACGTGCTGAAGCTGAAGCCGAACGACACGGTAGCTTTGGCGCTGGTGGCCGAAGTGGGCCGGCGGGAACGCGACGTGCTGCAGGTGCGGGAGGAGAAGACACGCCTCTACCAGGGCGCCATGCAAGCCTGGGATAAAGGCGACGTGACCGCGGCGCTGAGCAAGCTGGAGCGGCTGATGAAGCTGGACCGCGACCTGCCCGACACCGACGCGGGGCGCACGGGAACCTACCACAACTTCTACAACCAGGTTCACTCCGAACACGACTCGATCAAGAGCGCGTACGAGGAGGCGCGCAGCAACCTGGCCAGCGAAAACTATGCGGCCGCGCTGACGCTCTGCCAGCAGTGGCTGACAAAGTACCCGAACCACGCGCTGTTCCAGGCGTTGAAGGTGGACATCGAGGAACGGAAGCGGCAGGCGTTTTCCGCCGTGATCGCCGAGACCGACCGCCGCGTGGAGGAAGAACCCGACCTGCACCGGCGCGTGGGCATGCTGGAAGAGGCGCTGAAGGCTTATCCGGGCGAGCCGCATTTCGAGCGCGCCCTGAAACTGGTCCGCGACAAGCGCGACCTGGTGAACTCGATCGTCTCCAAGGCCCGCTTTTTCGAGGAGCGCGGGCAGTTCAACGAAGCGGTCGACCAGTGGGAAATTCTGCGTTCCATCTACGACCGGTATCCCGGACTGGCCTTCGAAATCGAACGCCTGATGAAGAAGCGCGACCAGCAGGCGCGCGAAAACTCCAAGGCGATGTGGGTGCAGCAGACCGACCGGTGCCTGGAAGCGGGCGATTACGAGAGGGCGCTGCGCTCGGTGGAGGCGGCGCTGGCCGAATTCCCGGGCGAGCCGGACCTGCTGGAACTGGGCAAGGTGGCGCAGCGCGGCAGTGAACGCGCCGCCCAAGCCCTGCAACTGCTGGCGCGGGCCCGTGAATTGAGCGACCAGGGCGGGCTGGAGCAGAGCCTGGAGCCGCTGCGCCAGGCGGCCCAACTGGATCCGACGAACACGGTGATCCGCACGGTGCTGTTGAATTCGCTGCTCGACGATGCGCGCCGCTTCATGCAGAAGCCGGATTGGGACATGGCGCTGGCACGCCTGAAAGAAGTGCTCGCCCTGGATCCGAGCCATGCGGGAGCGCGGAGCCTGGCGAGCCAGATCAGCGACCGGAGACACGAGGAGTTCGTCACCGTCTGCATCACCGAGGCGCGGCGGCTGCAGGCGGAAGGCGATCTGGCGCGGGCGCTCGCCGTGGTAGGGGAAGGATTGCGCGCCTATCCGAGCGATCCGCGGTTCGAGCAGCTGCAGGCGACCCTGCGCGCGCAGACCGATTCGCGGCGCCAGACGGCACCGGCCAAGGTGATGGCCGCCGGAGCAGGTGCAACGGCAGTTGCCGCGGCGACGCCGGTCCCTCGGGCGCCGGCCCCGGTAGCGCAGGCATCGGCGGCGCCATCGGCGACGGCCATGCTCTCGAGCGCGCCGACGGTCGCCCTGGCCACCCCGACTCCGACGCCCCGCACGCCCACGCCGCGCACTCCAACGCCGCCCGCGCCGGGAAAGCCGGGCCCGACATCGCCGATTCCATCGAAGTACCTTTTGATCGGCACGGCCGGGCTGGCGGGCGTGGTGCTACTGATTGTGGCGATCGAAGTGATCATGAGGCTGACGCATCGCGCTGCGCCACCCGTCACCGCGGCTACCTATCCGGTAGTGCTGAAAACCACCCCCGAGGGCGCCGCGATTTCCGTCAATGGGAATCCTTGCGGCTCTTCGACATGCACGGTCAAGCTGGCGCCCGGACACTACCAGGCGGAAGCGACCCTGATCGGATACCAGGACACGACTACGCCGTTTGACGTCGCAGCCAACGGCGGGCAGAGCGAGGTGTCGCTGATTCTGCAGCCCACGCCGGCGCAGATCCACCTCGCCACGGATCTGACGGAAGGCACGCTTCTGGTGGACGGCGCCCCGGCCGGCCAGTTGCAGGGCGACGCTACCCAGGTTCCCAATCTCTCGCCGGGCGAGCACAAGCTGGAAATCCAGGGCGGCGGCGCGAAGGCCTTGCTGGCGTTTTCGTTTTCTCCCAGCGCGCTGCCGAAGTTGACGCAGCCGATCCAGGCGCAGGGCCTCAGCGCGGTGGTCATCTCACGGTACGGTTCGGACGCCATTGTCTATTGCAGCACGCAGGGCGTTCCCGTCACGGTCGACGGCAAGGCGAAGGGCGCCGCAAGCGCGGCGGGCCTGGAGCTGAAGGACCTGGCTCCGGGGCCGCACCAGGTGGAGATGACGATCAACGGCCTCACGCGCAAGATCCCATTCGAATCGACCAACACATCCGGCATCGTCGCGTCCCTGCTGACCGAGCGCGACGTGGGGTCGCTGCGGATCGTCACCGGCGAAGACGGCGTGACGGTATACCTGAACGGACAAAAGAGCGCGCGGCAGACCGCGGCGGGCGTGCTGCTGCTCTCGCTCGCGCCGAAGCAGTACGTGGTGCACGTGGAGAAGCCGGGGCTTGCCGCGGCGGACCAGCAGGTGGACGTGCGCCGAGGCCAGGAGGCGCTGGTCAAGTTCAAGCTGCTCTCCACCAAGGCCGCCCTCGAAGTGCACGGCGCGGCACCGGGAACCGAAGTGTGGCTCGACGGCGCGCAGATCGGCACCTCGAACGACAGCGGATTTTCCGCGGCGAACATCGAGCCGGGCAAACACACCATCGTCCTGCAGAAGGACCGCGCCCGCACCACTCCGGCGGAGTTTGTGTTCGAGGCCGGCAAGACCACCACGGTGGATCGCTCGAAGCTCATCGCTACGGGCACCTTGAAAATCGAGGTGAGCCCGGCAGTCGAGGGCTTGCAGGTTCACCTGCAGGCGG
>Ga0335077_10009794_pt1 | contig 11911 bp, 8 predicted proteins | sample Lox_Sample_31_FD_207151 | JGI IMG/M metagenome (GOLD analysis project Ga0335077, IMG submission 207151) | Soil microbial communities from Loxahatchee National Wildlife Refuge, Florida, United States - Lox_Sample_3.1 | ecosystem: Environmental > Terrestrial > Soil > Wetlands | place: USA: Florida...
TCGCAAACACCTGATCGAGACCATGCCGGGGGGAATCGCGGTCTTCGATTACGATGGCGACGGGCGTCCGGACATCTACTTCACCAATGGCGCCGAGCTGCCCTCCCTCGAAAAGTCGTCGCCCAAGTATTGGAACCGCCTGTATCACAATGATGGCGGCTGGAAGTTCACCGACGTGACCGGGCAGGCCGGAGTGATGGGCGCAGGTTATTCGATGGGAGCGGCCGCCGCCGACTACGACAACGACGGCCGCCCGGACCTCTTTGTGGCGGGCGTAAATCGCAACACTCTGTACCACAATCTGGGCGGCGGGCGATTCGAGGATGTGACGGAGAAGGCCGGAATCAAGAGCGGTGAATGGGCGGTCGCCGCAGGATGGTTCGATTACGACCGCGACGGCAAACTGGATCTGTGGGTTGTTCACTATGCCAGGTGGTCGCCGGCTTATGACCGTTTCTGCGGCGATGCCGCGCGCGGAATTCGCATCTATTGCCACCCGAAGTATTTCGAAGGTCTGGCTTCCACGCTATATCGCAACCGCGGCGACGGCATTTTCGAAGATGTGACGGCGCGCGCCGGCCTGGCGAAGTACGCCGGCCGGGGCATGAGCGTGGCGTTCGCCGATTACGACCAGGATGGTTTCCCCGACGTCTTCGTCACCAACGACAACATGCCGAATTTCCTGTTCCATAACCTCGGGAACGGAACCTTCGGCGAGGCGGCACTGCTCGCTGGAACGGCATTGCGGGATGACGGTAAGGCGGTCGCGAGTATGGGGGTGGAGTTCAAAGACTACGACAACGACGGCCTGCCCGATCTCTTTGTCACCGCCTTGGCCGGCGAGACTTTCCCCGTCTTCCGGAACATCGGCAAAGGGAACTTCGCCGATGCTACCCACTCATCGCAGCTGGGACAGTTGGTGGTGAGGCACAGTGGATGGGGCCTGGGACTTTTTGATTTCAACAATGACGGATGGAAGGATCTGTTCACCGCCAACTCGCACGTAAACGACCGCGTGGACCAGTTCGAGCCGGCAGTGTATCTGGAAAAGGACAGCGTTTTCGTCAACGCCGGGGGTGTTTTTCGCGATGTTTCCGAGGAGGCCGGTTTGGCGTCGGTAAAAGCGCATCGCGGCGCGGCGTTTGCCGATTTTGACGGCGACGGCCGCATCGATGCGGTTGTGTCGGCTTTGGGCAGCGCCGCGGAATTGTGGCGGAATACGAGTCCTCAGCCTCAGCACTGGATCGACCTGCGGCTCACCGGCACGAAATCGAATCGAGACGGCATCGGCGCGCGGGTGCGTGCCGGCAACCAGTTCGCGGAGATGAGCACGACGGCAGGCTATGCTTCATCGGTGGACGCGCCCTTGCACTTCGGATTGGGAAGCCTGGAAACGGTCCCGAAGATCGAGATCCGATGGCCCAGCGGGACCGTGCAGGTGTTGAATGATGTAAGAGCGGACCGCCTGGTGACGATCGCAGAGAAGTAAGGGCCGCCCGGCCGCTACTTGTGACGCAGCACATCCTGCAGCATCTGTTTCGCCGGCTGGAAGTCCGGGGCGATTTTCAGGGCTGCCTCCAGTTCGCTCTGCGCTTCGGAAAGCCGCCCGAGGCGGGCGAGCATGAGGGCCGTCTTGGTGAGTAACTCGGCGCCCGGCGGGCGGTATTGCAGGACGGCACGGTATCGCGCGAGCGCTTGCTCCGGGTTACCGGCTTTCGCGAAATCGTCTCCCCACAGATACAGCGCGTCGCCCAGGTGCTCTCTGGTCTTACTGTCGTCGGGACGCTCCTCGAGCACCTGCTGGAATTCGTTCACGGCGTCCTCGTATTGGCCCCGGGCAGCGTGTACGCTGGCGAGGTCGAAGCGCGCGTCCGCATAATCCGGAGCGATCGCCAGCGCCGATTTGAACTGTTCCTCGGCTTCGGCCAGCTTGGACGCGGCAAACAACGCCACTCCCAGTTCGGTAGCGGCCACCACGCTCCGGGGATTAGCTTGAAACGCCGTCTGGAAATAGGGGATCGCGCCTGCCGCGTCTCCCTTTGTGAGCAGCGAGTCTCCCAGGCCATAATTGGCATTGAAATCGGCCGGGTCCTTTTCGAGCCGCTGCCGCATGAAGGCTTCCTGCAACACGGCGCGTTGATCGCCATCGCCCACCGGCAGCACCTGCAGCCAGAGGTGGCCCATCTCGTCGGTGGCCTGGTTGCCGCCCTTCACCTCTCGAGGGGGGGCGTTGGGGTTGCGCACATTGTCCGTGGAGTTGTCATAGTGGTAACGCATGGAGACCACAGTGTCCTTGGGCAGGAGCAGAGGTTCTTTCAGGCGGTAGACACCTTGCCAGTTGAGGTCCCAATCGGGAATTCGGATGAGCCATTTCCGCGTGCCGTCGGGCAGCGTCGCGTAGCCTTCCAGCAACTTGCCGAGGTAGTGTGCGTGGGGATAAACGGCCAGCAAGTTCACGCTCAGGGGCAGGCGAACGTCGTCCGAGACCTGAAAGTCCGTGGCGCCGGGCGGAATATCGATCGTGGAGTCGTGCTCCAACTGTAGCAGCATCGGAAACTTCCGCTGCGGCTGGCTGGTGAAATAGAGACCGATCATCGGGGTGACCGTCTCCGGCTTGCCCGTGGGCCGGAGATGCACGTTCAGCAGAAGGTCCATTCCAGGGTCGGCGCGCCAAGCCATGCCTTCGGGCTCGACCACGGGTGGGCTTCCGGGCTTCCACGAGAGAAAGTGGCCGTCCGGATCGAAGGTCTCCTCTTCGACGGCCAGATCCATCCCTGGGAAGCCGGCGCCCGGGACGGCTTCCTGGCGCCGCGAAGAGCGCGAGCGATCCAGGATCACATTGGCATGATGAAAAACCCGCGGATTCCCCGGCCGCACCTCGATGGCTTTCACCCAACGTGTGGTGGTGATGGGGACAGGGAGAATGAAATTCCAGAAGATCTCCTGGCCGTCGGCGGCGAGTTGGTAGGGCTGTGTGACGCGCAACACCAGGTCAGGGGTGCCAAGCTGCCATTCGTCGCGGAACGTAGGAGGCTGCGGCGTTTTGTCGCTCGGCCCCAGGGGCGTGCCTTGTTTCACCCAGTCCTGGATTAGCTGGATTTGAGCGTCGCTCAAACGTCGCTCGTCGGCAAACTCGCCGTGGCCGGGCTCGGGAAGCCAGGGTGGCATGTACCGTCGTTTGGTCACTTCGGCGATTTGGGCGGCGTGTTTTTTGACGTCTTCGTAGCTGAGGAGAGAGAAGGGCGCGGCCTCGCCCGGCCTGTGGCACGGGGAGCAGTTCTGATAGACGAGTGGACCTATCTGCTGGCTGAAGGTGACGGGCGTGGCGCTAATCGCGGGCAGGGCAAACGTCAGAAAGCAGGCTGGCCGTAGGATTGAAACGACGCGTCGCATCACCCGATGGGGTGATGGTATCACGACTGGGGCGGCGACTGGCTGCGAGTCGCCTAAGGTTCGTCGATAGTTATTTTGTAAGGCTGCTCCATCAACTGGCCGGCCTTTCCAGCCGTCAGAAACATCAGGGCCAGCCTCCCCGGCTTGGCCTTGTCTGGAATCTTGAATTTGATCGAAGTAGCCGTCTGCTCGGTGATGGCATCGACCTGAATGTCGTTCGTGCCATCAGTCAGGTAGACCTTGGCAACCGAGTCCTTTTGCAGGTTTTCCCCAGTGATCGTGATGACGTCCCCAACCTTTCCGTTCTGCGGATCGACCGCCGTGATGCGGGGGGACTCGGCGTATGCCACGAAGCTGGCGGCTACGAGAATTGAAATGGCAAAAGACAGTCTCATCTGAAAAGCTGATCCTTTGACTTTCATGCTATGTCGATTACGGAACAAATTCAAGCAAGAAAACGGGCTCGCTGCGCTCGCGGGTTTGGGGGGTAGGGACTGGGGTTGGGGTTTTGATTTGGGACATGGGCCGCGTCCCTCGGCTAGAGATGGCGGGAAGGCTGTTTCGCCCTGATACGGTCAGTCGCGTGCCAGTTCCCCCGCTAGTCCCCAAGCCCCAATCCGCAACCCCCAAACCCGAGCGGGTGAGCGGAGCGAGCCCCGATCCGTTGCTCCCCCGCGCCGGGTAGCGTATGATTTCGCTATGGCGGCAATTGCTCAAGCCCCGATGCTGGTTTCCCGCAGGGTGCCCGGGTGGATTTACAAGCCGTCCTGGGACCTGCCTCTCATCATCCTCAGCGCGGCGCTCGTGCCGCTGCCCTTCCTGGTGGCGTGGATCGCGCAGATTACCGGCCTGATGCGACCGCAGCAGGCCATCGACCTGATCAACATCACCGTGGCCCTGCTCATCGGCGGACCGCACCTGTTTTCCACCATCACCTTCACCTTCCTGGACGGTAAGTTCCGCTCGCGTCACCGGTGGTATGCTTCGGCGGCGTTCGTGCTCCCCGCCATCGTGCTGTATCTCGGTGTCTACCACTATCGATTTCTGATCACGTTCTTCTTCTCGTGGGCATCGTTGCATGTCCTGCACCAGATCATGTACCTGACCGATTGTTACCGCGCGCGCACGTCGTACGCGGAGCAGCAATGGTCGCGGTTCGTGGACTATGGGCTGATTCTGACGGGCCTCTACCCGATCGGTTTATATAAGCTCTCGCTGATGCAGTTCCGGGTGGGCGGCGTGGTTCTGCCGTATCCCGAGTTCGCCCGACGTCTGCCGCTGCCGTGGGTTGCGGGCGTGATCTTCGCCTTCTTTCTGGTGGCCTGGATCGTTAAAACGGCAGCCGAGTTTCGGGTCGGCAGGGTGAGCGTTCCAAAGACGCTTCTCATCGGGATTACGACCGTGGTCTCCTTCTGCCTGCCGCTGGGCTCGAATCTGGACGTCCTGTTCCAGGGCTACAACACCTGGCACTCGTTCCAATATCTGTTCCTGTTGTGGCTGATCAACCGGTTGCGCGATGAGCGCGGCGAGATCGAAAACGGGCTGGTACGCCGCCTGGTGCGCCGTAACAGTATGACGGCCTACTATGCCTGCTTCCTGGGCGCCACCGGCGTCATCGTCCTGTTGACGCTGGCGGTGCGGGCGTTGACCCCGCTCTCGTCCGACCAGAGCTACTTCGTGGTCGTGCTCAGCGTGCTGTTAATGCACTATTACTTCGATCATTTCCTGTTCTCGCATCCGCAGATGGTGGAGTAGGCGCGTGCCTGCCGAAGCATTCCGCGAGGCTGAGCGGAAACAACTCAGCTTCTTGGCGTCGATCGAGAAGAAGACCCTCATCTGGCTGGCCTGCCGCATGCCCGCGTGGGTAAATTCCGACCACCTGACTCTTCTGGGCTTCGTGGCGATGTTCGCAGCGGGCGCGTGCTACTGGGCGGCGAGCCAAAACCGCAATGCTCTCCTGGGAGTAATCGTAGCTTTGGCGGTGAACTGGTTCGGGGACAGCCTGGACGGCACTCTGGCCCGGGTGCGAAACCGCCTGCGGCCGCGCTATGGCTTCTACGTGGATCACATCACCGATGCCATCGGCACGTTCTTCCTGATGGGCGGCCTGGCCCTATCCAGCTATATGAGCCCTTACATCGCTCTGGGCCTGCTGATCGCCTATTTTCTGCTTTCCATCGAGGTGTACCTGACCACCTACACGATCGGTTCTTTCCACCTGTCGTTCTGGAGTTTCGGCCCCACCGAACTGCGGCTGCTGCTGTGCGTCGGTAACCTGGCGCTTTTCTGGCGGCCGGTGGTGGCGATCTTCGGGCGGAAATTCCTGTTGTTCGATGTTGGAGGGACAGTGGGGATCGTAGGAATGGGCCTGATGTTGATCTGGTCTTCGGTTCGGCACACGCGGGCTCTTTACGATGCCGAACGCCTGCCGTGAACCGGGACGGCCACCGGCGCGTTATACAATGGGAATCATCGACGTGGGCACGTAGCTCAGATGGATAGAGCGGTCGCCTCCTAAGCGACAGGTCGGCAGTTCGAATCTGCCCGTGCCTACCACTTTTCGCCACCTATGAAAGCGTGGCTCAAACCGCCTCGCAGTTTGCTACTCATTCTGGTTCTGCTCACCGTGGTATCCGTTTCGGCAGTCGCGTGGTCGGGGTTCAAGCTGCTCGACCAGGAGCGGATTGTGGAAGCCAAGCAGGCCCAGGACCGGTTGGAACAAGCCGCCGACCAGACCGCAGCCACCTTGAAGCGCACCTTGGCCGAGACCGGCGACCGCCTGGGTGCGTCGGTAGCCGGCCCGTCCCCCGAGGAAGCGCCCGAGGATGGCCTGCTGCTCCTTCTCACGGAAGACGGAATCTCCGCCGAACCGGCCGGTCGCCTGCTTTACCGGCCGTTTCCATCCTCCGAGCCCGAAGCACCGGCGGCCCTCTTCGCCGAAGGCGAAGCCCTCGAATTCCAGTAGAGGAACCTCCTTCAGGCTGCCGAATCGTATCGGCGGCTGGCCGAATCGAAAGACCCGGCCACCCGAGCCGGCGCCCTGTTGCGCTACAGCCGCGTCTTGCGGAACGCCGGACGAAGCCAGGACAGCCGTGCCGCGTATGTACGACTGGCGAGCATCACGGGCGTTCGCGTAGCAGGCGCTCCGGCCGATCTCGTGGGCCGGCACGCGGAGTGCGAGTTGGAAGCCGCGGACACACCTCGGCAGGCCGCCGAAATCCAAACGCGCATGGCCGCGCTCCTGGGGGATCTGCTCGCCGGCCGGTGGCAGTTGAGCCGGGCACAGTTCGAGTTTTACTGGCGCGAGGCGTCCCGGCTCGCCGGCCTGCGGGAATCGCCGCCGGCGGACTCGATCGCGCTTTCCGACGCGGCGGCCATGGCATGGGAACAGCGGAAGCTGGAATCCGGATCTCGCGGACAGAGCACCGTGTGGCCGGATGGCAAGCCTTTCTTCGTGATCTGGCGAGGCGGCGCTGAGCGGCGGGCGGTGCTGGTGACCCGCCCGGAATCCTATCTGAAGCAGATCTTCGCTGCCAAAGATGTTCTGCCCGCCGTGGTGGACAGCCAGGGCCGCATTCTGGCCGGGCACAAGGATGGTCACAACCGCGCCGCCGTCCGCACGCCCGACGAGACCGGGTTGCCCTGGACTTTGTATGTCACCGGGGTGCAGAGCCTCACGAAGGCCGGGATTATCGCCCGCCAGCGATACCTCCTGCTCGGAACCACAGTGATGGTCCTGTTCCTCATCAGCGGCACGTATTTCATCGGGCGCGCCATCCGCAGGGAGATGGAGGTCTCGCGGATGCAATCGGACTTTGTCTCCGGCGTCTCTCACGAGTTCCGCTCGCCCCTGACTTCGATCCGTCAACTGTCCGAGATCCTCGCCTTGGGAAGGGTCCCCAGCGAGGAGAGGCGCCAGGTCTATTACGAAACGCTGGTGCGCGAGACAGCGCGCCTGCAGCGCCTGGTGGAAGGGCTTCTAAACTTCGGCAGAATGGAAGCGGGAGCGCGGCAATACCGGTTCGAGGAGCTGGAGGCCGGCGCCCTGGTGCGCCAGGTGGTGGGCGAGTTCGAATCCCAAGTCGCGGGCAGCGCCAGGCACATCGAAACCAGTGGCACGGCCGCGCCTTGCCGTATCGAAGCCGACCCGGAGGCGATCTCGGTGGCGCTGCGGAACCTGGTGGACAATGCCTTGAAGTACTCGCCGAACTTTCCCACCGTGTGGGTGGAGTGGGGCGTGGAAGGCCACCACGTAGCGATCCGGGTGCGCGACCGCGGACCGGGCATCGCAGTTGGCGAACGGAAGGCGATCTTCCGCAAATTCGTGCGCGGCACCGCCGCCGCAGGCGGCAGCGTAAAAGGTTCGGGTGTGGGCTTGGCTATGGTCCGGCACATCGTGGACGCCCACGGAGGAGACATCACGGTGGAGAGCGGGCCGGGAACGGGCAGCACGTTTACGATGCTGCTGCCGTGTAACGGAGCTTCGGCATGACACGGATCCTGGTAGTGGAGGATGAGCCGGGAATCGCGCTCGGCCTCGAAGACGACCTCAAGATGGAGGATACGACGTCGAGGTGGTGGGTGATGGCACGGTTGCATCACGCCGCGCCCGCGAGTCATCGTTCGACCTCATTCTGTTGGATGTCATGCTGCCCGGAAAGGACGGGTTCGAGGTCTGCCGGGAACTCCGCCGGTCCGGTCTGAGGACACCGATCCTGATGCTCACGGCCAAGACCCAGGAAGCGGAAAAGGTATTGGGATTCGAGTTGGGCGCCGACGATTACGTCACCAAGCCGTTCGGCACCCGCGAGCTGCGAGCACGCATCAAGGCTCTGCTGCGCCGCGCGGGAGGCGAGCCGGCGATCGAACGCTATCGATTCGGAGACGTCGAAGTGGATTTCGAGCGCGGCGAGATGCGCAAGGGCGGGGCGGTGGTGGAGCTGACTCCCATCGAATTCAAACTGCTGGCACTGTTCATTCGCGGGCGGGGGCGAGTGTTGAGTCGCGAGCGCCTGCTGGAGGGGGCTTGGGGGCCGGAGACGTTCGCGTCCGAGCGGATTGTCGATAACCACATTGCCAATTTGCGGCGGAAGATCGAGCCCGACCCCGCCAACCCGCGGTATCTGCGCAACCTCCGTGGTCTGGGATATCGGTTCGACGGCTGAGAGCGTCGCGGACCGCCAGAGGCTGCCGAAAAACGCACGGTAGATCGGCAGTAAACTGTGAAGCTATGCAGCTCGAATCCTTGACGGGCTCGGTGCTCGACCAGAAATATAAGATCGAAAAGCAACTCGGGAAAGGCGCGATGGGTGCTGTCTTTCAGGCCACCCATCTCGGGACCATGCGGGCCGTCGCCCTGAAGGTGATTATGCCCAAGCTGGCGGCCGAGGCCGAGTTTTCGCAGCGCTTCAAGCGCGAAGCCGAGGCTGCCGGCCGATTACGCCACCCCAATGTCGTCAACGTGACGGACTTCGGCGTGACGCACGTGGATGACGGCGGACTGGCCTACATGGTGATGGAGTACCTTGACGGCCAGACGCTCGCGGCCCATTTGAAAAGCGATCCTCGGCCCTCCTTCAACTTCATAGTGGACGTGGTGGATCAGACCGCACTGGCACTGGACGCGGCGCACGAGGCGGGCATCGTACACCGCGACTTGAAACCGAGCAACATCTGGCTCGAGCCCAATCACCGCGGCGGATACAACGTGAAGGTGCTGGATTTTGGCATCGCCAAGGTTACGGGCCAGGCCGCGGAAAAGCCATCACGGCCGGCCGCCACCGAGGAAGAGACCATCGTCATGATGCGCACTGCGGCCGCAGTGGCGGTTTCCGAGGAAACCGTGGCGGTGCCCTCTCTGATGGCATCCCCGTCGCATCTGGAAACGACCGTGGGGACGCTGCTCGGAACACCGGCCTATATGGCTCCGGAACAGTGCCAGGGACTGGAAGTCGATTATCGCGCCGACATATACAGCCTGGCGACCATCGTTTACGAGATGCTGTGCAGCCGGCTCCCCTTCCAGGCCGAAGATTTCCGTCAACTGGTACAGATGCAGCTTCACGAGGCGCCGCGTCCACCGAGCGAGCGGGATCCTTCGGTGCCGGCTGCCGTGTCGGACGCGGTTATGTGCGGACTGGCGAAAGATCCTGCCTTGCGCCCGCCTTCTGCCGCGACCTTTGCGGCGCGATTGCGCTCCGTCATGGAAGGAGACCTCACGCCGATCCGGAAATCCAGAGATGTAGTCATTGCGCATGGGAATTGCTTTCTCCCCTTGCTGGAAGTCTGTATGGCTTCGGCAGCAGTACTCGTCGCGGCGGCTTGGGCCGCAGCTCACCTGGCTTATCAGGCGTACCCGGGCCAGGCACCGCTTCTGATCGCCCTCCTGTCAATCGCCACGTTCGCAGGGATAGTGTTCGCAACACAGTTGTACAAGGCTGGGTGCTCACTGGTGCTGCGGCGGGCCGCGGCCAACCGTCAATTCCAGCCCGCGTTGGGCGAGGTGGTCTCGGCGATTATTCGAGCCATGCCGGCTTTGTTGGGCACGCAGCTTCGCAGCCTGGCCGACTTGAGGCCGCGGTCATTCCGTGAAAACGTGCTCTGGCCGGTGGTTTGGGCGATTGAGGGACGCTCGGGAAGGGATGGAATCGAGCGTTCCCGGCAATTATGCCGCAGCGTATCCGGCGGCGCTGTGACGGGAGTTATGGCTCGGCAGATCGGTCCACCGGCATTCCTGGTCTTGGTGTATCCGGCCCTGATGAGTCTGGCGGGAACGGGGATCATGCAGTTCGTGATGCGGAAAGTATTGTCGGGCACCATCATGGGGACGATCTACCTTGTGTTTCCACTCATCCCAGCACCGCTTTACATGTATTTCGGTTCCGCGTCCACCTTCTTGTATTGGTCGGCACTGCTTTGCCGCGGGGAAGGCGGCGATATCACGCTTCCGACCTCGACACGGAACGGCAAACGCGGCCGTTTCTCCGCCGGCCTTGGGCCTGCGACCCGGGCATGGCTGGCACTGCCGCTCGTCCTGCTTGCCGTGCTGCTGTTCGGGCGTACGATGGCGGATAGCGGAACAGTGCTGGAATCGGCATCGAACGACGGCCGGCGCGCCGCCGTATTGAAAGCGCTGAACAGCGGGCTCTCGGTCGACGAACGGCTGGGGGGAGGAGAGACTCCTCTGTTCGAAGCGGTCCGCAGCGGGGACCGCAAACTCGTGGAAGAGTTGCTCTCGCGCGGCGCGGATGTCAATGTTCGCAGTCGTTTGGGCAGCACTGCTCTCCTGGCGGCCGCAACCTATGGCCGCGATGATCTCGCACGCGCGCTCCTGGATCACGGCGCCGCATTGGATGTTGCCGATGAGGAAGGGCGGACTCCGCTCATCGACGCGGCGATGCGTGGGAATCTGCCACTGGTCCGCTTGCTGCTGGAACGGGGCGCGGACCGAAAGCATTCCGACGCGCACGGCAAGACGGCCCTGACTTATGCCCGTGAGGAGGGATACCAGGAAATCGCGGAACTCGTGCAGTGAGGTGCCCAGGCAAGAGTCCGTGCAATGTTCTGGGCAGGTCACACCCGTCGGGCGAACCGGCGGTCGGGCAGCAATCGGTAAACGATCGCGATCGCCAGGGGATGCATCAGGCCGGCCATCGCAAATACCGGCGCGTACGAGAAGTGCTGGACCACCCAGCCCGTGCCGTAGTTCGCCAGAATGCCGCCGATCGCGCCACCCATTCCGGAGAACCCTGTGGCCGTCCCCACCTCCGGGCCCCGGAACAGGTCAGTCGGGATCGCCTGCAGATTGGAGGTCCAGAAGGCGTGGCCAATCGTGATTCCACAGGTCGCCAGGATCGCCATCCAGGCGGCAGGGAACGCGGGCGCCAGCATCGCCGCAGGCATTACCGCGGCTCCGAGGAGCATCACGAATTTCCGGGCTTTCGGCAGACTCCAGCCGGCGCGCATGAGTCTACCGGAGAGCCAGCCCCCGACCACGTACGAGATGCCCCCGGCAATGAACGGAACCGAGGCGTAGCTTCCCACCATGGCCAGATCGAAGTGGCGCTCTTTACGCAGATATTCGGGAAACCAGAAGAGCATGAAGTAGATCACCGGGTCGGTAAAGAAGCGTGCCACAACCAGGGTGTAGCACTCGCGCATGCGAATGACTCTTGTCCAACTGACACGCTCCGCCGACGCGGCCACGGTTTCGGCGGGAGCCTGGACCTCGTCTTTCATCGCGGCGTACTCCTCCGGTCTGAGCCACCGGTTCAGATGCGGCGGTTGGTAAAGCACCAGCCAGGCGGCCAGCCAAAGAAAACCCAGGCTTCCGGTAAAGTAGAAGGCCGACCGCCAGCCGTAGCTCAGCGTGATGTAGCTCACCACCGGCGGCGCGATCGCGGAACCGAGCGAGGATCCTGCGTTGAAGATGCCCACTCCCAGCGCGCGCCGGCGGGCTGGGAACCACTCTGCGACGGCTTTGGCGGCGGCCGGCCAGTTGCCCGGTTCGGCAAGGCCC
>Ga0335077_10009797_pt1 | contig 11909 bp, 7 predicted proteins | sample Lox_Sample_31_FD_207151 | JGI IMG/M metagenome (GOLD analysis project Ga0335077, IMG submission 207151) | Soil microbial communities from Loxahatchee National Wildlife Refuge, Florida, United States - Lox_Sample_3.1 | ecosystem: Environmental > Terrestrial > Soil > Wetlands | place: USA: Florida...
CAACCACAGAAATTAAAGAGATGAGCAGATTGGCGCCGCCCACATTAGTTAGCGTCAACGTACCCTTGGCCGTTGTTCCTACGGTCGCGCTTCCCAAATTCAAGCTTGTGGAATTAACATCAATTTTCGCCGGCGCTATCGTCGCGGCCCCCGCAAGAGCAACTTGCTGTGAGGAAATTCCTGCGTCCGTTTGAACAGTCAAGGTACCCGTCGCGTTCCCTGCAGAGCTGGCGTCGAACCAAACCTGAAAGTTACTGGATTGTCCGACGGGCAGGGCAAGAGGCATCACGAGGCCTGAAACTGAAAATTGGCTGCTCGATAGATTTACCTGGCTGATGTTAACGGAGATCTTTCCGGTGTTTGCTACTGAGAGAGTCTGAGAGACTTTCTTCCCGACGACCGTGCTGCCAAAATTCAGGCTGCCGGGAGTCACCTGGATAGCAGCTTGCGGTGGTGACGAAGATTTCGGCCCGTTCGCGTCCACGACGCCTGCGCAGCCCGTGAACACTACTACGATCCCCAACAGCAAGACGACAGGTACTGCGCGGCATTGCCACAAGAGTCGAACTTTGCGGAACGCTCCACTACACACTTGCTTTTGAAACTTCCCGCTTGCGAAAGTCATTGAAGTCACCGCTCTTCAATTGCTTCGCAAAGAGAGTGGCGTGAGCGTTCGCACAAAAATCCTACTCACTCTCATTGCTTTCTCTGCGCTGGGGTCAGCTGGTAGGCTGGGGGCGGGGGTGGGTCCGCTGAAGCTGCAGCAGCTGCTCTGTGGTTTTAATTTCAGCTGAACGATACAGAGGGAACCGCTGGCTCAACTACTGGTTTGAAGAACAGTTTTGGGGCAATGGCCCGGAGTTTTTGGCAGGTCATCTATGGCGGTGGTCAGCGAAGTTGGGCACGGGGACGTTGTACATCGAACCGGGAAGTCCCCGGGAAAACCGATACTGCGAAAGCTTAAACGTAAAGTTGTGGGATTGAACGGGGAGACCTTTTGTGCGCTGAATGTGTGAAACTTCGTTGGGGCGATCCACGCGCCTCAGAGGTTGTGGCGGATACTACGGAGCGCGGGGTAGAGCTTGCGATACTCCGCGTATTGCAGATTCATGCGCGCGGCGGCTGCCGGATTGGGCTGGACGCGTTTTGCGACGCGGACCGCAGTTTCGCAGGCAGCATCGACAGAAGACCAATGCTGCACGCCGACACCGGCGAGAAGCGCGGCGCCATAGGCCGCTCCTTCATCGGCTTCGATCAATTCCACAGGCATGCCGTAGATGTCCGCCTGAATCTGCTGCCAAAGGGGAGATCGCGCGCCGCCGCCGCCCAGGCGGATGGATTGAATGGGCACGCCGATTTCCTGAAAGAGCGTAAGCGAATCGCGCAAACTGAAGGCAACGCCTTCCAGGATGGCGCGGATGACGTGAGCGCGGGTGTGCTGCGCGGTGATTCCGACGAGGGCGCCACGCGCATTGGGGTCGAGATGCGGGGTGCGTTCGCCCATCAGATAGGGTGTCCATAGAAGGCCATCCGCTCCCGGCGGCGTCTTTGCAGCTTCTTCTGCGAGACGTTCGTAAGGATCGCGGCCGTCCTCGTTGCCGGCGCCAAATTGATCGCGGAACCACCGGAGCGAGAGACCTGCCCCTTGCGTCACACCCATGACATGCCACCGGCCAGGAATCGCGTGGCAAAAGGTATGGATGCGGCCTTTCGGCTCAAGAACGGGCTTGCTGGTGGCAGCGAAGACGACGCCTGACGTGCCGATGGTCGCGCTGACGGCTCCTGGTTTGACGATGCCCATGCCGACGGCGCCAGCAGCTTGATCACCGGCGCCAGCCACGACCGGAATGCCGGGCCGCAGACCAGAGAGGCGCGCGCCTTCTTCCGTTAGCCGGCCGCTGACTTCCTGGGACTCGAACACTTTGGGCAAAAGCGATTCGTCGAGTTGCGACACTTCGAGCATGGGCCGGGACCAGCGACGCTGCACAACGTCGAACATCAGCGTTCCGGAGGCGTCGGCGACATCGATGGCGCGGGACCCTGTGAGCCGGAAACGCACGTAATCCTTGGGCAACATCAACGAGCGCACGCGCGCCCAGATTTGCGGCTCATGGCGGCGCACCCACCAGATTTTCGGCAGGGTGAATCCCGTGAGCGCGGGATTGGCGGTCAACTCGATGAGGTGTTCTGCGCCGACCTGCCCGGTGATTTGGCGGCATTCCTCATCGGTTCGCTGATCGCACCAAATGAGGGCGGGCCGGAGGACGCAGTTATTTTCATCGAGGAGGACCAAGCCGTGCATCTGGCCGGTGAGGCCGATGGCGGCGACGTCTTGTGGTGTTTTTGAGGCTTTCGCGAGACAGACTTTGATGGCCTGGCAAGCGGCACGCCACCAATCGTCGGGGGATTGTTCCGCCCAGCCGATCTGCGGCGAGCTCATGGGCGTGTGCTCGGCAGTGGCGGCGCTGATGACACGGCCAGTCGAGTCGATCAAGACGGCGCGAGTTCCGCCGGTGCCAACATCGATTCCCAGTAGGTTCATCGGATTGCTCAGCTTTTTGGAGACTCGGTTCCGCGGTTAGTGCGCGGAGAAACGGTAGATGGTTATGGAGTGGAATTTGCCGCCGGGCCGCAGCAGGGTAGACGGAAATTCCGGATGGTTAGGCGAATCTGGAAAGTGCTGCGTTTCGAGGCAAAGCGCGGCATTCCGGGGATAGGCAATTCCCTTCTTGCCCTTGATGGAGCCATCGAGAAAGTTGCTGGTATAGAACTGAACGCCCGGTTCGCTCGTCAGGACTTCCAACGAGCGGCCGGTTGCGGGATCAAAAACTTCAGCAGCTTTCGTCAGGTCCTTTCCGCCGCCATCGATGACGAAATTGTGGTCGTAGCCGTGTCCCAGGCGAATTTGCGGGTCATCGGCATTGATGCGTTCGCCAATGGCGTGAGGGTGTAGGAAATCGAGCGGCGTCCCGACAACGGATTTCAATTCGCCGGTCGGGATCAGACTGGAATCGACAGGAGTGAAGCGCGAGGCATCGAGCATCAACTGGTGCTCCAGAATCGTGCCGCTCCCCTGGCCGGAGAGATTGAAATAAGCGTGATTGGTGAGATTCAGCACGGTAGGCTTATCGGTCGTGGCGGAATACTCGATTTTCAGGTCGTTGCCTTTGAGGGAGTAGCGCACAGAAACCGACAGATTTCCAGGAAAGCCCACCTCGCCGTCCTTGCTCAAATAGCTTAATTCGACGCCGTCGCTGATGATTTTGCCGGTCCACATCTGATTGTGAAAACCGTTGGGCCCGCTATGGAGAGTATTGTCACCATCGTTTTTGGGAAGTGTGTACTCCTTGCCGTCGATGGAGAATTTGGCGTGGGCGATCCGGTTGGCGTATCGGCCGACAATGGGTCCGAAGAAGGATGCGTTCTTCGCGTGGTTGTTTTCGTAATATCCCGCCGGACTGTCAAAACCAAGAACGACGTCGTCGACCTTGCCGTTGCGGTCCGGAACTTTCAGCGAAATAATATTTCCGCCGTAGGTCATTATTTCCACTTCGATCTTTCCGTCTTTCAGGGTGTAAATATCGACAGCCGCCCCGTCCGGAAGATTTCCGCCGCTGCGTTTGCTGACCTGGGTCTTCGCCGCCGCCGTGCAGGCGATTCCAGCAAAAAGGACCAGCACCGCTACAGACATTCTGAGATTTGTCATGAGGGCCTCTCTGGCAGACATTCTATAGGCGCTTGCGCGCCGCTTACAACTTTTGAAAACGCTTCGTGAAGCCGGCCAATCCGGACGGAAGGTAATTCAAATCAGGGTTCGAAGAACGTTGTGGCGCTATACTTGGGGCCCATTCTGTCCACGGGGAAATTGCCATGCGATTCCAGGAATGCCTGCGCGGCTCAACAACGATTTGCGACGGCGCATGGGCAACGGAGTTTCAGAAGCTGGGGGCCGGGTTGAGAGACTGCGTCGACGAATGGAATCTCACGAAGCCTCATTTCGTGGAGCAGGTTGCGCGCAGCTACGTGGCAGCGGGCAGCCGCGTCATTCTGACAAATACCTTTCGCGCGAATCCAATCAGCCTGGCGCCGTTCGGATTGCTTGGAAAATGCGACGAGATTAACGGGGCAGGAGTGAGGATTTCGCGAAAAGCTGTGGAGAATACCGCGCTTGTGTTTGCTTCGATGGGCCCGAGCGGCAAGCTGCTTTCGACGAAAGAAGTCACGGCGGAGCAGTTGAAGAACGCTTTCACGCAGCAGGCAAAGGCGCTTGCTGCGGAAGGACCGGACGCAATTGTCATCGAAACCTTGAGCGATCTTGCCGAGGCGCGCATTGCCGCGGCGGCTGCCTTGGAGACGGGACTGCCCGTCATCGTGTCCTTCTTCCTAGATCCCAGGAGAGACCGGGGCAGAGCGATCGCGGCGATCACTATGGAGCAGGTCGCGGCGACGATGACTGGCGACGGGGTCCATGGCATCGGGGCAAACTGCGGATTTCGAGTTCGCGATTTCATCGCGGTTTGCCGGCGGTTCGCTGCTGCCTCGTCTTTGCCGATCTGGATCAAGCCCAGTGCGGGATTGCCGGAAATTGTGGAAGGAGTTGCCAAGTACAAGAGGACCGCGGCGGAATTCATAGAACCGGTTCCGGAACTGCTCGAGGCGGGAGCCACGTTTCTTGGCGGATGCTGCGGAACGACGCCCGAGTTCCTCCAGCAGATGGCGTTAGCAGCACGCACTGCAAAGGCGGCCGGAAACGCCGCGCCTTCATGAAAATAAGAAGGGGAACAATTTCTCCTGTCATTTGCGCTCTGTGGCTTTCTTGCCTGGCCTGATTTTCTCAGGTGCGACCGTTCCTTCTCCCTCGAGAACGCTATAGAACATGTCGGCGTCCAGATTGCCCAAGGTATCGACCTTGCCCGAGGGCCAACGTATCTCCAGACTCTCGATTTTCGTAGCCTTCCCCAAGCCGAAATGAACGCGCAGGTCGCTTTGAGAAAGATAACTTCCGCCGCTGATGATTTGCGATGTCTGGGTAACGCCGCCGGCGGTGAGTTTCAGGCGAGCGCCAAGTGCAAGGCGGTTGCTCCTGGTGCCGGCCAACTCAAAGCTGACCCAGTGGTTTCCCGGGATGCCAGGATTGCGAAGCACCATCGGGCTGCCTTGCAGATCCTCAACCACCAAGTCCATGTTTCCGTCATTGAAGAGATCACCCACGGCCAGGCCGCGCGACACTCGAGGTTCTTGAACGGCGGGACCAGACAGTTCGCTGGCGTCGCAGAAAGTCCCATCGCCCTGGTTGTATTGGACAATTTTGGGTTCGCGATAACGCGCAGCGGACGGAAGTTGATCTACCTGGGGATAGACATGGCCGGTCGCGGTAACGAGGTCCAACCAGCCATCATTGTCGAGATCGACAAAAGCGACTCCCCATTTCACCCAGGGAACGGATGCCAAGCCAATGCCGGAAGAGTACGACACATCCTCGAATTCCCACTTGCCGTCGTTGCGGTACAGAGGTGTGTTGTCCATGGCAAAATCGGTTACTGCAAGGGAAGGGCGCCCGGTGTGGAGATAATCGCCGACGGCAACGCCCATGGCAGCTTGTTCATGCCCATCCTCACCGAGGGCAGTGCCGGATTCGGGACCGATCTCAGTAAATTTCCCGTTACCTTCGTTTCGATAGAGATAGGCCGCCGTGGAATCGTTGGCAACATACAGATCCGGCCGACCGGTATTGTTGAAGTCCACCCAAACTGTGGTCAGGCCATAAAAGCCGTAGGCGTCGTCTACTCCGGCCTGCTTGGAAACGTCAGTAAAGGTACCATCGCCGTTATTGTGGAACAGCGAATCGCCCTGCCCTTTCAATCCGCGCGGTCCACACTGGACATCGATTCCCATATACTTGCAGGTCAAGCCGCTGCCAAAAACCGGCGGATGCTTGAGATCGAATTCCACGTAATTCGTGACCATCAGATCCACATACCCGTCGCCATCGTAATCTCCGAAAGACGCGCCGGTGGACCAGCGGCCGTCGGCGACGCCGGATTGCTTGGTGACGTCGGTAAAAGTACCGTCGCCATTGTTGCGATAGAGAACGTTGCCCCCGAGACAGGTTATGTACAGGTCCGGCCAGGCGTCGTTGTTGTAATCACCCACGGCGCCACCCATGGCGAAGCAGGGCTTGCCGACCCCCGCCTTGTCGGTCACGTCCGTAAAGGTGCCGTCATGATTGTTGTGATAAAGAGCGCTACGAGCGGTTTCACCCTTCAACGTGCCGTTAACGGTGGGAGCATTCGTGAAATAGATGTCCAGCCAGCCGTCGCGGTCGTAATCGAGCAACAAAACACCGCCGCTCATGGATTCGACGATGTAGCGGGCTTCGGGCGCGGAAGAATGCGAGAAATGGATTTGCGTTTTTTCCGTGACGTCTTCGAGTTGCGGAATCTGGCGATCTTTGCACTTCATCGACTTGGCGGAAGGAGGCGGAGGAACACCTTGCGCTATTCCCTGGGCCCGGCCCTGGCCAGCGGACAGGAGGCAGGATGTTCCAAGAAGAGCTGCGCAAAGCAAAGTGACGGACGTGAATCTTCCTTTAGTCATGAGCCGTTTTCCGTAGCCTCAAGGCCAACAATTCTCGAATCGCACCAGCAGCCGGTAGATTCCAGTTTCCCTGAAAATGGCCCGAGCAGGCAAATCACTGTGGCGCTACATTCGACCGTCATCTTGTGCCAACGACGGTTTGGTCCTGTGACGCGGTAGCGATCTGGAAACCTGCTCCGCCGGTGCAATACTCTGCGTGAAGAAGTGGAATCTGGCGGTGCAGGAAATGGTTTTCTCTGGGGAGGGGTTGTTGCGTCACAGCACCAACTGGGTCATTATGTTAATGTTCATGTTGAGTTGCAATGCTTTCTTCCAAGTCGGGGCAGCAAAAAAAACCGCGCAACGCTGTGACTCTCAAGGCCGTCGCTCAACATCTTGGCCTTACACCCGGGACCGTATCTGCCGTTTTGAACAATTCGGCTGCAGCGCGTTCCATTCCGGAGCATACCCGCAAGCGAATCCGCGCGGCAGCACGGGAATTGAAGTATCGCCCCAATTTCCTAGCAAGGTCTCTGCGTGTTCAGCGCACTTTTTCGATCGGGGTGATTGGCGAAGAAATCGGCGACGTGTACGGCGGCATGGTGGTAAGCGGCATTGAGGCGTGTCTGCAGGAGAACAATTTCTTTCTGCTGGCAGTGGCGCACCGCCACGATCCCAAGCTTCTGGCAACGTACTCGGATATATTGGTTGCCCGCGGGGTCGAGGGACTCATCACCATCGACACATCCATTAACGAGGTGCCAGTGTTGCCCACCGTCGCTGTGGCCGGACACCGTATGGTCGACAATGTGACCAACGTGATTCTGGACCACTACCGCGCTGCCGAACTAGCCCTGCACCACCTGCAGCAGTTGGGTCACCGGCGCATCGCCTTTCTCCGTGGCCAAGACCAGAGCGCGGATTCCGCCACGCGATGGGCTGCCATCCAGGAAGTGGCTGGGGAGTTCGGGATCACCATCGACCCCAACTTGGTCCTGCAATTGGAAGGACTGGATTCGACGCCGGAGCTCGGTTATCCATACGGGAAAGCGTTCTTGGCCCGAAAGGTGCCTTTCACGGCCCTTTTTGCCTACAACGACATTTCAGCGGTCGGCGTAATGCGCGCCTTTCAGGAGGCGGGGTTGCGTATCCCGGAAGACGTGTCCGTAGTCGGCTTCGATGACGTGTCGATCGCTTCCTTCTCCATCCCGGCTCTAACGACCATCCGCCAGCCTTTGCAAAAGATGGGGCGGATTGCTGCACAGACTGTGATCGACCGCATTGAGGACCGTGAGGCGTTCGTGCCGGAAATCCTCGTTGAGCCGGAATTGGTAGTACGCCGCTCCACGGCTCCTCCAAAACCCACTTAATCCGCCGATCGAGCCTCCTTTGGCCCTGCAATGCCGTATGCGGCTCATTTGCCGGAGAGACGCTGCAGGCGCTCAGTCACATTCAGCAAGGCCCGCCCATCGTGGTAAGCGGCCTTCCAGATTCCCCCTTTCGCCGCCACCTGGGGCTTGCCGTCTTCTCGCACTAAAGTGAAGACACCGTGAAATTGGGAATCGACCTGATACTTCTTAATGAACGACCATTGCTGTTGAAACGCGCGGAAGTAGAGACCGGTCTCACGCCCGTACTTTTCGTGCATCAAGAGGAGGGCGTTGAGACCTTCAAACTGCACCCACCATTCTTTCTCTTTGTGTTCCGGCGTGCCCATGGTTGTGCCATCGCCGAAAAAGCCGCCGAGTGCCTGGTCCCATCCGTAATGCAAGGCATGATCCACCAGCATTCTTGCCATGCGCTCGGTACGGGAATCGTGGCCCTTTCCGAGAGCGTCTTCCGCCTCCAGCATCAGATAGGCGGCCTCCACGTCGTGGCCGTAGGAATCGTGATCGGGAAAAGGCCGCCAGGCATTCGTGAAGTAGAGATTCATGGCGCCAGGATCGACACAGATTTTGTCACGGATGATTGCCAGTAATTCCTCGACCCGCTGGCGCAACAAGTCGTCCTTCCAAACTTCATAGAGCTGAGTGAACGATTCAAGCAGATGGATATGAGTGTTCATGGACTTGTAGCCGACCGGGAAGCCGGCAAAGGGCGAGAGTTCCACCGCGCCTTTCTCCGGATGCCCCGTCATCGGAGTCCCGTCGCGCGTTAGCGATTCGAAATAGCCGCCATATTTCGCGTCATGGGCATGTTCTTCCATCCAGCGGAATCCTCGCTGGGCATATTCGAGAGCCCTCGGATCCTTCGTAACCTGGTGGGCGGCGGCCAGCCCGTAGATCGCGAAACTCATTCCGTAAAGATGCTTTCCGTCGGTGTAATCAGGTGAGATGTTTCCGTTCTCATCAAGGCCCCAGTAAAAACCGCCTTTTCCTTTGTCCCAGAGCGTGTTGGTGAGATAGTCCGCGCCGTGTTGGGCAATCGGCTGATAGGCGTCATGCAGTTCGGGCCGGCGAAGAGCCACCTGCGCTGAGATCCACGTCATTCGCCCCTGGAAGACCGAGAACTTACTTTCCTGGCCGAAGGGTTTCCATTCCCGGGTGAAATTGGAACGGAACCCGCCATGATCCTTATCCACAGTGCGCGGGAACCATACGCCGAGCACATCCTGGCGCAACATCGCTTCCGCTTCCTTTTGGAATTGGGCGTAGGATGCGGAAGTGGCTTCCAGGTATCGCGTTTCCGAGCGGTTGGTACCCTGGCGGGCCCGGCTTCCCGCCCCGGCCACATCCAAACAGGCGGCACCCGCAACGAGCACGAGAACAGAAATAGCTACTTTGCTTCTCATTGTTCCTTCCTTCGATTGGACTCTTCCTTGCTCGCGGACATTTGCGCGAAGAGTGTGGCTTGCTTTTACTGCTCCTCCGGCATCCAATTGCCGAACAGTTTGAATGATCCACTCGCCGGGATAAACGCATGTTTAGTGAGCCGCAAATCGTTGCCAGAGAAAAGGCCTCCACCCTGGACATCGTCCAGAGCCAAAAACGTTGACGTTCCCGCAAGGGCTGCGCTATTGGTCACGGAAACGTTCTGTCCTCTCCGCAAAACGATGGCGGCTCGACCCACCGATGCCTTTGCCTCGCTACCTTCAAAACGATCCAGGACAAGCCCGCGGAAATCCTCGGCTTCAATTGCATCGGAGAAATAGTCCGGCAAATCTTTGGCCCATTCGAGGCGCAAACCGTGAATTTCGAAGCCATCCACAAAGCGAAAGTAGAGGCCAGGAATGTCGTGCTGAAATACGGCGCGGGACAGATTCTGGGCTGTCCATCGGAAATCGAAGTTTCCCCCAGCGAGTTGCGCGACGTCCTTTCTGGGCGCGCAGATGCGGAACCGGACTTGCTCGAACGTCAGATTGTGGATCCAGGCCTTTTCATCGCCATAGACGACCATCCCCGCCTCAGCTTCCCCGAAGATGTTCAGAAAATGCACGTCCCGGACTTCGGGTACGTGGCCCTCCCGTGGAGGACCGACGGCGATGAAAATTGGTTCGGCCTTGCCCCACCAGTGTCCGGTGAGAAGCTGCGTCTCAATGACGATGTTGGCGAAGGAGAGATTGCCGCTGGTGCCGCTGCGCTCGAAAATGCCGATGCCCCGGTTGGAATGTACCGTCAGGTTCGAAAAAGTGCCGTACTGGGTATTTTCCAGACGAATGCCCGCAGAGTGAGAAACGAGGGAACAGTTCTCGACCCCAACGTCCCGGCTGCCGTAGAACGCGAAGTCATCATCACCGGTTGCGATGTCGCAGTCCGAAATGTGCACGTCTCTGCAACCCAGGCAATCGATCCCATCATTGTTGGGAAGCAGCAGGCTGTTCACAATGTGAATGCCGTGAATGACGGCGCGCTGGCTTTGATTTAAGTGGAGCGTCCAGTTTGGCGCGTTTCGGAGCGTCACATCGCGAATCAGAATACCTTTCGCCTGCGTGAGGACAATCATGGTCCCAGGGCGCCCGGCGGGCTTGGTCTCTACCGGCCCATCGCCCAATTCCGTCATGGATTTGAAGAAATCCGCGCCTTGCCGCGTGTACTGCGGATCAAAGTCCGCATCGTAGTGGGGTTTCTGAAAGTCGTGGAAGATGTCTGCATTTCCGTCGATGGCGCCCTGACCGACGATGGCGATGTTTTCGACATTGCGCGCCACAATGATTCCGACACGCTCGCCCTCACCGGTGCTGTTCAGCCCATATTCGTGTGCGAACCCGTATTGTGAAATCGACCCATAATCGGAGAGGTTGCCGCTTCCCTGGAGCACGGCACCGGCCTGCAGGTCCAGCGTCACGTTGCTCAGAAGTTCGACCGTGCCGGTGATGTAGTTTCCCGGCGGAAACAAAACGTCGCCTCCGCCGGCCGCGTGCGCCGCGCGGATCGCCTGCTGGATGGAAATTGTGTTGATGGTCTGTCCGTCGCCCTTTGCACCGTAGGTTCTGACGTCGAACACTGGCGAACCGGCGTGTGGCAGGGCCTTTGTTGTTTGGGCCGAGGTGACGGGCGCTATTGTCGCGCCAAGAAGAGCAAGCCCCAAGCAAAGGAAAACGTCAAGCGAAAGAGCTTTTGCGCGCGGGAGTCTAATCCGCATGGCCTTCACCCTATTTCTCATTCAGAATCTGGTCTGCAGCCAGCACCAGAAACATATAGTTCGAAGAACCGCCACCGAGTACGTACTCCATTTGCTGCCATAAGTACGGAAAGTCCTTAAGCTCAGGAAAGTCCGGACGAATTAATGCAGTTCCGGAAACAACGCCGCCGGGAATGTAGGTCCAATCCGCGCGATTGAATCCATACGCCACGGTTGTCGAGCGGGCACCAACGCCGGAAGCGAACGACGCCGTGTTTTCGCCCGGGTGAACGCCCAGGACAAAATTCAGCGCGTTCAGCAGGTAGTCTGCAGTGACCACATCGGGAAATGCGCGACGCAGAAAATACTGCTGGACTCCAAAGCGCTGAATTTCCCAACCCGCGCCCCAGATATATGGACGATAAGGGACCCCAAACGGGGTGGCGGCCTGTCTCTGCGCCACGCCGGCGAAATCACGCGCCGCCGCTTCGCGCAACTCCTTTACAAAGTCCTTGTCCTGGATTCGATCGACGACACGCGCGACGGACCAGCCCACACGGTCAAAGTGGGTTACGATTTCCTTTCGGTTTCCGAGGAGAATCTTTCCGAATTCCGGCTTGTTCGTGGTCAGCCACAACTCCACAGCCGCCTCGATTCTCTCGTTCAGGGCCCTGGAGAAATCGCGCTTCTGCCTCCAGGCTTCTTCCGCGGCATCCCTACACTCTTTGGCGAAGCCGGGATCCAAGCTTCTCAGCACCCGCCCGGCAGCAGCC
>Ga0335077_10009798_pt1 | contig 11908 bp, 11 predicted proteins | sample Lox_Sample_31_FD_207151 | JGI IMG/M metagenome (GOLD analysis project Ga0335077, IMG submission 207151) | Soil microbial communities from Loxahatchee National Wildlife Refuge, Florida, United States - Lox_Sample_3.1 | ecosystem: Environmental > Terrestrial > Soil > Wetlands | place: USA...
CGGGACGGCCGGTAACCATTGGCGGCATCGCCAAGGGAGTCGCGATGCTGGAGCCGCACTTGGCGACCATGTTCTGTTTCGTCGCGACGGACGCCGCGGTAGCCGCCGACGCGCTGCGGCCGGTGCTCCGGCGAGCGGTCGATCGCTCGTTCAACAGGATCACGGCGGATGGCGACCAGTCGACCAGCGATACGGTCGCCCTTCTGGCCAATGGTCTCGCGGAGAACGCATCGCTCGAACGGGGAGGGAAAGGGTTGCGCCAGTTTTCCCGTGGCCTCGAGGCGCTGATGGCACGGCTCGCGAAGCTCCTCGTCGAAGACGCGGAAGGCGCCACCAAGCTCGTCGAGATCCGCCTCCGCGGGGCCCGCACACGCCGAGAGGCTCGGTTGGCGGCACGGAGCGTGGCGAACTCGCCTCTGGTCAAGTCGGCACTGAACGGCGCGGATCCTAACTGGGGACGGATCATGATGGCGCTTGGCAAGTCTCCGGCGCGCGTGATTGCCGAGCGGGTGTCGATCGCCATCGGCGACGAAACACTTGTCGAGAAGGGGGCTGCACGACCGTCGGCCCGGCTGGATCGCATCCTGGAGGTGATGGGGCAGCGCGAATACGCGGTCACGGTCGACCTCGGCCTGGGCCGCGGAGAAGACCACGTCTGGACGTGCGATCTCTCGGAGGAGTACGTCCGGCTCAACAGCAAGTACACGACCTAAGGGGACTCGGGCAGGGGGGACAGCGTTCCTCCGAGTCGAAGGTGACCAAACTCGCACGCTCTCGAGCTTCGGTCTTCGCCGGCGGGGGCCGGTGAGGAAGCGCGAGGCCCGGCTTGGGCCACGCCGCTCGGGAGCGGAGGCTAACCGAAGGAGAGACTGACCGATGGCCACACTGACGATGAAGGAACTCCTGGAGGCCGGCGTGCACTTCGGCCACCAGACCAAGCGATGGAACCCGAAGATGCAGAAGTACATCTTCGGCGAGCGCAACGGCATCTACATCATCGATCTGCAGAAAACCTTGAAGAAGTTCCGCGAGGCCTACGCCTATGTGCGTGACCTCGCTGCGTCCGGGGGGACCCTGCTCTTCGTCGGGACCAAGAAGCAGGCGCAGGAATCCGTCTTCGAGGAGGCCACGCGGTGCGGCATGTTCTACGTGAATCACCGCTGGCTGGGCGGCACCCTCACCAACTTCGCGACCATCCGCAAGTCCATCGCGCGCTTGAAGAAGCTGGACGAGATGAGCGAGACGGGTGAGTACGAGCGGCTTCCGAAGAAGGAGGTCATCGGTCTCGAGCGAGAGCGGGCCAAGCTACAAAGCGCGCTGGTCGGCATCAAAGGCATGGACCGGCTGCCCTCCGCGGTGTTCATCATCGATCCAAAGAAGGAGAACATCGCCGTGGAGGAAGCGCAGCGACTGGCGATTCCCATCGTCGCCATCGTGGACACCAATTGCGATCCCACGGGGATCGATTATCCCGTGCCCGGCAACGACGATGCGATTCGCGCCGTCCGCCTCATCACCTCGCGCATGGCCGACGCGATCTTGGAAGGCGTCGGTACCCTCGCCAAGGAGGAAGCCGAGGCGGAGGAGGCAGCGGCTGCCGAGGAACCCGTCGTGACCGAAGCAGAGATGACGGCATCGGCGGGCGCGTGACATCCACCCAGCAGAGGATGCAGGAATACGCGCCGGTGACGGGAATGGGTCCAGCCACGAGGGAGCGCTTTCGCGCGCCACGCGGAGCACGCGCTCCGCGCGTTGTCCGCGGGCCCGGGGGCGATGGGCCGTTCGACGTCGTCGGCCAGGAGACTCGAATTCATGGGATCACCGGCTGAGCTGGTCAAGGACCTCCGGGAGCGTACGGGCGCCGGCGTCATGGATTGCAAGGCGGCCCTGGACGCGGCCAAGGGAGATTTGCAGGGAGCCGTCGAGTACCTGAGAAAGAAGGGGCTCGCCGATGCCGCCAAGAAGGCGCATCGCGAGGCGCGCGACGGTGTCGTGACATCCTACATCCACCCCGGCAGCAAGATCGGGGTGCTGCTCGAGGTGAACTGCGAGACGGACTTTGTCGCGCGTACGTCCGACTTCCAGCAGCTCGTGAAAGATCTGGCCATGCAGGTCGCGGCTGCGAACCCCACCTACGTGTCGAGGGACGCGGTACCGGCCGACGTGCTCGAGAAGGAGCGTGAGATCTACCGCCAGCAGATGGCGGATCAGAAGAAGCCGCCCCAGGTCCTGGACAAGATCGTCGAGGGCAAGCTTGACAAGTTCTACAGTGAGGCCTGCTTGCTCGATCAGCCCTTCATCAAGGACGCTTCAGGTAAGAGCAAGGTGAAGGATCTTGTGGATCAGGCGACCGCCAAGCTGCAGGAGCGTGTGGTCGTCAGGCGATTCGCTCGTTTCCAGGTCGGCGAAGGCTAGACCGATGAGAGGGCCCCGAGTCGTCGGAGGGGGCCCCGACGGCCCCCTCCGAGGTCGCCCCGGGGACATCACCAGGTCGTGGCCGGCGAGTCTTCCGAGTCAGAGTCTGGTGGACAGAGCCATCGCGCGTCGCTGAAAGAGGGCATGGTTGACGTGGCCACCGCCCCGCCTTTCCGCCGCGTCCTGCTCAAGCTGTCCGGCGAAGCACTCGCGGGCCGTGTGGGCTACGGCATCGATCCCGACACCCTCGGTCGCATCGCGACGGAGATCTGCGAGGTCGTGGCCCTTCAGGTGCAGGTTGCCATCGTGATCGGCGGCGGTAACATCTACCGCGGGATCGCGGCCAGCGCCGGCGGGATGGACCGGGCGACGGGCGACTACATGGGCATGCTGGCTACCGTCATCAATGCCCTGGCGCTCCAGAATGCCATCGAGAAGGCCGGCGTGCCGACTCGCGTGCTCTCCGCGATCGAGATGCGCGCGGTGGCTGAGCCCTACATCCGCCGGCGGGCGATCCGCCACCTTGAAAAGGGGCGAGTGGTGGTGTTCGCCGCTGGCACCGGTAATCCGTTTTTCACGACGGACACGGCGGGAGCGCTGCGCGCGGTGGAAATCGGGGCCGAGGTTATCCTGAAGGCAACCAAGGTGGATGGTATCTACACTGCCGACCCGAGCAAGGACCCCACCGCGGTCAAGCTCCCCCGAGTCGGGTACATCGAGGTGCTCAGCCGGGGGCTGGAGGTGATGGATACGACTGCGATCTCGCTGTGCATGGACAACAAGCTGCCGATCGTCATTTTCGACCTGACCCGGCGCGGCAACATCCGGCGCATCATCAACGGGGAGCGGGTGGGCTCCATCGTGTCGGACGACGTCGTTCCGCCCAGGGGGTAATGACCATGCAAGACGTCGTGAAGGACCTAGAAGCGCGGATGCAAGCGGCGGTGGATCTGCTGACGAGGGAGTTTTCCGGCGTGAGGACGGGCCGCGCCAACACCGCGCTCCTGGACAGCGTGCGGGTGGACGCCTACGGTACGCCGACTCCGATCAGCCAGATGGCGTCGCTCTCGGTCCCGGACCCCAGGACGCTGGTGATCCAGCCCTGGGACACGTCCCAGATCGCCGCGATCGAAAAGGCGATCCTGAAATCCGACCTCGGACTCACGCCCGGCAACGACGGGAAGATCATTCGTTTGACCATGCCCACGCTCACCGAGGAACGCCGGAAACAACTTGCCAAGACGGTGGGAAAGCTGGCCGAGGAGGCGCGGGTCGCCGTGCGGAACATTCGTCGCGACGCCAACGACAGGCTCAAGGCCCTCGCCAAGGACAAGAAGGTCTCGCAAGACGAGGAGCGCCGCGGCCATGATCAGATCCAGAAGAGTACTGACAAATTCGTCGCGCGAGTGGACGAGCTGACCAAGAAGAAGGAACAAGAAATCTTGTCGATATAGTAGAGTCATCAGTCATGGCATTCAAAGCGAGATCTGGGGTGGTGGCGGTCGAACCGTCGAACGTGTCTGAGGACGAGCTGCGAGAGCTAGTCCTCGCGCAGCCGCTGCCTCACCACGTGGCCGTGATCATGGACGGCAATGGCCGTTGGGCGACCCAGCGCGGCCTCCCGCGTGTCGCCGGCCACACCCAGGGCGTCACCGCAGTCCGCAACGTCACGCGGGCGGCCGGTGAACTGGGGATCCGAGTCCTGACGCTGTACGCGTTCTCCTCCGAGAACTGGAACCGGCCCCGGCACGAAGTGTCGACGCTCATGAGCCTGCTCGAGCGCTCGATCGACCGCGAGTTGCCTGAGCTGATGGCTCGCAACGTACGGTTTCGGGTCATCGGCCGTCCGAATGGGGTACCCCCGGCGGTGAAGCGGGGAATCGAGCACGTCGTCCAAACCACCGCGACGAACACCGGTCTCACGCTCGTCATGGCCTTCAACTACGGGGGGCGTGACGAGTTGATCGATGCCTGCCGCTCGCTGGCGCGAGAAGTGGAGGCGGGACGGCTCCGGCCGGAGCAGATCGACGAGGCGCGCATGTCGCGGGCGCTTTACACGGAGGATGTGCCGGATCCCGACCTGCTGATCCGGACCAGCGGTGAGATGCGTGTGTCCAACTTTCTCCTGTGGCAGATCGCGTACACGGAGCTCTGGGTCACGCCCACGCTCTGGCCGGATTTCGGAGCCCGCGAGCTCTATCTGGCCATCGGCGATTTCCAGCGGCGAAATCGGCGCTTCGGGCGCGTGTGATGGCGGAGGCGAAAGGTGTTCCGCTCCGCACGCCCATCGAGGCGAACTCCGCATCGCGGAGCGCCGGATTGCTGAAGCGTACGCTGAGCACGCTGCTCCTGCTGCCGGCGTTCCTCGCCATCGTGATAGCCGGTCCGGCGTGGCTCTTTGGCGCGACCGTCGTGCTGGTGGCGGCCTTGGGCCAATGGGAATTCACCGGAATGTTCGAACGGGCCGGCATTCAAACGTATCGTGTGATTGGCCTCGCCGGAGGTGTCGCGCTCACGGCGAGCTTCGCCTGGCCCGTGTCCGAGCGCGGCTTCACTGTGATCCTGCTGGCGGTCCTCGCGGCGGCTCTGGGCCGGCCCCGGGGACAACGGACCGGATGGGAACCTCTGGTGATCACCGTGTTCGGGATCTGCTATGTGAACTGGCTACTGGGTTACGGCGTCTGGCTCCGAGACCTCCCGTTCGGAAAGGAGTGGATCCTCCTCCTGGTCTGGGTGACGTGGCTTGGAGAGGCGGCGGCGTATCTCGTCGGCTCGACCGTGGGCCGGCATCAGCTGGCGCCGCTCATCAGTCCGAGAAAGACGATCGAAGGAGCTGCCGCCCAGTTCTTCGTGTCCATCGCGGCAGCCGTAGTCGGTCAGGCCTGGTTCTTCAGTGAACTCCCGCGCGAGCACGCTGTGGTGGTGGGGGCCGTGCTGGGCGTCGCGGGGCAAATCGGGGATCTGGTGGAATCGGCGCTGAAGCGGAGCGTTGGGACCAAGGACACGAGCCGTCTCATCCCGGGTCACGGCGGGATGCTCGACCGTATCGACAGTCTGCTGTTCAATACGCCCGTGCTTTTCTACTATGCCGCTCATGGACGGATGCTGACTTCATGAAACGGCTTACGGTGCTCGGTGTCACCGGTTCCGTGGGCCGGCGCGCCCTGGAGTTGGTGGAGCAGTTTCCGGACGAGTTCCGCCTCGAGGGGATGGCAGCACGCGGCTCCACTCCTGAACTGCTCGTTCAGCTCTGCGCTCGGCACCGCCCTCGTGCGCTCGCTGTCTATGATTCCCGGGCTGCGGATGCGGTGGCGCGCGCGTTGCCGCGGCCACTGCCGGAGATCCTCACGGGAGCGGCCGGGCTCGTGACATTGGCCTCCGAGGTCGAGGCAGATATCGTGCTGTCGGCCATCGTGGGCGGGGTCGGACTTCTGCCCACCATGGCGGCGATCCAGTCGGGAAAGGCGGTGGCGCTGGCCAACAAGGAGACGCTTGTCATGGCCGGCAGCTTGATGACGGCCGCCGCGCGCGAACGCAAGGTGCCGCTGCTACCGGTGGACTCGGAGCACAGCGCGATCTTCCAGTGCCTCGAGGGACACAACCGGTCAGACGTCCATCGCATCATGCTGACGGCGTCAGGCGGACCGTTCCGAACCTTGCCGAAGGAGCAGTTGGCGCGGGTGACCGTGGCGGAGGCCTTGCAGCATCCGACGTGGAAAATGGGCGCCAAGATCACCGTGGACTCTGCGACGTTGATGAACAAGGGCCTCGAGGTGATCGAGGCACGGTGGCTCTTCGACCTGCGGCCTGAACAGGTCCAGGCGGTGGTGCACCCGCAGTCCATCGTCCATTCGATGGTGGAATACATCGACGGTTCGGTCATCGCGCAGCTCGGCGTCGCTGACATGGGGATCCCGATTCTCTACGCGCTCAGCTACCCGCGACGGCTGCCCTCGGACATGGCGCGGCTCGACCTGACCAAGGTCGGCTCCCTCACCTTCGAGGAAGCGGATACGGCCCGCTTTCCATGCCTGGCCCTTGCTCGCCAGGCGCTCATGCAGGGCGGCTCCTCGCCGGTGGTCCTGAATGCGTCCAACGAGGTTGCCGTGGCAGCGTTCCTCGAGGGCAGGGTCCCCTTTCACCAGATTCCCGAGATGATTGCCGAGGCGCTGGGACGCATCCCTGGCGTCACGTTGGACAGTATCGAGTCGTGCGTGGACGTGGACGCCCGGACGCGCGCGCTCGTGCAGCAGTGGGTGCACGCCGGGCCGCTGGCAGGCGCGGCGCGGTAGGGCGGGAGGTAGGTAGGCAGTGACGACGATCGTGGCGTTCGTGGTGGTGCTGGGCGTGCTCATCCTCGTCCACGAGTTCGGGCACTTTCTGGTGGCCCGACTCTCGGGCGTCGGTGTCGAGCGATTCTCCGTCGGATTCGGACCTGTGCTATGGCGGTACCGAGGGCCCCAGACGGAATACTGTCTGTCCGCATTTCCCCTCGGTGGCTACGTGAAGATGATGGGGGACGACGAGAATCCCCTGGAAGGCGGTAAGTCCGGGGAGGTGGATCCCGCGCGGGCCTTCAACAACAAGCCGCTCCCCGTGCGCTTCCTGATCGTGTTCGCCGGGCCGGCCATGAACGCGGTGCTCGCCGTCGTGATCTTCGCCCTCGTGTTCATGCTCCTCGGGCGCCCGGTTGTTCCGGCCGTTGTCGGGCGTCTGACGGAGGGCGGTCCGGCCATCAAGGCGGGATTCGTCACCGGCGATCGGATCGTCGCCGTCGCCGGTCGACCTGTCCGGTACTGGGAGGAGCTCCTGCAGGCGGTCCAGGACCAGCACGGCGGGACCGTCCAGCTCACCGTGAAAAACGAGCGAGGCGAGCGCACCCTCGATGTGACTCCTCTCCGGACCTCGGTGCGCGACCTCTTCGGTGACGAGCGCGACGTCTGGGATCTCGGCGCGCGGCCATTCACGGCACCGACGATCGGTGAGGTGCTCAGCGGGCTGCCGGCGGAGCGAGCCGGGCTCAGACCTGGCGATACGGTCGTCGCCATCGACGGGAGGCCCGTGCACACATGGGACGAAGTGGCGGAGACGATCCGCCAGCGAGCCGGTCAGCCAACTCCTCTCACGATCAAGCGCGGCACCGAAACGCTGACGGTGTCGGTCGTTCCGAACGCGTTCACGGAGCGTAGCCCGGACGGTAAGACCACAGAAGTTGGACGGATCGGCATCAGTCCCACGGCGCCCACGACGTACGTCCGGTCGAGTCCGACGGTGGCGATCTGGGACGGCGTGGCCCGGACGGCGGAGGTGACGGAGCTGACGGCGATCGGCCTGTACAAGATCGTCAGGGGTCAGCTGGAGCGAAGCAATATCGGAGGCCCGATCCAGATCGCGGTCACCGCTGGAGAGCAGGCACGGCAGGGGCTGCCGAGCCTGGCGGTGTTCACCGCGGTGATCAGCGTCAATCTGTTCCTCCTGAACCTGCTGCCCGTTCCCATGCTCGATGGCGGACATCTCCTGTTCTTCGCCTGCGAGGCGGTGCTGGGCCGGCCGCTCTCGCTGAGGAAGCGCGAGGTGGCACAGCAGATCGGGTTCGTGTTGCTGATGTTGCTGATGGTGTACGCCGTGTACAACGACCTGGACCGGATCGGCCTGTTCAGGATGTTCCGCTAGCGCGATGAGCAGGGGCCATCGCGCTGGCCTTTACGCCTTGACCTTCCTGCCCTCGAAGGAGGCATCGGCACGCCATGGGCCAGTATGAGCGCCACGTATTCGTGTGCACGGGCGGGGAGAGCTGCCCCGCTCAAGGTGACATCGAGAAGTTCATCAAGACCCTGAGGGCCGGTGTCCTGACGGCGGGCCGGCAGGTGGAGGTGCGCATCAACAAGGCGGGGTGCTTCTCGCAGTGCGGCCACGGGCCCATGATGGTCGTGTATCCCGAAAACGTTTGGTATTGCGGCGTCCAGGAGTCCGATCTCCAGGAGATCCTGGAGTCCCACATCGTCGGCGGCGTGCCGGTCAAGCGGTTGCTGTACGAGCCGGGCGTGGCGGGCCCGAACAAGGTTCCTGGCGCGAAATAACCGTCGCTCGATGCGCTGGTCGCGATCGCTCATCCCCACGCTCCGCGAGGACCCCGCCGACGCCGAGGCGATCAGCCACAAGCTCATGGTGCGGGCGGGCTTGGTTCGCCAGCTCGCAGCCGGGATCTACGTCTATCTGCCTCTCGGCCAGCGGGTTCTCGAGAAGGTCAACGCCATCCTCCGCGAGGAGATGAATCGCATCGGAGGCCAGGAGATCACGATGCCGGTGCTTCATCCGGCCGAGATCTGGCAGCAATCAGGCCGATGGGAAGGGATCGCCGAGATGTTCCGGCTGAAGGATCGCTACCAGCGGGACATGTGTCTCGGCATGACGCACGAGGAGGTCATTGCCTGGATCGCCGCCAAGGAGATCCGCTCCTACCGCGACCTGCCCCAGGTCTGGTACCAGATCCAGACGAAGGAACGGGACGAGGCGCGGCCACGCTCCGGGGTCCTGCGAACGCGCGAGTTTCTGATGAAGGACTCCTACTCGCTCGATGCCGATGTGGCCGCGCTCGAAATCTCCTACAACGCTCACAAGGAGGCGTATCGACGCATCTTCGACCGCTGCGGTGTCCGGTATATCGTGGTCGAGTCGGATCCTGGCATGATGGGTGGCTCGGGGTCCCACGAGTTCATGGCGGCGAGCGCGGCGGGGGAGGACGAGGTGGCGCTCTGCGATGGGTGCGGGTACGCGGCCAATGTGGAACTGGCGCGGGGGCAGCCGACGACACCGGACCCTCGCGACTGGCGGCGCGAGGAGATCGCGACGCCCGGCGCGAAGACCATCGCGGATGTCTCCGCATCCCTGGGGATCGATCCTGCCCTCACCATCAAAACGCTGGTCTTCATGGTTGGCCCCGACCCGATTCTGGCCCTCGTTCGAGGAGACCACGTGCTGCACGAGCGAAAGCTGGCGCGGGCCCTTCGCGCCGAGGCGCGCCCGGCGCAGCCCGATGAGGTGAAGGCTCTGCTGGGAGTCCCAATCGGGTCGCTGGGGCCGGTGAAAGCCCGAGGCGTGAAGCGCATCCTGGCCGACCGATCGCTCGCCGAGGGGACCTATGTCGTCGGGGCCAATCGCGAAGGATACCACCTCGTCGGCGTGGCCCCGGGCAAGGACTTCGAGTGCGAGTACGCGGACCTTCAGGTAGTGCTGCCCGGCGAGGGTTGCCTCAGGTGCGGGAAGCCCCTGCGGGTCGAGCGGGTGATCGAGGTCGGCAATATCTTCAAGCTCGGAACGAAGTACTCGATTCCGCTGGGTGCTATGTATCTCGACGAGCACGGTCAGCAGCAGCCCGTCGTGATGGGCTCCTACGGGATCGGACCAGCGCGGATCGCCGCCGCAGCCATCGAACAACGCCACGATGCCGACGGCATTGTTTGGCCCTGGGCGATCGCGCCGCTTCATGTTCACCTGATCCCCGTCGCCGTCAAGGATCCCGTCCAGAGCACGGCGGCTGACGAGATTTACCGGGATCTGACCGCCGCCGGCATCGACGTTCTCCTGGACGACCGAGACGAGCGCGCCGGCGTGAAATTCAAGGACGCCGACCTATTGGGGTTGCCCATCCGCATCACGGTGGGGAATGCGTTCAGCCGCCAGGGGTTGGTGGAGATCCGCGAGCGAGCGACGCGGTCCGAGCGTCGCATACCACAGGACCAGGTGGTCCAGACTATCAAGGAGATGGCCCCGACACCCTCATCCAGCTGAGCAGGCTCCCGTACGGGGCTTGGCCCCTTGCAGGTGATGGATACATATGCTAAAGTTCAAGCAAAAGTGGGCGTTGCCCACTTTTTTTTCTGGGGTGTCATGGGGGGCGAGGTGGATTCGGGGGAGGCCTGGCTCGAGCGGGTCGAAGCAGTGGTGGCCCCGGTGTTGGCCTCGCGCGGGCTTAATCTGGTCGATGCCGAATGGCAGCGGGAGGGTCGGCGCTGGGTGCTCCGCTTCTTCGTCGACAAGCCCGGCGGTGTCAGCATCGGAGATTGCCACGCGGCGAGCCGGGAGGCGGGAGACATTCTCGACGTGTCGGGCCTCATCGAGCCGGCGTACGACCTCGAGTTCTCATCGCCGGGACTGGACCGCGAACTGAGGAAGGAACGCGAGTACGCGTGGGCGGTGGGGAAAGAGGTGCGCTGCTGGGTCCGCGAGCCCATGGAGGGGCGGACCGAGTTCTCGGGACGGCTCCGGGCAGTCTCGACCACGACGCTGACGCTTGAGGGGCCCAACGAGCAGATCCAGGAAGTGCCGAGGCGGTTGGTGACGAAGGCGCGCCTTCTGCTGAGCTTCGGTCGGCCGACGCACGCCAGGAGGAAGTGAGTAGACCAAGGCGGGTCATGAACAAGGACTTGATTCACGTCATCGAGCAGATCGGTCGCGAGAAGGGGATCGGCAAGGAGGTCCTCTTCGAGGCGGTGGAGTCTGCGCTACTGTCGGCCTCCAAGAAGACCATGGGGCTTGCCGACAATGTCCGCATGGAGCTGGACCGCCACACGGGTGCGCTCAGAGTCTACGCACGGAAGAAGGTGGTTGAGGACGTCTCCGACAAGAAGCTCGAGATCAGCCTGGCCGAGGCCCGCAAACTGAACCGCGACGCGGAGCTCGACGACGAACTGGAGATGGAATTGCCGCCCCAGGAGTTCGGGCGGATCGCGGCGCAGACGGCCAAGCAGGTCATCCTCCAGCGGGTGAGAGATGCCGAGCGCGATGCCGTATACGGCGAGTTCGCCGACAAGGAAGGGAAGATCGTCCGAGGCATCGTCCATCGCGTCGAGAAGCGGAACGTCATCGTCGAGATCGGTAGGGCCGAGGCCGTACTTACGGAGCGCGAGCAGATTCCCGGGGAGCGCTACGGGCCAGGTGACCGCATCCGGGCCTACGTGCTCGAGGTCAAAAAGGGGGTCAAGGGACCACAGATCATGCTGTCCCGGACGCACCCCGGCCTGCTGGTCCGTCTGTTCGAGAGCGAGATTCCCGAGATCACCGAGGGTATCGTCCAGGTCAAGGAGGCCGCCCGCGAGCCGGGTGAGCGCGCCAAGGTCGCGGTGGCCTCGACCAAGCGGGATGTGGATCCTATCGGGGCCTGCGTGGGACTCCGCGGTACGCGGATCCAGGTGATCAGCCGGGAGCTGCGTGGCGAGAAGATCGACATCGTGGAGTGGTCCACAGAACCAGTGACCTTCGTCGGACGGGCCCTGTCGCCGGCCAAGGTCAGTTCGGTCATGCTCGGTGAGCCTGAGACCGAAGGTGGACAGCGATCGGTTCTAGTGATCGTCCCCGATAGCCAGCTATCGCTGGCGATCGGCAAGCGCGGCCAGAACGCCCGTCTTGCGGCGAAGCTCACGGGCCTCAGAGTCGACATTAAGAGTGAGAGCGAAGTTGAGGAGGAGCGCCGCCGGGAGGAGGAGGAGCGCAT
>Ga0335077_10009799_pt1 | contig 11908 bp, 3 predicted proteins | sample Lox_Sample_31_FD_207151 | JGI IMG/M metagenome (GOLD analysis project Ga0335077, IMG submission 207151) | Soil microbial communities from Loxahatchee National Wildlife Refuge, Florida, United States - Lox_Sample_3.1 | ecosystem: Environmental > Terrestrial > Soil > Wetlands | place: USA: Florida...
AACGGCTGGTTGCAGCGCTGCCACGCTCACGGATTGACCTGCATCGTCAAACCGGGGCCATTCATCCTGGCCGAAACCCGTGGCGGAGGGCTGCCGGACTGGTTCCTGGATCAATACCGGGAAAAAGTCAAAATGCGCAACCGCAAGGGTGAGCTCGTGCCGAGCGAAGGCGTCAGTCTGTTCAACCCCACATACCTGGAGAAGGTAACGCGGTGGTACGATCAGATTATGCCCTTGATCCGGAAATATGAAATCTCGGCCGGCGGTCCGATCATCATGATGCAGATCTGCAATGAGATCGGCGTATTCTCATGGCTGGCACACCAGGGAGACTATTCTGATGTTGTCAGGGCTCGTTTCCTTTCGTACCTGTCAACCAAATTCAAAACTGTCGCCGAATTGAACGGCTTGTGGGGAACCGCTTACCAGGACTTTGCGGACGTCGAACTTCCGCCTGATGGCCGGCTTCCTTATGCCTCGAAGGGTGACCGCAGCCGTGATTATGAATGGCATTGTTTCTGGAGAGCCTATTATGGCGATTATCTGAGGCTGTTGGCTGCCATGGCGAGGGACCTGGGGGTGACCGTTCCGTTTTATCATAATCTCCCGGGCTGGATCTATGGGAGCGGCTATGAATTCCCGGTCAACATCACCATGTACCAGGCTCTCTTCGGGGACACGAGCGAGATGCTGTTCGGGGTTGACCATATCCCGGAATTCCTCTCCCACCGTAACATGCACGATGACCGGATCATCAATGACATCACTCGTGCCATGCAGGGGAACAAACCTCTGTTTGCCGCCGAGTTCCAATGCGGCTCCCGCGAATATCACGTGGAGACGAACCCCCGTGAAATGGAACTTTTCTACAAAGCCAGCATCGCCCATGGACTGACTGGCTGGAATTATTACATGTTCTCCCAGGGGCGGAACCCGAGGCACAGGGGTTATTCCGGGGAGACGTTCTACTGGTTTACCCCGTTGACGCCAGAAGGCGAGCGCACCGGCGTTTTCTCCTTGATTAAGCGGATGAGCAAAATCGTTAAGACTTCCGAACATCTGATCGTTGAGGCAAAACGCCAAGCAGAGGTCTGCGTCCTTTTCTATCCGCCTTATTATGCCACCGAACTGGAGCGACCTGAAACCGGAGCAAGCGAACTTCGCTACAACGCTTCAGCCATTCGCCGGCCGGCTTATTTCGACGGCCTGCTCAAAGTACTCCAGGTGCTCAATATTGATTATGACATGGCGGACCTGTGCCAGGCCACGGCTGATACATTGGGAAAATACAAGCAGGTCTGGGCGTTCAGCACCGATGAAATGAATGCCGGGGATCAGCGGACGCTGGTTGATTATGCCAAGGCCGGCGGCAATTTAATTATATTTCCCTGTCTGCCTGACCGCGAGATGTCGCAGCGGGCTTGCACCATCATACGAGACGCCATCCCAATAACGCCATCCGGCACAGAAATCATCGATTCTCCGCTGATTGATGTTTATGACCAGAAAGACATCAAGTGTGCCAACCCGCAAATCATTTATGATGAACCATCGCTTGCCAGTGCGGAGGTAATCGCCAGGACGATCCATGGCTCCGTGTGCGGATTCAGAAAAACGCTTGGCCACGGCGCCATCATCCACTTGGGAACGTGGATGGGGTTCGACACCGAGGGACATAAGGCAGTGTATGAAGCCATCCTGAAGCAATCAGCTGCAAAGCTCAGACACGCATCAGCATCCAATGACCATATCGCCGTCAGCGAGCGCTTTACGAATGATAAAGCCGCAATTCTTTTTATTGGGAATTATTACAACGAAGAACACGAAGGCAAAATCACTTATACCCATCCCGAAACCGGCGAAGCCATCCATGTACCCTACGCTCAGGACCGGATGATCTGGCCGGCCCTTTACGGCGTATTGACCCCGGTGTGCCTGGCGGTTTCTGATGGCATAAAGATCCTGCATTGTACGTCGAATATTCTCGGTATGGTGGGGAATAACGGCCAGTTGGAGATCACGCTGTATGGAGACCGCGACTTGGCCGGGGAACTCGTTTTGGAGGGCACCAGGGTTGACAGGATCAAAGCAGCGGCTGTTGATGGCGAACCCGCAAAAATGATTCGTGATAACAGGCGCGTCGCATTCACATACGGCCACAGGCACAAGCAGGAAATGACCCTAAGCGTCAGACTAGCGTGATGATGACTCTTAAAAATTCTCCTGGCTTATCCATTGAATTTCTTGCCAACGGCTCCGTGAAGAGCATCGAGGCCGATCCCATCAGGATAAGCCTCAAGGCTGCCTCTCCTTTTTCCAGGCCGGGCACGAACCTCTACCTCAGGAAAAGGAATCACTCATTTGCATTTGCCGCTCTTCTCGGCCCGGAAAGCAACAGCCGGTTTAAGGTGGTCAACGATGCTTTTATTTCCAAGGGAAACTGGGCTTGTCTTGATTACACCTGCGTGCTGCAGCTTTCGGAGAACAGCCTGAGTTGGCGCTGGAGTGTTGAAATCAAAAACCTTTCTGACGGTCCGGTCGAGCTGGATCTGATTTATGTGCAGGACGCCGGGCTGAAACCAATCAACGCCGGGTTGATCAACGAATACTATGTGGCCCAATACCTGGAACGCCGCATCCTCGAAGATAAAGTCTTTGGCGCCGTGGCGTGCTGCCGTCAGAACATGAAGGAATCAACCGGCCATCCCTGGTTTATGCTGGCATGCAAAAACGCAGCGGCGGCGGGCAGTGTTGACGGCATGCAGTTTTACGGCAGGACATACCGGGAAACCGGTGTCCCGGAGGCGCTGCTGGCGGATAAGCTGGGAGGGGATTATGCCGGCGAATCATCGGTATTTGCCTTGCAGGAACAACCATTCCGCCTGGCCGCGGGCGGGGTTCATCACAGCGTTTTTGTCGGTATCTGTCTGCCGGATCATCCGCAAGCCACATCAAAGGATGACCTCAACCGTTTGCCCGGCCTGTTTCTCGAATGGAACAGTGAGCCTTCGTTTCAGCACGCGAATGACTTGGTCACTCCGGCAAGGAATTTGTTCAACACGACTCCTTTCCTGCCGGTGGATGATTTGAGCGATGACGAGCTGAACCGCTTTTTTGACCGGGAAAGGCGCCATTGCGAAGTTGAGGAGGGCCGGTTGCTGTCCTTTTTCTGCGCAAACAACAACCATGTCGTGCTGCGGGCCAAGGAGGCAATGACTGACCGGCCGCATGGTCACATCATGCAAGCCCGGGCCGGGTGTGTGCCGGACGAAAGCATTGTCTCCACCACCGCGTTTGCCTTTGGAGTTTTCAATTCACATCTCGCGCAAGGTAATACCAATTTCAATGTGCTGCTCTCCGTCTGCACCAGCCAGTTCAATCTCGCCCCGGAAGCGGGCCAGCGAATCTTTGTGGAAATGGATGGAAGACGGTATTTGTTAGGGGTTCCCTCTGCTTTCGAGATGGGCCTGAACCACTGCCGCTGGATTTACAAACACGGCGATCACTGCTTCCAGGTCCGTTCCTGGACCTCCAAGACGGCTCCGCAGGCCAATCTGGACTTTAAAGTGATCAGCGGGAATAAAGTGAAGCTGCTCGTTACGCATGATTTTGATGGGTTGAATGGCTGGACTGTCTGCCCCGGGAACAAGCCCGGTGAATATTTGGCCAAACCCGGGTCCGACAGCATGATCGCGGGCAAATTTCCCGAAGCCCGGTTCAGGATTTTGGTGAATGGCGCCGGTTCTGATTACCGGGCTTGCGGCGACGAAGCGCTTTATTCCCACCATGACGGCCAGAGGAGCCGTTTGTTCATTTTCGATGTCAGTGAAACCGCCAATTTCTGCATGAGTTTCATCGGTGAAGTCTGTTCTGCAGCTGATGCAGTTGCCTTTGAAGATACGGATCGCCAATGGCTCTCGGATTGCCAGGAGGCCCGGTCTGCCTGGAAAAACTTGAGTTTGAACCTTCGCCTGCAGGGAGCACAGCCTGACATCGCAGCCATCCGGGAAATCCTGCCCTGGTACGGCGTGAATGCCCTGACCCATTTTTTAACTCCTTACGGTTTGGAGCAATTCAGCGGAGCCGCCTGGGGTACGCGCGATGTGTCCCAAGGGCCGCTTGATCTGCTGTTAACGCTTGGCAAGTATGCCGAAGCCCGGCGGGTGCTGTGCATCATGTTCTCCAACCAGAACCCGGATGGCGGATGGCCGCAATGGTGGATGTTCGACCGCTACTCGAATATCCGGGCTGACGATTCCCACGGCGACATTTTCTACTGGTGCCTCATTGCCCTGAGCAATTATGTGAGAATCACCGGGGACCTCACGATTCTGGATGAAGTCGTTCCCTACTATCAGAAAAAAGGTGCTGCCCCGGCTGAGCGAGCGCCGCTCAACGAACATGTTGACCGGCTCATTAAAATGATCGTTGATTCATTCGTTCCGGGCACGGCCTTGGTGCCTTTTGGCGGCGGTGACTGGAATGATTCCTTGCAGCCGGTCAGCAAGGACTTGGCGCAAAGAATGATCTCAAGCTGGACCGTGGAGATGAATTACCAAGCCTTTGCTCAATACCAATCGGTGTATGAACAGGCCGGCAACACCAGAAAAGCCGGAGAGTTGAAAGCAATCTGTGAAAAGATCAAGGCGGATTTCAACAAATATCTCGTCAAGGATGGCGTCGTTGCGGGATACGGCCTGGTTGAAGCCGACCGTAGCATCAGTGTATTGCTGCACCCGAGTGATACTAAAACCGGGATTCGGTACAGTCTCTTGCCAATGAACCGCGGGATCATCAGCGGGATATTCACCGACGAACAGGCGCGGCATCACCAGGAGCTGATTGAACAACATCTGAAAGGTCCTGACGGCGCCCGCCTGATGGACTGTCCACTCAAGTACACAGGAGGTATCCAAACCATTTTCCAGCGGGCGGAAAGCAGCACCTTCTTTGGGCGCGAGATTGGCCTGATGTACGTGCATGAGCATATCCGTTATGCTGAAGCGCTGGCCCTGACCGGCCGGGCGGATGCCTTCCTGAAAGCGCTTCGCCAGGCCATCCCGGTGGGGTACCGGGAGATTGTCCCCTGCGGAGATATCCGCCAGTCCAATTGCTATTACAGCAGTTCGGACGTGATATTCCGGAACCGTTATGAAGCAGATGAACGTTACGATGAAATACAAACGGGCAAGATCACGCTCCGGGGCGGGTGGCGGGTGTATTCCAGCGGGCCGGGGATTTACATCGGTCTGATCTTTTCGCGATTACTGGGCGTGCGGATCGAATCCGGGAAGATCATCCTCGACCCGGTGATGCCGCATTCGCTGGATGGGTTGTCCGCTTCAATGAATTTTTTGGAGCATCCGGTGACGTTCAAGTACACCGTGCGGGAAGGTAACTTTGGTCCCAAAACTGTTTCCATTAATGGCAAGGCCGTGCCGTTCAGGTATGAAGGAAACAAATATCGCAAAGGCGGAGCGGTAATTTCAACCGGGCAATTTCGGGCCATGTTAGATCGGCAGCAGAATGTTGTAGAGGTGAGATTGTAAAGGTCCTTGTTCCGTATCCATCGGGCGAACAGGCAGTGGTCGAGCGGGCTTCGGCGGGGTTGATTGGACTACGGTTCTTCTCGCCTTAACGCGGTCCAGTAAAATGAAACAAGGCGTCAGTTTTGTAAAGCTACGGAACAATTCGAGAGCGTATGTCGAGATGGAACTATGCTCTTTGTTTGTCGGCTTCCCGGCCGGATCCACAAAAACAGACCTTCGCTACTCCCCGCAAATCGCAAACCGTCCCTGCCGGCCGTTCCGATGATTGCCATGTCCTGCGGCGACTCCATGTCTCTGTCGCCACCGGCTGGGGCTGGTCCCAAAGTGGCGCGCGAACATCAGATTGAACAAGCTCAGGGACTTGTAACCGCTCTCCAAGGCCACGTCCACCACTTTGTGCTGACTGGTCGCCAGCAATTTCCGGGCGCGCGCCAGCCGAATGGCAGCGCGTTTTTCCCGGAATGACATGCCCACCAGCTCATGAAAAACCCGGCTCAGATGGCGCGGGGTACAGTGCGTCATTTGCGCGAGTTCGCTGAAGTTTATCTCCAACAAAGCGTCCGGCGGCGTCCTTTGCAGAAAGGCCCGCAGCCGCTCCCTGGCATCGGCGTTCTCCTTGCTGGGGACCGGCTGCTCGAATTCCCGGCCAAACGCCTCGACAAAAAGTTGAAGCAAATTCAGCCTGAACAATAGCCCCGCGCCATTCCGGTTCGCACACAACTTTGTTATCTTCACGGCAAAGGGGTTCTGAGGCGGAAAGGTCTGGAAGGCCAATTCGCGCCGGGATGCCGCTTGTTTGAGGAAATCCTGCTCCCCCAGAGTGATCAACCCGGACAGACGGGAAGGTATCACCGCGAAAACACATAATGACATGCCATTCAACTGGCTGGCCCGGACCCGTCCTTGCCCGTTGCCGGCAACCAGCAGAACCGTCCCGGTTTCCAATTCCGTGCTGGACGGCGCTTGCAACCAGTAACCCGTTCCACGTTCGATCTGAATCAACGACCAGCCGGATGATTGCGGCGACCACTCTCCGCCCGGCAGCACATGAAATTCACTGACCGTCAGGTGATGGTCGTATAAATCGTTCGCCTTGTTCATAGGCTCCTAAATACTCGAACCGGTCCGCCATCTGTGTACAAAGGAAATGTTACGAGCCGATGGCAGTTCTGAAAAAGAATGGAAAACTGTCGCTCCCAGGCCGCCGGGCAGAGATGCCGGGAAAGCCTGGTTGCTGAGACTGTGTCGTTAGCCGGCATGAATGATGACTCATCCTCGCCCTTGACGCAGCAAGCCGCTGAAGGCCGACGCCCAGGCATCAGACGGCGAAATTTTGGAATCGAAACCACTGGTTGTTGGCCATGAGCCTCCGACAGGTCTTTGTAACCGGATTGTCACAATCCCGACAGGTATTTGTAATATGGGTTGCCCAGTTTTCCCGGATGCGGATTTGCCGACGCACCTTTCCAGCCATCAGCAGGAGGGGTGGCGGCGTTCAATCCACAACCGGCGTGACGCCAGTTGGTTTTTGCTTTTGGAGTAAAAGCAGCCGGGTTGGTTTCGGAAACGGCACCGGTCGCGGGAGAACAACATGACAGAGTGTGATTGCTGCAATGACGGAGATTGTTTGTTCGCAACTATCCCAAATCGCATTTCAGCAACGGGAACATCGGCCCCACGCTCCCAGCCTCGTGAATTTGACGAAACCAAATGTGCCTGACAGGCTACTCCCACGCTTTGTTGGGTTCCCGCGGCATCCTGCGGTTTTGGCGCTGTTGTGGCTTTGTTGCTGGGCGGATGGGGCAATTTCGGGCCTGGCGTTGGCTGAACCCGTTATTCCCCCTTCCGGCGCGACCGTCTCCATGCCAGCCGATGCCGTGGCTGGAGTTAAAGATAATGCCGCTTCCGGCTACCAGGTCACAGCCTATGTCGTGAAGGGCAACCTATTGTTGTCCACGAACGTGCTGAATCCCGTGCTTGCCCGACACACAGGCGCCAACGTCAGCCTCGAAGAATTGGTAAGGGCCGCTGCGGACCTGCAGGCGGAATATCGCGACCGAGGCTATCCCATGATGAGCGTCGCCTTTGCGCGGGAGCAGATCACTAACGGCGTCGCCACTTTAAATGTTTTTCAAGCGGCAGTCCCTCAGATCGTGGTGTCGGGGAAGTGCTACCTCCGAGCTACCAACGCGCCGGCTGTGGCCTCGAATCCGGCCCCGGCTGCGCCAATACTGGCCCAAATGCCTCCTTCTGCGACCGCTGTTGCCAAAACCGTTCCGCCCGTCGTCCGCCCACCGCCCGTGCCGGCGAGTCCCGCGCAAATCGCCGACGCACGAACAGCTTTGTTTCAGAAAATGGGCGAGGATGAAGCCAGGGAAAAAGACACCCGGATCCACGTGGTTTCCACGAATGCCGGGCCCCGGTTTGCCGTGGAGAAATATCTGGTCCAGGGCAATTCGGTGCTTCCGCCCGAAAGCGTGGCGGGGGTCCTGACTAACATTGATGGCGCTTACGGCACCAACGTCAGTTATGACGGGGTCCGCACGGCGGTGGAACAACTTCAGGGGGCCTATCGTGAGCGGGGGTATGTGACAGTGGCAGTCGGTCTGCCCCAACAGAAGCTCACCAATGAAACGGTGAAGCTGCAAGTGACCGAAGGCTGGCTGGCGGCCATCAACGTTACTGGCAATCGGTACTTCAGCTCTAACAACGTGATGCGCGCATTGCCCAGTCTGCACACCGGCACACTCCTCAACGGCCCGATCTTTCAAGCCGAATTGAACCGCGCCAATGCCAGCCAGGATCGGCAGATTTATCCCGTTATCGGTCCCGGCACCGGGCCGGGCACCAGTGAGCTGACGTTGAGAGTCAAGGACCAACTGCCGCTGCACGGCAAACTTGAATTCAACAATGAAAGCACCCCCGGCACCCCGGATATGCGCGTGAACGCCTCGGCAATCGCCGATAATCTGTGGCAACAGGAACATTCATTCGGCATTCAATACGGCTTTTCGCCCGAAGCTTACAAGGCGGGAACCCAGTGGGATTTCTACGACCAGCCGTTGGTTGCCGACTACAGCGCATTTTACCGCCTGCCCGTGGGCAACCCGGAGCCAATTGAGGAAATGGTGGCGAACAACCCTGGCAACTTCGGCTACAACGAAGCCACCCGCCAGTTCCGCCTGCCTCCGCCTTCCGGGGCGACGGAACTCAACCTGTACGCCAGCCGTGCCACCATTGACACCGGGCTTGAAACTCTCAAAGATGATACGCTGTTCAACGTGCCCCTGGTGCGGGTAGTTACCCAGCAGGAGTTTCAGCAGGGCATTACCATCAACGAAGACGTAGGCTTCCAGTTGACCAGGCCGTTGCCGCAAGCCGGCAGCCTCCACTCCACTTTGTCGGGGGGACTGGACTACAAGGTTTATTCCCAGGTCAATTATCAGACCAACATTTTCAATTTTGCCGAATGGACCAAGAATGGCAGTGGCGCGCTCATTGAACGGATCAGCCATGTTGACTCGCAAACGCCGACAACCGACCAGGAGTTGGACTATTTGCCTCTGGGTCTCAATTATTCGGCCGGGCTGAACAATTTTCTGGGAACCGCCACTCTGGGTCTGGGTCTGAGCGTTAACCTCTGGTATTCCAGCTCCACCCTGTATTCCCTCGCGGGCACCAACCCGCCGCCGCCGAATCTTTACGGCCGCCAGAGCCTGCAAAACATCACCGGTTCGGCCAAATCCACCGGTCATTGGGTGGTTCTACGGCCCAGCTATTCGCAGGACATCGTCCTTTACACCAACTGGGTCGCAACGATTCGCGCCGATGGCCAGTGGGCCAGCGAACCGTTAATCAGCAGCGAGCAATTCGGCATTGGCGGCGTCAACAGTGTGCGTGGCTATCATGAAGGCGAAGTGTTCGGGGACACCGGCTGGCATGTCAGCCTGGAGCAACAGACGCCGCCGCACATTGTGGGCCTGCTGCGCGACAACACGCCGCTGACGATTCGCGGTTCGGTTTATATGGACTATGCCAGAATTTTTTTGCTGGATCCCCAGGGCCGCCCCGACAGCGTCCCCCTCTGGAGCACGGGCCTGGGAATAGCGGCTTCGGCGGGGCCGCACTGGCAGACCCAATTCCTTTTCTCCTGGCCGCTTTTGAGCACCGGCATCACCGAGGCGTATCAGCCGTTCTTTAATTTTGTGCTGACGGCGCAGTTTTGACTTGTCACCTGAATGTTACACAAAACGAATTTATCCCGGACTCAGTGAAAATATATTTGCAGATGAAAAACGAGTTGCCATGAGTGGGATTGTTTCTCGCCGTCGCTGCGGAGTTGTCGGAATGACCATCCCGCTGCTGGCTTGGATTGCGGGCGGGCCTCATGCCGGCGCCAATCCCATCGGCGGCACTGTCACCCAGGGCACGGCCGCCATCGGTGGTTCGGGTTCGCAAGTGAGCATCAATCAATCTTCCACCACTGCCTTCATCAACTGGCGAAGCTTCAACATCGGAGCGGGTGAGACGACGACCTTCAACCAGCCTTCCTCCTCGTCGGTCACCTGGAATTATATCGGCGATACCAGTGCCTCCAGCATCAATGGAACCCTGAATGCCAACGGTTACGTAATCCTGCAAAACCCGAACGGGTTTGCAGTCGGCGGTTCGGCTGCCATCAATACCCACGGTTTGGTCATGACCACGGCCGCCACTCCCAACCTGAACCTGTCGGGCGGAGGCGCCTGGACTTTTGACGCGCCGCCGCCTACCGCCAAAATTGTCAACTACGGACGAATTAATATCGCCGGCGGCGGTTCAGCGTATTTAATTGCCAGCGACATCGAAAACAACGGTACAATTTCAGCTCCCGGCGGCAAAATCGGCCTCTATGCCGGCCAACAGGTTTTAGTCTCCATGAGTCCTGACGGCCGCGGCTTGAGTGCCCAGGTCACTCTGCCTGTGGGGTCGGTGGACAACAATGGCAACCTGATTGCCGACGCCGGCGGCATTGCCGCCCAGGCCCAGGTCGTCAATCAGAACGGATTGATCCAGGCTAACTCCGTCCGGAATATCAATGGAACGATTGAGTTGGTTGCCGGCGACGCGGTGAATCTCGGGGCCAACTCGACCATTTCGGCACATGGGGACACGCAGGGCACCAGTCCGGGCGGTTCGGTGATGGTCCAGGCCGGCAACAGTTTTTCCGATCAGGCCGGCTCAACCATCAATATTGCCGGCGGTGCCCAGGGCGGCAACGGCGGGCAGGCGGAGATTTCCGCGCCGACGATGGGAGCCATCAACTCCAGCATCAACGGCCAGGCAGTGGATGGCTTTGTTGGCGGCGAACTGACCATTGATCCCTCTGACATCACGCTGGACAGCACTTACGTGAGTTCATTGAACAATCAGATCAGCGGCGGCCTTTCCCAAATCAACCTCCAGACCAGTGGCAACATTGAATTGAGCACGACATGGACTTTGACCGGTTCGGCCGATCCGACTGCCACCGTGAGCCTCTCCGCCGGCAGCAACATCAAACTGGATGACGGTTCGAGCATCGCTGCCGGGAACAATTGGAACGTCAACCTGACCGCCGGCAATGGCATCTATCTTTGGGGCAGCGCCTTCCTCCAGACTCAAAATGGCAACCTCGACCTTCAAGCCGGGAACGAAGTGCAGGTGGGTTGGAACGGCAGCGAAACCATTGGCGTCGCCAACCCCGGGACCGGTGCCATTCGAACCACGGCCGGTGGCAACATCGTTGTGACCGCCGTTTCGGGAGACGTTAATTCGGGGAGCAGCGTTAACGGGTTTAATTATTTGACGTCGGCCCCATATTTCACAGCTTCTCCGACCGTTGGCGGCATCAGCACCGCCGCCGGCGGCAGCGTGACCGTCAATGCCGGCGGCAACGTGACCAGTTTTTCGGCCACGGCGGTGGCGGCCAATCCTTCAACTTCAACAGCGGGCGATCCTGATCCCGGATCGGGGGCCTTTGGCGCCGCGCCGGGCAATGTCACGATCAACGCCGGCGGCAGCGTTTATGGTCACTTTGTGGAGGTCAACGGCGTGGGCACAATCATCGCCGGTCAAAATATCGGCGCCGCGGGTGATAACGTGGCGTTGAGTCTGGTCGGCGGCAGTTGGAATTTGAACGCGGGCTGGAATCCAATCACGCAGACTGTGCAGAGCGGGCAGGGCGATATCTATTTGCAGGAAGTGCGAAATCCCAATGGCCTTTTCAACACCACAACCACCGGGTTTGGTTTCAACAAGAAGCCTTCAGCCGGGAATCATCTGTTTGACTATGACCCGCAAGCCTCGGTGACGCTGACGGCGGGCGATGGGGTTTACCT
>Ga0335077_10009801_pt1 | contig 11906 bp, 13 predicted proteins | sample Lox_Sample_31_FD_207151 | JGI IMG/M metagenome (GOLD analysis project Ga0335077, IMG submission 207151) | Soil microbial communities from Loxahatchee National Wildlife Refuge, Florida, United States - Lox_Sample_3.1 | ecosystem: Environmental > Terrestrial > Soil > Wetlands | place: USA...
GACTCGCTCCACTCCGCGGTGGTCGAGATCATCGTCAAGAAGAACGCGCGCTGCCGCTACACGACGATCCAGAACTGGTCGAACAACGTCTACAACCTCGTCACCAAGCGCGCCGTCGCCTACGAGGGCGCGACGATGGAGTGGGTCGACGGCAACCTCGGCTCGAAGCTGACGATGAAGTACCCGGCGATCTGGCTGATGGGCGAGCGCGCCCACGGCGAGGTGCTCTCGATCGCGTTCGCCGGCAAGGGCCAGCACCAGGACGCGGGCGGCAAGTGCGTCCACGTCGCGCCGAACACCTCGTCCGTGATCACCTCGAAGTCGATCTCGAAGGACGGCGGCCGCGCCGGCTACCGCGGGCTGCTCGAGGTGGCGAAGGGCGCCCACGGCGCCAAGTCGAAGGTCGTCTGCGACGCGCTGATCCTCGACGAGGACTCGCGCTCCGACACCTATCCGACGATCCGCATCGACGAGTCCGACGTGGACATCGGCCACGAGGCGACGGTCTCGAAGATCGGCGAGGAGCAGCTCTTCTACCTGATGAGCCGCGGGGTCTCCGAGGCCGAGGCGAGCGCGCTGATCGTCTCGGGCTTCGTAGAGCCGATCACCAAGGAGCTGCCGCTCGAGTACGCCGTCGAGATGAACCGCCTGATCCAGCTGCAGATGGAGGGATCGGTCGGTTGATAGTCGAGCGGGTCGACTTCATCTCGGTGCCCGTCACCGACATGGAGCGGTCGAAGCGGTTCTACGGCGAGACTCTCGGGCTGGAGATGGTCGACGACCCGGGCTTTCCGGAGTTCCAGCTCGGCGAGAACGTGAGCATGTACCTGGTCGACCCGACGAAGGTCGGCCGGGAGTTCACGGGGCCGCACGTCGGGTCGATCGCGCTCCGCGTCCCGGACGTCGAGGAGACTCGGCGCGAGCTCGAGGCCAAGGGCGTCGAGTTCGCCGGCGAGACGCTCGACACGAGCGTCTGCCACATGGCCTTCTTCCACGATCCGGACGGAAACGCGATCATGCTCCACCGGCGCTACGCACCGCATGAATAGGCAGGAAGCGCTGGAGCGCTACGAGTCGCTCCCGGTCCCCGACAAGACGCAGGAGCCGTGGATGTTCACGGATCTGGCCGGCTTCGACCCTGCCGCGTTCTCCGCGAACGGCGCCGCCGTGCCAAATGCTCATGAGCACAAGGATCTGCTGGAGATCGCGGTCGCCGGGGTCGCGCGCGTGTCCGAGGGCGGGATCCTGGTCGAGCGCGCGCCCAACGGGGTCCGCTTCGAGCCGCTCGTCGAGCACGAGCTGCTCGGCACGCTCGTCGGCGCCGACGACAAGTTCAGCGCGCACAACCTCGCCTCGTGGCGCCACGGCCTGCTCGTCGTCGTCCCGAAGGGAGTCGTGCTCGAGCAGCCGCTCTACGTGAAGGTCGAGAACACCGTCGAGGGCGGCTCGCTGTTCTGGCGCCTGCTCGTCGTCTGCGAGGAAGGCGCGCGCGCGACCGTGATCGAGGAGTACGCCTCGGCCACGCCCGGGCTCTCGTCGTACTCGAACGCGGCGGTGGAGCTCTTCGTCGGCGCAGGCGCGAAGCTCGAGTACGTCTCGATCCAGAACCTCTCGCGCGAGACGTGGCACTTCGCCGCGCACCACGCGCGTGTCGAGCGCGACGCCGAGCTCGACTGGGTCGCGGGCGGCTTCGGCTCGAAGAAGGGCAAGGTGCGGATCCAGAACGACCTCGCGGGCCCGGGCGCGACCTCTCGCGTCACGGGCGCCTACTTCTCCGACGGCGAGCAGCACCTCGACTACGACACCTTCCAGGAGCACATCGCGCCGTCCACGACGTCCGACTTCGCCTTCAAGGGCGCGCTGCGCGACGAGGCGACGGCGGTGTGGCGCGGAATGATCCGCGTCGAGCCCGACGCGCAGAAGACGAACGCCTACCAGGAGAACCGCAACCTGATGCTCTCGCCCGAGGCGCACGCCGACTCGATTCCCGGCCTCGAGATCCTCGCCAACGACGTGCGCTGCACGCACGGCTCGACCACGGGCCAGGTCGACCGCGAACAGCTCTTCTACCTGATGGCGCGCGGCCTCACCCGGGCCGACGCCGAGCGCCTGATCGTGCGCGGCTTCTTCCAGGACGTGCTCGACAGGATCGAGCTCGAGCCGGTGCGCGTGGCGCTCGGCGAGGCGCTCGAGGCCCGCATCCCGCAGAATTAGACCGTGCGCAGAGCCCTCGCCGCCGGTGTCGTCCTGCTCGCCCTCGCCGCCGCCCCGGCCGCGGGAGCCTGGACGAAGCTGACCGGCGACACGCTGCAGAACATCGTCGACCCGTCCGTGGTCGTGACCGACCTCGGCACCGAGCTGATCGCCTACGACGAGCCGCAGGCCGGCAACCTGAAGGTGATCGGGAACGGCTCGACGCAGACGCTCGCCTCCGGGCTGCCGTTCGTCGGCGACGCCCAGATCCTCGTCACGGGCAGCACGCTGCTCCTCTACGCCGGCGAGGGCACCGGGGTCGTTCCCTACGGCTCGACGGACGGGGGCGCGGCCTGGACCGCGGGCAAGCCGCTTCCCGGCACGAAGACCGGCGACGTCCAGGCTTCCGCTTTCCTGGCGAGCGGGCCGATCTTCTCGCAGGACGGCACCGACTTCATCGACGTCTTCAGCGGCGTGTCCGGAGCGCTCGCGCTGAACGCGTTCCCGTACTGCTGCGGCTACGCGGAGTCGCTCGCCGTCGACTCGACCGGCTTCGCGCAGATCGCGTTCTGGTCGAACGCGACCGGCCAGAGCGGCTACCTCTACGGGCCGATCGGCGGGCCGTACACCAACCTGACGGGCGGCAAGGAGTCGCTCGCGAACGACGAGCGCGTGCCGCTCGTCGCCGACGGTGCGGGCAACACGTTCGTCGGCTGGCAGACGGGCTACCCCGACGCGAACGCGTTCATCGTCAGCACGATGCGCGGCGGGAAGCAGGTGCGCTCCGTGCGGTTCGTGCACGCCTTCAAGCAGCCGGACCCGCACATGGCGCTCTCGGTCGACGCGGCCGGCCGCCTCTGGGCCCTCTGGACGCAGGACGGCGCCGTCTGGGCGGCGCGCTCCCGCACGCACGGCGCGAGCTTCGGCGCGGCCGTCCACGCGGCGGCGCCCGGCTCGGTCTACCAGCTCGAGGCCGGCGCCCTCCCGAACGGCTCCGTCGACGCGGTGGTCAACACAGGCTCGAACCTCCAGGACCAGCGGCTGCTGCCGGGGCTGACCGTGAAGGTCGCGAAGGTCGCGGCTCGCGTCCTCGACGACGGCTTCCCGGTCGCGGGCGCGACGGTGAAGGGTGGCGGCAGGACGCTGAAGACGAACGCCGCCGGGATCGTGACCCTGGCGGGGGTCAGGCGGCACGCGGCGATGGCCGTGAGCGCCCCCGGCTATACCCCGACCGGGTTCAGAGCGCCCTAGGCAGCTAGGCTAGGGAGATGGCCGTCGCGACCTCCAAGCCGCTCGACGCACGGCTCCTGCGGGCCGACTTCCCCGTGTTCGAGCATCCGGTGCGCGGAAAGACGCTCGCGTACCTCGACTCGGCCTCCTCGACCCAGAAGCCGCGGCAGGTGCTCGACGCGCTCCGCACGTTCTACGAGACCTCGTACGCCAACGTGCACCGCGGCGTCTACGACCTCGCCGAGCGCTCCACCGCCGCCTACGAGGGCGCGCGCGAGAAGGCCCGCGCCTACGTGAATGCGCCGTCGGCGCGCGAGATCATCTTCACGCGCTCGACCACCGAGGCGCTGAACCTCGTCGCCTACGCGTGGGGGCTCGACAACCTCGGCCCTGGCGACGTGGTCGTGATCACCGAGCTCGAGCACCACGCGAACTTCGTGCCGTGGCAGTTCATCGCGCAGCGGACGGGCGCCTCGTTCAGGCACATCCCGATCGACGACCTCGGCGAGCTGCAGCTCGACGCGCTCGACGACCTCGCCGCCTCGGGGCGCGTGAAGGTCGTCGCCAACAACCTCGTCTCCAACACGCTGGGCACGATCAACCCGGTCGAGAAGCTCGCCGCGTGGGCGCACGAGCAGGGCGCGATCATGGTCGTCGACGCGGCCCAGGCGGCGCCGCACCGCGCCGTGGACGTGCAGGCGCTCGGCTGCGACTTCCTCGCCTTCTCGTCCCACAAGCTCTGCGGGCCGACCGGCGTCGGCGCGCTCTGGGGCCGGGCGGAGCTGCTGGAGGCGATGAGCCCGTTCAACCTCGGCGGCGAGATGATCCGCTCCGTCTCGCTCGAGAAGACGACCTGGAACGAGCTGCCGTACAAGTTCGAGGCCGGGACGCCCGCGATCGCCGAGGCGGTCGGCTTCGGCGCCGCGATCGACTACGTCTCGGCGATCGGGCCCGACGCGATCGCCGCCCACGAGCACGAGCTCGTCGCCTATGCGATGGAGCGGCTCCAGGAGGTCCCCGGCCTGCGCGTCTTCGGCCCGCCCGCCGACCGCCGCACCGGGATCGTCTCGTTCGACCTCGAGGGGATCCACCCGCACGACGTGGCCCAGGTGCTCGACTTCGAGGGGATCGCCGTCCGCGCCGGGCACCACTGCACCCAGCCGCTGATGACGCGTCTGGGCGTCGTCGCGACGACGCGCGCGAGCTTCTACCTGTATTCGCTGCCCGAGGAGATCGACCGCCTCATCGAGGGGCTCCACAAGGTGCGCAAGGTGCTCACGTGACCGCGCCCGCGATGCCTAATGCTCATGAGCACAAAGTGCTCGGGAGTGAGAGAGAGGGGCCGGCGTGAGCGAGTTCGACCAGATGTATCGCGAGGTCATCCTCGACCACTACAAGAACCCGCGCGGGCACGGGACGCTCGAGGACCCCGGCGCGCACGCCGAGGGGCAGAACCCGCTCTGCGGCGACGAGGTCTCGATCTACGTCGCCTTCGCCGCTGACGGCGAGACGATCGAGGAGGTCAAGTTCTCCGGTCGCGGCTGCGCGATCAGCCAGGCCGCGACCTCGATGCTGACCGAGATGGTGCAGGGCCGGAAGGCGGCCGAGGTGGCGGTGCTCCCCAAGGAGGAGCTGCTCGAGGAGATCGGGATCCCGCTCAGCCCGGTGCGGCTCAAGTGCGCGATCCTCGGCCTCGGGACGCTCAAGGTCGCGCTGCACAAGGCGAAGGGCACGCCGCTGCCCGAGGAGTGGGCCGGCTTCGCGAACGAGCTGGAGTTGAAGTAGCAGAGGTCGTCGTCTGCCGGGCGGACGAGCTCCCTCCGGGGGAGGTGAAGATCGTGCACGCGGGCTCGGTCGACGTGGGCGTCTACAACTGCGGCGGCTCGCTCTACGCGATCGAGGACCGCTGCTCCCACGACGACGGCCCGCTCTGCGAGGGCGAGTGGGAGCCGGAGGAGTGTGTCGCGATCTGCCCGCGCCACGGCTCGCGCTTCGACGTCCGCACCGGCCAGGCGCTGACGCTGCCCGCCTACCTTCCCGTCGAGACCTACCCGGTCAGGGTCGTCGACGGTCTCGTGAAGGTGGACGTCTAGTGCTGGACGACCGCGTCCGCGCCGCGCTCGCGCGCCTCGAGGCGGCCGACGCGGCCGAGCGCGAGGCGGACCTCCCGGCGGAGCTCCGCGCCCGGCAGGTCGCGCCGACCACGGGCCGGTTCCTGTTCTCGCTCGTCGCGGGCCAGGCCGGCTGCGAGGTGCTGGAGCTCGGCGGCTCGCGCGGCTACTCGGCGATCTGGCTCGCGGCGGCGGTACGCATCCTCGGCGGTCGCGTCCTCTCGATCGAGCTCGATCCGCAGCGGGCCGAGCTCTGGCGCGCGAACGTCGCCGAGGCCGGCCTCGACGAGTGGGCGGAGCTGATCGAGGGCGATGCGGTCGAGGTGCTCGAGCGTCTCGACGACGTCTTCGACGTCGTCTTCGTCGATGCGGAGAAGGACGACTACGAGCGCCTGTTCCAGCTCGCGCGCCCGAGACTCGAGCCCGGCGGGCTCGTGATCGCCGACAACGTGCTCTCCCACGTCGAGACGCTCGGGGCGTACTCCGCCGCGCGCCAGGCAGATCCGGACCTCGTCAGCGTGACGGTGCCGCTCGACCGTGGCCTCGAATTGACGACCCTCCTCCGGTAGCTCCGCTACAGTTCGCCCAACGCGGAAAGGAGGTGGTCCGGCTTGACAGACTCATGTACGGGCAGCGGAGGTCCTAGTCGGTAGGGGCGTGTCCCCGAGACCACAGGGAACCGCCTAGCCAGCGTGGGGGACTACGCGCGCAGCGCCGCCGGACCATGATGGGCCGGCCGGAAGCGCCCCTACTACTCCAAGGCTAGTGACCGAGACGAGGGCCGGGAGACCGGCCCTCGTCCTTTGTCCGGTCGGATCGTCAGGCCGCGACGGCCGACAGGCGGGCCTCGGCCGCGAGCAACTCGAGGTGCTCGATCAGGTGCGCACGCACCTCGGGGTCGATCAGGCGGCCCTCGTCGTCGAAGCGCGTCGGCGCATGCGCGACGGGGAGCTCTTCGCCGACCACACGGGCGCCGGCGATGCCGAGCACCCTGCGCAGGTCGGTCTGGGCCCACATCGCCCCGTAGGCGCCCGGCGTCGCTCCGGCCAGCGCGATCGGCTTGTTGCGCAGCGAGCTCTCGGGAAAGGGCCGGGACGCCCAGTCGATCGCGTTCTTCAGCTGCCCCGGGAACGAGCCGTTGTACTCGGGCGAGGAGATCAGCAGCCCGTCGGCAGCCGCGATCCGTCCGCGGAGGTCGCGGACGGCCGCCGGGACCGGGTCGACGTCGATGTCGGCGTCGTACGGGGGCAGCGAGGCGAGCCCCTCGTAGAGCTCCACCTCGACGCCGGGAGGGGCGAGCTCCGAGGCCGCGCGGAGGAGCCGCGTGTTGTACGACTCGCGCCGCAGGCTCCCGGAGAGGGCGAGGATCCGCACCCCTACTGCTCCTTGACGAGCTCGAGCTCGGCGAGGAGGGCGACGTCGTTGGAGACCGCGAAGCCTCCACCGGGAAGGGGCGTGTTCCACTCGATCCCGAAGGCGGAGCGGTCGATCGTGGTCTCGAGCGAAAGCCCGAGCCGCTGGCCGCCGAACGGGTCGGTGATCAGCCCGGCGATCGTGCCCGTCACGCTGACCGGCTTGGTCACGCCCTTGACGGTGAGCTCGGCGTCGGCGACGAAGGCGTCGCCGTCCCGGCGGATCGTGGACGACTCGAAGCGCAGCTCCGGGAACCGCTCGACGTCGAAGAAGTCGGGCGACTGGAGGTGGCCGTACAGGTTCTCGTCCTCGACCACGATGCTGGCGGCCTTCACGACGCCTTCGAGCTTCGGCTCCTCGCCGCCGACGAGAGTCGCCTCGAAGTCGGCGAACTTGCCGCGGAACGTGGCGACGACATGGTGCTTGACGGCGAAGGCGACGGTCGAGTGCACCGGATCGGACTTGAAGGTGCCGACGGGGATCAGCTGCTCTGTCTTCTCTGCTACGGACATGCTTAAACCTCCAAAAGTTTACTTAATGAAGTAGGACAATAACACTAACGATTGCTCCCGCAACTGTTATTCCCCGTCTCAGGCGACGCGGCGCAGCTGCTCGTCCAGCGCGACGAGCTCGAGCCCGAGCACGGCCGCCGCGTCCTCGCCGGTGACGACGTTGTCGCCGGCCTGGAGCATCCTCAGCTGGTCGCGCGTGAGGGGCGGGTCGGGCAGCTTCTCGAGCAGCGTCGCCTGCACCCGCATCACGGAGAACGGGACGTGGACGCTCGGCCGGCGCACCCGAGCCGCCCGTTTGAGCCGCGCCCAGAGCTCGTTCCAGGTCACCACCTCCGGCCCGCCGAGCTCCAGCGTCCGGCCCGCCGCCTCCGGCCGCTCGAGCGACTCGGCCACGGCCCGGGCGACGTCGTCGACCCAGACCGGCTGGATCCGCTGCGAGCCGTCGCCCACGATCGGCGTCACGGGCGCGCGGCGCGCGAGCCGCAGGAACGTCCTGAGCGCCCCGCCGTCGCCGAACACGAAGCTCGGCCGGAGAATCACGAACTCGAGCCCCGACTCGCGGACGGCGCGCTCCATCTCCCGCTTCGCGTCGAAGTACGGGATCCCGCTCGCGCCGGCGGCGTCCACGCCGATCGCGCTCATGAGCACGAGGCGCCCGGCGCCGGCCTCGCGGGCCGCGTCGACGACGTTCCGGGTGCCCTGGACCATCACGCGGTCGAAGTCCGCGTTGCTCCCCGTGAGGATCGAGACGAGATGGACGGCCGCCTCGCAGCCGGCCGCCGCGCTGCGCAGGCTCGCGGGGTCGGTCACGTCGCCCGCGACGAGCTCGACGTCCCAGCTCGCGAGCGTGCCGGCCCGAGCCGGCGAGCGCACGAGGGCGCGCACGTCCCGGTCGCGCGCCCGCAGCTCGTGCACGACCCTCGTGCCGATGAACCCGCCGGCGCCCGTGACCAGGATCACGGCGCGAAGTTCTGCCAGTACCGGCTCGCGGTCGGGCCCTTCTGGCCCTGGTACTTCGAGCCGAGGCCGCCGCTGCCGTAGGGGCGGTCGGAGGGCTCGGTCAGCTGCATGAACGAGAGCTGGCCGATCTTCATCCCGACGTAGATCGTGATCGGCAGGTTCGCGACGTTCGAGAGCTCCAGCGTGACGTGGCCGTCCCAGCCGGGGTCGATGAAGCCTGCGGTGGAGTGGATCAGGAGGCCGAGCCGCCCCAGCGAGCTCTTCCCCTCGAGCCTCGCGACCAGGTCGTCCGGAAGGCGAATCCGCTCGAGCGTGGAGCCGAGCACGAACTCGCCCGGGTGGAGGATGAACGGCGTCTCCGGTTCGATCTCGACGAGCTCGGTCAGCTCCTCCTGCTCCTGCTTGACGTCGATGAACGGATAGCGGTTGTTCCGGAAGACGCGGAAGTAGCGGTCGACCCGCACGTCGACGCTCGACGGCTGCAGCAGCGACTCCTCCCAGGGCTCGATCCCGATCCGGCCCTCGGCCACCAGGCTGCGGATCGTGGCGTCGGAGAGGACCATGCGGCGATCTTAGTCGGCAACCGGGACCGGCTCGCGACGCCGGACGGATAGGCTCGCCTCCGTGGAGCGGAAGTGGTGGACACTCGTCGTCGTCTGCACGGGCATCTTCATGCTCCTGCTCGACGTGACGGTGGTGAACGTCGCGCTGCCGGACATCCAGAGGGACCTCCACGCCTCGTTCTCGCAGCTGCAGTGGGTGATCGACGCCTACGCGCTCTCGCTCGCCGCGCTCACGCTCACCGCCGGCTCGCTCGCCGACCTGCTCGGGCGCAAGCGGATCTTCGCGCTCGGCGTCGTGATCTTCACGGGGGGCTCGCTGCTCTGCGGCCTCGCGCCGACCGCGAACTTCCTCATCTTCGCGCGCGGCCTGCAGGGCGTCGGCGGCGCGACGATGTTCGCCGTCTCGCTCGCCCTGCTCGCCCACGAGTTCCACGGGCGCGAGCGGGGCACGGCTTTCGGGATCTGGGGTGCGACGACGGGCGGCGCGGTCGCGATCGGCCCGCTCGTCGGCGGCCTGATCACCGAGTCGCTCGGCTGGCGCTGGATCTTCCTCGTCAACGTGCCGATCGGGGCGGCGGCCTTCGCGATCACGCTGATGAAGGTCGCCGAGTCCCGCGATCCCGCGCACGGCGGCGTCGACGTTCCCGGCGTGCTCACGTTCTCGGGCGGCCTGTTCCTGCTCGTCTTCGGGCTCGTGCGCGGGAACAGCGAGGGCTGGACGAGCCCGCTGATCCTCGGCGTGCTGGTCGGCTCGGTCGTGCTGCTCGTCGCCTTCCTCCTCGTCGAGCTGCGCAGCGAGCGCCCGATGCTCGACCTGCGCCTCTTCGGCCGCCCGGCCTTCGTCGGCGCCCAGATCGCCGCGTTCACGCTCTCCGCGTCGGCCTTCTCGATGTTTCTCTACTTCACCCTCTACCTGCAGAACGTGCTCGGCTACTCGCCGCTCCAGGCCGGGCTGCGGTTCCTGCCGATCACGCTCCTCTCGTTCATCGTCGCGCCGATCTCCGGCAAGCTCTCGGCGCACACGCCCGTCCGGCTGCTGATGGGCGCCGGCCTCGCCGTGATCACGATCGCCTTCCTGGTGATGCACGGTCTCACCGCGTCGTCGGGCTGGACCGCGCTCCTGCCCGGGTTCGTGCTCCTCGGCGCAGGAGTGGGGCTCGTCAACCCGCCCCTCGCGTCGACCGCGGTCGGGGTCGTGCCCCCGCAGAGCACCGGGATGGGCTCGGGCGCGAACAGCACGTTCAGGCAGGTCGGGATCGCGACGGGGATCGCCGCGCTCGGCGCGGCGTTCGAGCACCACCTCACCTCGACGCTCGGCTCCGCCGGCCACGGCGTCGCCTCGGGCATCGTGCCGCCAAACCTCCGGGCGCAGGCGACGGCGGCCTTCGTGAGCGGGATGAACGAGCTCTTTCTCATCTCCGCGGCGATCGCCGTGGTCGGGGCCGTCTCGAGCTTCGTCCTGATCCGCCGGCGCGACTTCTACGGTCGCAGCGGAGGACAGTGACCGCCTCGGATACATTGAGACCATGGCGGTCACCCGCGCGATCACGCTGAAGACCGAGATTCCAGGCCCGCGCGGGCGGGCGATCCTCGAGCGCAAGGAGCGCGTGGTGGCCGGCCCGCTCGTGCCTCAGCTCCCGGTCGTCGCGGCCGAGACGAGCGGCTCGACGATCACCGACGTCGACGGGAACACGTTCATCGACTTCACCGGCGGGGTCGGCGTGCTGAATGCGGGCCACTCGCATCCGCAGATCGTCCAGGCCGTGCAGGAGCAGGCGGCGCGCTTCATGCACACCGACTTCACCGTGATCCCGTACGAGGTCTACGTCGAGCTGGCCGAGCGGCTGCTCGCCGTGTCCCCGTTCCGCGGCCCCGCGAAGGCGGCCTTCTTCAACGCGGGCACCGAGGCGGTCGAGAACGCGGTCAAGTTCGCGCGCTCCTACACGCGCCGCACCGCCGTCGTCTGCTTCGAAGGCGGCTTCCACGGACGGACGCTGCTGTCGCTGACCATGACCTCGAAGGTGCACCCGTACAAGGCGGGGCTCGGCCCGTTCGCCCCGGAGGTCTACCGGCTCCCCTACCCGGACTCGTACCGCGGGCCGGGGACCCGCGAGGCGCTCGACGCGCTCGAGCGCTCGCTCACGACCGTCGTGCCGCCGGAGGAGATCGCCTGCGTCGTGATCGAGCCGCAACTCGGCGAAGGCGGGTTCATGCCGGCGTCGCAGGACTACATGGACGGGCTGCGCAGCTTCTGCGACCGGCACGGGATCGTGCTCGTCGCCGACGAGGTGCAGACCGGCTTCGGGCGCACGGGCAGGATGTGGGCGGTCGAGCACTACGGGATCGAGCCCGACCTGATGACCGTCGCGAAGTCGATCGCCGGCGGCCTGCCGCTCTCGGGCGTGCTCGGGAAGGCCGAGATCATGGACGCGCCGGCCGAGGGCGGTGTCGGCGGCACCTACGTCGGCAACCCCGTCGCGCTGGCGGCCGCGCTCGCCGTGCTCGACGTCTTCGAGGAGGAGGGCCTCGTCGAGCGCGCGGCGGAGCTCGGCGACACGCTGCGCGCGCGGATGCTCGGATGGCAGGGCCGCTTCGCCGCGATCGGCGACGTGCGCGGCCTCGGCGCGATGCTCGCAATCGAGCTCGTCCGCGACCGCGACACGAAGGAGCCCGCGCCCGAGCTCGCGTCGGCCGTGATCGACCAGGCGCTGGCCCGCGGGCTGCTCCTGCTCAAGGCAGGCGTGCACGGCAACTGCATCCGCGTTCTCTGCCCGCTGACGATCTCGGAGGCGGACCTCGCCGAGGCCCTCGACGCCTGGGAGCAGGCGCTCGAGGCCGCCTTCGCAGCGTAGACCCAGGCGGTTATAGTCGGCCTGTCGTGCTCGGCAGGGACGCCAAGACGAAAGAGATCGCACGGGTGCCGC
>Ga0335077_10009802_pt1 | contig 11906 bp, 8 predicted proteins | sample Lox_Sample_31_FD_207151 | JGI IMG/M metagenome (GOLD analysis project Ga0335077, IMG submission 207151) | Soil microbial communities from Loxahatchee National Wildlife Refuge, Florida, United States - Lox_Sample_3.1 | ecosystem: Environmental > Terrestrial > Soil > Wetlands | place: USA: Florida...
GCGGCGGTGGGCCTGCGGGTCACCGTACAGCGCGCCAACTACCGCGAGCTGCCGCGGTTCATCGACCTCGCGCATGAGCTCGGTGCCCGCCAGGTCTCGTTTCTTGCCGTTGATGTCGCCAATCCGCACGCCTTCGGTCGCCGCGACGATTTCACCCGGGGCCTGTCGCTTGCGCCCGACGACCTGCCCGAATTCGAACAGCTGTTGCGAGATCTCGAGCGCCGCTATGTACGGGACTTCTGCTCCGCCTTCATTGCCGAAAGTCCGGCGAAACTGCGACGCATCCTCCAATACTTCACCGCAGTCTGCGGGCGTGGTGAGTTTCCGCCGGTCGCATGCAACGCTCCCGAATTCTCTGCAGTGATCACCGCAAATGGCCACGTACAGCCCTGCTTCTTCATCCCGGGACCTGCGCACGCATCGGCGCGCGACGATCTCGAGCGGGTACTGGCCGAGCCCGCGATGCTGGCGTTGCGCCAGCGTATCCGTGAGGGGGCTCGGGCGGAATGCGCGACGTGTGTCTGCTCGATGTGGCGTGATCCCGGCGCGTTTGGCGAGACACATTTTCTGCGCCGCCCTGGCGCTGGCGTTGCGAACATGATCCCGGCCGTGCGGAGCGATCTCGCGTGACGGTGCAGCGAACATTGTCGACGCTGGAGGCTTACGCGCGCTGGGCACCCAATTATCCGCCGCTGCCGCACAACCCGCTGATGCGGGCCGAACAGCGGGCGATGCAGGAGTACTGGCCGGAGGCGGCCGGCAGGCGGGCCCTGGATCTGGCCTGTGGCACCGGGCGTTACGCGAGACTGTTGGCGGCCTCCAAGGCGGAAGTGTTTGCCGTCGATTTCTGCCAGCAGATGCTGCGGCAGGTTTCGGTCGGAGCGCGCGTGCGCGCGAGCATGATGAGCCTGCCGTTCGCGAGCCATACTTTCGACGTCGTTGTCTGTGGGCTTGGTGTCGGTCATGCGACGGCGATCGACGCCTGGATGGCAGAAATCTCGCGGGTGCTGGCGCCCGGCGGTGTTCTCCTGTACTCCGACTTCCACCCCGCTGCGGTGCGCGCCGGACAGACTCGCTCATTCAGGGATCGGCGTGGCCGTGCGTTTACCGTTCCGCATCGCTGCCATGACATCGCCGGGCAGCGGGCAGCAGCCGAAGCAGCGAGCCTCACGATTGAAGTCGTACGCGAGATCCGCGCCGGTCTGGACCTCAAGGAGTCGTTCAGCGGGTCTGACGAGTTCTACCGGCGTTACTACGGCCTGCCGGTCGTGTTGGTCGTTCGCGCCCGGAAACGATGACCATGCCACGTGAACGTCGGGAGCAGCTCGCTTTGCTGAACGCCGGGCTCGCTGGACAGCGGGTGACCGTGAGAATCGAGGGCGGCCGGATCGCCGCCATTGGACACGACGCGCCTCGCCGGGAAGATCTGGTCGTCGATCTGCGCGGCGACCGGATCCTTCCGGGCTTGATCAACGCTCACGATCACCTGCAGCTCAACAGCTTGCCGCGCCCGACAGACCGCCGGCGGTACCGCCACGTGCGGGATTGGATCGGGGACATCGACACGCAGCGTCGCGTCGAGGGCGAGCTCAAGCGAAGCGTCGCCGTCCCGCTCGAGGAACGGCTGCTACTGGGTGGCGTGAAGAACCTGTTGAGCGGGGTCACGACGGTTGCGCATCACGACCCACTGTTTCTCTCCCTGCGCAACCCGGCTTACCCGGTACAGGTCGTGGCCAACTATGGCTGGTCCCATTCGTTGTACCTCGACGGTGAAGACAAGGTATGCGACTCGTACCTGCGTACGCCCGCGGCGTGGCCCTGGATCATCCATGCGGCAGAGGGCGTCGACACGCAGGCCCGTGCCGAGTTCGAGCGGCTGGATGCACTCGGCTGTCTCGGGGCGAACACTCTGATCGTGCACGGCGTCGCCCTCGACGAGCGGCAACGCCGACGGCTCATCGATGCGGCGGCCGGACTGCTCTGGTGCCCTGTCTCGAACCACTTCCTGTTCGGAACGACCGCGCGCGTCACCGCGCTCCTGCGCGCCGGCCGTGTGGCCTTAGGAACTGACTCGCGCCTCACCGGCTCGCGCGATCTGCTGGATGAGTTAAGGGTCGCGGTCGAACTCGGCCAACTGGACCGAGCCACTGCCGAAGCGTTGGTCACGTGCGACGCCGCACGGCTGTTGCGCTTGGCGGACTGCGGCGCGCTCGAGACCTCCGCCCGCGCCGACATTCTGGTCCTCCCGGCCGGCATGCCGCTCTCGCAGGCAACACGCGCGGACGTACGTCTCGTGATGGTCGGTGGGATCGCCCGCTACGGAGACCGGGACTACCTGCAGGCCTTGCGACAGGACACGGTGGAAGTGCGCGTCGACGGCAGAGCGAAACACCTGGACGGTGATCTCGCCGCAGTGCTGTCCGCCGCCTCCGCGCAGGAGCCCGGGCTCGAGCTCACGGAGACCACCCGGAGGAGGGTCGGGAAGACCATTCGGGAGAATCAATGCTCAAGCGCATCCTGTTGATCAACCCGACGATCACGCAGCGGCGTAGTGCGCGCTTCCCGCTCGCTGTGCTCAATCTGTCGGCCTCGCTTGACGGCAGCTATGCCTCGACCATCATCGACGGCAATGTCGATCGGGACTTCGTGTCGACGGCCCTGCGGACGATCGAGCGCGGTGGAGCTGACGCCGTTGGCGTCAGCGTAATGGGCGGTCCACAGCTGCGGACCGCCATCGATGTCTCGCGGACGATCCGCGCGCGGTTTCCGGCGGTACCGATCATCTGGGGCGGACACTTTCCGACCATCTGTGCAGAGCCGTGCCTGAACGTGCCGTACGTCGATTACGCGATCCGCGGCCAGGGCGAGCATGCACTGCGCGAGCTTCTCGATGCGCTCTCTGGCGGCACCACCGAGCGGCTCGCGACGATCGCCGGCCTTTCGTGGCGTTGCGACGGGCGGATCGTTCACAACAGCGCCCGACCGTTTTCGGCAGCCGGCCTCGCGCGAGGCCTGCCCTGGGAACGGCTCGGCGATCCTCGCCCCTATCTCGGCCGAACCTACCTGGGGCGGCGGACGACGGGATACCAGGCGGCGCTCGGCTGCCGCTTCCGCTGCACGTTCTGTGGCGTCGCCGCGATGTTTCGCGGCAAGACTGCCCTGCCTACAGCGACGAGGCTCGAAGGGGACCTGCGCTACCTGACTACCCGGCTCGGCGTCGACGGAATTCTCTTCTACGATCACAATTTTTTCGACCGCGAAGTCGACATGGAGCCGCTGCTCGGGGTGCTGGCACGATTCGCCGTACCCTGGTGGTGCTTCGCCCGCGCGGATGCGCTGGTGAACCTCTCGGCGCCCTCGTGGAAACTCGTCAGGGACAGCCAGCTGCGCATGGCCTATGTCGGTGCCGAATCCCCGAGTGATCGGCTGCTGCACGATATTCGCAAGGGCACGCGCAGCGATCAGACACTGGAAGCCGTCGAGAGATGCAGGAGCAACGGCGTGGTGCCGGAGCTGTCGTTCATGTTGGCGCCGCCTCACGATCCCGAAGGCGAAACCGAGCGAACTTTCGAGTTCATTCGGCAGGTCAAACGGATTCATCCGAGAACCGAGATCATGCTGTACGTCTATGCGCCACTGCCGCTCGCCTCCGGGGCGAACGATGCACATATCGCGCGCGCGGTCAGCGATCTGCGCGATCAGGCTGGCGCGCCGCTCGCGTTTCCCACCACTGCGGAAGGTTGGGCACAGCCCCAGTGGGTACGGTACTGGTGCCACACAGACACGCCGTGGTTGACGCCGCGCCTGCGCAAACGCATTCGCGATTTCACGACGGTGCTCGGTTGCAGGTTTCCAACGATCACCGACATCCGCTCGCCGCCGTGGGGTAAATCGGCACTGCGCGCCCTCGCCTCGTGGCGCTACCGCTATCAGCGCTACCATCGGCCGTGGGAGCTCGACATCTCGAAGCGATTCATTCGCTTGTGGGACCCGCGCGTTTCCGGTCTATAGGTCACGTCGCGATGCTCAGCGCGTCACCTCACGTCGTGCAGATCAGCTTCTTCGTTGACCCGCAGCAGCGCGAGCCCGAACAGCTGCTGCGTGATTGGCCGACGCTGGTCGAAGTCGCCGAGGCGGCACACGGCGCGGGCGTGCGCGTCTCCGTCGTACAGGCGTGTTCGCTTGCCAGAAGCTTGATGCGCAATGGGGTTGATTATCACTTCTTTGCGGCGGAGCCGACCGCTGCGACGCCCGCACGCAGCACCGGTGTCGATACCCTGATCCGCAGCCTCGACCCCGATGTCCTGCACGTCCACGGGCTCGGATTCTTCGCCGACGTTGCCGTGCTCGCAAAACTCCTGCCCGGCGTTCCGATTCTTCTGCAGGACCATGCCAGCCGGCTACCGCGCCCGTGGCGGCGGCGCGCCTGGCGTCGGGGGCTCTCGCTGGTTTCCGGGGTGGCCTTCTGCGCCACGGAACAGAGCACGCCCTTTGCCAAAGCCGGCCTGTTCGCCGATCACACCCGGATCTACGAGATCCCGGAATCGAGCAGTCGCTTCACGCCCGGAGATCAGGCGCTCGCGCGCCAGAGTACGGGTCTCGCGGGCAATCCATGCCTGCTGTGGGTGGGGCATCTGAATGCGAACAAGGACCCTCTCACCGTGCTCGACGGCGTGAGCGAGGCTGCCGGCACGCTTCCCGAAATCCAGCTGTGGTGCTGCTTCGGGACGGCTCCACTTCACGCGGCGGTGACACGCCGGATCGCTCGGGATCCCCGCTTGCGCTGCCGCGTTCATCTGCTCGGATCACGACCACACGAGCAGATCGAGCAGTTTATGCGGGCCGCCGATTTCCTGGTATCGGGCAGTCATCGCGAGGGCAGCGGCTACGCACTCATCGAGGCGCTCGCCTGCGGACTGCCTCCGGTGGTCACGGACATTCCCTCGTTCCGTACACTGACCGGAGGGGGTGCGGTCGGGCGCCTGTGGCCGTGCGGCGAGGCGCAGAGGTTGTGCGCGTCATTGCTCTCGATCGCCTCCCAGCCGCGCGCTGCGCTGCGGGCGGCCGTCCGGACGCATTTTGATTGCGAACTGTCGGTCCAGGCGTTGGGCCGGCAACTGGCGGACACTTACCGACAGCTGCACGATCATCGCCCGGCCAGAGCGGCCGCGGTCTCCGGTGCGGGCACCCGGTGTTGACCATGACGTCACCAGCCGTCTCCATCATCCTGCCGACGTTCAACCGCCTGACGTACCTGCGCGCCGCAGTCGATTCGGTGCTAGCCCAGACGTTCCAGGACTGGGAACTGATCATCGCGGACGACGGCTCGGGCACCGAGACCAGCTCCTATTTGCGGGCTCGGGCCGCCCCGCCCCGCATCAGGCTGCTCTGGCTCGGCCATACCGGCAATCCGCCCGCCGTACGCAATGCCGCCCTGCGTGAAGCCAGGGGCGAGTATGTGGCGTTTCTCGACTCGGATGACATCTGGCTGCCGCGCAAACTCGACGCACAGATCGCCTCGCTGCGTTCGCACAAGGACCGGAGGTGGAGCTACACCTGCTCCATCTTCGTCGACGCCTCCGGCCGCCCGCTCGCCGATGGGCGCGCTAGCCTGCGGTACCCGCAAACTCCCGATGGCTGGGTGCTCGATCCGTTGCTGAGGGGAGAAGCCGCCATCGTCCAATCGAGCGTGCTCGCCTCCCGGGATCTGATCGCAGCCGTCGACGGCTACCCGGAAGATCTCCCAATCTGCGGTGATTACCAGCTGTACGTGCAACTGGCGGTGCAAAGCGCAATCGATTTCGTTGACGAACCCCTGGTGCTCGTGCGCCGCCACGACGAGCACTATTGCAATGACATCACCGCCCTCGCGGAGCTGGGGCGCTTCCTGGAGCGTGTACAGCGATCGCGGATTGCTCCACAGATGGACTCTCTGCTGCGTACGCGGCGCGCCATCATCTCGGCGGGTCTGGCGCGGGGCTACGCGGCCGCCGGCGACCGTCGGCGTATGCTCGGTGCGATAGCTTCGAGTGCGCCGTATTCGTGGAGCTGTCGCGACTGGTGGCGTGGCGCCATGAGCGCCGCCGTCCGGGCATTCGCGCCGGGGTGGCTCGACACCGCAGTGGCGAGGCATCGTGGCCCGCCTCGCTGAGGCTGGCAGCGTATGAGATGGCAATGAGCGTGTTGACTACCTTGTGGCGCCTGCTCGATCGGCGGCAGCGTCGCGAGCTACTCGCGCTGCAGCTGCTCTCGGTGCTGATGGCACTCTCAACCGTCGGCGGGATCGCCGCGGTCCTGCCCTTCTTCGCCGTGCTGGCCGACCCCCGGTTGGTCGAGCGCAGCGCGCCGCTGCGTTACCTCACACAGACGCTGCACTTCACGCACGGCAACAGCGGCGGAGAGGGCTTCCTCGTGGCGCTCGGAATCGCCTTCGCAACGCTGGTCGTACTCGCCAACGCCGTCAACCTCCTCGGCTCGATCATGATGAATCGCTTTGCGTTTCGCGTCGGCAACGCGCTGCGTACCGCGCTGTTCGCCGAGTATCTCAATCGCGGTCTCGCATTTCATTCCGCCGCCCACAGCGCGACCCTGACGAGCAAGGTACTGCACGAGACCGGCCGGGTGACCACGGGAATCCTGCAGAGCGGTCTCATCCTCGTCACCAACGTCGTGACCGTCGTTTTTATCGTCGCCTCGCTTCTATTCCTAGATCCGCTGGTCGCCGCCGCCGCCATGGCGGGGGTCGGCGCGAGCTACGGGTCACTCTACCTCGTGGTTCGCGGCAGACTACTGCGAAACGGGCTGAGCGAGAGCCGCTACTACGCCGAGCGCACCCAGATCGTCGGCGAGAGTTTCGGTGCCATCAAGGAAATCCTGCTACTACATGCCCAGTCCCTGTTCGTCGCGCGATTCGCCCGCAGTTGCCGCGACATCTCCCGGACGATCGTCAACACGCTGGCGATCTCACAGAGCCCCCGTCACGTGTTGGAATGCGTGACGGTGTGCGCCCTCGTTGCGGTCGCGGTCTATGGCAGCGGCCGCGGCGCGGGCACGTGGATCGGTCAGCTCACCTTCGTCGGCATTGCCGCCTACCGGCTGTTGCCGGCGTTACAACTCGCGTTCGCAGCGACGGCCAGGATCCGCGCCGACCGGCCCGCGCTCGACAGCATCGCCGCAGACCTGCTGGCAGCGCGCGCGCACACGCCCAAGGCCTGCACCGCCGCTGCCGCGGCAACCTGGCGCGGGCGGCCGCTCGAGGAGATTCGCTTGCACGCGGTGTCCTATCGTTACGCCCCAGATGTGCCGGTGGCGCTCGCCGAGGTCAGCCTGCGGATTCCGGCCGGCGCGGTGGTCGGCTTCATCGGTGACAACGGCTCCGGCAAGACCACGCTGATCGATTTGCTTGCGGGCCTGCTGGCTGCCGACTCCGGACGCGTGGAGGTCGACGGAATGGTCATCGATGCCGCAAACCGTAGCGCGTGGCAGGCAACGATCGCCTACGTGCCGCAGCAGACGTTTTTCCTCGACGCCACCCTGGCGGAGAACATCGCGCTCGGTGTCGAGCCCGCGCAGATCGACTTCGAGCGAGTGCGCAGCACAATCGGCCTCACGCGACTCGATGAATGCGTCGCGGCTCTCCCCGGCGGCGAGAGCGCAGTCCTGGGCGAGCGGGGTTGTCGTTTGAGCGGTGGGCAGCGGCAGCGTCTGGCGATAGCGCGGGCGCTCTACCGCGACGCGTCGGTGCTGATCATGGACGAGGCCACCAACGCGCTCGATGCCGCCGCCGAGCGCGACATCGTCGATGCGCTCGTCACGCAGCGCCGCAACCGGACCATGCTCCTGGTCGCGCACCGCCTCAGCACCCTCCGTCACTGCGACGTGATCTTCGAGCTAAAGGGGGGGCGGCTGCTCCGCAGCGGCACATACCAGGAGGTCCTGGCGCGCCGCGGCGCGCGTGCTCTGACCGTGGTCTCATAAGCCGCCCCGCGGCGACGGCTGAGTTCATCCCGCTCGCTGAAGGGGGTGGCCGTGGCGGGCGCGGAAGTATTGGTAGATTCCGCTGGTGTGACAGAGTCGCACAGCGTCGGCGAACGCATGCTCTGACACGAGACGGGTAACGAAGAACGTGTGTGAGCCAATGGATCGAGATTCGAGAATCTCGACCTCGCGTACGCGCAGCGCGATCAGTGGACAGGGCAGGGAAAAAATCCGCGAGCGCTGGATGGCGAACGGCAGGCGATCCCAATCGACCTTCACATTCTTGTGGTGGGCGCCTAGCTGATAGGCAATGGCGCGCTCGGAGGCCGCGATGTCGGATAGTGCTGCCCTTCGGGCGCGCTGCATAGCGGCCACCGACTGGCTCGTGCTGCGCAGAGCGAGCGTGAAGTGGCCGCTCGAAACGGGGCCAATAAGATCCATCGGAAAGAGGTTGCTGTGCTCTCCATCCTCCACTGAGACGAGCACGACCTGTCGCGGGCAGATGTAGAAGATCATGAGCTGCTGCACGGCCTCGGGCGGCATCCAGAAGTTGCCGGGCTTGTTGCTCTTGCGGATGGCGCGATTCTGCAACCAACTGTTCCAGGAACGATACGGCCAGCGCAGGCAACGCTGCTCTGCGCGGCTCACCTCAAACAGGCCGAGGTTCCAGACCTGCGTGTCCCAAGACGCGACATGCCGCAACTGCAGCATCCCGACAGTGCGTCGTGACACGAGATCGAGAAAAACCAGCCGCGGTGCTGCGCTGTCCCTGACGATCGACATGGTCTGCTCGTCGAGGCCAACCGCCAACGTCAAGGGTCTGAGTGCCGCAACCACCGCGTTGCGTGTCACATCGACCTCACGCCCCGCGCTCGTCATCCGGATCTCTGCAACATCCTGCGGCACGGCCAGGCCGATCGGGCACCACTGCGGCAAGGCCCGGGCCCAGCGCTTCACGCCTTCGGGCAGCAGTGCAGCCAGCGTCGCGCGCGCGCTCATCCGTCAGACTCTGATAGGCAGCCGGCCGATGCGCCGGCCGGCGAGCTGCGAGGCCGCGGCGGCGAGTGCTGGCGCGACCACTGGCACGACGGGTTCGCCGATGCCGGAGGGCTCTTCATGTGAGGGCGCCAGGTGCACATCGACACGCGGCATCTGCGGCAAGCGAAGCACCGGAAAATTGTCGAAGTTGGAGTTAGCGATGCGGCCGGCCTCGATGACCACTTCCGCGGTGAGCGCCGCGGAGAGGCCCCATCCGACGGCGCCTACCACCTGTGACTTGACGACGCTCGGATTGACGATCAAGCCGCAGTCGACAGCACAGACCACCCGCCGCACATCGAGCGGGCAGCCGGGCTGGCGCGCCGCCTCGAGCGCAAGTGCGACCCGCGTGCGACCGCGATATCGGCAGGCCGCGAAACCGTAGGCGCCCCCCGGCCCCGGGGGAGTGCTCCATGCGAAGCGATTGCGGACAGTCTCGATCACCCGTCGCAGACGCTCGTCGCGCACATGCCGGAGGCGGAATTCGATCGGGTCGGTGCCGAGCGCGGCCGCGATGTCGCTCATGAAGCACTCGACCGCAAAGAGGTTTTGGGTGTTGGCGATGCCGCGCCACCATCCGGTAGGAATGCGCGCCGGATCGCACTCAAGGTAGTCCACGCGGTAGCGCGGAATCTCGTACGGCAGTTGCTCGAGGCCCGAGATTTCCTGCAGCTCGGGCCTGGTGCGATCCGCGCCGTACATCTGAAGAATGAGGGACGGGCCGACGAGCAGCTGACGCCAGGCTACGATGCGTTTCTCGGCGCTCACCTCGGCGGTGAGCGACTGATAGCTCGCGGTGCGGAAGAAGTCGTTCTGCAGATCGTCCTCCCGCGACCAGGTCACTTTGACGGGAGCGCCTGCCGCCTTGGACAGCAAGGCCGCTTCCAGCACGAAGTCGGTGTTGAGGCGCCGCCCGAATCCCCCGCCGAGCAGCACCGTGTGGACGACGACCCTGCGCAGGGACATGCCGAGCGCGCGCGCCACGAGGCGTTGCGCATTCGACGGAGTCTGACTGCCGGTCCAGATCTCGCAGCCTTCGCTGCCGACGGCTGCCGTGCAATTGGGAGGTTCCATCGGCGCGTGCGCGGCGTAAGGAATCAGGTAATCCGCAGTGACTGTTCGCTCGCCACGCGCGCCGCCGGCTGCGCTCTGCGAGGCTGCCGCGTCATTCGAGATCACGTTTCGCGCGCGCTCGCGCGGAGCGAGCTTCAGAGCCTGGTAGACCTGCTCCGTGTCGAGCAAGGGCCGGTCCGGTGTGCGCCAACGGACCGAGAGGAGTGCTCTCGCCTTGAGCGCGGCGTGCGTGTTGGAGGCAATGATGCCGACGCCCGGGCGGACCCGCGCTTCCCATCCGGCCGCCTCGTGCGGGACGACGACTACATCGAGAACCCCGGGCACGCCGCGCGCGGCCGCGGCGTCAAAGCCCTCGAGGAGTCCATCGGGGAAGGGACAACGCGCGATGACGGCGTAGCGCATGCCGGGAACGCCGACATCGATCCCATAGACTGCGCGCCCCGAAACCATGGCGGGAGCGTCGATGCGCGGCATGGGTCGTCCGATCAGACGGAAATCTTCTGGGCGCTTGAGTGCGGGGCGGGACGGAAGCGGCAGCAGCGCCGCGCTGTCGCTCAGCTCCCCGAAGGAGAGTTCGCGCTTCGACCCCCGGTGAGCAACGCGTCCCGAAGCCGCGGTGCATTCCGCGGCGGGCACGCGCCACTTGAGCGCCGCAGCCCGGATCAGCACTGCGCGCGCCGCCGCCGCCGCTTGCCGCAGCGGCAACCAGCATTCTGCCAGGCTGGTGCTGCCCCCCGTGTGCAACTCGCCGAACTGCGGCAGCGTCCGCGCCTGCTGCACGGTGACCTGATCCCAGGCAGCGTCAAGCTCATCGGCCACGATCATGGCGAGGGTCGTGCGCACGCCCTGTCCCATCTCACTCTTGGCGATCGTTACGCTGACGCGACCCTGGCGATCGACCGACAGCCACGCCGACGGACGAAACCGAGGCGCAGCGGTGGCACGCCCGGGTGGTGAGGATTCGCTGCAGCCGACAGGAACGACGAGCGATCCGAGCACGAGCCCCGCCGTCTTGAGCCACTCGCGCCGCGAACAGAGATGTTCCTTCCTAGGTGTGGGTGCCATGGTACCGGATGCGGTCTGCGCGGACCTCTGCATGGCAGGGGACGAAAGAATGGTACTGTGCGCTCTGACGCTCTTCAACAAACGGCGCGCGTGTTCCCTCACGTCAAAGTCGGCGATGAACGCTATCCGGTGCTCACCGGCGTGCGGGCCTTCGGCGCGAGCGTCGTGTTCTTCGATCACTTCCCGTTGTGGGCGGACGCGCACATCACGATCAACGTCATGGCGTTCTTCTACGTGTTGAGCGGCTTTCTGATCGTACGCATCTACTACGAGCACGCCGAGCTGACGCGCCACTGGCTGTCGAAGTACTTCGTGAACCGCTTCGCGCGCATCTATCCCGTCTATTTCCTGCTGCTGAGCCTGGCGGTATACCTGCACCATGATTTTCGGCCTGGCATGCTCATCAAGAATTACACGCTCACTCACGCGCTCTTCTACGGAACGACCATCCTCATACAGCCGAGCTGGTCACTGACGGTGGAAGAATGCTTCTACTTCCTCGCTCCGCTGTTTATGATCGTCGCTCGGCGCCACGACTTCCGAACAGCTTTTGCACTGGGCGCTCTTCTGCTCGTGGCCGCGCTTGGTGTCTCGAAGCTTTCGCTCGGGTTCCTGCAGACACCCGTATTCGTACTATCCACCACGTTCTTCGGACATTTCGCGGAATTCTTTGCGGGCGTCTACCTAGCACTCGCCATGATGAAGCTGGAACGGAGGGGATCCACTCGCCAGCCAGGGAATCACCTGACCGT
>Ga0335077_10009803_pt1 | contig 11905 bp, 11 predicted proteins | sample Lox_Sample_31_FD_207151 | JGI IMG/M metagenome (GOLD analysis project Ga0335077, IMG submission 207151) | Soil microbial communities from Loxahatchee National Wildlife Refuge, Florida, United States - Lox_Sample_3.1 | ecosystem: Environmental > Terrestrial > Soil > Wetlands | place: USA...
TGAGTATCACCTCTACACGCTCCAGCGGCCCGTGACCATTCACGACAAGGAATCGAAGCAGGTGGAGTTCGTGCGGGCCGTGGGCGTCAAGTCTGAAGTGATCTACGTTTATGACGGCGCGAAAATCGAGACGAACCGGTATATGGGCTGGCAGCCAGAAGCCATCCGGCAGGACTCCATGTACGGCACGATCTCAAACCCGAAAGTGTGGGTCATGCGCGAATTCATGAATTCCGATTCCAACCACCTCGGCATGCCCCTGCCCAAGGGACGAGTGCGTTTCTACCGCCGCGACACGGACGCGCGACTCGAATTCACCGGAGAAGACAGCATCGACCACACGCCCAAAGACGAAAAGATCCGCGTGTTCACCGGCGCCGCGTTCGACCTGACGGGAGAGCGGAAACGAACCGTCTTCCGCAACGACATGGGCCGCCAGATGATGGACGAAGCCTTCGAAATCAAGGTGCGCAATCACAAGAAGGAACCAGTGGAAGTGCGAGTCGTCGAGCACCTGTATCGCTGGTCCACCTGGGACATTACAACCAGTTCAATGCCCTTCACGAAAACGGACGCCCAGACCATCGAATTCCGCGTGCAGCTACAGCCGGACGAGGAGAAGAAGATCACTTACGAAGCGCACTATACGTGGTGAGCCAGGAGCGTGCATTTGTGTGGGGCGGGGCTTCGGCCCTGCCGCCGCGCTTTCCGCGCGGCGTCAAACCGGGCACAACATTGTTGGCAATTGTATTCAACAAACTTCTGAGGCACCAGATCACCGCCCTGTCAGCTTCCGGACCACGGGCTCCCGCCCTCCCGTCCAGCGATATTCAAAATGATCGCCCTGCCGGACGTTGGCGACTAGTTTGGGACGGAAGCAGGCGATACAGTGGCCGCCGTCGTGCCGGACGCTGCGATAGATCAGACCGTTCGAGCCCATCTCCAGCAACTCCCGCCCGAGTTTTTGAGACTTGGTGTAATTCGCCGGCGAGTACAACGGTCCAAACGCGGCTCGCTTCGCGCGGATGTCATGGAATCGCGCCGTGAAGTCCGCCAGGTAGGCCCGTTCCTCGACGTAGGTTTCGAAGACGCCGATCTCAGCCAGTTCCGCGGTTCGGTGATAAATGACTTCTGCATGGGCCGTCTCCAGCGTCAGCGAGGCATACCAGGCGCCGCGTTCCGGCCCGCTGAACCGGCCGCCATCCGGCCGTGGATGACAGAAAGCGGCCATCACCACCGTCGACAGGGGCCGACCCGTCACCCACTCTGCGCGAGGAATGCGGTGCAGCAGGCCGAGCTCGGCCGAGACGCGGTCGTTCGTCCAGGATTCCAATTCAATCACGGCGTCCAGGTCCTCAGGGCGGGAGATGTCATCCAGAATCCCCGCGGACGGGTAGCGGCTCGGGACAAGCCGGTATGTATTGCGAAGCCGGAGATTGGTTTCCGGAGGGATCAATCAGCCGCGCCGTCCGTCGAGCAGGCGCCTCACCTGCAGCAATCCGTCAACGCCGCCCTCGGTCATCAAGGTGAGCGCCGGCCGTCCGCCGAAGAGCGGGTTGCTGTTCGGCAGTTTCACCCAGCGGTCTGCCAGTTGCCGGTCGGGATAGAGGAGGTGCAAGGCTTTGTAGATTCCAAGCACCAGCGAGACCCGTACCAGCATGTCGTAAGAGAGCGTGCCCACCTGTCCGGCTTTGTATTTGTGGAAGGTGGACGGCGCGGGCCAGCCCAGCAGCGCCCGCTGCTCTGTGACGCTCAATTCCCACCGGGAGGCGATGTTTAAGAATGACCGGACTGCCGGCCCCGACAGCCGCTGCCGCACGGGCGCCACATGGCGCCGATCGAGCGGGACCGGCTCGGGGACGGGCGACAAAGGAACGGGCCTTCGCATATGTCTATATATGGAGTATAGAGTCTAATTATGGAGAATGCAACGGGCCGACGCGAGACCGGATGTCAAGCCGTCCGCTGGTCGAGCTGCGTCAGAACCTTGGGCCAGGCCTCGTCGTGGCGCTGCCTCGCTTCCCCATCCGGAAAACCTGCGTGTGTGAGCCGCAGCAGGGTCCCGCTGTTGTGAGGCTCTAGTTCGACCGTAACCACCGTCTCGTACCCCTGGGTCGCGGCCGTGACCCAGGTCAACTCAGCCAGCCGGTCGCGTTCCAGCCGCAGGAAACGGCCGTAGTGCGGATGCCGTGTTCCCTCAAAATGAGTTTCGAAGTAGAAAACGGTGTTGACTTCCGCTTTCATCAACACTGACCCCGGTGCGGCAAACCACCGGTCGAACTGCTCCGTCCACGCCCGGAACAACACGGCGGGCGGCGCAAGCATCTCGCGTTCGGTGGTAAGGCGAAACGGCCTCGATGAAATGTCCGGCGGAGCAATGGTGGCGGTCATTAGATTCTCCAAATTCTCCCCACCAGTCTCCCTCGCGGATACCCAGGCCGCAACGCCACCACCGGTCCCCAAGCTCGCTGCTAACCGTAGATGCGGCGCCGTCTCAAATGAGAAGCCCTGACACTCCTGTATTTGAATTCCGCTACATTCCCGCAGCCTGCGCTAAAGATCGCGAGCAATCGTCGAACGGCATCGGGTTCGCCATCTGGCGGATGGGCCACGTGGCGCGTGGCTCCCTTTTCTCGCGCGAAATCCCGAGCTTGTGCATTCGTGCAATGAGGGTTGTTCGAGGTATGCCGAGCTTTGCCGCGGCGCCGGCCCGGCCGCCGACCACCCAGTTGGATTCGTGCAGCGTCTCAGTAATATAGACGCGCTCCATTTCTGCTAACGTCCCGGCAGGTTTGCTGGATGCCACCGGCGCTCGGCGCGAAAGCTCCGAAAGCGGTGGGCGCAAGAGCCGTCCTTGAGTCATCAGGACCGCCCGTTCGATGAAATTCTGCAACTCGCGTATGTTCCCCGGCCAGTCATGAAGACCAAGGCTCTCCATGACATGCTCCGGGATGCCATCGATCGTTTTGTTCATGCGACGCGCAAACTCCTGAACGAAGTAGCTCACCAGAGCCGGTATGTCCTCGGCTCGGTCGCGCAGAGCCGGCAGCAAGATCGGGAAAACATTGAGCCGGTAGTATAGATCCGCTCGAAAACGGCGTTCGCTGACCATTTGTGCCAGGTTTTGATTGGTAGCCGCCACGATGCGCACGTCCACGCGAATTGTCTGCGAGCTTCCCAGTCTCTCGAACTCCTGCTCCTGGAGAGCCCGCAACAGCTTCGGCTGGAGTTCGACCGGCAAGTCTCCGATTTCGTCCAGAAATAGCGTGCCCCGGTGAGCCAGTTGAAGCCGGCCCATCCGCTGCGCCAGAGCACCGGTGAACGCGCCCCGTTCGTGACCGAACAACTCGCTTTCCAGAAGCCCCGACGGAATGGCCGCACAATTGAGTGTCACGAACGGGCCGCTCGATCGCATACTCTGGCGATGAATCGCCCGCGCGATCAGTTCTTTTCCAGTGCCCGTCTCGCCTTCAACCAGTACCGCACAATCTGCCGGCGCAACCAGGTTCACTTGCTCGAGGACCGCTCTGAACCTGGGGCTCTCGCCGATCAGTTCTGGTTCAACGTTACGCGTGGTCATGCTTTCCCTCACAGTTCTACTCCATAGGCCGCACTGCCACCACTGGTTCTTGCGCCATCCTGCCGTTGCATCCTGCCCGCACAGGCTTCCGGTGCTTGCGGAATGACGCATCCACAGAGCTTGAAGTCCGACGGACGTTTTTCATGCTTTAACTATGCGTCAGGATCTTTTCAGGGTCATCACAACATCGGGGATTTTTCACTTAACCAGTTCAGTAAGGAACTGGATACCTCGTTCGTGGTATCGCGGGGAAACCAGGGGGGAAACCAGGGACGGAGACCTCAAATCCCGATTTCCTTTGGGGGGAACCCGTGGGGGGAACCCGGGACAGTACACTCAAATCGGATTTCTGAAAGCGGATGATGGTGTATTGAGTGTACTGTCCCGCGTTTCTCCCGCGTTTCTCGCGTTTCTCCGCCCTTCGGGCAACGGGGAGTGGCGCGCGTCGAACCAGATGACTGGGGTAGAGTGTTAATTTTTTGGTGCGCCGAAGGTCTATTGCGCCCCGGAGAGGAGCAAGAGCCCCCTCCCGGGGCTCTCGTTCAGCAGCATCGATAACACGCCCAGTTGTCGCACGAAAGCCATGGTTTAAAGCCCATGCCCATTTCCGGCTTCGCGAAACTGGCGTCAGTTCCCGAGTCAGGCAGTTTCGTAGGGACGAGTTTCCTTTTGGAGGGTATGAATGAAAGTGATTGCTGATCTATGCGTGGTTCCAATGGGGGTCGGCGTTTCTGTTTCCCGGGAGGTAGCCATCTGCGAGCGTATTCTGGCCGAGGCCGGCCTGAAAACCCGGCTTCACGCCTACGGCACCAACATCGAGGGCGAATGGGACGATGTCTTCGCCGCAATTAAACGATGCCACGAAGCCATCCACGCCCTGGGTGTGCCGCGCATTTCGAGCAGCCTGCGCTTCGGCACCCGCATCGACCGGCCGCAGACCATGGAGGACAAAGTGCGCAGCGTCGAAGAGAAGCTAACACCTTCCCGATGAATGACCCGGCTTTCGAAACGCGGTATGGTTCACAAAGCCGGCCACCTTCTGCGGCGCTTCCATCGGAATGAAGTGCGAATGCGGCACCTCAACATCGTGGCCGTGGCGGAAGTTGCCCGCCAGGTCGGGTGCCGTGAGCGACGCTGCCATGTCCATAGGGCCCTCCGACGGCATGAAGCGCGGCGCGCGGATGACGGTTACCGGCGCCTCGATCTTAGCGATTTCATCGTAAATGTCGGCGTCGTGGAGCGTACTGGCTTCATAGATCGAAGCTTCGATATCGGGAGGACACGCCAGCACGTACCCGTGGCCGGCTGGGTCGTGAAGCAGGCCGTAATCGCAGTAGTCGCGTAGCACGGCTTGGTCCCAATGCAGGAAGGGCGGGCGATCCTTGAAGCGCTCGAACATCTCGTGGGGCGACTTCCAGTGGTTCCGGCGCTTGCGGGCGAAGTGAAGCTCCCTCGGCCGGCCAGTGTAAAGCGCGCGCGGCATGATCACCGGGTCGATCAGGATCAGTTCGGCGAAGGCTCCGGGCACTAGCGCGGCCGCTAGTGTCAGCGAATGCCCTCCCATGGAATGTCCCACGCCGGTCGCTCCATGGAGACGGAGTTGGCGGACCAGGCTGGCCGTATCCTTGCCGAATTGGCGCCAAGTGTACGGCGGCTTCCTAAAACTGAGGCCGTGCCCTCGCATATCGAATGCAATACACCGGCGATCGGGAATCCGCGCGATGATCTGGTTCCAGCACCGCGCATGGAAGCCCGTGGCGTGCGCGAACAGAATCGGTGGCGCCGCGCCCTCGCGTTCGAAGACCGCGAGCGGGCCGCCGTCGATATCCACAAAAAGCGGGCCAGCTACCATCTGAGGAATTCGGCCGCTATTTTAGCGCAACCCGCAACTCGATTTACGGGAACGTGCGGACGGGAGTTGAAGAGCTTATCCTGGTGATGAGTGATGGTAGGGGAGGGAAGTGCCGAGAGGAATGAGTGATTCGAAGCGCAGAATTGTTGTCAGCATTGTCGTGGTGGTGGCCAGTGCGATGGCGCTGGGCTGTTCTTCTGAGCCCCAACCTCCCGAGTTGACCGCTGCCTTGGCCAGCACCCTCATCTTGCAGAGGTGGGCTCGGGATGAGATGAATCACTTTACGGTATCTCTCCATTCGGACTCGCTCATTGTATGCGGCGTAAGGAACGATCTATGGAAGCTGGCCGAGATTGACGAGCGGGGCTACAAGCGGACCGCGTATCAATTGACCGACAAAGGGAACAAAGAGCTGTTCGCGATCGATTTGAAGGAATCAGGCAAGGGACACGAAATTACTCTCCGGGGACCCTATCATCTTGAGGTAACCAACATCACGCCGGGCAGCGATCCGGACACGCGCAACGTCGAATTTCATTGGGACATCGATTGGGACAAAACGCCCGCCGAACTGAAGGCCTGCGTGCCTAAGTTTGAATTGTCGGGCAACCTGGTGGGGCTCTTCAAACTCTATGGTCTGGAGTGGAGGTTCATTTCGTACTCCAAACCGGATGACTCCTCCGCGCCGCCGGGCCAATCCACCACTCCCGCCAAGCCCTTCTGAAAGTTGAATTGTCTGGTAAGATGCGTCCTATGCGCATCTTCCTGTTGGTATTGATCCTGTTCACAGCTTCTGCTCAGGAACCGCCCGCTGAGCATAAACCGCACGGTCCCATGCCCGAGCCCAAGAATCTGAAAGTCTTGAAAGTGCCCGCGGCGGAACTCATGCCCATCATGCGCTCGTTCAGCGCCGGACTCGGCGTGAAATGCGACTTCTGCCACGTGAAAGGCGATTTTGCGAGCGACGACAATCCGCACAAAGAAATTGCCCGCAAGATGATCGTGATGGCGCAGCAGATCAACGCGAACTTCCCGGATGGAAAAATGCACGTCACCTGCTACACTTGCCACCGCGGGGAGGAGGAGCCGAAAACAGCCCCAGCCGCTGCGGGCGCGCCCCAGGAAATGCCCAAGCACGAGCCCCCGCATTCGTAGGCAACCGCGCACCCGTGCGGTATAATAAAACGATTCAAGCAAATTCGCCATGGTTGCGTCAGTGGCGATCAAGGCATGGGATTAGAGACAGAAGCGGTACGTACGCTGTGGCTGTGGCATTCAGGCGTTATTGAAACATTGACTCATCTCCCCCTTCTCAACTCCGCAATCCTGGTTTGCTTCACGCAAACCGGCAAATCGATATCGCAAACAGAAAATGGACAGTAGGCTTGGCTTATTGATGACCGGTGGAGGCGCTCGCGGCGCCTATCAAGCCGGGGTTCTCAAGCGCATCGGCGAGATCAAGCGGGTGAACTCTCGCGGCAATCCTTTTCCCATCATCGGGGGCGCGTCCGCCGGAGCGATTAACGGCTCCGCCCTTGCCGCGGGCAGCGACGATTTTGCCCTGGTCACCAAAGTGATCGCGAAAGTCTGGGCGACGCTCAAACCCTCCGACATCTTTCGCTGCGATTTACTCACCCAGGCGCATAATTCGATCACCTGGATCCTGGATCTGTCTTTCGGCGGAATTCTGGGCGGAGGAAATGCAAGATCTCTATTAGATGCGACACCTTTACGTGGCTTCCTCAGGCGACACATTAACTGTGACCGGATTCAGGAGAATATCCGCCAGGGGCACATCTACGCACTGACGATTTCGGCCACAAACTATCACTCTGGAAGAAGTTATCTGTTTATTCAGGGTAAAAAGGGCCATCCGATGTGGAACCGCAGCCGGCGCGTGACCATGTCGACAAACATCACCATAGAGCACGTATGCGCATCGGCCGCTATTCCCTTCATCTTCCAGCCCGTTAAGCTGGACACACCGCAGGGAAAGGCCTTTTTCGGCGACGGCTGCGTGCGCCTCCACCAACCGCTCAGCCCGATCATCCATCTGGGCGCGGAGAAGATTCTGGCGATCGGGGTGCGAGGTGAGCAGCTCGAACACCAGGAAGAGTCCTCAGATGACCGGGGTCCTTCGCTGGCGGAGGTCATGGGAGTTCTTTTTAACGTCATCTTCCTGGACCACCTGACCACGGACATCGAGCATCTGGAGCGATTGAACGGTCTGCTGACGAGGCGGAAGCTCAACCAGTCGGGTGTCGCGGAGACTGAAAGGGTGCGCCCTCTGAAGTCATTGATGATTGCGCCTTCGGTGGATTTGTCCGAGGTGGCAGAACATCACCAGAAGGATATGCCCTATCTGATTCAGTATTTTGTCAACAGCCTGGGGCGGGATGCGGCTTCGTGTGCGGATCTGATGAGTTACCTGTTGTTCGAGTCCAAGTACACCAATGCGCTCATCGACATTGGCTACCAGGATGCCGACGAACGAATAGCGGAGATAGAGGATTTTCTTTACAAGGATTGAGGCTTAGCGCCGCGGATCCGTTTTGACTCTTCGGGCGCGACGATTGAGTGGTCCTCGCCACGGTCGTGCCAATCAGGAACGGCGCAAACCACTCCCTGACGGTCTCGGCTCGGAATCCGCCCTCCGCGCTGTCAGGCACTTACCGAGCCGCGACCGTCAGGGAGCGGTCGTTCAGCAGAGTTTATCAACAATCTCTCAGAACACGATCTTGGCCACAAGCTGGCCAAACCGAGAGTTGCTGCTGTAGAACTGGTCGAAGCGTCCGAACAGCGGATTGCTCGGAATGAGGTCGCTGCGGCTGCTGGTCTGCGAACTTCCCGCCACATCGCTCAGGAAACCGCCGGTGTATTGGGCGTGGTTCAGAACGTTGAAGAACTGGCCGGAGATCTCGAAGCGGACCCGCTCGGTAAGATTGAACCGCTTGGTCAGCGCCAGATCGATGTTATCGGTGGGTTTCATCGGGAACGTGTTCCGGCCTGCGTTGGCCAGCGCGCCCAGACCGGCGACTACGTAGCGCGCGTTGGGATTGTTGGCCACGTAGGCGACGGTTGTGGGATCGCCCATGCTCACGACCTGACCCTGTGCGTTGTACGCAGTGACGCCGCTGCCGACGTTGGCCGCGCCCGCCGTGTTAATGATGGTGCGGTCGCCCGCGGAATCGTTGTTCAAATTGGAATCGATGCCGCTTTGAACGGTCGCTAGTTCCGGCGATTGATAGGTGTACGTGCCCGAAATGTTCCAATTGCCCACCATGTTCTTCAGGAACCAGTTCCCGTTCTGGAACGGCTTCCAATCGTAGATGGGTGTGAAGGTGAAGCGCTGGCGCCGATCCAGTGCGGAGGACGCCCATTCGGCTCGCAGGTCCTGGAAATCCTGGGCGCGCCGCGGCGTCAGGTAGGTGGAGAAGTTGGTGGCTGTGGCATCGTCCAGCAGATGGCTCCAGGTATACGCGACGGTGTAGGAAAGCCCGTTCGAGTAACGCTTGGTCAACTGCAGCGCCAGCCCGTTGTACGACGAATAGGCCTGAGGCGCGTAGGCGGTGATGTTGTTCTGGAACCCCAGCGAGGCGAGTTGATCGAAGGGGCGGTCTACCGTGCCGCCCGGCACGATATAAGAGCTGACATCGCCGAAGGTTTTGGTGAGCGAAGCCAGAGTCGAGGCCGATGGCATGGTGAAGAACGTTGGGATGTAATTCGACGGGCTCACCAGCGGAAAGATGTTCAACCGCGACTGGTTCCACAGATGCACACCTTTGGTCCCGACGTAACGGGCCTCGAACGTGTAGTTCTTGGCGAGGAGCCGTTGAACGCCTGTCGTCCAGGTGAGCCCGTATGGACGCTTGTCGCCGAACGTGTAGGAGCCGGTAATGGCGCGAGCGCCCAGCGTGTCGGTCGGAAGTCCCGGCGAAATGCCCGCCAGCGCTCCGTTGGCCAGGAAGTTGGGCGCGTTGCTGCTGAGATTCACATCTTGCGTGGTCTGGAAGAACGCCGGCGCTGCATTGGCCGTCAGATTCGCGTAGGTGAGGTCAAACGACCGGCTGAAGCCGCCGCGGATGACCGTCTTGTTGTCCTTGCCCGGCGAGTAAGCGAATCCCACTCGCGGAGACCAATCATTGGGACTGAATGACGGTTTGCCGAAAGTGATGCCGTTGGGCACGTTGGCCGGAGCGCTGAAAATCTGGGTGCGTGACGCCACCGGCATGGTTACGTATTCGTAGCGAAGGCCCAGATTCAACGTCAGGTTGGGCCGGAGCCGGAAATCATCGTTCACGAATGCAGCGTTCTCCAGAAATCCCGTAGGAAAGGCCGTCGGGCCCGCGCTCCGCTCGCCCAGCACGTCCGGGGTCAAGTCGTACAGGTACTGTTGCAGAGTGGAATACTCATACTCGCCGCGCACGCGCTGGATGAAATAGTTGGTCAGGATCACGTCGGTAAAGTTGTATCCGAACTTGATGTTGTGGCGGCCCATCACTTTCGTGGTGTTGTTCTGCAACTGGAACAGGTTCTGGATCGAGCCGCTGGGTTCCGTCGAGCCGCCGCCGATTTGCACGTTCAGCGGGTCGATATCAATGTCCGGGAAGATGTTCATGCCTGGGAAAGTCAGGGGCGCAGCCGGCACCTTATCGAAGTTCCGGCTAAACGCTGCGCGAAACTCGTTCTGCCAGGTGGGAGAGAAGGTGTGAAATTCCGACAGCGTGAGTTCGTAAGTATTGTTGGGCTGCGCCACGAAAAACGCCGGAAGGACAGGAAAGTTGTCGATCCCGGTAATCCGGTTGTAGATCCAGCGGCCGCGAAGTTGGTCCTGATCGCTGATGTTGTAATCCAATGACGTGACGGCGTTGTAAGAGTTATCGTAATTCGGGCCGACGAACGAGACGCTGCCGATCGGAATGGTGGCACCGCCAACCGTGAGCGGCGTCTGGTTAGCAACGGGCGCGGTCCCGAGATATTTCTGCATCACGCCGAGATTCGTGCTGCTCACCTGGGGGTTCGCCGCGAGCGCGCTATAGCCCGCGGCTGTTGGCGCAAAAATGGGTGAACCCGGAACCGAGGCCTGGCCGATGGGGTTGTACTCGAAGTTGCCGAAGAAGAACAGCTTGTCCTTGAGAATGGGTCCGCCGATGGTCGCTCCTAACCGGTTGTTATCGTAGCGGGGAAATGATTTGAGCCCCTGCGTCCAGTAGATCGCGTCGTCAGCGTTGAGATTTCGGTTCTGGAAGTACTCGTAAACAGAGCCGTGAAGCTGATTCGTGCCCGACTTCACGATGGCATTGAAGACACCGCCCGACGCACCGCCGAACTCCGCGCTGAACTGGTTTTGCAGCATGGAGACTTCAGCGACCGCGTCATTCGACACGATCACCAGAGGCCCGGTTGAGTAGTGGTTGTTGTCGCTGACGCCATCCAGATAGAACGTATTGTTCTCGGGCCGCTGGCCGGAAACCGTGGGGCCGGTTCCTTGCCCGACTCCCCCGTTGGACGCCACTCCGGCGCCGAGAAGAGTCAGGTTCCAGATGGCCGCGGACTGAATGGTGCCCGCAATTCCCGCACTCCGGGAAAAGCTCGCCACGGGTATGTCTTCGGCCTCCCGCGAGGCATAGATGGTTTGCAACTGCGCCGTCGTGGTATCCAGCGGCGGCGCCGCGTCGCTGACCTCGACCGTCGTGGTGGTCGATCCGACGGCCAGGGTCAGGTTTTGCGTGACGGTGTTGTTCAGTTGCACTTGAACGGCCTTCATCGTGGTCGTCGCAAAACCAGTGAGGGTCGCCGTCAGCGTATACAAGCCCACGGGGAGGTTCGCCATGCGGTATGCGCCGCCGGGGTCGGTTACGGCTGTGGTTTTGATGCCGGTGGCGTCATTGGTCGCCGTGACCGATACGTTGGGAATCGCGGCGCCGGTGGCATCAGTCACGATGCCCACCAGATCACCGCTGATCGCCTGCGCGTGGAGGTTGGATGGAAAATAGGCGGCAGCCGCCAAAAGAGCCGCTGCGAACATCCACAGTTTCAGAGTAACGTTGCGCTTCATATTGAGCCTCCTTGAGGCACGTTTCGCGAAGAGAATGGAATGGCCGTGTGCATGCCACGGCGGCCGCGTAAACCAAAGTTAATGTGCGTGCCTGTGTACACGCGAACCCCTTTGAAGCTGAATTACGCCCGAACCGATGCTAATGGAACAGTAAACAGATTCAATACTTTGTAACAACGGATTTGGGGCAGAACCGCTATGGAACGTGGCGAAACGGCGCGAGCAGGAGGTAAACGTTGGGACCGGGAGCCGCCGCTTGCGAGTGCGGTCCGACTCTCGCGCAAGTGGTTTTCCACGGCCGGGTTAGCGGCTGAACGAACCGGCGGGAGGAAATTAGCGTATACTTCTCAGAAGTTGGAAACGCCATTATGAGCATTCGTTCCTTTCTTTCGAAACAATTCATTGACGTTCTGCA
>Ga0335077_10009805_pt1 | contig 11904 bp, 7 predicted proteins | sample Lox_Sample_31_FD_207151 | JGI IMG/M metagenome (GOLD analysis project Ga0335077, IMG submission 207151) | Soil microbial communities from Loxahatchee National Wildlife Refuge, Florida, United States - Lox_Sample_3.1 | ecosystem: Environmental > Terrestrial > Soil > Wetlands | place: USA: Florida...
ACGCCCGATGGGATGGAAAAATTACCGGGCCATCCGGTCAACCTACGTTTCAAGGCCACATGCGCAGTGAAAAGGCTCGCTACGACGGAGTCTTTGTAGATTTCCTGGAAGGCGATCTGACTTACTCGCCTTCCGAACTCACGCTCGCCCGCGGGCACGGCCGCAGCGGCCAAATGGAAAGCGACATCGAAGGAACTCTCGAGCTCACCAAATGGAACTTTTTGCCGGAGAACGAGTGGAGCGTCGAGCTGAACCTCGAAACAATTCCGGTCGAAGGCATCGAACGGCTCGTGGGTTTGTCTTACCCTGTAAAAGGCTCCTTGACGGGACAATTTCACGGCCGCGGCACGCGCCAGGAGCCAAGCCTCACCGGCTTGTTTGACCTCGCCGACGGAAACGTCTACGGCCTCTCGTTCAATCGCTTGCGTGGACAACTGAGCGTCCTCGGTAACGAAGCAAAAATCGCCAACGCCGAGTTACGCATCTTCCCGCCCGGAAAAGAAAGCGGCAAAGGCGCTGGAATTATTACTGGTTCAGCGGCCTACAAGTTCTCCGACGACACGATTTCGGCCGACCTTGTTGGCGCGGCCTTACCCCTCGAGAATTTTGAAAAATGGCAATCGCCTCGTCTGCCCGTGGCAGGCCAGTTGACCTTCCGACTGACAGCCAATGGTCCAATCAAGGCCCCTCTCGGCGAAGGTACATTCCGCGTGGTTGATCTGAGGGTTGGGCAAGCCGTCATCGGCAGTTTCGATGGCAATCTGAAATCCGATGGAAAAACCGCGCATCTCGAATTGGGCTCCGCCATGCCAACGGGGGAAATCTCTGGCGGCTACTCCGTTGGGCTCACCGATCCGTACCCGCTGAGCGGAAAAGCAACCATCAAGAACATCGATCTCAATCCTTTCCTGCTCACCGCGCTGCATCTCAATGCTTTCAGCGGCAGCGCCAACGCCGACGGCGACATCGCCTTGGCTGGCTCATTGCGGCAACCGGAAACCATCGTTGTCGATGCCAATCTTTCCCGCCTAACCATGACCTATGCAAATGTCCGCCTCGAAAATGTGGGCGCGGTGCACTTTCGTTCCACAAAAGACGCGCTCGAAATTGAACCGGTCACGTTCCGCGGCGCAGAAACCAATCTGCAAATTTCCGGCTCTGTCCAATTCGCGGGCAAGCGCACAGTCGGCCTGAAACTCAACGGTGGCCTGGACCTTCGTCTCTTGACTGGCTTCTTCCCCGACCTGGACGCGCGCGGCCCCGCGCAAATCAATGCTTCCTTCGAAGGCACACTGGACAAGCCACGCATCATCGGACGTGTGCACATCGAGAATGCTTCGGCTCGCGCCACAAATTTTCCTTCCGGTCTCAGCACCATCCAGGGTGATCTCGTTTTTGACGCCAGCCGGCTCTATTTTGAAAGCCTCAGCGCTGAATCCGGCGGCGGTCAACTCCAATTCACCGGCAGCGTCAATTATGCCGAGCGTCCGCTCCGCTACGACATCAGTCTCCGCACTGACCGCGTGCGTATCCGCTATCCCGAAGGCATGAGCTGGCTTGCCGGAGGCTCGTTGCGCTTGACGGGGACTCCCACCGCCGGCGTGCTTTCCGGCCGTGTGACCATTGAACGCGTCACCTTAACGCAAGGCGTCCAAGTCGCAGGCATGCTCGTCTCCGCAAAAGAGGGCATCACTGGGCCTTCCACGGAATCCGCCTTTCTTCGCAACATTCAATTCGATGTCGAAGCCCTTTCCGCGCCTGACGCCCGCATGGAGTGGCCGGGTGCAGAACTCCATGCCGACGCCAACCTCCGCGTGCGCGGGACGTGGGAACACCCCATCCTGCTCGGGCACATCCACATTCTCTCCGGCGACTTGAATTTTGCGGGCAACCGCTATCGCGTCTCGCGCGGCGATTTGAACTTTGCGAATCCTTTCCGACTCGATCCGGTTCTGAATGTGGAAGCCACCACGACCATCGAACAATACGAGATCACTCTCAATTTCAACGGGCCCGCCAGCAAACTCACGCTGGCCTACCGTTCTGATCCACCCCTTCCCCCAAACGACATTGTGACTCTGCTCGCCATGGGCCAGACCACTTCCGAAGCCACCGCCCGCAGCGGCGGCACCACGCAGAGCGGTACCTCTGGCGCCTCGGCGATTCTCTCCGAAGCTATTTCCAGCCAGCTTGGCGGGCGCCTCGAGCGCCTGTTCGGCATCACTCGTTTTCGTGTTGACCCCGGCCTGACCGAACTCGGCTCGACTGGATCGGAGCAAAACGCTGCGGCGCGAGTGACCGTCGAGCAGCAAATCGCCCGCAACCTGACCATTACTTACGTTTCGAACGTCAGCTCGACCCAGCAGCAGGTGATTCAGGTGGAGTACAACGTCGATCGCAACGTCTCCATCGTTGGTTTGCGCGACCAGAACGGTACGTTCGGTATCGACATCAAAATTAAAAAGCGCTTCCAGTAATCGGGAAGCGCTTCTCGGCTGCAAACTTGGCTTGTCTTATTGTTGCGGATCGGGCTGTTGCTGCGCGGCTTGCTGCTGGCCTTGCTGTCCACGGCGCTGCATCCACCGTCCTTGTCCTTGCCCCTGGCCCTGGCCATTTCCGAGCCGTGCCCATTGTCCAATTTCGGGATTCTGTTGTTTCACTTCCGCGAATGCCTCGCGCGCAGCCTTTCCGCTCGCAGTTCGAACCGCGGCTTGTATTTCCCGATTGATTTTGGGCGATTCCGCGGCTACTTTTTGCCCCAGCGGTGACCCATAAAACTGGAGCAGTCCTTTGATTTCCTCGTCGGTGTAATGCTTGTCGTAGATGGCGACGAGTTGCTCGTTCACCTCGTCTACATCAAATTTCTTTTGATAGCTGGCGGCAAACGCATTCACGAAAGCCTGCCCCTTCTCATTATTCGGCACGGTCGCGATGAGCTTCTCCCGCGACTGCTCGATAGCGTTGTTCGCGCCATCCTGCACCAGGTCCCGCGCTCCCACCAATTCCATTAGCGAGCGAATATCCGCTTCCTTGGCAGGGTCAATGGCTGGGCTCGACTGCGCAGGCGCAGCGCTGTTCTGGTTGGCAGACGTTCCTTGCGGAGCGGCCTGCACGGAGTTCTGCGACGCCCCCTGAATAACCAGGAAGAAGGTTCCAACATAGATGATGATGAGCGCGAGCACTGCCTTCATAACTGCCTCCGCGGCGCGCGCGGTCAGGGCCGCGCCACAACTTTGATTTTAGGAATCGCCGTGGAGGCGAGCGAGCGCATCGCGGGACAGTCGTGTTCCGTCGTTTACTGTCCCTACGTTCAGGTCGCTAAGACGAGCCCTGTTTCTGTTACCATGCCTCGCCATGAATTCCCCATCCACGCAAGAGGCAAACGTCGCAGAGACCAGCCGCTCCTCGGTGATTGTCGGCCGCGAAGCTGGCCTGCAGCGCGACCTGAAACCGGGACAACTCGCCATGCTTGGCCTTGGCAGCACCATCGGCACCGGACTTTTTCTTGGCAGCGCCATCTCTGTAAAGCTTGCGGGTCCAGCAGTGATCCTTAGCTTTGCCATCGCCGCCTGCATCGCCCTGCCAATGATGTGGGCGCTGGCGGAAATGGCCGCCGCGCATCCGGCTGCGGGCTCGTTCGGTCTTTACGCGGAGATGTACCTGCATCCGTGGGCGGGCTTTGCGATTCGCCTCACCTACTGGCTATGCATGATGGTCGTGATCGGCAGCGAAGTCGTGGCTGCATCCATCTACTGCAGGTTCTGGTTTCCCGGCACGCCGGCTTGGGTCTGGATTGCCCTGTTCTCGCTGGTGATTCTCTACGTCAACACGACCAGCATCGGAAGTCTTGGCACTTTTGAATTTTGGCTCTCGATGATCAAAGTCGTGACGATTGTCGCATTCTTGATTTTGGGTTCGGCCTTGCTCTTTGGAATCGGGCTTCCCAAAGTTGGCCTCGCTAACTTCACGGCGCACGGCGGATTTCTGCCCAACGGCTGGCGCGGCGTCGCACTTGGCGTTGTGATGGGCCTCTTCAGCTTTTTTGGAATTGAAGTGGTGGGAAGCAGCGCGGGCGAGGCAGCCAATCCGAAAACCGCGGTGCCCAAGGCGCTAGCTCGTACGGTCAGCGCTCTCGTGCTCTTTTATCTCGCCGGACTTGCGCTGGTCGTTGGACTTGTCCCCTGGACCCAGATCGGCCTCGGCGAGAGTCCCTTCGTGCGCGTCTTCCAAACCGTGGGCATCCCCGCCGCAAGCCACATCATGAACTTTGTCGTCTTGACTGCGGCGCTTTCCAGCGCCGTCGCCAATTTGTATTTTTGCGCGCGATTGGCTTTCTCACTGGCTCGCGGCGGCTACCTGCCCTCGGTTCTGGGACGTTTAAGCGGAAACGACATGCCCGCAGTTGCCGTTGTGATCTCGGGGGCCGGAATGCTCGCCGCGTTAGTGCTCTCCCAATATTTCAAGGAGTCACTTTTCGTTTTCATGATTGGCCTCAGCACCTTCGGCGCGCTTTTTGCCTGGCTGATGACCCTGCTGACACATCTCGCGTTCCGCCGCTTTCTCCAAAAGCAAGGCAAACCTTTCCTCCAGCTTGGGCCTCCGGGCCCTTGGGTGTCGCTGGCGGGCCTGCTCGCCGTCTTGGCGGTGTTAGTCTCCACCTGGTGGGTGCCGGGTTTTCGCATCACCTTGGAAGCTGGCGTCCCCTGGCTCGTCGTTCTTACGGTGTGCTACTTTGTGTGGAGAGGAGCTAAATCCCGAGACTCCACGACCGGAGATTAAGCCAATGGATCCCCTTCTGAAGTGGCGCGCCGAATTCCCGATCCTTGACCGCACCACTTACATGATCAGCAACTCCCTCGGCGCCATGCCACGCGGCGTTTATGACAGCATGCGCGCGTATGCGGACTCTTGGTCCCAGCGCGGTGTGCGCGCGTGGGAGGAAGGCTGGTGGGAAATGGCCGTAGGCGTGGGCGACAAGATTGCCCCGCTCATCGGCGCTGGCCCCGGCGAAATATCACTCCATCAAAATGTGACCCTCACCCAAGCGGTCATTTCTTCGTGCTTTGACTTCCGCGGGCCGCGCAACAAAGTGGTGATGGTCGAGCTGGAGTTTCCTTCGATCCAGTATTTCTATCACGCGCAGCGCCAGCACGGTGCTCGCGTGGAAGTCGTGCCCACCCCAGATCACATTCGCATCGATCTGGAAAAACTGCTTGCCGCCATCGACGAGAACACACTCCTCGTCCCCATTTCCCAAGTGCTATTTCGCAGCTCTTATGTTGTTGACGCGCGCGCCGTCATCGAGCGAGCGCACCGCGTCGGAGCACACGTTATCTTGGACGCGTTTCAAGCCGCGGGAACCATCCCGCTGGACGTGCGCAGGCTTGGAGTCGATTTCGCCGTTGGTGGCGTCCTGAAGTGGCTTTGTGGCGGACCAGGCGTTGCGTATCTCTACGTTCGCGAGGATCTGCGTTCGAAATTGAATCCCTCGCTCACCGGCTGGATCGCCCACCGCCGCCCCTTCGAATTCGAGACCGGCCCCATTGCCGCGCGCGATGACTCCTTCCGCTACTTGAACGGAACACCCCATATCCCCGCGCTTTTCGCCTGCCAGCCGGGACTGGAAATCCTGAATCAAGTCGGAATTCAGGCGATTCGTGAAAAATCCATCCGCATGACCACGCGCTTGATCGAAGGTGCCAAGTCCCACGGCTGGGCGGTGAACACGCCAGCGAACCCGGCAGAGCGCGCAGGCACGGTCTCCGTCGAATGCCCCCACGCATACGAAGTTTGCCGCGAACTTCTTGCCCGCGAAATTCTCGTTGATTATCGGCCCAAAGCCGGAGTGCGCGTCTCGCCTCATTTCTACAATCGCGAGGACGAGTGCGACTATACTCTCTCCCAAATGGAAGAGATTCTGAGGACGCGTGCGTGGGAGAAACACGCTGCGGCGGTTTCCCATGCTTGAGAGCGGTCAGTTTGCGCCACGACGCGCGGAAATGATCGAAAAACAACTGTGCCGTCGCGGCATCAAGGACGAAGCCGTGATTTCCGCGATGTTTGCCGTGCCGCGGCACGCGTTCGTGCCCCTCGAACTGCAAGGGCAAGCGTACGACGACTTGCCATTGCCCATTGGCAGCGGGCAAACCATTTCGCAACCTTACATTGTTGCGTCCATGACGGCGGCCCTTCATTTGAAGCCCACCGATCGCGTTCTGGAAGTCGGCACCGGCTGCGGTTATCAGGCCGCCATCCTTTCCCGGCTGGCGAAGGAAGTATTCACTGTCGAAAGTCGCCCGGAGCTGGCCTCCGCCGCTTCCGCGCGCCTCGCCCGGCTCAGCTACTCCAATGTTCACGTCCACTGCGGCGATGGCACTCTGGGTCTTCCGGAATTTGCGCCGTTTGATGCTATCTTGGTTGCGGCGGCAGCGCCGCGAGTTCCCGAGCCATTGTTGGCTCAGTTGGGTGAAGGTGGCCGCATGATCATCCCCGTTGGAGACACGGACAGCCAGGAGTTACAGCTCCTGGAAAAGCGCGGCGGCACTATCTCAAAGACGAGGCTTGAAGGCTGCCGCTTCGTTCCTCTCGTTGGCCGTTATGGCTGGCAAACTGCTCCTCAACGATGACTCCAGACGAGCTCGAACTCTCCATTATCATTCCTTCCTATAACGAAGAGCTTCGCCTGCCTGCAACGCTCGAACGCATTGCTGCCTATCTCGCGGCGTCGAAACACACTGCCGAAGTCCTGGTCGTGGATGACGGCTCGAAAGACCGCACCGCCGAAGTGGCGGAATCTTTCCGCGGCAGAATTCCCACGTTGCGCGTCGTCTCCAACGGCGTCAACCGCGGAAAAGGTTTCAGTGTCCGCCATGGCATGCGGGAAGCCCAAGGACGCATCGCCCTTTTCACCGACGCGGATCTCTCCGCGCCCATCGAGGAAGCCGACAAGCTGATCGGCGCACTGGAACACTACGACGTAGCCATCGGTTCCCGCGCCGTCGACCGTAGTCTCATCGAAGTCCATCAATCTCCGTTCCGCGAATTCGCGGGCATTGTATTCAACTGGGTCGTGCGGCTTTGTCTCCGTCTTCCCTTCGTGGACACCCAGTGCGGCTTCAAGGCGTTTCGCCGCGAGCGTTGCCGGATCATTTTCGAACAGCAAACTATCGAGCGATTTGGCTTCGATCCCGAGTTGCTGTATCTGGCCCGCCACCATGGCCTGCATGCCGTCGAAATCCCCGTGCGCTGGGCTCACTCGCCCGCCACCAAAGTCAGCATGATGCGCGACAGCATCCAGATGTTCCTCGACGTCTTCATCATCCGCTGGAACTCCCTCCTCCGCCGCTACCCCCGCAAAACCTGAATCTCGCGCACCTGGAGCCGGAACAAAGGAACTCTTCCGGTGTCACATGCTATTATTGTTTTTAAAATAATCCACGCAGCGGCAGGGCCGCCAAGTATCGGAGATCGCTGTACTTATGGATCCCAGGGCCGTCAGCGAACAGCTCGACAAAATCCTGCAGAGCCAAACCTTCGCAAACAAAAGCCAGCTCAGGAAGCTGCTGGAAGTTCTGTCCCAAAACATGGATTCGCAGGCCACGCTAAAGCCTGCGCAGGTGATTAAGGAGCTATGGCCGGCGGAGATCCGGACGAAGCGGGCCGCCGACGTAGCCACCGAGATGAATCGTCTCCGCCACGCGCTGGAAACCTATTACGAAGGCGAAGGCAAGGCCGACCCTGTCGCGATTTACCTTCCCAATCGCTCAGTTGCCAGCGGGGATGGCAGGTCTGAAAAGCGATGGATCTGGGCCGTGTCTCGCGGAGACGCAGAGGATCGAGCGCTGCTGGATCGCGTTTCCGCGGATCGACCGACTATTCCACAAGTGGGTCCGCAGAAAAGGCTCAGGATGGTTGCGGCGGCAGTCGCCCTGTGCGCGGCCGTCGGAGTTGCGGTCTACTTCACCATCCATTTGCTGACGGTGCCCGACCAGCCTAGATTTGGGCGATTGGAAGGTTCGGCCCTGGTAATCGTGGACGCGGAAGGAAAGGAGGTTTGGAGAAAGGTTTTTCCCGAGGGAATCGGCCCCGCCTGGTACTACGCGAACGGTGTGGCTTCGCGACTCTGGTTCGGAGATCTGGACGGAAAAGGACATACCAGCGTCTTGTTTTCTTATCTGCCCGCCGACGAGTCACAGCCCCACTCGTCGACACTCATCTGCTATTCCGACCGAGGCAAGGAGCGCTGGCGCTGGACTCCCGGGATAGGCCTGGCGGAGCTCGAAGGAGTTCTTTCCACATTTAAGACGTCCGCCATTAGAGTACTGAAGGCTGCGGAGAGAAGACCTCCGCGAATCGTGGTAGAGAGCAACCGCGATCCGTCGTGGGGCGGGCCAAGCCAAATCGCGGTGCTGGATTCCAGCGGTACGACCCTTTCCGAGTACTGGCATGCCGGGGGTCTACGCGACATGGTGGTGGCCGACCTGGATGGCGATGGCAAGGAGGAGATTATCGCCGCGGGGGTCGCACATGGATATGATTCCCAGGCGACGATGGTCGTGATGGATGCTGACCGCATGTCTGGCGCCTCAAAGGAGGTGCAGCAACCTGAGTTTCAAATCCATGGCAAGGGGATGGCCCAGGAGAGATTGCGCCTGTTATTTCCACGAAGCGATTTGAACCGGGCGTCGTTCCGTTCGAACCATGCCATCGAGCCTACATTCCAGGATGGCAATCTCAGACTAAAGGTGCTGGAGTGCCTCGCACCCATCGGGTGTCCCCTGGATTATGAATTCGACAAGAACTTTCATTTGATTGCAGTTTCTCCGTCAAATGACGAATTTAGGAGCGCTCACGACCGCTTTTATCAAAAGGGCAGAGATGCACATACTCTTGGTCCGGAAGAACTGGCCGCGTTTCTGAAAGTCCGATGCTTGGCGGGGTGCAAAAGCGAATTCGTTCCCGTGGCTCAGGCTTATAATCCCGCGGCCACCTTCGAGAGTGGGTGGACCGCGCAAAGGAACCCTAATGGCGTATGGTCGTACGGCTATTCGTCGGGCTTCACGAATCCTATTACGCTCTACGATAAGACGGTGCGAAATGGCATCAACGGGCCAAACGCAAAGTACTGGTTATTCTCGTTGGTTAACCTTGGCACATCGCCGGCTGCTGAGTATAACGACGGCCCCGCTTATAACGACGCTAACATCGATTTCCGGGCCAACGAGTTCGCGCTCGTGGCCGGGGTTGGCGGCCAATATTCCGATCTGATATTCACTGCCCCTGTCAGCAGCGAGTATTCCATAGCTGGCCAATTCCGCGGCGCCCAATATGGCGTTGACACGGTAGTGGGAATCGTGGCCAATGGAAAGGTCGTGTTTAGTTCCAGCGTTACTTCCGTTGGCCAGTTGGCGCCTTTCGGCATCACGCTTAACTTGCAGGCTGGGAATACAGTCGTGTTTTCTGTAGGTCCGGGCAGCGGGGCCCAAAACACTGCACTCTCAGTAACAATAACGAAGACCTGCAGTCTCACCGACAGGCCTGTCCCCACTCCGACGGGGACCATAAATTGTTCCGGTCGGCCTACTGCGGAATAGAGACTCGGGGGATCTTAAAACCGCGTTCGTTCTTTCGGTAACCGTATCCGTTAAATCCGCACACAGCCCGTTGTGATTCAGAAAACACGCTGAAATCGGCCCGATTTCATACGAACTTCATATCATTTCCCCCGCGCCCCTATTGACTGACTTGCCATACCTTGCCAGCATCGCGCCAGATGCGGCCGCTTGGCGCTGCACATCAGGGGAAAGCTTATGAGACAGGATTCGTTCGTTCGTGAAGAGATTTTTCAGAATGTAATTCGCGCGGTTAAGAGAATGTTCGCCGGCGCGCGCCGGCGCGCACTGCTGACCACAATCTGCCTGGTCGCCTTAACTGCTTTAACCGCGGGAGTCGTGGGTCTTGCGCAGAATCCACTCGCTCGGGAAGTGCTTCGAATAGGCGTGCACAGAGCCGCTGACTCTCTTCGCTTATGGCCGGCGCGGAGTGTCCTCGCGCAGGAACCCGACGCTGCCAGCGCGCCCACTTTCACCGTCTTCGACGCCCCAGGTGCAGGAACCGGCATGCTCCAGGGAACTATGGGTACCAGCATCAACGATGCGGGAAACATCGCGGGAATCTATCTTACGGCGCCTAACGTCGCCCACGGCTTCGTACGCGATGCCGTCGGCACATTCACCACCTTCGATGCTCCCAACGCGGGTACGAGCCTGAATCAGGGAACCTTCCCTGCCAGCATCAACGCGAGCGGGGACATCGCCGGAATGTACTTTGCCACGGGCAATTCCTATCACGGCTTTGTGCGCGCCGGCGCAACCGGCACGATCACGGAGTTCGATGTTCCAGGCGCGCCTACCACCATCGGTCACCGCGGAACTTTGCCGCTGAGCATCAACGCGGGAGGAGATATCACCGGGTTTTACGTGGACGCGAATGATGTCCGGCATGGGTTCGTGCGTCTCGCCAATGGCACTTTTAGCACCATTGATGCTCCGGGGGCAGGAACGGCGGGCACGCAGGGAACCACCGCCCTCAGCATCGACGTGGCGGGAGACATCGCCGGATTTTACAGAGACCCCAACGGGACGACGCATGGCTTTCTGCGCGCTGCCAACGGTACGATCACCGCTCCCCTCAATGCTCCAGGCGCCGGTACTGGATCAGGCGGAAAGGTTTCGTTTGGTGGGACTCTGCCCACCAGCATCAACGCCTCAGAAGCGATCGCTGGAGTCTTTGCCGACAACAGCGGTGCGTACCACGGCTTCGTGTACACGGCGGGAAGCGCCACGCCTGCTTTCACGACCTTCGATGCCCCAGCTGCAGGTGCGGGAGCTGTCCTTCGGGGAACCGTTCCCACGAGTATCAACTCCAGTGGAGACGTTTCGGGAGTCTATGCAGACGCAAGCGGGGTGACCCATGGATTCTTGCGCGCTGGCGCGACGGGCACAATCACAGCACCCATCGACGCTCCGAGCGCAACCACCAGCGGCACCTTTTCGGGAACCATCCTCATCAGCATCAACTCCACGGACCAAATAACCGGAACATTCGAGGACACCAATGGAGTATTTCACGGTTTCCTGCTGGCCGCTGGCCCACCTCCTCAGCAGGCGGCCACACCCATGTTTTCACCCGCGGCGGGAACTTACACCTCCGCTCAAACGGTGACCATCTCCGATACCACGTCAGGCGCCACCATCTACTACACCACCAACAACACAACACCCGTTCCGGGGGGCGCCGGGACCACGCAATACACTGGCCCGATCACTGTCAGTTCCACGGAGACAATCCAAGCGATTGCCACCGCTAGCGGCTTTTCCACTAGCGCTGTCGGCAGCGCTACTTACACAATTACGGGTCCTCCCCCAGCAGCGACGCCGACCTTCTCTCCCCCGGCCGGAAACTACACGTCGCCGCAAACGGTGACCATCTCCGATACCACATCAGGCGCCACCATCTACTACACGACGGATGGGTCCACGCCCACCACCTCGAACACCAAGTTCACCTCGCCGATTAACGTCAGCTCCACGCAAACGATCAAGGCCATTGCCGTAGCGACTGGCTTCTCCAACAGCGCTGTTGGCAGCGCTACTTACACCTTCACTCCTGATTTCCAAGTGTCGGTGAATCCGACTACTCTGACCATCGTTGCGGGACAAAGCGGCAAAGCAACGTTCACGGTCACGCCCGTCAACGGATTTAACTCAGCCGTGACTCTCTCCTGTAGCGGATTGCCTGCCAAGGCCGCGTGCAACTTTAGCCCTGCTTCTGTTACACCCAATGGCGCTGCGGCCAGCAGCACACTCACTGTCACTACCACGGCTAAGAGTGCGGTGTTGGGGC
>Ga0335077_10009806_pt1 | contig 11904 bp, 13 predicted proteins | sample Lox_Sample_31_FD_207151 | JGI IMG/M metagenome (GOLD analysis project Ga0335077, IMG submission 207151) | Soil microbial communities from Loxahatchee National Wildlife Refuge, Florida, United States - Lox_Sample_3.1 | ecosystem: Environmental > Terrestrial > Soil > Wetlands | place: USA...
TTTCTGAACCGGTCACCATCAATGTGAGAGGCTGAAGGCTCGCCTTCACCTCTTCCGACTGCTTCCATTAACGATGTCCCCAGGCGGGCGTCTCCGGGCTGCAAATTGGCCAGGGGCGCCCGCCCCTGTTTCGTGAGCTGGTCGCCAGTTAACCGTAATGCGCCCCTACCCCTCTCTTTTTGCGCATGTGAGGCAAACACTAGAGTTATAAGTCCTTTGTTTTCGGATGTGTGGCAAGGGAAGGAGTTACCGGCACGATTTGTGTATGTGTGGCAAAGAAAGAAGTTAGAGGTTTCAAGCCTGAAGCGAGAGGAAGAGGGTGAAAAAGCAGCTGAAATAAGCCTTGCCGACAGGAGAGGAAATAAAGCGTCTAAAGAGCGGGAGCAAACGGCATTGTGCCAGGCAAACATGGGAGATGATAGCAAAGGATGGAGCTAATCGGAAAGTACTCTTCATTGGATGGTCATTTTTTGAGGTTGAATGGCGCAATTTGGGGGCTGAAGGGGAGGTTTGCCATTGGACTTTGCCCATTGGGTATGAACGGTACCCTGGTGCGTGCTCTCGGGGCTCGGAAGTGATGCCAACTTGGGAGGTAAGTGCGTTTACCAGGGCTTTGCGCTGATACTGCGTCACTCAGCCCTTGCGCATGTCGCTTTTGATTCTAGAAAGTTCCGCATCTCAGCGTCATCTGCGTTACGAATCGCGGGAAATGCATCTCTCAGCCATTGCACCATCTCACCCCGGTAAAAAGAGCGCTGCTTGAGTACTCCGACAAAGAACTGCCATCCGGCGCGATCATCCATCAGCACAAGAGCCTTTGCCGCGGCTGTCCGCACCCAAACCTGCTTCGAGGATGCGAGAATATCCCGAAGGTACGGTCGCGCAACAGCCCCGTATTCCGTCTGCAGTTCCATGACAAAACTGGAGTGTTTATATCCGTAAGGGTCCGAGCTGTCGTACTGCTTTGCGATTCTTGCGAGTCCGGGAAGATCGGAAGGATCGTGGAACCAGGTGATGCAACTCAGGCTTTGCTCCGTTGACAAACCTGCTGCGACCAGCTTCCAAAGCAGTTCCCGGCCCATTGCTGGGCGCGCTTGACCCAGAAAATTGGCAATCCACCAGGCGGCCTTGTCATTTCTTTGCGAGATGATGAAGTCAACGTCTCCTGTAAGCGCGTCTGCGATACGCGAAACGGTGTCAGTTGACAACCCGAAATGAGGATCACGAAGAATGACGAGCACGTGGGCCGCAGCTTCGGCTGTGCTAGGTACTTGTGACCGCAAGTATGGCAGTGAGTCAGCGACGATCTGTCGAGCGATCGGCAACACCAGGTCTACATCGGAGCTGAAGAACCAGTCGAGGGCATCGTTTGGTCCCCGGCCCCGAAGAATCGGGAGAAGTTGATTGCGCACGCGCTCAACCTCAAAGAGCCGCAGGCTGTTCGCTGCGTACTGGGAAACCATGGGGTTACCGTCATAACTGGTATCGATCATTGTCCGTAAGACCCGCGGATCCCGGCTCGCGAGCAGCGCTGGCAGCACTTCACCCAGCAAGTGACCCTGCGGAGCGCCATGAACGATTGCAAGCTCCTTAGTGAGCCAGGCTTCCAAGATGCCCGGCGGGGCCCTGCGCAGTTCCAGCGGAACCCAATCAGATTGCTCTGCTATCTGCATCCCTTGTCCTGGTTGGTATTTGCGACGTGTAAAGCGAACCATATACGTGTCGGGCTCGGTCAGTGGGTATTGAAGGTGTATCGGCAGCTTCGAATCCGCGATGTCCGCAACGCCGAGCCAGCCACACGCCGAACCAGTTCTCGCCTCGACAAAGGCGATGCGCGGCGAAACCAACTGCCCATGGCGCTTCACAGCAACCTCATAGCAGTCGAAATCGTTCGGCGTCGTGCTGGACGGATAATGAATTCTGTAGCCGATTGGCGATTCAACTTCCATCCAAATCGGCATGCCGATATAAGCTGGATCAGGCAGCGAAATTTTGGTCAGGCCGACCGCGCGCATGCTTTGCTGGGAGAACGCTGGAAACGGGTAAGTCACAGCGAGCCAAGCGAGCAACACAATCCGCCTCATTCGATAACTCTAGCCTCGAAAGATTTTCAAGCCTGGGCCGACACCTGTGGGGTCAGATGCAAAATAGGAGGCTGGCGTCATCCGATGTCACGCAGTCGACCAAACTCCTGGGAAGTCGCGAAATCGGAGATGTTCCTTCTAGTACCAAGATGGACGGTTTCGGCGTTAATCAGGCACTTGTTACTAATTGCGACCCGCTCGCAGGAAGTGCCGTAATAGAATGGAAAACTAGGGCTGCTGAGTGGAACATTCAATCTTAAACCGCTTGTCGGTTTTGCCTGATGGTGTCGGGCTTATTGCGCTTGGCGTCCAAGCATATTTGCTTTTCCGTTGGTTAATGCCCGACGATGGGTATCGCCTGCCTATCAGTGTCCTGGGGTTCGTGGTGCTGGCCTCATGCGCGTTGTACATGTGGTACTCAGAAAAGATAACTCAGAAAATTAATGACCTAGGCGGATGGGCTGCGGCGGTTGGTGTTTCCGTGTTATTGGGTGCGTTGAGTTTCGGTTGTGACATGTTGGTGGGGATTATTAATTATCCGGGCTTGTCCCCGTTCAGAGCCGCAACAAAGGTCGGTAGTCCGTTTGGTTTTGTGCTGACTGTTCTTCTATGTCCCGGTTTTACAATGGTGGCGGTTGCCGGGTTCATTCGGGCTCTTGTTCTGCGCGGCGAAGGCGACCAGTCAAGCGCGAGATAATTTCGCCATGTTCGTCAGTCAACTCCTGATAAGTCGCGAAATCGGAGATGTTCCTCCTTGTACCAAGATGGACGGTTTGCAATTTCGTGCACGCGAGGCGAAGGTTCTTTCTTGGTCGCCACAGCCGGACCTTGTTTCTATGGCAAGGCAGGCTGATCCTCGTCTCGCGCCCGGAGCCATTGTAGCTATTCAATTTGTGCTGACCTGCACGGTGCGCGAGCAGCGGGTTTCCATAGCGGTCACGCGGATGGTGCCTATGGACTATTCGGGTGGGCGAACGGCGGATTTCGGTACTTAATAATTGTGGCTGACGGGGTTACGCGCATGAATGACGCCAGGGAATTCATTCAGGTCCAATTGATTCCGTTGGAGAGATTTGCCGAGCCGGTATTTGATTTGTCTCTCCTACCGTTCGAGATCCCTCCGGGGATTAAAGTGGCCGACGTCTCCGCGATGATGCCCCCGTCGGATTTCGAGTACATGGAGGCCGAAGTCGGCAAGCATACAATGCGCTTCTTCAATTCTCCGCTGAAATTTGGGTTGGTTCATAGATATACCCTCCCAGCCTCTAGCGACGACGTGGTCGTCAAGGAGCGAGCGGGGCTGTTGAACAACGTTTTTGCTTTACTACGAATTATCCGTCCGCATCGGAGACAGGGCGGAGCTGGCGGCACGATTACAGACGAAAAACCCCGTTTTAACAGCCTTCTGTTTCCGCACGACAGCCTTGACGTTCCTGAGGCAGTCAAGTTGTTTGGCATCCGGAGCGGAGACCTCGTTAAGTTGCGTAACTTGCTCCCCATATTCCTCAAGGCGATGAATGGTCCGTACTGGCCCATTCGCATGGCGGTGCAGTACTACTATATGGGATACGAACAGAATGATTGGAGAGGCCGCTATCTCTGCTGGGGATCTTCAGCGCTTCATGCCCTGTACTCCCACCAGGGCCGGAAAATAATTCCGCGAGTCAGCAAGTTTCTTGGAGAGAACTCGCTTATATACGATCCTGTGGATCACCCCGAGTACGAGTTTCTGCCGCCGAACCCGCTGACCATCAAAGACGTGCTGGCAGATGTAAATGAAGTCCGTAACGACATCGCCCACGGCGACAGGATTCCTGACAGATTCTTTACCGCTGGAGGGGGGCGTCAAACGCTCGGCGGTTCTTCTATCTATCTTGCCGTGCTCGAGGACGCTCAGTCGTTCATCATCCGGGAGTCGCTACTTAAGATTCTCGGAGAAGGCCTTATCGAAAAATTCAGAGACAGGGGCCTCCGCGCCCAATATTGGAAAGCTCTGTGTGTATAAGTCCAGGCAAGAACGTGTGCGGGTTTTTCGCGTCAGTCAACTTCAGGAAGGCGCCGCGGTTCAGCATAAAAGGGCGATCCCGGGATTCATCCCAAATGGGCTTTCGCGGCGTTCGATGGCGAAATAGCAATCCACGAGCGAGGTGCGGGGTACGCCTGAGAAGAGCATGTCAGGTGCCCGCATACCAAGCGTAGCCTGATTCGTGGGACGCAGAGACCAGACGCCTGTCGAATTTTTTCAATCTATCCGTGAGGGCAAGGTGGATGATGGATTCAGGTTGTTGTAGCCAAGCTTCACGGGGAAGTGCATGCGAAGGGATTCGGCGTTGCGTTGCCCAGGGAAACAAAAAGAACGGGTTTGAAAACCCGCCACTACAATGAAAAAGACAACCGCGGCGGCAGGTGAGCAATTCTTCGGGAGGCAGGTCGGGAACTCCGGTTGTCTGGTTTCTCCAGAGCAGTCTGGGCCTGCAGTGGCGCAGCTACACTTCCGCTTTCGAGGCCCGAGGAGTGGAAGAACTTATCACCCTCCGCTGAGTGCGCGGAGGATAGAGGGGCCAGGCGAGTTCCCGACAGCTAAGGAATAAATGACGACAAGCACGTTTGTCGGCACCAACCAGACCGACGAGCTATTAAATTCCAGGTTCGCCGTAGCTCAGGACTCAGCCGCCAGCGGATGGCGACTTGATTCACTTCGACGGGACAACGGCGGCAGAGCCAGAGCCGACAGTCTGCAATCGCGTTGGTTGCATCGTCCCAACCGCCAGTGATAAGTTTCACACTATGGCCCTGGCGCCGACCATCACGATTCACGTCCCAGGTCCGCTGCGCACGTACTGTGCGGGCGCAGCGCGACTCTCGATCTCGGCAGACACCGTGCGCGCCGCACTTGAGGACCTTGAGCGGAGCCAAGCTGCTTTGTATCGCAATGTCTGTGACGAAACGGGTAGGGTACGCCGGCACCTGAACGTTTTTGTGAACTCGGACAATGTGCGCGACCTCAACGGGGTCGACACGACGCTGGCGCCGGGGGACGTGGTCACGATCCTGCCGGCGGTTTCAGGAGGCTAAAGATGGCGGATCGAATCATTCTCACCATCGGCACCAAGAAGGGCGTGTTCGTTGCGGATGCCGCGAAACCTAGGCGCAGCTTCGCCCTGCGCGGACCCTTCGGCCCGGGCGTCCCCGTATACTCGACGCTGATTGACACGCGCGGAACGCCGCGCCTTTATGCTTCGAGCTGCAATCCGTTTTTCGGCATGAAAGTGCTGCGTTCGACGGACATGGGGAAAAGCTTCAAGGAGACGAAATCGGCGCCAGCGTTCCCCAAAGATGACGGCCGCGCGCTTATCAACATCTGGGCACTTGAGGCGGGTGGTGGCAAGAAGGAGCTATGGTGCGGCGTGGAGCCGGCATCCTTGTTCAGGAGCCATGACGGTGGCGATTCGTGGGACATGGTGCAGGGAATTAGCAACCACGATCACGCGCGCAAGTGGCAACCCGGCAATGGCGGACTCTGCATGCACACGATCATTCGCGACGGGAATCGCGTGCACTTGGGCATCTCAACGGGCGGCCACTATTTGAGTGAGGACGGTGGCGAAACATTCAGGGCGTCCAATCAAGGCGTCGGCGCTGGCTTCGCGCCCGACCCCTATCCCGAGTTCGGTCAGTGCGTTCACAAGATCGCGCGGCACGACGACGCGCCCGGCCGGCTCTACATGCAGAACCACGGTGGATGGGCAGATTGGACAGGGCCTGGCGGGCCCCGGCCGGACATTGGCGTACTCCGCAGCGACGACTATGGCCGCTCGTGGCGGTCGATCGCTAAGGGATTGCCGTCGGACTTCGGATTTCCTATCGTGGTCCACCCGCATGACGCCGATACGGTGTACGTCATGCCCCTAGAGGGGGCGACGCGCTCGTGTCCCGGCGGCGCGCCAGCCGTGTGGCGCAGCGAAAATGGTGGCGAGTCGTGGAGCCGGCTCGCACGTGGGTTGCCGAGGAAGCAGAGCTACTTCACCGTCCTGCGTGACGCGGTGGACATAGATCGACTCAAGGCCCCTGCGCTCTACTTCGGCACGACGACCGGCCAGTTGTGGATCGGGAGGGAGGGTGGCGAGCAGTGGGACTGCCTGTTCGATTCGCTGCCGCCGATCTACAACGTCAAGGTCGCGGTCGTGTGATGCCAGCGTAGACGATCCCTAGTCACAGGAAGTGCAACGCGCTACTCGTTGAAGTGACGCCCCCGGATGGTGGACGGATTACAGGCTAACCGGGAGCTATCCGGCTCCCACCGCGACATTCGTCCTGTGAAGTCGGCCTGTAGGAAGTGGTCTCCGCGCTTGGCATCGACTCTGGACGGATGACGAGCAATCCGGCAACCCCGACTGAAGGCGAGTTCGAGTGACCATACTGAAGGCGTCCAGTTGCGGCAGCCGAAGTGGTCCAGAAGTCTGGATCAGGAATTCGGCTACGCTTCGGCTTTTGAGCCGCGAGGCGTGACGGCCGCCGCCTGGGGGAAGAAGAAGAAGGGGTTTGAAAACCCGCCACTACAGGGAAAGAGCCACCGGAAAGAATGAAAAGGATGCCCGCCACGGCCCCTCAACAAGTTTGGGATAAATCGGCGGCCGCCACGAAGAAAAGAACCGCGCCGTGCTGCCAACGGGTACTACCGGAGCCGACGTTGCGATTGCACCTAGCGGTCAGACAATCGCAGGATTGATTCAGGAAGCCGCTCGCCCTGAATGGGGATCCTGGAAGCTGCCGCATTGATCTCATCGAGATCGTCCGGCGTCAGCTCGAGCGATGCGGCGCCGATGTTCTCCTCCAGTCGATGTATCTTCGTGGTTCCGGGAATTGGAACGATCCAAGGCTTCCGCGCGAGCAACCAGGCCAGTGCGATTTGTGCCGGAGTAGCATTCTTTCGCTGGGCGATTTGCTTCAGGAGATCTACTACTGCCTGGTTTGCCTTACGAGCCTCCTCGGTGAATCGAGGAAACGATGTTCGGAAGTCGGTGCTTTCGAATTTTGTTGAGGCATCAATCTTCCCCGTCAGGAATCCTTGTCCAAGCGGGCTCCAAGGAACAAAACCGATTCCCAATTCCTCGCAGGTTGGCAGCACCTCTGGTTCAGGGTCTCTGGTCCATATCGAATACTCGCTCTGCACCGCGGTGACCGGCTGGACCGCGTGTGCGCGACGAATGGTGCTTGCCCCGGCCTCGGAAAGGCCGAAGTGCTTCACCTTGCCGGCCTGAATGAGATCCTTCACCGCGCCCGCGACATCCTCGATGGGCACGTCTGGATCGACGCGATGCTGATAAAAGAGATCAATGACATCGGTCTTGAGGCGCTTCAGTGACGCTTCAGCAACCTGCCTGATATGCTCCGGCTTGCTGTTGAGCCCGCCCCGCCGCTGCCCTTCGGGAGCGATATCGAAACCGAACTTCGTGGCAATCACTACCCGCTCGCGATACGGGCCGAGTGCGTCGCCCGCGAGTTCTTCGTTCGCGAATGGGCCGTAAGCTTCCGCCGTGTCGAAGAATGTCACGCCGCGTTCGACGGCTGTCCGGATCACATTTATGCCTTGCTGCTTTTCGATCGCCGGACCGTAGCCATAGCTCAGTCCCATGCAACCGAATCCGAGCGCTGAGACCTCGAGATTGCCAAGCTTGCGCCTCTTCATGTGAATCTCCTTCCCAATGGTTTCTTTAATCTTAAGTTTAGGATCAAATCTCCGAATCGCCGAGGTCGAAGGCATGCTCGAAGAGCCTATGAATTTCCGCGGGAGTGTCTGCCGCCATCCGGCACTTCCTTGTGGTCTACTATTCTAGAATATCCTACCAGGGCCAGCGGCGGACACCCTGGCCTAGCCGAAAGCGGATTTTCCGCAGATACACGTCAGTCGCATCACGAGGCGATAAATACAGCTGTCGAAATATTCCCCTTCGCACCACCTGCCCCTAGGCATGATAACGTTTCCGACGCGTGATTGAGTGCTTCGGTCGGATCACGGGCAGACCGGAAGTAAACCGAAAATGCTTGGTAAGTTTGAATGGATAGGTCGAGGGAGGAGCGCTTGGTGTGAAAGGGCTGAGGTCAGCGAAGACGGATTCAGAAACACCAAGGAGACTCCATTGTAAGCGGGCCCTCAGGCTCTCTTGCAGCTTCCGTATCATGGAGTGATTCGAGGTCTGCGCCGCGGGATCACACTTCGAGAATATCTCTGGATGTGTTCTGACAGTGCCGAACGAATCCTTCCGCATACTTGGCGCCGCATTCCATCCCACGAAAGCGGCTCATCTCTTCATGGAGTGGATAGAAGGTTGCTTCCGGTTTTTGGCTGGCATGAGCGTAACACGCGGACTGCTTACGGTTTTCTGTCTGCGTGATGTCCACGTAGTGCGTCGGGTGATACACCTGAGTCTGGATGCCCTGATCCACTTCGTAATAGTAAAGGTCAAATTTCCTGGCTGCCTCCAGCCAGGCATCGTAGACCAGCAAGGAGGCCGCCCGGTGATCCCGGTGACTGTCAATCGGCCAGTGGGTCAGCACCACGTCAGGATGCTCGGCTCCGAGAATGTTTCGAAAGTCCGCGTATCGTGTCCGATCTATCTGTGTATCGCCGTCTATTTGGCCGGCAAAGACGGGCCTCGCTTTCAAGATCGCGCATGCTTTCTCGCTTTCCGCCGTGCGGATTGCCGCAGCCTCCTGCAGGGTTTTCCCTTCGATGCCCGCCTCGCCTCGGGTTAGATACACGATCACAACTTCATGCCCGAGACTGGTGTACAGCGCGATGGTCCCGCCGCATCCCGATTCGGGGTCGTCGGGGTGAGCGCCCACCACGACAATCTTCTGTTTCTCCGCTGCGGCACCCTCGGTGTCCGTTTCCAGATCCAGCTTCGGCAGCCCTGTTCCCACGGTCCCCATCAGCAAGGCGGACTGCCCTAAGAGCTCTCTACGCGTAATTTTCCCCATGAGATGACTCCCGATTGTCAGGATTCCGCAAACAAAGCTAATCGAGCTTAGGCTAAATTGCACCGTGACACGAACAGTTCGTTTCACGCCGGCGGGCCGAGGTTGGCATCGGCGACCAGGTGCATCAAGTGGATGGCGCGGACGTCCTTCACATCCCGCTCAATTTCGTTGCAGCGATGGCAGGAGAAGCACACGGTGCGCACGAGCAAGGAGTCCAAAACGGAAATTCCGGTTTATGTTCGAAGACCATGCTGCGCAATCCGAGGCGAAAATGAGAAATGTAATCTTCGCAATCAACACGACCTTAGATGGCTGCTGGGACCATACCAAATTCAATCCCGATGAAGAAACGTTTGAGTATGTTACGCACCTCACGCGAGATGCTGACACATTCCTCTGCGAGCGTAAAACCTATCAGTTGATGGTTCCTTACTGGCCTGATATCGCAAAAAGCCAGTCAGAGACAAAAGCGGATATCGAATTTGCTCGAACCTTTGTCTCCAAGAAGAAGATTGTTTTTTGACGATCGTTGGCCAGCGCTGAAGATGAAAATACGAGAATTGTTCGTACGAGCCTTCACGACGAAATACTTAAATTGAAACGAGAACAGGACAAGAATATTCTTACCGGTGGTGTATCCATTCCTTCACAACTTGTAGAGCTTGGTCTGATTGATGAATACCATTTTGTGGTTCACCCGATAGTTTTAGGAGAGGGAGACGGTTGTCTGAAGGTATTAGCCTGCCGGAGAAATTACAATTGAAACTTATTGAGTCCAAGATTTTTAAGGCAGGATGTGTTGCGCTTCATTACATGAAGCAGTGACAGAAAAAACTTGCCCGACACTCGTGCCGCTCTGCGTCAATAATCCCTATATCCTATAAAGCAATCGAAGCCCATCCGAGTGCCTCCTTATGGCTCCCAATGCTCGAGATAAGAACGAAATTGTTTCCAAGTAGCTCGGGCATCCCATACAATGTGCGAGACCCCGAGGGGTGACATAAATCACAGACTTCCAAAGATGGAGTGTGTTGAATGTGTTCAGTCACCCGTCGCTCCGGCTCTTCTACTGATTAGGCAAAAAACCTCGGAGAGGTGGTGAATCATGAAGCGCATGGGCTTTATTGGATTGATCTTGTTCGCGGCTTTCGCCGTTACGGCATGGCCGCAGGCACAGACGGAAGGAACCTCCCAGAAGAAGACGGTTGAGAAGGTTCCGATCAAACAGACTTCGGCCGCAGCGGGCCAAGAGATGTACGTTGCCTACTGCGCTGCGTGTCACGGCAAGGACGGAAAGGGTGATGGTCCGGCCGCTTCCGAGTTGAAGCAGCCGCCGCCTGATCTGACGGTGTTAGCCAAGAATAACAACGGGAAGTTTCCAGCGGATCATGTTGCCAACGTCCTGCGGTTCGGAGTAGAAACTCCGGCCCACGGCAGCAAGGACATGCCAACCTGGGGCCATTTGCTCAGCTCGCTCCATGGAAGAATTACCGCGAATGATCCGATGGTTCAATTGCGCATCGCCAATCTGACGAAATATATCGAATCATTGCAATCCAAGTAATCCGGACAAATTTTCTGCAAGAGGAAACAGGGGCACCGCCCTGAAAGGCCGATTCACGCCCAGCAATTCTTTCAACCTCGGGGACCTACTCGGAGGAGATCATGACCATTCGCTTCGGGCTTCTTGTATGTGCATTGTTTCTGATTGTTTGCGCGGCCGGTGCGCAGAAAGAATCCGTTGCTGACAAGAACCAGCTTCCGCCCTCGTACGTCCCGTCCGGAAAAATGATGTACAAGCAATACTGCGCCGCGTGCCACGGTTCCGACGGCAAAGGTCGGGGTCCTGCCACCCCCGCACTGAATGTCCGAGTTCCGGACCTCACGACGCTATCCAAGCGCCACGGGGGCAAATTCCCTTTTGATTATGTCGAGAGCGTCCTGCGCTTCGGTCCTGGGTTCAGCGCACATGGATCAGCGGAAATGCCTGTCTGGGGCCCCATCTTCCAGTACCTTGAAAACTACAATGAAGCTGCCGTGCGCCAGCGGATCAGGAATCTTTGCGACTATCTCGAATCCATACAGGAAAAATAATGAGGGTGGGCACATAGCCGGGAATCCGCAGGTCCGTTCTGGCACCCGGTTTCCGCCGGCGTGGCAGAGCTTCCGTGCACGGGCTCTCAGGTCGCGCCCTCGGGAATCAGGTACTGGCCCTATAGAATCAGGAATTCACTTACGCTTCCGCTTTTGAGCCACGAGGCGTGAGCAGGGCGAGCACGATCGCGACCAGGAACAATGCAGGGACGTCGCCGAACAAGTGTCCGCGATGCTCGGGGTAAGCCAACGCCTGCACTGCCATGATGCCGGCGTGCACAATGCTCGACCACACCGTGAACCAGATGAGGCTTAGATTTTTGAGCGGGTTGCGCGACGCGAGTAGCAGAAAAACACCAAGTGTCGCGTAAACCCCCAAAATCATTTGCAGGTAAAGCGATTGGCCGCTCAGATGCCATGCCCAGCCGGATTTCCAGAGTATGGTCAAAGGGTAGATGCCAACAATGAAGATGATCCCAACTGCCACGAGGGCGACGCGAAGAGGGCCCAAGTTTTGATTGCCAGCCATGTGCGAATCTCCTCTGTCTTCGTTCGTTTCAAGCTCACAAGGGGAGCCAAAGTGGGTGCATTAAATCACGACAAGCAGATTCGGGAAAGTTGGAATTTTCAAAAGACGCCGGCGCGGCGGAGATGCCTCATGCACTGAAGGAAGGGAGGGAACGGGGTAGCGTGCTCCTACGAGGGGCGGAGGGTGGACCAAGGCACGGCACAATTTGCAGAGTTT
>Ga0335077_10009807_pt1 | contig 11904 bp, 8 predicted proteins | sample Lox_Sample_31_FD_207151 | JGI IMG/M metagenome (GOLD analysis project Ga0335077, IMG submission 207151) | Soil microbial communities from Loxahatchee National Wildlife Refuge, Florida, United States - Lox_Sample_3.1 | ecosystem: Environmental > Terrestrial > Soil > Wetlands | place: USA: Florida...
AGATGCGCGGCCAGGCCTTCTGCCCAAACTGCGGGCACAGGCTCGGTCAGGGCGAAGAAGAGGCCCCCAAGAGGGAGGAGCCGAGCAGGAGCATCGTCGAGTCGTTCCCCTACTCGTCGATGCGCCCGCACCAGAGGGAGGTTCTTGAGAAGATCGAGGCCGCGCTCGCGGCAGGCAAGAGGTTCGTCGTCCTCGAGGCGCCCGTCGGCTTCGGCAAGTCTGCGGTGGCGGCCGCCCTGTGCAGGCACCTCAGGTCGGCCTACGTCCTCACCTCGACCAAGCAGCTCCAGGAGCAGTACTCTGCGGACTTTCAGTTCACGACCGTGATGGGCAAGTCGAACTTCACCTGCCAGGTCCCGACCAGCTCGGGGCGGCTCGTAGCCTGCAGTAAGGGGAGGTGCGAGGCCGACTGGACTCTATCCGACTGCCCCCACTTCCTCTCGTTCGACCAATACGAGCTCCACCTCAAGGGGCTCTGCGACAGGGAGTCCAAGTGCGAGAAGGAACTGAGAACAGCTGGCAAGGGGAAGCTCTGCACCTACTACAAGCAGAAGTGGGACTCGTTCAGGGAGAAGATCACCGTCGGCAACTACGCCTTCTTCATGAGCGAGCTGAAGTACACAGAGGACGTCAGGAAGAGGAAGCTCCTCGTGTGCGACGAGGCCCACGATCTGGAGAGGCAGCTGGTCGGCTTCGCCTCATTCACATTGAACGCCTCCACGGTCCGCCAGTACCCCTCGGGTCAGGGGGGCGAGTTCGCTATCCCCTACGAGGACGGCATGGACGCCCACGCTGAGGATTGGCTCAAGGCCCTTGGCGCGGCCGGGGAGTCGCTCCAGGGCTTCTTCGACGCCCACGAGGGCGACGCCACCGTTCAGGACAAGCTCATCTCGTGCAGGGCGTTGCTCGAGTCGCTCGAGGCGTTCGTCGACGCGCTGAAGGCCTCCCCCGAGAACTGGGTGGTGAGCAGCGTCAGGAAGACCGCCGGGGTCGACGCCTACGGGGGAGGCTCCGCCCTCGTGGACGAGGTCGTGTTCCAGCCGCTGGAAGTGGCCGCGTACACCTCCAAGCTGTTCGGGACGGCGGAGTGCGTCCTCCTGATGTCGGCGACGGTGTTCTCAGAGGAGCTGCTCTGCAGGACCCTGGGAATCTCGCAGGACGAGGCCCAGTTCGTCAAGGTCGCCGAGTCGACCTTCCCTGTCGAGAACAGGAGGATCTATCCGATGGACGTCGCCCAGCTCAACCGCGCGTCCATGGACGCCTCCATGGAGGGCATAGCCAGGGCCGTGGACCAGATCATGGTCAGGCACGCCGCCGAGAGGGGAGTGGTCCACACCACCAACTACTCCCAGGTCAACTACATCATGGAGCACGTCTCTGAGGGGAACCGCGCGCGGCTCGTCACGACGCAGGGGAGCACGGCCAGGTCGGAGCTCATCCAGACCCACGGCGCGACGGGGGCCTCGGTGCTCATCTCGCCGAGCCTCTACCAGGGGGTCGACCTCAAGGACGACCTGGCGAGGTTCCAGATCATCGTCAAGGTTCCCTTTCCAGACCTCTCCGACAGGAGGACCAGGGTGAAGATGGAGAGGGAGAGGGGGTGGTACGATTGGCAGACGGCGCTGAGGCTCGTGCAGACCTATGGAAGAGGGGTCAGGAGCGAAACAGACTATTGTGCCACTTTCGTCCTTGATTCCAACTTCTTGCGCTTCGTCCATGAACACAGGGAGCTCTTCCCCCCGTATTTCCTGGACGCGCTGGGCGGACTGGCGTAGGGCGTTCGCGACACCAGAACGGCCGTTCCAGTGTGTAGCATTAACTAACTTCCCGTCCATGGGGAGGCCATGAAGCCCTTGGTCTCAGCGCTCGCCATCGCGGTCGTCGCTGCGGTGATCGTGGCGACCGTGTTCTTCGCGCCCGGACTGACGGGCGGGACCACGACCAGCGCGTCGACCACCTCGGTCTCGTCGACCTCGACATCCAGCACCTCGACCGGCGAGTCCAGCGGCCTGCAGCTCCGCCTTTCGTTGAACGCGACGAGCGTCAAGCCGGGAGGCGCCATCGAGATCACGGCCAGCGAGTACAACACGCTTTCAACGCCGGTCAACATCACAAAGGCGAGCGACTGGGCGGTCCAGGGGCTCTCGCTGGGGCCCTGCGCCACCGAGGGGTACTCTAACTACCCGTTCGGGGTCGCCGTCTTCCAGGGACGGTACACGCAGGCCAACGTCTCGCAGGGCAAGCCGCTCGAGATCTACGGGGTCGTCGCGTGCCCGATGCTCCTCAGGTACGTGACGGGCTACCTCTTCGAGCCGATGAACGACTCGGCGGTCATCCTGCCCAGCAGCGACTCGTACCAGACGCTGATGAGCGGGGACGTGACGGTGAGCGGGACGTACGCCGGGCTCCCGAGCAACGCTGTGCAGCCGCTCGCTCCCGGGACCTACACCGTCGTGGCGGGAGACGAGTGGGGCGCTGTGGAGACGCTGCAGTTCACCGTGACAGGGTAGGCCGGGGCCTAGACTCAAATCCAGGGCCGCTCGGCTCGGGCGCCGATGGGAGCCGGGGTCGCGACGAGCACCTTCGAGGTCGCCACCAAGAGGGAGGGCGAGGTCGTGGACGTCACCGCCGAGGTGCGCAAGGCCCTCGAGGAATCCAGGCTCGGCGACGGGGTCTTGACGGTCTTCGTGACGGGCTCCACCGCCGGGGTCACCACCATCGAGTTCGAGCCCGGCCTGCTCAAGGACTTTCCGGAGATGATGGAGAGGGTGGCGCCCAAGGGGATCGACTATGCGCACCACAGGAAGTGGCACGACCACAACGGCCACTCGCACGTCAAGGCCTCGCTCCTCGGGCCGAGCCTTTCGATCCCCTTCGTCTCGGGCGAGCTCGTCCTGGGAGAATGGCAGCAGGTCGTCCTGGTCGAGTTCGACGTCAGGCCCAGGACGAGGAAGGTCGTCGTCCAGGTCGTCGGCGAGTAGTCCGGTTCAGTCGTCGAGGAGCCTTCGGTGGCCCTCGGGGCAGGTCCCGTAGGTGCAGTCGTAGAACCCCTCGTCCCACTCCTCCTCGAGGTCCCAGTGGTCCTTGCAGTAGGCCCTGTCGCAGTTGGGGCAGTACGCGTCGACCCCGCCCTCCACCAGGTGCTCGACGTAGTCGTTGAGGCCGCGGACGTTACCCTGCTCCAACCTCTCGAAGATCACCCCGGCGTTGGTCATGTCGAAGTGGTTCGACCTGGTGACGCCCTCGAAGAGTATGGCCTTCTCTTCGGTGGTGGAGAGCTTGGGGACGTCGGTCCTGAAGACGGCGGCGACCTTCCCGCAGGACGAGCAGAGGAGGACGTAGCTGTCCTCGCCCAGCTTGTCGACGGCCTTCGATGGAGGTCCTCCCGGAGGACGTTTCGCGCCGGCCTGGAGCGATATCGCCTGCGACGCGCCCTCGAAGGCCTCGATGAGCCTCTTGCACAGGTCTTCCGCGACGTCGGTGTTGAACGCCTTGAGCTCGCTCGAGACCTGATTGACCCTGCTCCTCGCCATCTCGAGGAGCGATGCGGCGCTGGCCGCGCGCTCTTCCTTCTCGCCCTTGCCTGCCCTCAGCGCGTCGTAGGCAGAAACGACGTCGTAGAACGCCTCTTTCGCGTCCTCGACCCACATCTCCCTGGTCGCCGCGTCGCGGACGGGCGAGGCCTCGAGGAAGCCGATGATGAAGTCCTTGACTGCCTCGAGCCTCTCGATCTGCTCCCGGACCTCTGCCCTTCCTTCTTCCCCGCTCATCAGTCGACGCTCAGAGGTCGGCGCCTGGCCCTCATATGGTTAGCCTAGCCGGCGGCTGGGCGCTCAGTGCGCGACTGGAGCCGCGCTGCCAGCGCCCTGCTTCAACACGTAGTTCTTCGAGAAGAGGGCGAACACGACTCCCACCGCCAGTGCGGCGATCCCAAGATAGAAGATGTAGTCGAAGGCAGTCCCCGAGGGGACGGTCACTCCTGGCGGGAGCGTGTGGGGAGGCACCTGGAGCGTGTACGTGCTCATGAGGGTCGTGGCGAGTACCGGGCCGACCGCGCCCCCGATGTTCCTGAGCATGGTGTTGAGGCCCAGGCCCGCGCCTATCGCCTCGACCGGCAAGGAGATGGTGATCATGTTGACGATGGGGATGATTATCCCGACTATCCCCACCATCGAGACCGCCGTGTCGACCGTGACGTCGAGGGTCGTCGCCCTGTTGGTGAGGAAGAGCACCATGCCAGCTATTGCGATAAGAGAGCCGAGTATCACCGTGGGCTTGGGCCCTGTCTTCTGGACCATGCGCCCGAGCACCGGGCCGCCTATCAGCATCATCACCGTCGCCGGGGCGATCGCGAGACCAGAGTTGATGACGCTGAGGCCTAGTCCGCCGAAGGCCACCGGAAGCTGCGTGTAGTAGGTGAGGGCGAAGAAGAGGCCGAACATCGCTATGCCCGAGATGATCCCGACAGCGTTCGCCACCTGGACGTTCGTGATCTTCAGGAGCTTTAGCTGGATGAGCGGGTTGGATACCTTGCTCTCGGCGACGAAGAAGCCCACCGTGAGCGCGGCCCCCGCGCCGAGCGCGGCCAGGTCGTAGGCCGAGTACCATCCCTCGAAGGGACCCTCGGTCAAGTAGAGCAGGACGAGCGAGATGCCCACCATCAGCAGCCCGATCGTGACGTAGTTCACCTTGGCGCCGGTCCCTGGTCTTCCCGTTGGAAGGGCCTTGGCGACGACGAGGAAGAGAGCGACACTGGCGATTAGCGCAGTGTGGAAGGCCCACTGCCATCCCCAGTCCTCGACTATGTAGGCGCCTAGGACGAGGCCGATGGCCGCCCCCACTGCGAAGGTGGCGCTGATGATGCCCTGGGCGGCGGCGATGCGCTCCCTGGGGAAGGTCTCCGCGATTATCGCGAGCGCCAGTGGGACGATCGCAAAGCCGATCCCTTGGATCGCCCTGGCCCCGATAAGCCAGTAGATCGACGGGGAGAACCCCGCCATCGCCACACCGGCAGTGTAGAAGGCGAGGGCGACGAGGAACATCCGCTTCTTGCCGTAGCTGTCGCCCAGCTTGCCCAGGAGCGGCGAGACCGCGCTCCCCACTATGAGGAACGCCGAGGTGATCCACGAGACGGTGCTGGCTGTGGCCCCGAAGTCCTTCTGGATGGTCGGGACCCCCGGGATGACCATGGTCTCGACGTAGTTGAGCAGGAGGGCCACGCCCACCATGGAGAGCAGCGCCCTGGCCTGGTGGCTGGTGGTCTTCGCCGTCACGGCGACCGTCTGGGTTTGCACAGCGGCAGACATCTTTCCTCGCCCATAACTGACTGGTAAGTCAGTATTAATACCTTACGAATGCTAACATTCTAGGGGTATGGGTTAAATATCAGGCGGCGCCATGCAGGGCCGATGCCGAAGGTAGTGGCCGGGTACAAGGAGGAGGCTAGGAGGACGATACTCGAGACGGCTGCGGGGGTGTTCGCCCAGAAGGGGTTCACGGATGCGACGATGGACGACGTCGCCAAGGAGCTCGGGGTGAGCAAGGGGGCGGTCTACCAGTACTTTAGCAGCAAGGACGAGCTCTTCGAAGGGCTGTGCGACGCGGCCGCGAAGATGGTCGAGGAGAGGCTCAGGGAGAGCTTCTCCGGCGCCGACCTGCGCAAGTCGGCGGAGAGGTACATGGATTCGGAGCTCGACAGGTTCCAGAACCGCGGAGTCCTGATGTTCGAGGCGTTCGCCCAAGCACCGAGGAACGCCTCAATCAGCGGGCTGATCGGGAACAACTACGTCACCGTCCTGGAAGTGATGACGCGGTTCCTTGAGACGCTGAAAGAAAAGGGCGCCCTCAGGAAGGAGATGGACTCCGCCGAGGTCGCGGAGCTCTTGATCGCCCTGCGCCATGGCGTCCTGGCGACGGTCCTGATGGGGGTCTCGAGGGAAGACGCGATGAGGGTTTGGATGAACGGGTTCGAGGCGGTGCTGGGCCGCTACACCGCGATCAAGCGCTAGTCCCGCCGCTTCCTGTCAGGGCATCGGTCCGGACGGGGTACTGGGCCCAAAGTCCACGAAGGAAGAGGACGAACGCCGTGGTAGGGAGCAGGGTAAGAGGAAGACGAAGCTCCGATATCACGCCGATGGCCGCTATCGGCAGGACGAGCCCGAGCGCTAGCGCGATCAAGCCCCTCTCGTTGTCCTGGGAGCCCACTGACTGGACCGTTGCGAGAAGGAAGAGCGCCTCCACCGCGACAACCGCGGCGAGGTCTGCTGCGGCCGGAAGGCTGGCGTCCATCCCCAAACCCTCCGTCAACAGTACGGAGAGGTAGAAGAGCGCCCCGAGCAAGGCAAGTTGACGCGCGCCGAGTCTGGGGAGGGTCGTCGTATGGAGGACATCGGCTGGAATCCGACGGGCGGCGAGCACGAGGAGCCCGATGGCCAGCAGGCTCGACACGAAGACGTTCCACCCCATCCAGAATCCGCCCGTCCTGAACACCAGCAGGAAGAGGAAGGTCACGTCGAGGCCCAGGATGAGCGAGACGGCGGCCAGGCCGCGCCTGTCGAGGAGGCTCCTCCCCCTGGTCGAAGGCACAGCCAGACCGAGGAGGAGGATGGGCAGGGAGATGCTGAAGATCATGTGGACGGGGAGTATCCCCGCCGACCATATCCAGTTCACGCCGAGCCAGTGCCCGTATACCCCAAGCTTGCCCACGGGGTTGGCCTTCGGGTCGAAGAGGGTGCTCAGGGCGATCCCCTCCTCCAGGATCCCGTATGCCGCGCCCAGGAGGAGCACCGATGCCCACCCCTTCCTCCATCGCACCATCGCCTCCCTGACGAGCAGCACGCCGGGGCCGTACAGCCCTAGGTTCGCGACGGCCTGGAAGAGGAACATGGGAGGATGCAACACGATCGCGTTCAGGGGGCTCGACCCCGAGATGTACTCGGGGATGCCCGGCGAGAGCAGCAGGAGGCAGACGACCGGGTGCCTCTGGAGGAAAGCGAGCGCGCCCCCGCCGGAGCGGAGCGTCAACGAGGGTCCGAGGCCCTCCCAATTCTTAAATCCCTTCGAGGGACGTCGGGGCTGATGGACACGCCGCTCGCCGGGAAGCAGGTCGCCGTCCTCGCCGAGAACATGTACGAGGACATGGAGCTCTGGTATCCCCTCATCAGACTGAGGGAGGCTGGGGCCAAGGTCTCAGTGGTTGCGCCGACGGCGGGGGCGACCTACAAGAGCAAGCATGGACTGGAGGTCAAGGCGGACATTTCTGCGGAGACGGCCAAGGTAGGGCAGTTCGACGCGGTGGTGATACCTGGCGGGTTCGCGCCAGACTACATGAGGCGGTCCGAGGCGATGGTGAGGTTCGTCAGGGACGCCTACGACGGCGGGAGCGTTGTCGCGGCCATATGCCATGCGGGGTCGATGCTGGTCTCTGCCAAAATCCTAAGGGGGAAGACGGTCACCTGCTACAAGTCGATCAAGGACGACGTGGTCAACGCCGGCGGCAAATACGTGGACAAGCCTGTGGTCAGGGACGGGATGCTGATCACTTCGAGGGTCCCCGACGACCTGCCTGCGTTCTGCTCGGAGATAATCTCGACCCTGTCTTCGAAGAAGAAATGAGCTCCTAGGAAAAAGTGCTGGGGTTCACAAGAGCCAGGGCGCAATAGAATAGCGAGAGGAGAAAGACTAGGAGGCGGGCTTCTTGCCCCTCGTCATGGCAAGATAGCCCGTCGCGATGATGAAGATCACGGCTACCGCCGCGATCCCGTATGCTGTGGTCGCGCTGACTGCACCGGAGGCTGTGACTGTGGAGACTGAGACCGAGGTCGTGGTGGAGACCGAGCCCGAGGCTGTGGTGGTGGTCGTGGAGACGGATACGCTACTCGCTGGCGCGGCCTGTAGGGTCAACGCCACGATGTCGCCTGGGACCGCAGTAGCCCAGGAGACTATACCAGCCGTGACTGGGACAATCACCTCCATCTGGCCGCTGGCCGTAGCCCCTATTGAGGGCAGGACGTTCAGCGGACCACCGATGAAGAAGTCCCTGACCGTGGCTCCGGTCTGAGCGTTAATCATCAGGAGGTCTCCTGAAGATAATGTCAGGAAGACGAGGTTGCCGCTGCTCGTCACTCCGCCGCGGTAGCCCTGGGTTGCGATGAAGTGTGACCACACGAGCTGGCCGGTTGCGGCGTTGACGGCTGAGAGCGTGGCGTTGTTGGATGTGGTGGTATACGCGCATCCCGCGCAAAGGGTCCCTATGGGTGTGAAGCTCATTCCCGGGTTGGTCTTGTAGTTGCTCGAGTTGAAGGCAACGTAGAAAGCTATGTTGGGGATATCCTCGTCGGTGAAGAACACATAGTTCAGGGCAGGGTCGTATGAAGCCTCCTCCTCGCCGACAGCCGCTCCCGGATAGAAGGCCGTAGGCTGGAGGCTCGGGTTCATGAATGCCTCGGTCATCTGCGTCTGGTTGAGCGGGTTGTGCATGTGGCAGTACTGGCACACCGGGATAGACGAGATGGGAGGCGTGTAGGCCCAGATCATTTTGCCATTGACTGCGTTGAGTTCGTACAGGTATCCGTTCTTGCACAGCTTCCACAGCACCTGCGTGTTCGCCCCGTTGACTGTCTCGTTGCCTAGGCCCTGCCACCAGGAGCAGTCCAGGTCCCATTCGTCGTGGGACGAGGTCTGGAAGCCCCAAATCCAGTTACCGTTGGTTTCGTTCAGAGCTAGGACCGAGGCCGACCAGAGCTTTGTGCCCGGGGTGCAGATGCTATTGTATGGGTCTGGGTTGTTGGTGTTCACGAAGGCGTAGCCCAAGGTCGGACCCGTCCCGAGGAGCCATTGCCCGCCCCACCCTGATGCTGTTGACCCTGTTGATTCGCCACCGGTGGCCGCTAGGCATGATGGGCTCTGGTTCACGTAGCCCCAGTCGTTGTAAAGGGTGGAGTTGAGCTGGGATGCCGACATCGTCTTCAGGTCTACCACCGCGGTGCCCGGTATGGGGCCGCCGCCGTTGTAGGCCGGCCCTGGGTAGAAGATTTGCGCTCCCTTCATGCTGTTGACCTGCTCGATGTCCCAGTTCGGGTCGACCGGAAGGTTACCTCCGGGCTGTGGGGGAGTGCAGAAGGTGGTCCACAGTGGCACGGGCGGGTTCACGAGTATGTTCCAGCCGCGGTAGAAGCAGCGGCCGGTGGCCGCGCTCGAGCCGCTCCCGACTGAGGTGATGGCAATGCCTCTGTTCTGATCAACCAGTATGTTCGGGGCGTTCGCGGACTCTATGGCCGTGGGGGAGTCCCCAGGTATCGCGCTCGTGCCAGGGAAGTAAGTGAAGTTGAGCTCGTACTGGCCGGTGAGGGCGTCGATGGCCCAGACCTTGATGTCCGGAGTAATGTACCAAACTGTCGGCGTCCCTCCGAACAGCTTTGTGGTGAATTGCTCTGCCCCGTCGTGGAGATGTAGAGAGAGGCCCCCGACGCCGGAGATTCCGGCGGTGCTGTTGGGACGAATCGGCAGGACGTCGGTCCAAATCACGTCCCCGTTCGCCGCGTTCAACGCGAAGACCTGGCCGTACTGGGTGATGGCGTAGATTGTGCCGTTGACGATCAGCGGGGCGGTGTCTACCCCAAGGCCGCCGGCGACGGAGATGAGGGCCGTCGGGTGAGTCGGGAGTGGGAAGAGCCAGCTGAGGCCAAGGTTCGCTACGCTGGTGCTGTTAATCTGAGTCTGCGGGTTGTAGTCCTGGCCGAACTGGTTGCCGTTCGGAGAGGCCCAGTTGGCTTGGAGTGATGTCAGGGGGCCCGGGGCCAAAGCCGCAGGTTTGTTCTGAGCCGCCAGAACCGTTGGGACGGAGACCGCCGAGACGAGGAAAAGGAGAGTTATTGAGATGGTCGCTAGAATTCTCTTGGAATCCTTCGCCATATTTCATTTCTTAGGCAATAGTTGACTATTTATGGATTCAATAGCTTGACTTTTGTTAACCCGATTGTGGTCGATGCGCCTTCGAGCAGAAGGGTCAACTACCTTCCCGCATTCTGCTCCGAGATAATCTCGGCCGCTTTAGGAGAAGTGAATTAGATGAGAGGGCAAGAATTCAGAAGAACGAATTCGCCGCGAATTGACGAAGGGAAAAATTAGGAGGCGGGCTTCCTGCCACGCATGGCAAGATAGCCCGTCGCGATGATGAAGATCACGGCTACCGCCGCAATCCCGTAGAGGGTTGTGCTGCTGACTCCCGAAGATGTTGTTGTTGTTGCTGTGACCGTGGTGGCCGAACCTGAGATGGTCACGGTTGAGCCTACACCGCCAACCGTGCTCACCGCGGTGGTGGTTGTCGTGCTGGTGACCGTGCCTCCACCTATGCTGGTGGTGGTTGTCACTCCCGGGCCCGTAACGGTCGAGGTTATTGTCGTGCCTGCAGTGGCGGGGACGTTCTGGAGGGTCAAGGCGACTATGTCCCCCGGGACTCCGGTGCCCCAGGTGACCAATCCTGCGGTAATCGCCGTGATGACTTCCATCTGCCCGCCGGAGGTCGCGCCGACGCTCGCGAGCTCGTTGAGCGGGCCGCCTATGTAGAAGTCCTTGACTATGCTGCCCGTCTGCGCGTTCAGCATCAGGAGATCTCCCGACGACAGCGTCGCGAAGACTAGGTTGCCCGAGGTGGTCAAGCCGCCGCGGTAGCCTTGCGCAGCGACGAAGTGGGACCAGACCATCTGCCCGGTCGCCGCGTTGACCGCCTCGATGGTGGCGTTGTCAAGGTTCGCCGCAGTTGCCGCTATCGCGATTCCAGAGAACCCCGAGTTTGTGAGGTAATTGGTGATATTCATCCGGATGTAGTGTTCAAGGGCGGGGACGTTCTGGCTGGCAAGGAATAGGTAGTTGAGCGAGGGATTGTAGGCGAACTCGTTCTCGAAACCAGCAGACGCCGACGGATACATGAGGGTGTCCGCGAGACTCGGGTTGAAGAACTGCAGGTTCATCTCAGTGGAGTTGAGCGGGTTGTGCATGTAGCAGTACGCGCACCTGGCCAGTATGCTTTGGGGTGGAGTCCACGCCCAGATGAGGGCGCCGGTGGCCGCGTTGAGCTCGTAGAGGTAGCCGTTCTTGCACGTCTTCCAGAGGACCTCGGTGTTGACGCCGTTGACCGTCTCGTTCCCTAGGACCTGCTGCCAGGAGCAGTCGTAGTCCCAGAGCTCGTGTGAAGAGGTCTGGAAGCCCCAGATCCACTGACCCGTCTGGTCGTTAAGAGCCAGTATTGAGGCGGACCAGAGGTCAGGCCCCGGAGTGCAGGCGCTGGTGTAGGGATCCTTGTTGTTGGTGGGTAGATAGGCGATACCTGTTTTCTCGTCCACGAGCCAAGGCGCTCCCCAGCCCTGAGCGGTCGACCCCGGAGAGGCGCCGCCGTCGGTTGCCTGACAGGCTGCGCTCTGCGGCGCGTAGCCCCAATCATTGTAGAGGGTCGCGTTTAGCTGCGAAGCGGAGAGGGTCTTGAGGTTGACCACCGCGGTGCCGGGAATGTACCCGCCACCGTCGTAGGCCGGGCCTGGGTAGAAGATCTCAGCGCCGGTCATGTTGTTGACCTGCTGGATGTCCCAGTTGGGGTTGACGGGGATGTTGGAACCTACCTGGGGAGGCGTGCAGAAAGAGGTCCACATTAGAGTCGGGGGGTTCACGTTGACGTTCCAACCCTTGAAGAAACATCTGCCGGTCGCGGCGGAACTGCCGCTCCCTATGGACGTGATGACGATGCCTCGCTGCTGGTCAATCAGCAATTGAGGCGCGTGACCCGACTCGACGCCGTTCGGGTTGTTGCCCGGTATTGAGGCGATGCCGCCCCAGAACGAGAAGTTCAACTCGTAGTTGCCCGTGTTGGCGTTGATGGCGTAGATCTTGAGGTCGGGGGCCGCGACCCAG
>Ga0335077_10009808_pt1 | contig 11904 bp, 10 predicted proteins | sample Lox_Sample_31_FD_207151 | JGI IMG/M metagenome (GOLD analysis project Ga0335077, IMG submission 207151) | Soil microbial communities from Loxahatchee National Wildlife Refuge, Florida, United States - Lox_Sample_3.1 | ecosystem: Environmental > Terrestrial > Soil > Wetlands | place: USA...
GAAGCGCGCGAGGAATCCGCCGCCCGCGCCGTTGATCCGGGGACCGGCGGGCGGGGTGTTCCACTGATAGTTCGAGATCACCTCGAGCATCAGACGCCGATTGAGGCCGTAGGCGATGAGACCGTTGAGAAACTCGGTGGAATCGAGGGCCGGGTTGTTGGCGACGTCGGTGACGACGTAGTCCAACCGGAACTCCCGTTCGAGGAAGTTCGTGGTCACCCGCAGCAGCGCCATGTCGGGCGTCGTGCGGCGCCACTTCTGCCACGGCTCGCTCCAGCCCTGCGAAAAGAAGTTGCCCAAGGACAGGTCCGAAAGATGCTGCGCCGCGCCTTCCTTGGCTTCCTCGGTGGGCGGGTTCGCCGGGTCGATGTCCGAGAGGGCTTCCGGCGGCGCCGAAGGCGGTACGAAGAGGCTCGAGGAAGGCTCGGTGAGCGCCGCCGCCGCGGAGGCGGAGAGCATCGAAAGCGCGAGCGAAATCGCGCCGACAGAGACGGCCGCGGGAAGGAGGCCCGTTTGCGATCGGAACTTCATGGGCTCGAGAGCCAATCGGATTCCGACGATTGAGTCAACACGAAACCGTATGAAATCGCACAGATACATATTCGAATCGTACTAAACCGACGGCGGCAGACCGGGCGCGACGCGGACTCCGAGGCGAGCGGGATCTCGAAGAGGCCATCGGAAGGGTCCGCGAGGGGCGGCGCGGCCGGGGAGACGATCGAAAACGCCGCGAAATCTCGAAGAGCCCCGCGGGCAGGGCGGTCCCCAACAATTAACGGGAGCTTCACCCCGAGTTAACGGGCGAACTTCATCGTCCCCCCGCGAAGGAGAAGGTATGAAGCGAACTCGATTTGGTTTCATCGCCGTGCTCGGCCTGCTCGCGACGATCCCGGCAGCGGCGCAAACCGCCCAGATCGACGGCGCGGGAGCGACATTCCCGTTCCCGATCTATTCGAAGTGGTTTTCCGAGTACAACAAGCTCCATCCCGAAGTGCAGATCAACTACCAGTCGATCGGTTCGGGAGGCGGCATCCGCCAGCTGACGAACGAGACGGTGTTCTTCGGCGCCAGCGACGGCCCGATGACGGACGAGCAGCTTTCGGGGGCGCCCGGCAAGGTCCTGCACTTCCCGTCGGTTCTCGGCGGCGTCGTGCCCGTCTACAACATCCCCGGCGTGGACGCCGAGCTCAAGTTCACCGGTCCCACGCTCGCGAACATCATTCTCGGGAAGATCACGAAGTGGAACGACAAGGCGATCACAGCCACCAACGCGGGAGTCAAGCTGCCGGACACCGACATCACCGTGGTGCACCGGTCCGACGGCTCCGGCACGACCTACATCTTCGTGGACTACCTTTCGAAGATCTCCGCGGACTTCAAGAAGACCGTCGGCGTCTCGACGTCGGTGAACTGGCCCGTCGGCCTCGGCGGGAAGGGGAACGAAGGCGTGGCCGGGCTCGTGAAACAGACCCCGGGAGCGATCGGTTACGTGGAGCTCATCTACGCGCTGCAGAACAAGATTCCCTACGGGTCCGTTCAGAACCAGGCGGGAGAGTTCGTGCGTTCGTCGATCGAGTCCGTGACGGCCGCCGCAGCCGCGGCCGCCAGGCAGATGCCGGCGGACTTCCGCGTCTCGATCACCAACGCGCCGGGCCCCGGCGTCTATCCGATCTCCTCGTTCACGTGGCTGCTCTTCTACGAGAATCCGAAGGACAAGGCGAAGGCCAAGATCATGGTCGACTTCATGAAGTGGGCGCTGACCGACGGACAGAAGTACTGCAAGGATCTGGGCTATGCTCCGTTGCCTCAGGGTGTCGTCGCCCTCGAGATGGAAGCCCTGAAGAAGATTCGCCTCTGATTCGGTGGTTCGGAGGTTCGAGATGAAGACCCCGTCCCCCCGCCGCAGCTCCGACGATCGGCTGTTCCGGCTGGGGACGGGGTTTTTCGCTTTGATCGTGGTTCTTCTCGTCGCCGGCATCGGCCTCGAGCTCTTCCGAAACTCGCGTCTCTCGATCGCGAAGTTCGGCCTCAATTTCTGGCGCACGAAGACCTGGGACCCGGTTGCGGGGAATTTCGGCGCGCTCCCGTTTCTCTGGGGCACGCTCTACTCGGCATTTCTGGCGCTTCTGATCTCGACGCCGATCGCTCTCGGCATCGCGATCTTTCTCTCGGAGCTCTCGCCGAAGCCGCTGCGCACGCCGCTGGCGTTCCTGACGGAGCTGCTCGCGGCGATCCCGTCGATCGTCTACGGCCTCTGGGGCATCTTCGTTCTCGTTCCCGCGGTGCGCGCCCTCGAGAACGTGCTGCCGCAGTGGCTTCGCAAGACGCCGCTCTTTTCCGGTCCGCCCGTCGGCGTCGGGATGCTCGCGGCCGCGCTGGTGCTCGCCGTGATGGTCATCCCGTTCACGTCGTCCGTGGCGCGCGAGGTCCTGCGCGCGGTTCCCGCGACGCAGCGCGAGGCGGCTTACGCGCTCGGCGCCACGCGGTGGGAGGCGATCCAGGCGGCTCTCCGATACGGACGGACGGGGATCTTCGGCGCCGTGATTCTGGGCCTCGGCCGCGCGATCGGCGAGACGATGGCCGTCACGATGGTCATCGGCAACAACCCGCAGGTCTCCCTCTCGCTCTTCGCGCCGCAATACACGATGGCGGCGGTCATCGCGAACGAGTTCACGGAGGCGGCCGACGACCTCTACCTGAACGCGCTGATCGAGATCGGCCTCGTTCTCTTCGTCGTCACGCTCATCATCAACGTCATCTCGCGCCTGCTCATCTGGAGCGTGAACCGCCAGGTGAAGGTCAAGGCGGCGGCGGCCGAGCCCGTGCAGAGGGTCAAGGAGGCCGCGTGACGCAGGCCGGCCGGCGGCGCGCTCTCTCGAAGGCCGTCGTCTTTCTCTGCGGCGCGGCGGTCGTCGTGGCGCTCGTGCCTCTGGCTCTGATCTTCTTCTACGTGATCAAGCAGGGGTTCTCGTCCCTCAACCTCGACTTCTTCACGAAGATGCCCAAGCCCGTCGGCGAGACCGGCGGCGGGATGGCGAACGCGATCGTCGGCACGCTGATCCTCATCGGCGTTGCGTCGGCGGTCGCCGTTCCGATCGGGCTGATCGGGGGGACCTATCTCTCGGAGTACGGCTCCAAGCCGTTCGCCTCGCTCGTGCGGTTCACGGCCGACGTCCTCAACGGCATTCCGTCGATCGTCGTCGGGATCTTCGCCTACGGCCTCCTCGTCATGCCCGTGAAGCGCTTTTCGGCCGTCGCCGGCGGCGCCGCGCTCGGCTTCATGATGATCCCGATCATCACGCGCACGACGGAAGAGCTCCTGAACCTCGTGCCCTCGACCCTGCGCGAAGGATCGCTGGCGCTCGGCGCGACGCGCGCCCGGGCCGCCTTTTCCGTGATGGTTCCGGCGGCGTTGCCGGGCATCATGACCGGCATCCTGGTGTCGCTCGCGCGCATCTCGGGCGAGACGGCGCCGCTTCTCTTCACGGCATTCAACAATCGTTTCTTTTCGATGCGGCTCGACCAGCCGATCTCCTCTCTGACGGTGCAGGTCTACACGTATGCGATCTCGCCGTACGACGACTGGCACCGCCAGGCGTGGGCGGGTGCGCTCGTCCTCGTGGCGGTGATCTTCGTGTTCTCCTTGCTCGCGCGCGTGGTGACCAAACGGCTCGAAAGGATGCACGCACGATGACGGACACGGCGATGACGGGTTCCGAGCGGCCGCCGTCGGCGATCCGGACGGAAGTCCCGAGCCGGCCGGCGGTCGAGACGAAGGGGCCTCCGCCGACCGCAACCACGCGGACCCGGATGGAGACCCGGAAGCTGTGCTTCTTCTACGGGCGGCACCAGGCGCTCTACGAGATCTCGCTCGCGGTCCCCGAGAAGTCGGTCACGGCGTTCATCGGGCCGTCGGGCTGCGGCAAGTCGACGTACCTGCGTTGCTTGAACCGGATGAACGACATCATCCCGGACACGCGCGTCGAGGGCGCGGTGCTCCTCGACGGCAAGGACATCTACGGGCCCGGCACCGACGTCGTGGACCTGCGGCGGCGCGTGGGAATGGTGTTTCAGAAGTCCAATCCCTTCCCCAAGTCGATCTTCGACAACGTTGCATACGGCCTGCGGATCAACGCGCTCGCGAAGCGGTCCGAGATGCCGGCGCGCGTCGAGAAGGCGCTGCGCGGCGCGGCCCTCTGGGACGAGGTGAAGGACCGGCTGGACTCGTCCGCCCTCGGCCTCTCCGGCGGCCAGCAGCAGCGGCTCTGCATCGCGCGCGCGCTCGCGGTCGAGCCGGAGGTGGTCCTGATGGACGAGCCCGCGTCGGCTCTCGACCCGATCGCGACGCAGAAGATCGAGGAGCTGATCTACGAGCTGAAACGCGACTACACGATCGTCATCGTGACGCACAACATGCAGCAGGCGGCGCGCGTCTCCGAGTTCACAGCGTTCTTCATGATGGGCCGCCTCGTCGAGCACGACCGCACCGACAAGATCTTCACCAACCCGGGGCAGAAGATCACGGAGGACTACATCACCGGGCGATTCGGCTAAGAAACATGAAGACTTCGACGAGCCGCGGAAAACCGACGGCGCCGGCCGCGGGACGGGAAGCCGGCGCGATGAAGCGCATCGCCTTGATCGAGGACGATGCGGACATCGCCTACACGATCCGCTTGAACCTGAGAAAGGAGAAGCGGTACCAGGTCGAGCACTACGTTTCGGGAATCGCGGCGCTCGCGGCGCTGCAGGAGAAGCCCTTCGACCTCGTGATCCTGGATCTGAACCTGCCCGACATCGACGGCCTCGCGCTCTGCCGGGAGCTCCGCCGCGTGGACGAGACGCGGCGCGTTCCCATCATCATGCTGACGGCGCGCGTCGAGGAGCGGGACAAACTCCTCGGCTTCGAGATCGGCGCGGACGACTACATCACCAAGCCCTTCTCGATGCGCGAGCTGCTCGCGCGCGTAAACGCCCACCTGCGGCGGGTCGCATCCTTCGAGACTTCCGAGGAGGAGGTTTTCGACGACGGCGATCTCCACGTGGACCGCGCGCGCTTCGAGGTGCGTCTCGGCGGCCAGCGGGTGCATCTGACGAAGAAGGAGTTCGACCTGCTCTGGCTCCTCATCCGAAACCGGTCCCGGGTCGTCACGCGTGACGCGATCCTGGCGCGGCTCTGGGACTACGACGCGGACGTAGAGACGCGCACCGTGGACGTGCACATCCGGGCGCTGCGCCGCAAGCTCGGCGAGGATCGGATCGAGACCGTCGTGGGGCTCGGCTACCGATATCGCGATGCGCCGGGCAAATAGGGGACGACCTCTCTTCGGGCTTCGTCCTCAGCGGCCGACATCCTCCGAAGACGGCGTATTCGCATGAGACTCGGGTCCCGGTTCACGGCGCTCTTCGGCGTGCTGTCCGCGGCGGCCGCGGTCCTCCTCGTCGTCGTCCTCGACGCGACGCTACGGCGGGCGGTGGACGAGCGCGTCATGGATCGCGTCGAGCACGAGCGCGACCACCTCGCGGGGCAGCTCGATCGGTTTGCCGGACAGCCCGAGGCGCTCGACGCCTTCCTGCGGCACGCCGCGAAGGACTTCGACTGCCGCATCACGGTCATCGCTCCGGACGGCCGCGTGACGCACGAGACAGACCTCCTGGCGGCCGACGTGGCGGGGATGGAGAACCACGGGAGCCGGCCCGAGGTGCTGGAGGCGCGCGCGAGCGCCACGGGCACGTCGCGCCGCTTCTCGCCGACGGAGCGAGAGGACCGGCTCTATTCCGCGCGCCTCCTCCCGGACGGGGACGTCCTGCGGCTGTCGGTCGCGGCCGCGCAGGTGAGGCAGATGGAGCAGTCGCACCTCTGGACCGCGCGTCTCGCGATCATCGGGGCGTGCCTCGGCCTGTTCCTCATCGGCCGATCGCTCTCGCAGCGATTCTCCAGGCCGATCCGGGACCTGACCCGGGCCGCCTCCGCGATCGCGAGCGGGGAGACCGGGCGGGAGCTCCCGGAGTCGGGCGACGAAGAGGTGCAGCTCCTCGGCGCGTCGTTGAAGCGCATGAAGGAGTCGCTCGTGAAAGCGGCCGAACGCGCCGACGCCGAGCGGCGCCTCGCGGCGATGGTGCTCGAGCAGCTGCCCGACGGGCTCGTCGTCGTGGATGAAAAACTCCACGTTCTCGAATCGAACGCGCAGTTCGGGAAGATGATCGGCCTTCCGGCGCCGGCGGGCCGCGCGCTCTACGACCTGCTGCGCAATCGCGAGCTCTACGAGCTCTTCGAGACGACGCTGAAAAGCCGGGAGACCGACGAGCGCACCGTGCGGCTCGCCGACGACCTCGTGTGGCACGTGACGGTCGTCGCCCTGCCGCCGGGCTCGCGCGCGGCCGCGGTCGGAGTTCTGCGCGACGTGACGCGACTCGAGCGCACCGAGGGGATGCGCCGGACGTTCGTCGCGGACGTCTCCCACGAGCTCCGCACGCCGATCGCCTCGATCGCGGCAGCCGCCGAGACGCTCGCCGAGGGCGGCACGGACGAGGCGGATACGAGCCAGCTCCTCGACATGATCCGGCGACAGTCGGAGCGGATGCGCGAGCTGATCGACGATCTCATGGACCTCGCGCAGATCGAGAGCGGCGCCGTGGAGCTCCGCAAGGAGGAGATCTCGGTGCCGGATCTGCTTCGAGAGATCGCGCGGGATCTCGCGCCCGCCGCCGCCGCCCGATCGATCCGCGTCGTCGTGGACGCGCCGGCCGACGTGACCGTCGAGGCCGACCGGCGCCGCCTCGGCCAGATCCTCCGCAACCTGATCGACAACGCGATCAAGTTCTGCCGCGAGGCCGGCGTCGTGCGCCTCTTCGCCGGCCGGGAGAACGGGGAGGCGTACGTCTCGGTCGTGGACGAGGGCCCCGGGATCCCCCGCGCGGAGCAGGAGAAGATTTTCCAGCGCTTCTACCAGGTGGACCGCTCGCGTTCCAAGACCCGTCCGGGCACGGGGCTCGGCCTCGCCATCGTCAAGCACCTCGTGCAGCTCCATGGCGGGCGCGTCGAGGTCGAAAGCGAGGCGGGCCGCGGCAGCACGTTTCGGGTCCGCCTCCCGCTCGCGTAAAGCCGCGGGTCAAATCCGTTTGAAGGCGGGATATCCTACCCGCCGACGACGGGGGCTTGATGCTCAACCTGCTGCCGCGCGAGGGGCGCTACTTCGACCGATTCAACGACATGGCCCGCCGAATTCACGAGGGTGCCGTGACGCTGAACCGATTCTTCGAGAAGGAATCGCCCGTCGGCCCGGTGGCCGACCAGATCAAGCGTCTCGAGCACGAGTGCGACGAGATCTCGCACGAGATCCTCCGCGGCATCGATCAGACTTTCATCACGCCGATCGACCGGGAAGACATCCACCAGCTGGCGGTGCGCCTGGACGACGTGATCGACCTGATCGACGGGACCGTGCGGCGTCTCTCCCTTTTTCACGTCTCGGAGCCGACGCTCCTCTCCCGGCCGCTCTCCCGCATCATCGTGAAGGCGACGCAGGAGCTCGTGGAGGCGGTCTCCGACCTGCGGCGCCAGAAAGGCGTCACCGAGCACTGCATCCGGATCAAGAAGCTCGAGAACGAAGGCGACGTCGCGTACCACGAGGCCGTCGCGTCGCTCTTCTCCGATCCGATCGCCCCGATCGAGGTCATCAAGTGGAAGGACATCTACGACAACATGGAGCGCTGCATCGACTCATGCGCTGGCGTGGCGCACGTGCTCGAGAGCGTCGTGTTGAAGCATGCATGATGAGGAGTTGTCAGTCATCAGTCGTCAGTTTTCAGTTGGCCTTGTCCATTACTGACAACTGAAAACTGACAACTGACAACTCCCATGCCCTACGTCCTCTTCATCATTGCGATCGCCCTCGTTTTCGACTTCATCAATGGAATGCACGACTCGGCCAACTCGATCGCGACGGTGGTGTCGACGCGCGTCCTGTCGCCGCTCGTCGCGGTCTTCTGGGCGGCGTTCTTCAACTTCGTCGCGGCGTTCGTCTTCGGCACGGCCGTCGCGAGGACGATCGGCGGAGGCCTGATCGACGTCGCCGTCGTCAACTCCGACGTCGTCCTCGGGGGCCTCCTCGGAGCGATCGTCTGGAACCTGATCACGTGGTATTTCGGCATTCCCTCCTCGTCGTCCCACGCGCTGATCGGCGGCTACGCCGGAGCGGCCGTCGCACGCGTGGGAATCCGCGCGATCGTGCCGGGGGCGGCCTGGGTCAAGACGCTCGCGTTCATCGTGGTCTCGCCGCTGCTCGGCATGACGGTGGCGTGGGGCCTCATGATCGCGGTCTCGTGGATCTTCCGGAGGACGCCTTACGGTTCCGTCGACCGCTGGTTCCGGCGCGGACAACTCTTCTCGGCGGCCGGGTACTCGCTGTCGCACGGCGCCAACGACGCGCAGAAGACCATGGGGATCATCGCGAGCCTGCTCGTGGCCAATCGCACGCTCTTCGCGGATCCCTCCTCGCGGCTCCACTTCATGCACCTGGCGGAGCTCACGAGCGTGCCCTGGTGGATCATCCTGTCGGCGCACGCGGCCATCGGCCTGGGGACCCTGACCGGCGGCTGGCGCATCGTGCGCACGATGGGCAGCCGCATCACGAAGCTGAAGCCTTACAGCGGCTTCTGCGCCGAGACCGGCGCGGCCGCGACGATCGCGCTCGCGTCGCTGACGGGCGTGCCCGTCTCGACGACACACACCATCACCGGAGCGATCGTCGGCGTCGGCGCGACGCAGCGGTTCTCGGCCGTGCGGTGGGGCGTAGCGGGGCGAATCGTCTACGCGTGGATCCTGACGATCCCGATGGCGGCAGCGATCGGAGCGATCGCGTTCGGGATCCTGTCGGCGGCGGGGTCGGCCCGTTAAGGCGGCCATCCGGGCGGCGCTCGCCGCTGCGCTCCTCGCCGTTCCCGCCGTTGTCGCCGCGGCCGGCCTTCCCGATTCAGCGGCCTTCGACGCGGTCCTCGCGGCCCGCGCTAGGAACGGCGGCTTCGACTACCTCGGGGCCACGGGACAGGACCGCAAACGCCTCGCGGCGTATCTTGCGAACCTGGGCGACGCGCGTCCGGCGGAGATGAGCCCCGCGGAGAAGAAGGCCTTCTTCGTGAACGCCTACAACGCGTGGGCGATCCAGACGATGCTCGACCATCCCGGCCGGAAGATCACGGACGTCGAGGGCGCGTTCTCGAAGACGGCGCACCGCGTCGGCGGCCGCGCGATGACGCTCGACGACGTCGAGAACGCGCTCCGGGCCACCGGAGACGTGCGGATCCACTTCGCCATCGTGTGCGCCTCGAGGTCCTGCCCCCCGCTCGCGGCCCGGGCTTACCGTGCGGAGGATCTGGACGAGGCGCTCGACCGGCAGGCGCGCCTCTTCGTCAACGACGCTTCGAGGAACCGGATCGACCGCACAGCCGGGACCGTCGCGCTCTCGATGATCTTCCAGTGGAACCGGAAGGAGTTCGAGCGCGGCGGCCAGACGCTCAACCGATACGCGTCGCGGTTCGTCTCCGATCCCGCAACGGCGCAGTGGCTCGCCGTGGCGGCGCCGGAACCGACGTTCCTCGAGTACGACTGGTCGCCGAACCAGCCCTAGGGGCGCGGGCCAGCGCCGCGGTCACGCGCGCGACGCGCGCGAGCCCCTCGCGCAGGCGATCGACGTCGTAGCCGAATCCGAACCGGATCGCGCGGCCGCCCCCGAGCATGTCGCCGGGGACGACGAGCACGGACTGCTCGCGGCGGATGCGCTCGGCGAGCGGCGTCGGTGCGATCGGGAGGCGGTAGGGGACGAAGGCAATCGCGCCGGCGCGCGGCGGGATCCAGTCGAAGACGTCCGGACGGCGCGCGACCCACCCTTCGAGCTCGGGCAGTTGCCGCCGCACGATGTCGCGTGTGCGCTCGAGAAGCCCCTCGCGGCGCGCCGGCTCCATCGCGATCGCGGCGAGCTGGTCCGACAGCATGCCGGGCGTCAGCGTCAGGTAGTCGTGGCGCCTCCAGATCTCGGCGATCGCGGATTTCGGCGCCACGACCCATCCGGTGCGCAGTCCCGGCAGGCCGAAGGCCTTGGAGAGACCCGACGTCACGATGGTGCGGTCGTAGCGTCCCCAGAAGGTCGGCGTCGTCCCGCCCGCGAGCTCCGCGCCGCGATAGATCTCGTCGGCCACGAGCCAGGCGCCGACGCGCCGGGCGGCGGCGACGACCGCGGCCATTTCTTCCTCGGTGAACACCGCGCCGGTCGGATTGTTGGGATTCGTCACGAGAAGCACCCTCGTCTTCTTCGTGACGGCTTTTCGAAGCCCGTCGAGGTCGAGCGCCCAGCGATTGCCGGCGCGGTCGTGCCGCAGATGGAAGGCCGTCGCGTGGGCCCAATGCCGCGCGAGACCCCAGGCCTGCAGGTAGTTGGGAAGCAGGATCGCGGCGCCCTTGCCGGGCTCGAGAAGGGACCAGAGGACCGCGTGGTTCGCCTCCGCGCCGCCGTTGACGACGGTCACGTTATCGGCGGTCGCGCCGGGGTACCAGTCGGCGATGCGCTCGCGCAGTTCGCGCGAGCCGTCCGAGCGCGGATAGGCGAGGCGCGTCGCGAGGAATCTCTCGACGGGCTCGCCGTCGAGGAGCTCCTGCACCGAGAGCGGAACGACGCCGCTTTCCGAGAGGTCGAAGGCGACCTCCTTCTCGTAGACGCACTGCATCCGCTCCATCCGGAAGGTCTCGATTCGCATGGGCGCCTCCCGAATCGAGCCTAGCAGACGAAAAAGAAAGCCCCCTCGCGGGGGCTCGAAAGAGGAGATCGCGTTTGCCTGCCTTCTGACCTGTTCTTACGGAGCCGGAGCCTCCGGCGTTTGAGTTCCTGCAACGCTATCGGATGCCGGAGGTTGCGTGTATTTTGTGCGACGCATGCCCCTCGCCGCCGGAACGCGACTCGGGTCCTACGAGCTGGCTGCCGCTCTCGGCGCGGGCGGCATGGGCGAGGTCTACCGGGCGCGGGACGTGCGGCTCGGCCGCGACGTCGCGGTCAAGGTGTTGCCGGCCGAGACGGCCGTGGATGCCGAGAGCCGCGCGCGATTCGAGCAGGAGGCGCGCGCCGCCTCCGCGCTGAACCATCCCAACATCCTGACGGTGTACGACATCGGAGATTCGGAGGCCGGTCTCTTCATCGCGATGGAGTACGTCGACGGCAAGACGCTGCGCGAGCTGCTCGTCTCCGGGGCCTTGACCGCGCGCCGGCTCCTGCCGATCGCCGCGCAGGTCGCCGACGGCCTCGCCAAGGCGCACGAGGCCGGCATCGTGCACCGGGATCTGAAACCCGAAAACGTCATGGTCAATCGGGACGGTTTCGTCAAGATCCTCGACTTCGGGCTGGCGAAGCTCGCGGTTCCGTCGGAACGCGGCGGCTCGCAACTCGCGACCATGGGCGCGCCCGGCACGCGTCCGGGAGTGGTCCTCGGCACCGTGGGCTACATGTCGCCCGAGCAAGCGAGCGGGGAGCTCGTGGACTTCCGGTCGGACCAGTTCTCGCTCGGCGCGATCCTCTACGAAATGGCGACGGGAACGCGCGCCTTCCAGAAGAAGACGGCGGTCGAGACGCTCTCGGCGATCATCCGCGAGGAGCCCGTGCCCATCGCCGGTCTCGCGCCCACGGCCCCGCCGCCGCTGCGCTGGATCGTCGAGCGCTGCCTCGCGAAGGAGCCCGATGGCCGTTACGCCGCGACGCGCGACCTCGCCCGGGATCTCAAGCAGACGTTCGATCACATTTCCGAGACTTCCGGCGAGGCGCCTCCGGTGGCTCGGTCCAAGCGCCGGAATCTTTGGTGGGCGGCCGGGCTGGCGGCGCTTCTCGCCGTCGGTGCGGTGGACGTCGCCCTGCGTCTGCG
>Ga0335077_10009810_pt1 | contig 11902 bp, 13 predicted proteins | sample Lox_Sample_31_FD_207151 | JGI IMG/M metagenome (GOLD analysis project Ga0335077, IMG submission 207151) | Soil microbial communities from Loxahatchee National Wildlife Refuge, Florida, United States - Lox_Sample_3.1 | ecosystem: Environmental > Terrestrial > Soil > Wetlands | place: USA...
GTAAAGCTTCAGGAGCGAATCGTAGTAGTCCTGCGCGCCCGGCTTGCTCATGTCGACCCCGTACATGTCGCTGTTCCAGCGGCAGGTCGAATTCCGGTCGGCGACGTCGGCGGCGCGCGCCTTGCTGTCCAGTACGGGCAGGTTGGCGGCAACCGCCCTCCGCGGGATCCCGCGCATGATGTGAATGCCGAATTTGAGTCCCTGCCCGTGAATCCACGCGCCCAGCGCCTGGAAGCCGGACGGGAACCGGTTGGAAGCCGGGATGAGGCGGCCGTATTCGTCCATGGCGAGTTCCGCGTTGGGCCGGTAGCCGTGGGGCTTCGCCAGCGGATCCGACCACTGGATGTCTACCACCACATACTGCCAGCCATGCGATTTCAGCTTGGAGGACATGTAGGCCGCGTTGGCCTTGACCTCGGCCTCGGTCACGCTGGTGCCATAGGAATCCCAACTGTTCCACCCCATCGGCGGCGTGGGCGCCACGGGCTCCGCGGCCCCGGCGGTGAGGATCGCCATCAGGGAAAGCAGGCTAAGTTTCATTCGTACCATCTACCAGCCCGGTGTCCAGGCCCAGCCGCCGCTCGCATCCGCTTCGATGCGGCCGACGCTCGGAAAGGGAAAGTGGAATGCCATGAGATGCATGTTCTCCGCCGCCGCGCGTTGAAGCAGCCGGCTGCGCGTGGAGATGGCGGTGTCGCAGGCGAGGTCGAATCCGTTTTCCCAGCGCGGCTGCCCGAGGTGCAGCGGGTGAACCGCGGCGTCGCCCAGGTTGAGCAGCGACTCCCCGCCGCTCGATACCAGCACGGCCAGGTGCCCCGGTGTGTGGCCGGGCGCCGGAATCACGCGAACCCCGGGAACCACTTCGGTCTCGACGTCCACCGGCTCCAGCTGGCGCCGCACGGCGCCCAGGCAGCGGCGCGCCGAGGAGTGGATCGCGATCCTGGTCTCCTCGGGCACGCGGAGGCTCCGCAAATCGGTCCTCGCTGAGGTCCAGAATTCCCATTCGAGTTCGCCGATGACGTAGCGGGCATTCGGAAACACGGGCCGCCCGGCGGCATCCACCGCGCCGCCGATATGGTCGGGATGCGCGTGGGTCAGGATGACCGTATCGACGTCACGCGGCCTGACGCCCGCCATCTCCAGCCGGGCCCGCATGGCGCCGGTGGTGCGGGAGGATTCGCCGGCGCCTGCATCCACCAGCACCACGCGGCTTCCCGTCTGGATCAGCAGACAGGTGAGCGGACTCAGCACGTCTTCCTGGGGAAGCCGGCGCTCGTCGAGAGCCTGGCTGAGCGCCTGCGGATCCGCATTCGGAAAAAACCACGAGGCCGGGTAGGCGTAGTAGCCATCGCTGAGCACCGTGCAGCGGATGGTGCCAACCACGAAGTGGTGCGAGCCCTCAGGCATACCAGAGAGGTAGCGCAATGCAGGCCGGAAGTCAAAAAAGCGGGGTGCAAGCTGAAGCTTGAGCCCTGAAGCCTGACGCCTTTGCTATGATATGCCTCTGTCTATGCCCGATCTGCGCTGGGATCTCGCTCCCGTCTCCGAGGCCGTCACCGGCGACGTGCGTGTCGAGGTCATCTCTCAGCATTCCGCCGAGAATTCCCGCCCGCACGAAGGCCAGTGGGTATTCCAGTACACGGTCCGCATTACGAATCTTGGCAGGGAGACGGTGCAGCTCATGAGCCGGCACTGGATCATCACCGATGGCGCGGGCCATACCGAGGAAGTCCGCGGCCCGGGCGTCGTCGGACAGCAGCCGGTGCTTGCGCCCGGCGAGTCGTTCAAGTATTCGTCTTGGTGCCCTCTGAAAACGCCCATGGGGATGATGCGCGGCACCTATCAGATGGTGCGGCCCGATGGATCGTGCTTCGATATCGAGATCGCGCCATTCGCCTTGAAGGCGCGCTACACCGTGCAATAAAACAAGGAAAGAGGGAGGCCGCAGTTGAAGGTGCGCTCCGTCGGGGGAGCGGTGCGGATATCGGGGGAGGTGTCTCGGTCATCAAGAGGGATAGTAATTAGAGGGATCGGCCTCCTCTTTCCACTCCACAGTAACCGGCCGTCCCGATGACTAAGTCAGTCGCAATTACCAAGTCATAGGTGTTAAAGGAAATATAAATCCACACCTTCGGTGACGCTCAAATTCTGGCGCTACTGCGCAGATCGGTACCAGTCCAGGGTCAGGCGCAGGCCTTCTTCGAAACTGAACCGCGGCGCGTGGCCGAGATCCCGCGCGGCCAGCGTGATGTCGGCCTGCGAATCGCGCACGTCGCCGGCCCGCGGCGCGCCGTAATTCGCCGGAATGTCCACTCCGCCCAGTTTCTGTGCCAGCGCCCACGCCTGGTTGAGCGTGATGCGTCCGCCGTTGCCCGCGTTGTAAATCCGTCCGGAGATGTTCCTGGCCCGGGCGGCTCTTAGGTTCAGCTCCGCGACGTCGTCCACGTACGTGAAATCGCGCGACTGCTCGCCATCCCCGAAGATCGTTGGCGGACGCTTCTCGATCACGCACTTCATGAAGATCGAGAGCACCCCGGAGTAGGGGCTCGAAGGATCCTGCCGCGGACCGTAAACATTGAAGTAGCGCAACGAAACCGTCTCCAGGCCGTACACCTCCGTGAAGACGCTGCAATAATATTCGCCCATGAGCTTCTGAAGCGCGTACGGCGACTTCGGGCGGGGCGCCATGCTTTCGAGCTTGGGCAGCACCTCGGTATCGCCGTAGGCCGAGCTCGATGCGGCATACACGACGCGCCCGGCCTTGCCCTCGTGGGCCGCGCGAAGCACGTTGAAGGTTCCGTTGGCATTCACCTCGTGCGAGGGAACCGGGTCGTCGATCGAGCGCGGCACGCTCGGAATCGCGGCCTCGTGAAACACCACGGCGGCGCCGCGGATCACGGGAGCGATCTCTTCGTAGTTGCGGACATCCGCGCGCTGCCAGTCGATCTTCCCGCGCACGTCGTCGAGGTTGCGCTCCTTTCCGGTCAGCAGGTTGTCGATCACGACCACCCGGCCGGCGCCCTCGACAAGAAGCCGGCGCACGATCGCGGAGCCGATGAACCCGGCTCCTCCAGTCACAACGTAATGGCTCATAGGGTCAGTTGGTGAATGCAGCTTTCCAGGTGGGCCAGGCTCTCCCGCGCCAGGCGCTCCGGGCCGGGCGTGAAATCGAAAGCCTCCAGCGAGATCCATCCGCCATAGCCGCGGCCCGCCAGAACCTCGAAGACCGGGGCGAAGTCGTACCCGCCGGTACCGCAATGACGCCCGTCCAGTTCGTTCACATGTACATGGCGGATGAAATCGAAATAGCGGTCGACGAGCGCCGCATGGGGCTCGCGCTCGTCGATGGCGTTGTGTACGTCGAACATGGTGCGGATGGCCGGACTGTCGATTTCGCGCACCATCTCCACGGCCTCCGCCAGGGACTGCACGATATCCGACTGGTCCGCGGGCAGCGCCTCCACCAGGATGGTCACGCCCCGGCTTGCGGCGTGCGGAGCGACACCCGCCAGGCCGTCGATGAAGTTCCGGGTGGCCTCTCCCCGGGACATTCCGCCGGTTGTGGAGCGCTGCTTGGGCGAGCCGAACACCATTACCCCGTCTGGACCCAGATCGGCGCACAGATCCGCCAGGTCCCGAATGTGCTCCCAGCTCCGGCGGCGCAATGCGGCGTCCGGCCCGGTGACGTGCAGTCCCTTGGGACTGACCATCAGCCAGTGCAGCCCGGCGAAGGTGAGGCCCTCGCCCCGCATGATGTCGCGGTACTCGGCGCGCGCGGCGGCGGAGATGTCGGAGGGCCGCTCCGCCAGCGTGAAGGGAGCGATCTCGATGCCGGTGTATCCGATGGCGCGGATGGCCCGGCACGCATCCGCGAAGGGCCACTTTTCGAAGGCTTCGTTGCAGATGGAGTGGCGAAAAGTCATGAACCTTTCTAGTGTACAGGTTTACGGAATGTGAAACGGCCCCTTGACATCCTCCGATACTTCGACGATTATGGAAATAGCTCGATCCGAAAGATCAGCCATGCCTTCGAAACTCAAGCACGAAGAGATCAGCCGGTATGCGGACATGTTCGCCGCGATGGGAAGCGAACCACGGCTGCGCATCATGCGCTTGCTGCTGTCCGCCCACCCGGAGGGCATGGTCGTCGGAGAGATCGCCCAAGATCTGGACGTGACAGCGAGCACGCTCTCGCATCATCTCGAAAAACTCAAGAACGAGGATCTCGTTCGCGTTCGACGTGAGGGGACATTCTTGCGGTACTCGGCAAACACGGCCGTGCTGGAGCAGCTCCTCGGATTCCTGTATGCCGAGTGCTGCACGCGCAACAGGGCCGTCGAGCCCCAAAAAATCGTCTGTTGCAAATAGGAGAGATCATGGGCGGTATCAAGGACGTAGTGAAAGAGAAATATGGACAGGCGGCCCTGCGCGTTGCTTCCGGCGAAGGAAATGCTTGCTGCGGAAGCAGTCCTTCGTCATGCTGTTCGGGCGGCGACCCGATCACTTCGGATCTCTACGGCCAACTGCAGAAGGACGAGCTGCCGGAGGCTGCCGTCCTGGCATCGCTCGGCTGTGGGAATCCAACTGCCCTCGCGGAGCTCAAGCCCGGCGAGGTGGTCTTGGACCTCGGAAGCGGCGGCGGAATTGATGTTCTGCTGTCAGCGAAGCGCGTCTCCCCAGGCGGGAAGGCGTATGGTCTCGATATGACGGACGAAATGCTGGCGCTCGCGCGGGATAACCAGAAAAAGGCTGGCGCTGACAATGTCGAGTTCTTGAAGGGCGAGATCGAGAACATCCCGCTGCCGGACAATTCCGTTGATGTGATCATTTCGAACTGCGTGATCAACCTCTCGGCCGACAAGGACCGCGTGCTGCAGGAAGCCTTCCGGGTCCTGAAGCCGGGTGGCCGTTTCGCTGTTTCCGACGTGGTCACGCGTGGAGACGTGCCGGATGACGTACGCCAAAACGTGCTGCTGTGGGTTGGCTGCATTGCAGGCGCGCTTCGGGAAGATCAGTATGTCGCCAAGCTCGCCGGGGCAGGCTTCGATGAAATCGGCATCGAGCCCACCCGTATATACGACATTGAGGACGCGAGGTCGTTTCTCGGCGGCCAGGGCGTCGATGTCGACTTGATTGCGCCACAGGTCGAAGGCAGGTTCATGAGCGCGTTTATCCGCGCCACGAAGCCCGCGGGTTGCTGCGCGCCCGGTTGCTGCGCATGACGCTGGCGCGCCGGGTCGTCGCTGAATTCTTCGGAACGGCTTTCCTGCTGGCTGCCGTTGTGGGTTCCGGCATCATGGGCGAGCAGCTCGCCGGAGGCAATGTCGCCATCGCACTACTGGCCAACACGGTCGCTACAGGCGCGATGCTGGTGACACTGATTCTTACCTTTGGCCCGATCTCCGGCGCGCACTTCAACCCCGCGGTGACTCTGGCAGACGCATCGCAAGGCGGGATCGGATGGCGTGTCGTTCCGTGCTACCTGGCCGTGCAGGTCGCGGGTGCGTTTCTCGGCGTGGCGTCGGCACATCTGATGTTCGGTGATCCGGTGTTTAGCGCCTCCCGGCACGTCCGGGCTGGCGGGCCGCAGGTCTTCAGCGAATTCGTGGCGACATTTGGGCTGATGAGCGTGATTTGGGGATGTGCGCGGCTGCGCTCCGCTGCCGTACCGTTTGCGGTTGGCGCTTATATCACTGGCGCCTACTGGTTCACGGCCTCAACCTCGTTTGCCAACCCGGCCGTGACACTCGCCCGTGCTGCAACCGATACATTCGCGGGTATTCGGCCGGTCGATGTGCCGGGCTTCATCGCCGCACAATTGGCCGGCGCTATCGCCGCCACTGTGCTCTTTCGTTGGCTGGTGCCGTCGCTGCCGAAAGACGCTTCGGCCGTCGTGGTCTCTCACGCTGGCAACCCCGGAGCATAGCTATGACGGTCAAGAAGCGGGTTCTTATTCTTTGCACGGGAAACTCCGCGCGCAGCCAGATGGCCGAAGGGCTGTTACGTCACGATGCCGGTGATCGCTTTGAGGTATTCAGCGCGGGAACAAAGCCGGGCCTTGTCCGGCCGGAAGCCATTGCGGTCATGCGGGAATTGGGCATCGATATCTCCGGCCACCGCTCCAAGAGCGTGGATGAATTCGCCGGCCAGTCACCCGACTACGTCGTCACCGTCTGCGACAACGCCAGGGAAAGTTGCCCGGTTTTTCCAGGCCAAAGCATCCGCATCCACCACGCTTTTGACGATCCCGCCGGGGTGCAAGGCTCCGCGGAGGAGAGGATGGCCGTGTTTCGCCGCGTCCGCGACGAACTGCGGCGCTACCTCAGAGACTTTCCGCCCGTCACCGCCGCCCGGTAGGGGCTCGTTCCTCAGTTCTGTGCCGGCTGGAACGACTGCCGGTTCGCGCGCGCGGCAATCGCGCCCCCAGCGAGGAGTCCCGCGATCTCAACCGCGATCGGCACGAAAAACCAGGCGAGGTAACGTGCAAGGTACGGCCGGAACCGCGGTTGGTCGAGCGAATCTACCAAGAGCATTCTGAAGTAGGGAGAGTCGAAGCTGCCTGGGGCCCAGACCAACAGCCAGATCGCGAACGCACAGACCATGGGGATTGCGTGCGCCCGGTGGGTTCGAGCCACTATCCAACCCGTCGCGGCCTGCGTAAGCAGGATCGCCAGCAGAGAGACGAACGAATCAAAAGAAGCGGTTCGCGTCAGCCCGATATGCAGAAATCTGGTCCAGAGATAAAGCCAGATCGCATTTACGGCACAGCCCGTGGCCACCGCGCGCAAGGCGAGGAGCTTGTGGTTGAGGATGCCGCTCCAAACGCCCGCCCACACAGCGGCCAGCACCTGACGCCAGTACCAGAATGCCGAACGCCCTGCCGCGCATTCCTCGATCAGGTCTCCCGCAAGGGCCGCGTCCAGGCCCAGGCGTTCAATGATCCAACCGGCTGCTGCTTGCGACCGCCTCATGCCAATCCTCCTTCCAGCTCCGGAAGACCCCGCCAGAGTCTGATCAGATTCCGTTTGGTTTCCCGCACCGTCCGCAGGCCCGCTGAAGTGACCCGGAAGAACCGTTTCGCCCGGCCGCCTCGTTCCGGCGTCGCTTCCCCCAGGCTCGAGCGGACAAATCCCTTCTTCTGAAGGCGCTCCAATGTCGCGTAGACCGTACCGAAGGTGACGGTCCGCCCCGTCTGCTGCTCGATCTCCCGCGATATCGGCACGCCGTACGCGTCCTCGCCCAGCCGGAGTATCGTCAGCATGACCAGGAGTTCGAATTCGCCGAGGCCCGAGCGTCCGCCCATTTATTCGATTATACCGAAGAAATGGCGCGCGGAAACGGCACCCCGCCCTTACAGGTAATTAATGGATATGCCAGTTTTCTTTAATTGCCTCGTTAGACAAATCTGTGGGTCATTGATACGCTAGCAGGCCAGAGCTCACAATCGGGCGTTATACGACCGGTTGACGGCTCAGCGGGCGCTCTACGTTGGGCGACCACGTTTCAAGCGGCGAGAAGGCCCTTCTAAGACCAAACACTGGCCAGTGATCGGGACATAAGGACTAGCTCGTACATGTGGGCTCTCTCATCGGCAAACAACTAGCGCCGACGCTCCGGAGCCGGAGGGAGTCCGACTCTTCGAAGAAAACCGGCGTAGCGCGGATCGGAATGGAACCCGTCGAAGTACGGCGAGCGCAATTCCACCACGCCCACCGCTCGATCCTGACATGCTTTTTCCACCCACAGAAACGTCGAGTTCGCATCGCCTAACCCGGCATAGACTTTCGCAAAATCCATGGGCGACACGAACCTGGTTTTGGAGATCGTAACGAGTTCATTCAGGGCACCGAGAGCCTTAGGTTTATCCCCCGCGAGGCCATACACATGGCCGAGAAGGGCTCGAAATAGCGGCCCATTACTCATGCCAGCGGCCTTTGTGAGGGAGGTGACGGCCTCCGCAAATTTGCCTTTGCCTGCGAACGAGAGACCTTGCCACCAGAGGGCATTCACAAAGTTCGGATCGAGATCAAGCGCCTGTTGGCTGACGCGAATTGATTCGTCATAGCGGCGGGCGCGCCACAGCAGCATCGAACGATTACCGAGGGCATTGGCCGACAGGGGGTCCAACGCGAGCGCCCGCCCCGACTCCGCCAGGGCGTCATCGTAGCGTCCCATCCGCGTGAGGCACTCGGCGTGCCACAAACGCGTCAACACGTCACTCGGATTCAATTGCAGAGCACGCTGAAACTCCGTCTCGGCTCCTGATAGATCCCAGTCGTACCCTTGCTTCACGTCCGCCAATGCGTTGTGTGCAGCCGCGTTGGACTCATCGAGTTTCAGGGCGTTTAGCGCGGCAGCCCTTGCCTCGGGATAGGTCTCTCCGGATGGCCGAAGTCCAAAGATCCCCGCGTAGCAGAATGCCTCGGCCAGACCGGCATAGGCCTCGGGCTGTGGATCTATTCGGATCGCTTCTGTGAAGAATCCGATGCTTTCTGAGAGTCGTGCCATGCCTTTGTGGAGGAAAAAGTTCCCCTTCAAATAGGCCGCATAGGCGTCGGGATTCACTCGCCGTCTCTGTATCAAACTCGTTTGTTCACTCGGTGTGAGCTCAATTTGTATGCGACTGGCAATCGCCCGGGCCAGTTCGCCTTGCACCGACAGGATGTCGGTCAGATCGCGTTCGTATTCTTCCGACAGCAGGTGGCGGTCATCCTGGGCCCGGATCAATTGTGCCGTGATCCGAACCCTCTGACCTGATCGCACGACGGTGCCTTCGAGGATCGCGTCCACGCCCAATTCGCGCGCGATCTCCGGCAGCAGCTTCTGTGCATTCTGCTTGTATCGCATGACTGAGGTCCGCGAGATCACCCGCAACGACCGGATTCGGGCGACCTGTCCGATCAGTTCGTCCGTCAAGCCGTCTGAAAAGTATTCTTGCGCCGGATCACCAGACAGATTTGCCAATGGCAGCACTGCGATCGATTTGATAGGTGATTGACGGAAATGGACGACCGCGTACGCAACGAAGATGATGACCCCAAATCCGATACCGGCGAGAGTCCAACTCCAGCGCACATTGGCCGGAGGCGTGGTCGTTCGCGGTGCTTCAGCGCGGGAAACCGCGGAAACGTCGGTCGTCACCGGTTCGACCTGGGGCAGGAATCGGTAGCCTCGCTGCGGGAGAGTTTCGATGAACCGAGGATTCTCCGCATTGTCGCCCAAGGCTTCGCGTAAGCGGTTGATGATTTTGTTGAGCCCGCTTTCGAAATCTACGACGACGTCTGACGGCCAGATTCTTCGGCGAAGCTCTTCTCTCGAGACCACCTCGCCCGGGTGTTCGGTGAGTGCCACCAGAGCTTGAAATGGCTGTTCCTGGAGCTTGATTCTGACGCCCTGCTTCCGGAGCTCACCGGAGGCAGGATCCGCCTCGAAGACTCCGAATCGGATCGGCGACCTTCGCACAGCCAAGCGGTCGCCTCCCTCCAGGTCTAAAGCATACCATGTCCCCGACCAACGCATGGAATGACCGGAGGGATCCCACACATTCTGAACATTCTTAAGAGTAAGGTGCTTGGCAGAGGAAAGTAAGACCCGCGCCATTGAGCATTCTGCCGTTGAGCGCTACTGTTCGGCTGAGATCAAGGAGGTCTCATCTCATGCAACGACCGACTCTTCTGGCATTCGCCGCTTTGCTTACCGGGTTTGGACACGTCCAGGCCCAAGGCGGTCTTCCGGCAACGATCATGGCACCGGACAAGGCGGTCCCTACCGTTAATCAGACTCTATCCGGCACATGGCTCTCGCAATTGAAAAGGCTGGGACCGGCGGGGGTACTGCCGACGATCCCAGCCATAGTCACCTTTTCTGCCGACGGCGGCTGGATCTCTTCGCCCGGCGACGGCACCCAGACGGCGACGCAGGGCGTTTGGATTCGCGTAGGCGACCGCAAGTTTCTAGGGTCCGGGTTCTTTTTCGTCTTTAACGAAAGCCGGACCTTAACCACGGTCACGAAACTCCGAATCAATTATCAAATGAGCGAGGATGGCAAGACGCTGCAGGGTACGACAGAGGCGGTGATCTTCAGCCCTGATGGTTCGGTGGTTAACACCGTGGCTGGGGCGAGCTTCACCATGATCCGGCTCGGCCCTGAGATACCAGCCGATTTCTACGAATTCCAGAAACTGCCGTAAGAATCTCCTGTCGCCCCTGTGGCGGATCGGTTGCATTTGAGCAGCGATTCGCTACGGGGCAGCGGCATAAACCATTTCGCATTTCACGCCCAACAATCGACTTCGGCTCGTGTTCATTCCCCTATGGGGATTCTTCGTCTTCCTGCTGCACGCCATGCGTCGCGTCGATTGCCGCCGATGCGCACGTGGGAAACCCGTCAGATGCTGCACGTTGGCTGGACCGAGCTGACTTCTCAGGACCGATCCGCCTCAAACGCTGACGGATTGCCGGCCATGTTGGTGCCTCGCGTGTCCTCTTGTGTGGTACATTTCACCGTGGTGAGGAGGACGATATGCCGCAAAGTGGCGACAGCACGATCCAGGTGCCGCGAAAAATGATCTTCGGCTTGATGGCGGCGTTGTTCCCCGGCTTCGCGGCACTCGCCAATATCATTGGCGATCCGCGACTCCACGGCGTCCGCGGCGTGGACGTTGTGAGAATCATGGCAATCGGATGGTGCGCGGGCATTTTCTTTTCCGGACTCCTGCTCCTCATCAGCTCGAAGGTCCGACGAGGTTAGCACAGCCGCCATCGATCATTCACGCCACCCCTCCCCAAATTCCCGTTGATTCCGCTCCACTTATCCAATCCGGCGCCCTTCTCCCCGCCGCCCGCATGTTACCGTCCGCTCAGGAGGAAGCATGCGCGCATCCATATGGAACATCCCGACCGTCCGCCGGACCCCCTGCCTCGGGAACCTGCCGCCCGCACCCCCGCGCCCGGCAAAACGAACCCACCATGTCATTGAAAACAAAGACCGCCGAAAAATCCTACACCCGCATTCGCGGCCCGGCCCAACCCCCTCCCCATTTCATCGTGCGTTCATCTCCCAATCCCTATACTTGTCTTTCCCCATGCAGCGCATCATGCCGACCCTGTGCCTCGCGCTCGCCGCGACCGGTGTCGCCAGCAGCCAGGCCCCGCCTGACCCGGCGCTCACCCTCAACCTCACCCTCGAGGACGCCCTCAAGCGCGCCCACGCCAACGCCCAGCAACTCCTCTCCGCCGATCTCGCCGCGCGCATCGCCCACGAAGACCGTGTCCAAACCAAGGCCGCCCTCCTGCCCTCCGTCACCTGGCTCAACGGCTTCATCTACACCCAGCCCAACGGAAGCGGCAGCGGCGCCTTCATCGCCAACAACGGCCCGCACGAATACATCAACATGGCCAACGTGCACGCCGATATCTACACGCCCGGCAAGCGCGCCGATTACCAGATGGCCATCGCCGCCGAAGCCGTCGCGCGCGCCAAGGTCGATATCGCCCGCCGCGGCCTCGACGCCACCGTCGTTCAGAACTACTACGGCATGGTCGTCGCCCAGCGCAAGCTCGCCAACGCCCGCCGCAGCCTCGACGAGGTCCGCCAGTTCCTCGATATCACTCAGAAGCAGGAGCGCGGCGGCGAAGTCGCGCACTCCGATGTCGTCAAGGCCCAGATCCAGACCGATCAGCGCCAGCGCGATCTTCAGGACGCCCAGCTCAATCTCGATAAGTCCCGCATCGGCTTCGCCGTCTATCTCTTCCCCGATTTCCGCCAGGATTTCGCCGTCCTCGACGATCTCGAGCGCGCCACCCCGCTCCCCTCCTTCGCCGAAACCGAGGCCCTCGCGCAGAAGAACAACCCCGATATCCGCGCCGCCGAAGCCAACGTGACCCAGGGAACCTACGGCAT
>Ga0335077_10009811_pt1 | contig 11901 bp, 6 predicted proteins | sample Lox_Sample_31_FD_207151 | JGI IMG/M metagenome (GOLD analysis project Ga0335077, IMG submission 207151) | Soil microbial communities from Loxahatchee National Wildlife Refuge, Florida, United States - Lox_Sample_3.1 | ecosystem: Environmental > Terrestrial > Soil > Wetlands | place: USA: Florida...
AGATGACGGTGATGGGGTGGAGCTGGGTGACCACGACGAGAGCGGTGGAGCTGTTGGCCTGGACAATGTTGCCGGGATCGACGAGGCGGAGGCCGACGCGGCCGTCAATGGGCGAAGTGATGTGGCAGTAGACGAGATTGACGCGGGCATTTTCGACCACGCCTTCGTCGTTCTTGACGGTTCCTTCGTACTGCTTGACGAGTTGCTCCTGGTCGTCGACCTGCTGCTTGGCGATGGCATTGCGGGAGAAGGCGGCCTGGTAACGCTGGAGGTCGATGCGTGACTCGGTGAGCAGAGCCTGGTCGTGGGCCAACTGGCCTTCAGCCTGAGTGAGGGAGGCCTGGTAGGGGCGCGGGTCAATATCGATGAGCGGATCGCCCTTGCTGACGTCCTGGCCTTCGCGGTAATGGACTTCCATGATCTGGCCCTGGACGCGGCTGGTGACGGTGACGGTGTAGACGGGCGTGACGGTGCCGAGGGCGGAGACGTAGACGCCGATATCGCCCTCACGAGCGGCCGTGGCGACCACGGGAACCTCGGCGGGCGCCGTGCGGCCATGAGCGCCCGCGGGCCCCTGGGCCTGAGTGGCGGGAGCGGACCGAGAGAAGATACGCCAGCCGGCATAGGCGAGAAGAAGGATCAGAAGAACGACCACCCAACGGCGCCAGGCGGAACGACCCGAACCCGCCGGGCGCGGTGTGGGCGAACCAAAACCTCCTGAGGAGGGGTCTGAGGACATTCACAAGCTCCTTATAATTGCATTCCGAGAAAAGGGAGATCGCGTTCCCAAAGCGAATCCGAACAGCAGGCCAGGGGGCAGCACCCGTGCGCCCGAACGACGCGGGGGGCGAAAGAGCACGGGATAAAAGTAAGACGGCATCAAAGTGTTCCGCGTTTCGCTACTGGTGCTCCCTGAGCCCGCCCGAATCCTCCTCATGATAGCCGTTTTCCAGCCGTGCCGCGCGCGGGCGCCACGCGGAACGGGGAACTAGGGACGTTCGCCAGAGGAGGGCGCGGCAGAGGGCGAAGCCGGAGCCGCGACGACGTTCTGGAGAGAGGAGGCGTTCCAAGCTCCTCCAAGAGCCTTGATAAGCAGGACGCAGGCGGTCATGCGGCGTCCCTGAATCTGGACGGAGACGCGCTCGTCAGTGAGCGCGGTGCTCTGCGCGGTGGTGACCTCGAGATAGGAGGTGACGCCGCCGCGGTAGCGCGTGTTGGAGAGCGAGAGGGAATGCTCGGCGGCATCCACGGCGCGGCGCTGGGTGGCGGCCTCCTGCTCGAGAACGCGGAGGGCGGCAAGATTGTCTTCGACCTCTTGAATGGCGGTGAGAACGGTCTGGCGATAGTCGGCGACAGTTTGATCGTAGGCGGCGCGAGCCTGTTCGGAAAGGGCGCGGCGCTGGCCGCCCTCGAAGAGGGTTTCCGCGGCGGCGAGGCCGACGGACCAGAAACCGCTGGGGCCCTGGATGAGAGTGGTGATGATGCGGCTATTGAATCCGCCAGCGACATTCAAACCGATAACGGGAAAGTAAGCGGAGCGGGCGATGCCGATATCGGCGTTGGCGGCGGCCATGCGACGCTCCGCGGCGGCGACATCAGGGCGGCGCTCGAGGAGCAGAGAGGGTAGGCCGGCGGGAATGGGGGGAGGCTGGGAGTCGAGAGGAGCGACGGGGAGAGAAAAATCGGAGGCGGGCTTGCCGATGAGCGAGGCAATGGCGTGCTCGAACTGAACGCGGGCGACCTGGAGGTCAATGGCCTCGGCGCGGGTGGTCTCGAGCTGGGTCTTGGCTTGTGCCACATCGACCTGGGAGGCGACGCCACCCTGATAGCGGCTCTGGGTGAGCTCGAGAGCGCGCAGATAGGCGGTGACGGTGGAATTGAGGAGCTGGATTTCGGCGTCGAGGCTGCGCGCCTGGAAATAGTCGAGGGCGAGCTCGGCGTGGAGAGAGAGACGAACAGTCTCGAGGTCGGCGGCAGAGGCCTGGGCGCCGGCGCGGGCGCTTTCGACGGTGCGACGTACGCGGCCCCAGACGTCGGGCTCGTAGGTGGCGTCGAAGGGAATGATGAAATCGTTGGCGGTGACGCCGCGCGAGAAAGTTCCCGAGAAAGGCAGGTTGCCGGAATTGCGGGTGCGGGAGGCGCCGGGGGAGACGGTGAGGACCGGATAGTAGCCGGCACGAGAGAAACGGATGGAAGCGCGGGCCTGAACGAAAGCAGCCTCGGCGGCCTTGAGCGTCTGGTTGGAGACGTTGATCTGGTCTTCGAGCGCGTTGAGGGCGGGATCGTGGAACATCTCCCACCAATTGCCGCGGAGACCGGAGTCACCGGGTTCGGCGGAATGCCAGTTGGAGGGAGCTTCCTTGTAGGCGGCAGGGACGGGAGCGGAGGGGCGCTTGTAATCCGGGCCGACGGTGCAGGAAGCAAGGAGGAGAACGGCGAGGGAGAGAGAGGCGGCCCCAGGCCAGGGCAAGCGAGGCGGGGCAGCGGCGGAATGAGGCGCGCGAATCACGGCTTGGCCTGGAGATGAGCAGCGGGGACGATGCGGACGGCCTCGCCTTCGACGACGGAATCGGGGGGATCGGTGATCAACTGCTCGCTGCCATTGAGGCCGGAGATGACTTCCACTTCGTTGCCGAAATCGCGGCCGAGGGTGATGGCGATGAGATGCGCTTTGCCGCCCGGGCCGACGGCGACGACGCGAAGGCCTTCGGAGCGAAACAGGAGTGTATTGACGGGCAGGAGATAGGCGGGCTGGTCGGAGGCGAGCTGGAGGTGCATTTCCGCGTAGGAGCCGGCGAGAAGCTGGCCGGAGGGATTCTGGACTTCGAACTGAGCGAGGAGGGTGCGGGTGGAAGGGTCGATGGCGTTGGCGGTGTTGATGAGCTTTCCGGTGAATTGCTTGCCGGGGAACTGGGGGAGACGGAGATCGCCGGCGAGTCCGGGACGGGCAGCCTCGGAATATTGCTGGGGCACGCTGACGTAGACGCGGAGGCGGCGTGTGGCGGCGAGGTGGAAGAGCTCGCGGGCGGGACCGCCGCTGGAGCCGGCGTCAATGAGGGAGCCGACGTCAATATTGCGGGCGGTGATGACGCCGTCGAAGGGGGCGAAGATTTTCTGGAAGGACTGCATCTCCTCGAGGCGGCGGACGTTGGCTTCGGCGGATTGGACGATGGCGCGCTTGGCCTCGAAATCGCCCTGGGCATTGTCGGCATCCTGCTTGGAAACGGATTCGGTTTTCAGCAGATCGCGGTAACGCGCGGCGGTGATACCGGCGAGATCGAAATTGGCCTTGGCGGTGGCGAGATCGGCGCGGGCCTGGCGGAGCTGCTGGTCGACCTCAGGCGTGTCGATCTCCGCGAGAAGCTGGCCGGAGTGGACCTGGGCGCCGATGTCGGCATACCAGCGGCGGAGGTAGCCGTTGGTGCGGGCGTAGATGGGAGCGTCGGTCCAGGGCTGGATGGTGGCGGGGAGAACAATCTCCTGGGCGGGCTCGGATAGCTGGGGACGAACGACGGTGACGGAAGGTGTGGCGAGCAGGTTGGTTTCGGTGCGAAGAGCGGCGCGCGAATTGAGGCGAGGAATAATGCCGGCGGCGACGACCACGGCAATGACGACGAAGAAGGCGAGCAACCAGAGCGCAAAACGGCCGCGAGGGGCGCGACCCGAGGGTGGCGCGGAGCCGGCCGCGGCGTGAGTGGTTTGCGGTTCCATCAATTTCTCCCGTTGCATTCCCTTCCCCGGAGCGGAGGCGCGTCAGGCGGCAGTCTCGCGGCGCTGGCGCCAGCCGTGGATCCAGCTAAAAACCACGGGCACAAAAAACAAAGTGGACACGGTAGCAAAAATGAGGCCGCCAATGACAGCGCGGCCCAGGGGAGCATTCTGCTCGCCGCCTTCTCCCATGCCGACGGCCATGGGGAACATGCCGATGATCATGGCGAGAGCGGTCATGATGACGGGGCGAAAACGGGTGAAACCGGCCTGGAGAGCGGCGGCGGCAGCGTCGTGGCCGGCGCGCAACTGCTCCTTGGCGAAGCTGATGACCAGGATGCTGTTGGCGGTGGCGACGCCCATGCACATGATGGAGCCGGTGAGGGCGGGAACGCTGACGGTGGTGGAGGTGACGAAAAGAATCCAGACGATGCCGGCGAGGGCGGCGGGAAGCGCGGAAATGATGATGAAGGGGTCGAGCCAGGACTGAAAGTTGATGACGATGAGGAGATAGACGAGAACGATGGAGAAGATCAGGCCGCCGAGCAAGCCGAGATAGGAGGACCACATGGTGTGAATCTGGCCGTGGACGAGGAGCCGAGAGCCGCGGGGAAGCTGGGGCCGCGCGGCGTCGAGGATGCGGTCAATGTCGCGGGAGACGCCGCCGAGGTCGCGGCCCTGGACGGAGCCGTAAATATCGATGCCGGGAGCGACGTCGTAGTGGGAGACGACACCCATTTCCTGGCCGGGATGAATGGTGGCGAGATTTTCGAGAATCTGGGGGCGGGTGAGGCCTGCGCCGGTGAGGGGAATGTTGTTAAGTTCCTGAAGAGTATCGAGGCGGTACTGGGGAGCCTGGGTGGTGACGCTGTAGCTGACCCCGGTGCGGGGATCGACCCAAAACGTGGGGGCGGTCTGGAAGCTGCCGCTGAGAGAGATGAGGAGGTTGCCGGCGGCGTCACGTTCGGTGTAGCCGACGTTGCTGGCGAGAGTGCGGTCCACGTCGACGTCGAGCTTGGGAGCGTCGAAGGCCTGCTGGATGCGCATGTCCACGGTGCCGGGAATGTGCTTGAGGCGGTCGAGGAGGCGGTCGGCGAAGATGCGGTTGGCTTCGAGGTCGTAGCCGACGACCTGGATGTCGATGGGAGCGGGAAGGCCGAAGTTGAGAATCTGGCTGACCATGTCCGCGGGAAGAAAGGAGAAGGTGACGCCGGGAAACTTCTGGTTGAGGAGGAGGCGGAGGTCGTGGACGTATTCGTCTGTGGGACGGTGGCCGGGATTGAGGCTGACGAGGATGTCGGCGTCGGAGGGGCCGATGGGAGCGGAATTGGAGTAGGAGAGATTGATGCTGCTATAGGGAAGACCGATGTTGTCGATGACGCTGGAGATTTCGCGGCGGGGAATGAGCTCACGAATGGAGGATTCGACGCGGTCGCAGATGGCGGCGGTCTCTTCAATGCGCGTGCCGGTGTGGGCGCGGAAGTGGAGCTTGAACTGGCCGCTGTCGACGGTGGGAAAAAAATCCTGGCCAATCCAGGGGAGCAGGCCAAAGGAGGCGAGACAGAGAGCCAGAAATCCGATGGCAAAGGCGCGCTGGCGTGAGATGCAGACGCCGAGCAGTTCGCGATAACGGGCGCGGAGGCGCTCAAAGGCAAGTTCAAAGCGAATCTGCTGGCGAGCGAGCCAGTTTTTCGCGGCGGAGAGATCGAGATGCTCGACGTGGGCATGGCCGCGAAGGAGGTACTTGGCCATGGTGGGAACGAGGGTGCGGGAGAGCAGATAGGAGGCGAGCATGGCGAAGACGACGGCTTCGGCGAGGGGAACGAAGAGATAGCGGGCCACGCCGGTGAGGAAAAACATGGGGACGAAGACGATGCAGATGGAGAGCGTGGAGACGAAGGCGGGAACGGCGATTTGCTGCGCGCCGTCGAGGATGCCCTGCTCGGTTTCCTTGCCGAGGGCGAGATTGCGATTGATGTTCTCGATTTCGACGGTGGCGTCGTCGACGAGGATGCCGACGGCAAGAGCGAGACCGCCGAGGGTCATGATGTTGATGGTCTCGCCGAGGGCGCGCAGAACGATGATGGAGGTAAGGATGGAAAGCGGGATGGAAATGGCGATGATGAGCGTGCTGCGCCAACTGCCGAGGAAGACGAGAATCATGAGGCCGGTGAGAAAGGCGGCGATGAGGGCTTCGCGGACCACGCCGCCGATGGCGGCACGAACGAACAGGGATTGATCGGCCAGGAGGGTCATCTCCAGATTGGGGGGAACGGAGCGGGCGATATCGGGGAGGAGGTTCTTGATGTTGGAGATGATATCGAGCGTGGAGGCGTTGCCGGACTTGAGGACGGTGAGGAGGGAGGCGCGGCGGCCATTGACGCGGACAATGTTGGTCTGAGGAGTGGAACCGTCGCGGACGTGGGCGACATCGCGGATGTAAATGGTGGCGCCGGCGGTGGATTTGATGGGGAGATAGTTGAGCTCGGCGACGGTTTGGGGCGCGCCGTTGAGCTCGACGTTATATTCGAAGGGGCCGATTTTGGAAGTGCCGGCGGGAAGAATGAGATTCTGCGCGCCGATGGCGGTGACGACGTCCTGGGGCGAAAGGCCCTTGGCCTGGAGCGCGTGCATGTCCAGATCGACCTGAATGGAGCGCTGCTTGCCGCCGTAGGCCCAGGGGATGGCGGCGCCCTGGACGGAGGTGAGACGGGTGCGGACAAAATTGACGCCGAGATCGAACAACTGCTGCTCGGAGAGGCCCTGGCCGGAAAGGGCGAGCTGGAGAATGGGAACGCTGGATGCGGTGTACACAATGATGAGAGGAGGATTGGTGCCCGGGGGCATGCCGCGGAGGAGGGTCTGAGAGATGGCGGTGACCTGGGCGATGGCCATGTCGATGCGGACGTTGGGCTGGAAGAAGACCTTGACGACGGAGCGGCCGTTGAGAGACTGGGATTCAATGTGTTCGACGTCGTTGACGGTGGTGGTCATGGCGCGTTCGCTGTTGGTGACGATGCGCCGGGCGATTTCCGGAGCGGAGAGACCCTCGTAATTCCAGAGGACGCTGACGACGGGAATGTCGATGTTGGGGAAAATGTCCTTGGGAGTGACCAGAATCACGTAGACGCCGAGCATGAGGATCAGGAGGGAGCACACCACGAAGGTGTAGGGCCGCCGGAGCGCCAGTCGGACAATCCACATAAAGCAGCTTACCCGCCCCCAAACTTCGTCCCGCTGAAACTGCCGGGGCGAAGCAACCGCCGAAAGCCGAGAGAACCAAAAGCAGGAGGCCTATTGCCGAGTGGCGGCAGCAGCGCCCTCCAGCTTCAAAGCTTCTTCAATTTCCGAAACCTCCTGCGAACTGAGCGTGAGGCCCGCAGCGCCGATGACGCCTGACACCTGTTCCGGGGTGCGCACGCCGACGATAGCGGCGGTGACGGCAGGATTCCGGAGCGTCCAGGCGACGGCGACCTCACCCGCGGAGCGGCCGTGGCGACCGCCGATCTCGCGGAGCAGGCAGGCAATGCGCAGGTTGCGGGAGAGCAGCGGCTCCTGGAAATTGGCGTGGCGCCTTCGCCAGTCGTCAGCGGGCATGGCGGCGATGCGCTCGCGGGTCATCTTGCCGCTGAGCAGGCCGGAAGCCATGGGGGAATAGACGAGGACGCCGATGCCCTGCCGGGCGGCGTAGGGGAGCACAGCGGACTCGATATCGCGGCGGAGGAGCGAGTAGGGGGGCTGGAGAGACGTAATGGGAGCGATGGCGGCGGCGCGCTTCATCTGGTCCGCGTCGAAATTGGAGACGCCGATCCAGCGGACCTTGCCTTGTTCCTTGAGACGGGCCAGCTCCATCCAGCCTTCTTCGATGTCGGGATCGGGATTGGGCCAGTGAATCTGGTAGAGGTCGATGGCGTCCACGCGGAGGCGGCGAAGGCTAGCTTCGCATTCGCTGGCGACGGAGGCGGCTTTCAGAGAGTGGCCGATGGCGCGGTCGGCACCCCAGACCATCGAGCACTTGGTGAAAACATAGGGTCGGGTGGCGCGGTTCTGGATGGCACGCGCGACAACCTCCTCGGAATGACCGAGACCATAAACCGCGGCCGTATCGATCCAATTGATACCGGCATCGAGGGCGGCCTGGATGGCACGGAGAGACTGTGCGTCGTCCTGGGTGCCCCAGCCATATTCCCATCCGCCACCGCCCATGGCCCAGGCGCCTACGCCGATCAAGGTGATCTCGAGATCGCTGTTGCCTAGCTTGCGCCGATCCATGAAACACTCCCCAGAAACCTGGCGGGACGGAGAAAATGTCGACTACGGCCTCTCCGAGCGAGTCTTTGTGAACTGTGATAGGAGGCAATTGCGAGGCCATCGGAAAGCAGTAAGGCCGTAGGTGGTAAGCGACAAGGAATGAATAGTTTGAGTGGTGGTTAAAGGTTGCTTGAAGGGGATACTAGACGTAGGATTGGGGAAATCGTCGAATAGCCGACAGTCTTTCGACAGGACCTCTCGGCAGACGAGCGAAGGACTGACGGCACGGGGAAGAGGGGACCAGAGCAATGGCGGGAGCACAAATGGCACCGATGGTGAGAGACCGGTATTCGGCGCTGCTGGAGATCGCGCAGGTGATCGCGTCACACCGCACGCTGGAGGAGCTGCTGAGCGAGCTGGCGCCGCTGCTGCATCCACTGATCCGGTTCCAATACCTGACCCTGATGCTCTACGACGAGAAGCGGGACGTGATGCGGTTGCATACGCTGGAAGGAGAGGGTCTGACGTTTCAGGCAGGAATGGAAGTGCCTATGGAGGAATCGGCGTCGGCATGGATCTGGAAAAACCAACAGAGATTCGTGGTGGAGGATGCAGAGAAGGAGCCACAGGACGACCCGCGAATCCAGCGAATGCGGCGGTTCGAGGTGCGCTCGTCGTGCGGATTGCCGCTGACCACGCCGCGAAGACGGCTGGGAGCGTTCAACCTGGGAAGCCGGGAGCCAGGGGCATATTCGGCGGAGGACCTGGAATTCCTGCAGAAAGTGGCGGCCCAGGTGGCTGTGGCGGTGGAGAACGCGCTGAATTACCGGGAGGCGCGCGAACTGCAGGAGCAGGTGACGCGGGAACGGGACCGGCTGAAGCTGCTGCTGGAAGTGAACAACGCAGTGGTGTCCAACTTGTCGCTGGCGGAACTGTTCCGGGCCATCCCGGCGAGCGTGCGCGAAGCGATGGGATGTCATGCGGCCTGCCTTTCGCTGCCGGATGAGACGGGCCGGACGCTGCGGATCCACGGGCTGGATTTTCCGGATGGGAGGGGGTACCTGCAGGAGGCAATGGTGTTGCCCGTGGACGGGTCGAGTCCGGGCGGGGCGCTGCGCACGGGGCGGCCGGTGATTTTCGCGGCGCCGCCGGGAACGTTGCATCAGGATGCGGCGCGGATCAATGCGCAGGAGGGATTCCAGTCGGGGTGCTTTGTTCCCCTGATGCGGGAGGAGCGGAAGCTGGGTGTACTGCACCTGCTGGACCGGAGGCCGGGAGCGTTCAGCGAGGAGGACGCGGAGTTCCTGGCGCAGGTGGGGAACCAGGTGGCGATCGCGCTGGAGAACGCGCTGCGATACAGAGAAATCAACGAGCTGAGGACGCGGCTGGCGGAAGAACGGTCGTACCTGCGGAATGAAATCCGGACGGAACACGAGTTCGAAGAGATTCTGGGAGAAAGTCCAGGGCTGCGGCAGGCGCTGGTGCAGGCGGAGACGGTGGCGCCGACGAATTCGACGGTGCTGATTCTGGGCGAAACAGGAACGGGAAAGGAACTGATTGCGCGTGCGATCCACCAACTGAGCGGGAGACGCGATCAGATTTTCGCGAAGATGAACTGCGCGGCGATGCCGGCCGGATTGATGGAAAGCGAGCTTTTCGGCCACGAAAGGGGTGCATTCACAGGGGCGGTGGCGCAGAAGCCGGGACGGTTCGAGCTGGCGCATCAGGGGACGCTGTTTCTGGACGAGGTGGGCGACATTCCGATGGAGCTGCAGCCGAAGCTGCTGCGCGTGCTGCAGGAGCAGGAATTCGAGCGGCTGGGCGGGACGCGGCCGATCCGGGTGGACGCGCGGCTGATCGCGGCGACGAACCGTGACCTGGGGCGGATGGTGGAAGAACGGGAGTTCCGGGCGGATCTATTCTACCGGCTGAATGTGTTTCCTATCCGGATTCCGCCGCTGCGGCAGAGGAAGCAGGACATTCCAACGCTGGTGCGGCACTTCACGGCGAAGTACGCGCAGGGCATGAGCAAACGGATCACGGCGATTCCGGCCGAGGTGATGGAGGCGCTGGTGGCTTACGAATGGCCGGGAAATATCCGCGAACTGCAGAATTTCATCGAGCGGGCGGTGATTCTGTCGAGAGGACCGGAGCTGACACCGCTGCTGACGGAACTGGAGGCGCCGCGCGCGGGGCAGACAAAGAACGGTCCCGGAGCGACACTGGAAGAAGCAGAGCGGGAACATATTCTGGAAGCGTTGCGCGCGACGGATTGGACGCTGGGCGGAACGGAAGGGGCTGCGGCGAGGCTGGGGATACCGCGGACGACGCTGATTTACAAGATGCGGAGATTGGGAATACGCAGAGGGTAGAGGAGCCAGTGGTGAGCCGACGCGCGGCAATCCGTGCCGCGTGACGGCGGGAGCTCAGCAGGAGATGGGGGGAGATGGAAGCGTAGCCAAGAGCCGCTGGGAGAGGAAAGAGCGGCCGAGGAGCGAAGCGACAACTGCAAGAGTAGAGGGAAGGTGACGAAGATCAGGAGGCGGAAGCTGGGCGGTAATCGGCAGAGACGGGAAAACGGGCTAAGTCCAAGGATGAACAACTACTTGACAAATTCCGGGGATGGGAATATCTAGTAGGCGTTCGCGGCACGCGTAAGACGATCCTGTTGCGTCCCTCAGGGAGGCAAGCTTATGCCCACCAGTCGCCGTGATTTCCTGAAATTATCAGCCATTGGAGGAACGGCAGCAGCCGTACTAGGTTTCGATCTGAAACCCGCGTACGCGCAGCTGCGGTCCCTGAAGATCGCGCGCGCGTCCGAGACCCGCTCGCTGTGCCCGTACTGCGCGGTAGGGTGCGGGATCATCGTGTACACGCTGGGCGACCGCGCGAAAAACGTGACGCCGCAGGTGGTGCATGTGGAAGGCGACCCGGACCACCCGACGAACCGGGGGACGCTGTGCCCGAAGGGCGCGTCGCTGGAGCAGGACATTATCAACGACCGGCGACTGTTGAAACCGCGGGTGCGGCGGCCGGGCGGGACGCAGTGGGAAGACATTTCGTGGGACGACGCGATCACGGAGATCGCACAGAAGGTGAAGAAGACGCGGGACGAAACGTTCGTGGAGAAGGACGCGGACGGGCACACGGTAAACCGGTGCGAAGGAATCGCGTTTACGGGCGGGTGCACGGACACGAACGAGTTCAATTTCCTGGTTGTGAAGACCATGCGCAGCCTGGGGGTCTGCTACCTGGAAAACCAGGCCCGTGTTTGACACGGCCCCACGGTCTCAAGTTTGGGACCAACGTTCGGCCGGGGCGCGATGACGAATGGCTGGATCGACATCAAGAACACAGATATGGCGCTGGTGATGGGGGGCAACCCCGCCGAAAACCACCCGTGCGGCTTCAAGTGGGTGATGGAGGCGAAGAGGAACCGCAACGCGAAACTGCTGGTGATCGATCCCCGGTTCACGCGCACGGCGGCCACGAGCGACATGTTCCTGCAAATCCGGGCGGGATCGGACATCGCCTTCCTGGGCGGGCTGATCAACTACGTGCTGGAGAACAACCGGATCAACAAAGAGTACGTGGTGAACTACACGAATGCGTCGTTCATCATCCAGGAAGGGTTCAAGCTGCCGGAGGACGGGCTGTTCTCCGGATATGACGCCGAAAAGAAGGCTTACGACAGAAATACGTGGAACTACGAGTCGACGGGCGGGAAGGGCGAGCCTGGGAAAATGCCGGAAGTGGTGGCCCACGACGCGACGCTCCAGAACCCGCGGTGCGTCTACCAACTACTGAAGAAGCAATACTCGCGGTACACGCCGGAGATGGTGGAGCGGATCACGGGGATCCCGAAGGCGGACTTCCTGAAGGCCGCGGACCTGTTCACGGAACACCGCAAGGATGGGGACACGAAGAAAGTGGGCACCATCA
>Ga0335077_10009813_pt1 | contig 11899 bp, 9 predicted proteins | sample Lox_Sample_31_FD_207151 | JGI IMG/M metagenome (GOLD analysis project Ga0335077, IMG submission 207151) | Soil microbial communities from Loxahatchee National Wildlife Refuge, Florida, United States - Lox_Sample_3.1 | ecosystem: Environmental > Terrestrial > Soil > Wetlands | place: USA: Florida...
GGTGGTCGACCGGCCGGATCTGCAGCGCTACTTTCAGCGGATCGGGTTTCAGCCGATCAGCGTGGAAGAGGCATTCACTACGCTGGAGCGACTCCTGCGCGGCGGCGCGGTCTACGCGATGCCGTTCCGCATGGATTGGAGCAAGCTGCAGTCGTTCTCGGGCAATGCACGCAAGCGCGTGGTCGAGATGCTCCCCGCCGCTCGGGACAGCGCAGACGCAGAGGTCGCGTCGGAAGCGGAAGACCCTGCGGATCTGCTTTCCGGCAAGGATCGTCGCGCGTCGCTGGAAACCTATCTGGGCAAGAAAGTGGCGAAGGTGCTGGGCGCTCCCGCGGCGCGGATCAACACCGAGCTATCGCTGACGAACCTCGGGCTGGATTCGCTGATGGCGGTGGAGCTGGAATCGGTGATCAAGCGGGACCTCGCGGTACAGGTCACGGCGCTCCGGCTGCTCCAGGGGTTGAGCATACGGCAGCTTGCGGATGTCATCCTCGCGGAAGCAGGTGCCAGGCCACCGGTGCCGGCGGGCGCGCCCGAGAATACCCAGCGCGTGCGTCTCCCGCTCGCAGCCGGACAGCGCAGACTCTGGTTTCTCCAGCAGCTCGATCCCCGATGCGTCGCCTACAACATGCCCATGGCGATGCGCATCGAAGGCAAGCTCGATGTGCCCGCGCTGCATGCCGCGCTCAACGACGTGGTACGCCGCCAAGACGCATTGCGCGCCACGGTCCAGATCGAAAACGGCGAGCCCGTGCAGTGGATTGCGCCGCAAGCGGAGCTTGCCCTTCCCGTCGTCGATCTCAGCCGCGACTCAGAACCGGACACCGCCTTGCGACGGCTGGAAAGGGAGGAATACGGGCAGGTGTTCGATCTGTCTCGCGGGCCGCTGCTGCGCTGCCGGCTCGTGCGGCTGACCGAGGAGCACCACGTGCTCCTCGCGACGGCGCATCACCTCGTCGTCGACGGCTGGTGCCTGGGAATCATCAGCCAGCAGGCTGCGCAATCCTATGCGGCCCATGCGCACGGCGCTCGGCTTCCCGCCCATGCACCGACTGCCTCGTATAGCGCGTTCGTCTTGCGCCAGCTCGAGCGCGTTGCCGAGTGCGAGACGCGGCAGCTGGCGTACTGGAAGGAACAACTCGCAGGCGTCGCGCCGCTGGAACTCGCTGCAGACCGACCTCACCCGGCGCAGCTCTTCATGCCATGCGTGCGGCAGCCGTTCGAGCTGCCCGCGGACTTGTGCGCTTCGCTGGAGCAACTGGCGAAGCGCGAAGGCGCAACCCTGTTCATGCTCCTGCTGGCGGCGTTCGATGTGTTGATGGCACGGCATTCCGGGCAGGACGACTTCTGTGTCGGTTCGCCGGTGGCCAGCCGTTCGGGCGTGGAAGCAACGGAGCTGGTGGGCTGCTTCGTCAACACGGTCGCGCTGCGCGCTCGCGTGCGCGGCTCGCTCACGTTTCTCGAGCTGCTTGCGCAGACGAAGCAGACGGTCCTGGCGGCGTTCGCTAACCAGGACGTCTCCTGGGAGCGTGTCGTCGAAGCGGTGCAGCCGCCGCGTCTAGCGGGCAGGCTGCCGGTGTTCCAGACCCTGTTCGTCGTGCACAACATGCCCAAGGCATCGGTCGAAGCGCCGGGCCTGCGGTTGACGGCGACGCTGGTCAGTCCCGGCAGCTCCCCGTTCGACTTGATGATGCTCATCGACAGCAAGGCCGGGCAGTGCGCGCTCGAATACAGCAGGAGCCTGTTCGACGCGCCCAGGGCGCACACCTTGATCGACGACTTCATGCACATCCTGACCAGCGCGGTCGGCAATCCCGATGGTGCCATCGGCGCGCTGCTCCAGTTGCGCGGAGCGGAGCGGGAGACGGTGCTCGTCGAATGGAACCTCACGGCGGCCTCTGCACCCGATTGCGCGCTGCACGAGCTGTTCGAGCGTCAGGCACGACGCGCGCCCGATGGCATCGCGGTGGTCGCAGCAGACCGAACCCTCACGTACCGCGAGCTCGACCAGGCCGCACACGAGCTCGCCGCCGTCCTTCGGGATCGCGGCGCAGGCCCCGAGACGCTGGTCGGGGTTGCACTGACGCGCTCGGCACAAGCCGTGGTCGCGATGCTCGGGACGCTGAAGGCAGGCGCGGCGTTCGTCCCGCTCGACCCGGCCTACCCGGCGCAGCGGCTGGGCTACATGCTGCAGGACGCGAACCCGCATGTGGTGCTGACCGAGGAGAAGTTCTCCGGCCGTTTCGAAGACGGCGCGAGGCTGATCGTCCTGAACTCGGCGCTCGCACGGGGTGCCAGCAACCGTGTCTCGAGTGCACCGCAAGGGACCGCTGGGCCGGCGAGCTTGGCCTATGTGATGTACACATCGGGGTCGACGGGAAAGCCCAAAGGGGTCATGATCGAGCACAGGAACATCTGCAATCAGATCGCCTGGCGGCAGAGCGTCTATCCGCTCACCGACGACGACGCCGTCCTGCAATCCACGTCCTTGAGCTTCGACCCCTCGGTGTGGGAGATCTTCGGGCCGTTGACTTGTGGTGCGCGCGTGGTGGTGATGCCAGAGGGCGTCCATGATGGAGCGGTGCTGCGCAGGACGATCCGCCAGCACGGCATCACGGTTATGCAGGCGGTACCATCGGTGCTGCGCGCGTTGCTCGATCAGCACGCCTTCGAGGGCTGCCATTCACTCCAGCGCATCTTCTGTGGCGGCGAAACGCTCGATGCGGCGCTCCAAGAGCGGTTCTCACGAGAGGTGGACGCCGAGCTCACCGTGCTCTATGGATGCACAGAGACCGCGATCGACGCGACCCACCGCTCCGGCACGGCAACCGGCGCGCTCATCGGCCGCCCGATCGCGAACACGCGCGTGTACATCCTGAATGAGGACGGGGATCCGGTGCCCGTCGGTGTCCCGGGCCAGCTCGTCGTGGCCGGATCGTGCGTCGCGCGAGGCTACTGGAACGATCCTGCGCTCACGGGCGAGAGGTTCGTCGGCGACCCGTTCGCGGCCGATCCCGGCGAGCGCGCATATCGCACCGGCGATCTCGCGAGATGGCGGCCCGGCGGCGTGCTCGAGTTTCTCGGTCGTGCCGATCGCCAGCGGAAGGTCCGCGGATTCCGGATCGAACCCGCGGAGATCGAGCAAGCGCTGATGCGCCTCACGGGGATTCGAGCCGCGGCAGTCGACGTGAGGCAAGAGCGAGCCGGAGGCTCAAGGCTGATCGCCTGGATCGAGCGTAAGGCGAACAGTGCGATCGAGATTGGAGAGCTCAAGGCGGCGCTCGCGCAATCGCTCCCCGAATTCATGCTGCCTTCGCGCTATGTCTGGGTCGATGCACTGCCGCTGACTCCGACCGGTAAGCTGGACCCGGCGCGATTGCCCGAGCCGGTCGAATCGGAGCGCACCTACTCGGCGCCGCGCACCGAGTTGGAGCAGCAAATCGTGCGCGTATGGGAGGAGCTGCTCGGCGCGCCCTCGGTGGGGATCAGCGATAATTTCTTCGATATGGGCGGACACTCGCTACTCGCCGTACGGCTGGCGTCACGCATGGGCCCGCTGCTGGGGCGTGACATCCCGTGCGACGAGATCTTCGCCAAGCCTACGATTGAAGCGCTGGTCGGAACGCACCGGGAAGTCGCATCGGAACGGGTGCCGGTTGCAGCCCGGGCGTGACGGGAACCCGAAGCGGCTCGCGACATGTGGAACCTGTTGCTCCCGCCCGAGGTGATCGTCATCGAGGCGACCGAGTCGATGTGGGCGTGCCCGCCGACGCCCGCGGAGAGCCACTTCGTCGCGAAAGCCGTCCCGGCACGTCAGCGAGAATTCCAAGCCGGACGGGCAGCCGCACGCGCAGCGCTTCGAGAGCTGGGGGTCGAGGGGTTCGATCTGCTGCCCGGTGACCGGCGACAGCCGATCTGGCCGACCGGGATCGTTGGCTCCATCACGCATACCGCGGAATATTGCGCGGTGGCTGTTGGCCGCAAGGTGCAAGTCCTGGCGCTCGGGATCGACGCGGAACAATGCGAGCCGCTCAGCCCGGACCTCATGCACCTCATCTGTTCCGCCGCCGAGGAGAGAATGCTGCGTGATCGCGCCGGAGACAGCACCGGCATTTGGGCCAAAGCGCTCTTCAGCGCCAAGGAATCGTTCTACAAGGCCTATTTCCCCGAGACGCAAATCTCACTCGGGTTCCACGACGTGGAGGTCGAGCTTCGTCCGGAGCAGGGAACGTTCCGCGCCAGCCTCACCCGAGACGAGCTGCCTGCTCTATTTGGGCGCCGGGAGCTAAGCGGCCGCGTCGCGCTTCACGACGGCTTCATCGGCACCGCGCTCGCCATTGCCAGCAACGCTGCTCGAGACGTCACGTCCAGCCACTAGCCGCGGTCTGCGATATAGTTGTTGAGTGCAGGAACGCCAGGCGAGGTAGAAGATGGGTGTAGTGGCAGAGCGCAAACGCTTCACAGTGGACGAGTATCACAAGCTCGGACAGGCTGGGGTCGTGGGCGAGGACGACCGAATTGAGCTGATCGACGGGGAGCTAATCCAGATGCCACCGATCGGGAGTGTGCACGCGGGTCTGGTGGGGCGCTTGGACCGAGCTTTTCAAGCACATCTAGCCCACGGCCTCGTCGTATGGGCACAGAACCCTCTCAGCTTTCCCCCGGCGTCGGAACACCAGCCGGACCTGGCCTTGCTCAAACCCCGCAGCGACGATTACCTCAATTCCCTGCCTACCGCGGACGATGTTGTGTTGGTCATCGAAGGTTCGGACACCACGCTCGCATATGATCGCGACGTGAAGGTGCCGTTGTATGCCAGTCAGGGCATTCCGGAGTGCTGGCTGGTCGACCTGAACACTCGCCGCGTGGAGATGTACCGGGACCCGGGCCCCGACGGCTACCGTACGCTACTGCGGCCGGATCGAGATGCGACGGTCTCCCCGCTGGCGATTCCTCGTGCCGCGATCGATCTCAAAGAGCTATTCGCTGGGATCGCTTGACGGCGGGTGATTCTGTCCCAACGGGAACTCAGCTCGGCCACCCGCCACGCGTCACCTCAGCCCCCGTCGCCGCGCCGTTTGCGGCACGCACATGCCCTCGAGCTGGACCAGGCTCGCGCCTACATGCCAAGGGCTAGCTCACGCCGCAGGAACTCGTGCAGGTGGACCATCCCGTCTTCGTGCGGGGAGTGATACGGCCCCTTGTCTTCCTCGCCGTTGTAATACAGGGCCTGCCGGCCTTTCTGCAGCCAGGTGCAGATCTGCGCATCCTCGGCGGCGGACTCCGCGTAGGCGTCCCGATGCGCCTGGACGAGCTCGCGCTCGAATAGCGCCACCTCTTCGGGGTAGAAGAAGTCCACGAAGTTGAGCGTCTCGCTCGGCGACACGGGGACGAGCGTGCTCACTACGAGCGAATACGGGTACCACTCGAGCATGACGTTCGGGTAGAGGATGCACCAAAGCGTCCCGTACTTGGGCAGCTTGCCGCCGCTGTAGCGCAGGATCTCGTCACGGTAGCGCAGGTAGCGCGGCGAGGTCTGGACCTTCAGCTCGTCTTTAAGCCCCAGCACCTGGGAGGACCAGCGCTCGCCGAAGCCCCATTGGTAATTGCCCGGGTCGACGAACTTCTGCAGGCCCGGGTGGAACGGGACCACGTGGTACATCTCCAGGTAGATCTCGAGGAAGTTCTTCCAGTTGTACGGGCAAACATCGACCTGGGTCCGGTCGTAGACGTACCCGGTGAAGTCATACTCGTCCCCGAGCGGGAAGTCGGCGAGGTCCTTCGCGACGTCGCGCTTGCCCGCGAACAGAAGCCCGTGCCAGTTCTGCAGCGGAGTGGACGCCAGCCCCATGTGCGGGTTCTCGTCGAAGTCCGGCGCGCCCATCAGCTTGCCGCTCAGATCGTAGGTCCAGCGGTGCACCGGGCAGACGATGTTCTGGACATGGCCGCGACCCTCGAGCAGCAGAGACTGGCGGTGGCGGCAGACGTTGCTCAACAGCTTGACGCCCTCGGGACCGCGCAGGAGCACCTTGCCGTGCCTGCTGCGCTCGAGCGTCATGAAGTCGCCGGCCTCCGGAACCATCAGCTCGTGGCCGACGTAGCCGGGACCGTTGTCGAACAGAATGGCCTTCTCGCGCGCGAAAACCTCCGGGTCGAAGTACCAGGAGATGGGCAGCTGGGAAGCGCTCGCCTTGAGCTGCGCGCCGGTCAGAATGTCGGACATCGCCTCTAGAACTCCTGCAACGGGTCCACTGGAGCCGCAAAAATGGTGCCGAGTGTAGCTTCCTGCAAGGCCCGCGCTTTGATCTGGATCAGAACGGGAGCCACGCGGACGGTCCGCCTCTCACCAAGGTTCGATCCAGGGACGCAAGTCCATCTCGTGCGTCCAGGCATTACGCGGCTGGAGGTGCAGCCGCCAGTAAGCTTCGGCGATCGCTTCCGGATCGAGGATCCCGTCCCGCTCTTTGAGCGCGTAGCGGTCCGGGAAGTTCTGCCTCATCCACTCGGTGTCGATGCCACCATCGATGATGAGCTGCGCCACGTGAATGCCTTTGGGCCCCAGCTCTCGAGCCATGCTTTGGCCGAGCGCGCGCAGCCCATGCTTCGCGCCGGCGAAGGCCGCGAAGCCCGGTCGGCCTCGCAGGCTCGCCGTGGCGCCGGTGAAGAAGATCGAGCCTCGGCCACGCGGAAGCATCGCCTTCGCCGCCTCGCGGCCCACCAGGAACCCGGCGAAACAGCCCGTCTCCCACACCTTGCGATACGCCTCCGCCGTCAGCTCGGTGATGCCGGAACGGACGTTCGCGCTGGCATTGAACACGACCACTTCGAGCGGTGCGATGTCCCGTTCGATCTCGCCGAAGAGCTTGACGACCTGCTCCTCCTCGCGCGCATCGCACCCGACGGGATGCGCTTTCCCTCCTTCGGCCCGGATGCGCGCGACGAGCGGCGCCAGCTCATCAGCGTTCCGGCGCGCCACGCAGGCGATATATCCCTCGCGAGCGAAGCGCCGCGCGACAGCACCACCCGTCGCGTTACCCGCGCCCACCACGAGTATGGCCCGCTTCTCCGTCATGGCCCTTGCTCCCCGAGCGAGTGACGCGGCTCGCTGCGCTCGTACGCGACTATGCCGCTACAGCTTCACCTCGCTGATCTGCACGATCGGCTGGACGTTGGTGTAGTTCGGGATGTCGGCCATGATCGCCTTGGCGTGCGGCCCGAAGGCGGCTTGGAAAACCTCCACGCTGTCGAAGTGCAGGTGCCCCATGGCGGCGTAGGTGGGCTTGGAACCTGGCGTCCCGCCCGCCACTCCGTGGTCGACCGACATCGCCTTGAGCGCGCCGCCCAGCTTCTCTTTCACCATCGGCATGTGCCGCTTGCAGTAGTAGTCGATGTCGAACCGGCTGTTCTCGCTGTTCGGGTACAGCACGCTGACCTTGATCATCCTCTCCTCCTCTCGAGTGCGTTCACGGCTAGCCTACCGCAAAAGCGCGAAGATCGTCGGGCGATCGGCACGCGCCACTTTTCCCCCGGGCACCGGTCCGTTACTATCGCGCGTTTCATTTCGGAGTGGATGCGCAGCGCATGGAGCCCCAAGGCAAACTCGAGTTGGTCGATATCGGCGCCAACCTCACGCACGGATCCTTTCGCCAGGACTTCGAGCAGGTCATCCAGCGCGCCCAAGCCGCCGGGATCGCGACGATCGTCGTCACCGGGGCGAGCGTGGAGAGCAGCGAGGCGGCGGTCACGCTCGCCGCGGAGCGAGCGCCCACGCTGTATGCGACGGCCGGGGTGCATCCGCACGAAGCCAAATCCTTCACGCACTCCACCGTGGGCGAGTTGCGCGCCCTCGCCTCCCACCCGGCCGTGCGGGCGCTGGGCGAATGTGGATTGGACTTCCACCGCAACCTGTCTCCGCGCGACGCCCAGCTCTCCGCGTTCGAGGCACAGCTCGAACTGGCGACCCGGTTGCAATTGCCGGTCTTCGTCCACGACCGGGAAGCCCATCGGGATCTGCTCGCGCTGCTCAAGCGCTATCGGGACCGTCTCGCGGACGCAGTCGTGCATTGCTTCACCGGCGAGCGCCACGAGCTCGCCGCGTACCTCGACCTCGATCTGCACATCGGCATCACCGGCTGGATTTGCGACGAGCGGCGCGGCCTGCATCTGCGCGAGCTGGTGCGGGAGATCCCGCCGGGACGATTGATGGTGGAGACCGACGCCCCCTACCTGCTTCCCCGCACGATCAAGCCTGCGCCTTCGGATCGGCGCAACGAGCCGGCATACCTTCCCTACGTGCTGGAGGTCGTGGCGCAATCGATCGGGAAGCCCGCGGCCGAGGTTGCGGCGGAGACGACGTGCACGGCGCGGGCGTTCTTTCGGATTTGACCCGCTCGGTCCGGAAGACCACCCATCCGGACGGGCCACCATCAGCACCAGGACAGCTGACCCGGCGCGCTCTCCAACAGCTCCCGGATATTTGCCTCGATGATCCGATACCCGACATTGCCAGTCAGGCGCTGGCGGCCCTCGTTGAACAGCAGCGTGGGGCTGGCTTGGATGCCGTGCGTGCGGGCGAGGTCCAGGTCTTGCGCCAGCGCGGCGTGGGCCGCGCCGCTCTCGATCGCCTGCCCCAGGTCCGCTATCGGCAGCGCGAGGCTCTGTGCGATGTCCAGCAGCACACCGTGCCGTGAGATGTCCCGCGCGTCCTTGAAGAACGCCTCCCGCACGGCCCATGCGATGCGTTCCAGCGAACCCGGCGGCGCGCTGCCGGCGGTCTCGAGCAGCCGCACCGCGCAAAGGACGAGGTGCGCCGGCAGCGACGATTGCGGCGTGTCGCGCACCCACGCTTGCGGGTGCAGGGCCACATGCCCGAACTTGTCCACGACGCCGCGCACGTGCTCGGCGTAGCCGCGTACCCCTCCCCGGTCTTTCCACGACGCTTCCATTTTGCCCGGGACATTCCCGAACACGGGGAAGTAGCGATAGTCCAGCTCGACCGCGTCGGGAAAGTTCCTGCGCAGCTCGTCGATGCGCACCTGCGACGCATAGGCCCACACGCATAGCGCGTCCGAGAAATGCATGATGCGGATCCGTTCCATCGGTTTTGCTCCTTCGATTTCGGGGCTTCGCGGCGCTCTCCTGCGCCGCGTCGGCGCGGGCCTGGCCCGCGGGCAGATGTTATGGCACGCTAGCCCCATGCGCATGGCGCACGCCGAGCGGAGGGCGCGGGGGCTCCCGGTGCACACAAGCGAGGAGAAGATGAGGAAGCGAACCGCATTGCTTGCGGCAGCCGCCGCACTCGTGGTGGGGACGGCGCGTGCCGATCTGACGATCGGCGTCAGCCTGCCACTGACCGGCCCTGCCTCGGGGCTGGGCATCCCGGTGAAGAACGGCTTCGCGCTGTGGCCGAAGGAGATCGCCGGCGAGAAGCTCAACCTGATCATCGTCGACGACCGAAGCGATCCCACCACCGCCAACCAGAACGCGCGCCGCTTCGTCACCGAGGACCATGTCGACCTCATCGTCGGCTCGGCGATGACCCCCGCGGCGCTCGCGATGGTCGATGTGGCCACCGAGGCGCGGACGGTGCAGATCGCGGCCGCACCGATCGAGCTCGCGGAAGGCCGGGATACCTGGATCTTCCGCATCCCCCACTCGACCGGCGTGATGGCCTTGGCGCTCGTCGAGCACATGAAGAAGCATGGCGTGAAGACGCTCGGCTTCCTTGGCTATGCGGATCCGTACGGCGAGACCTGGCTCAGGGACATCAAGCGCGTAGCCGGCGAGAACGGGATCCGGGTCGTCGACGTGGAGCGCTTTGCGCGCGCCGACACCAGCGTGACCGCGCAGGCGCTCAAGCTGGTCGCGGCCAACCCCGACGCGATCCTCATCGTGGCCTCGGGCAGCGGCGCCGCGATGCCGCAGATGACACTGGTGGAGCGCGGATACGACGGGAAGATCTACCAGACGCACAGCGCCGCCTCGCGCGACTTGATGCGCATCGGCGGCAAGGAGGTCGAGGGCGGGTTCGTCGTATCCGGCCCGGCCGTCGTGGGCGACCAGTTGCCGGACAGCCATCCGTCGAAGAAACCCGCGGTCGCGTTCATCGAGCAGTACGAGAGGTTGAACGGGCCAGGCTCGCGCAACCAGTTTGCCGCGCACACCTACGACGTGCTGCTCGTGCTGCAGAAAGCGGTCCCCGAGGCGCTGAAGAAGGCCAAGCCGGGCACGCCCGAATTTCGCGCCGCGCTGCGCGACGCGCTGGAGACGAGCGGCACGATCGTGGTTTCGCAGGGTGTGCTCCACTACACGCCGCGCGACCATTTCGGCTTCCAGCCCGACACCGGGGTCATCCTCAAAGTCGTCAACGGCGACTGGAAGATCGAGCCGAAGTGACCTCCACGGCGCGGTAAGCGGGTCGGGCACAGCGGAGCATCACGATGACCAGCGTCTACATCGGCTGCGGCGCCGGGTTCGCGGGCGATCGCTTCGACGCGGCCGTGCCGGTCGTCGCCACGTTGTCCGACCTGCGCGGCGAGCGGTTTCTCATCTACGAGGTGCTCGCCGAGCGCACGCTCGCGATCGCCCAGAAGCTGCGCCGCGAGAATCCGGATCAAGGCTACTCGCCGTTCCTCGACACCTACCTTCCGCTCGTCCTCGCCGATTGCCATCGGCAGGGCATCCGGATCGTCACCAACATGGGCGCGGCGAACTCGCTCGGTGCGGCCAAACGTGTGCACGCGCTGGCCCGCGAGCTGGGCATTCGCGGGCTCAAGGTCGCCGCTGTCACCGGCGACGATCTGCTCGCGACCCTGTCCGACGCGCAGATTCGCGCACTGCCGATCCTCGAGGGCATCGCGCTCGGGCAGCGGACGATCGTCTCCGCCAACGCCTATCTGGGCGCGCAGTGCATCGCCGAGGCGCTTGCCACCGGCGCTCAGGTCGTGCTGGTCGGGCGCACCACCGATGCCGCACTGTCGCTTGGGCCGCTCGTTCACGTGCACGGCTGGCGCGCCGACGATCTCGAGCGCCTCGCGCAAGGCACCGTATGCGGACACCTGCTCGAATGCGGCGCACAGTTGACGGGAGCATACTTCGCCGAGCCCGGGTTCAAGGACGTGCCCGATCTCGCCCGGGTGGGCTTCCCCATCGCCGAGGTTGCCGCGGACGGCGATCTGGTGGTCACCAAGGCGGCGGGCACCGGCGGCCGGGTGAGCCGGGCCACGGTCATCGAGCAGCTCCTCTACGAGGTGCACGACCCGCACAACTATCTCACACCCGACGTCATCCTCGACATCGGAGAGGTGACGGTCGAAGAGATCGGAACCGACCGCGTCCGCGTGAGCGGCGCCCGCGGCAAGCCGCCTCCGCCGACTCTGAAAGCCACGGTGTGCGTGGACGCTGGATGGCTGGGCGAAGCCGAGATCTCCTACGCCGGCCCCAACGCGCTCGCGCGAGCCGAGCTGGCGGCATCCGTGGTGCGCTCCCGTTGCCGCACCATCGGCATCGCGGATCCGGTAAGGGTGGAAGTGCTGGGCACGCAAGCGATCTTCGACAGCGATGCTCAAGCTCGCCGGGCCCGACTTTCGCCTGCGCCGGATGGAGAGTATCGCGTGCGCGCGGCGGTGCGCACGTCCAGCCGGAAACTCGCGCAGAAAGTGGCGGACGAAGTCCTGAGCCTCTACTGCTCCGGTCCCGCGGCCGGTGCCGGCGTGCGCCAGCACGTCACCAGCCAGGTTGCTACCGCATCGGTCGTGGTCGATCGCGCCCGGGTGCACCCTATCGTCTCGCTGGTGGAGGCAACATGAGCGAGGTCGAAGTCCCTCTCCACGCCGTGGCCCACGCGCGCGCGGGCGACAAGGGCAACCGCTCCAACATCAGCGTCATCCCGTATCTGCCG
>Ga0335077_10009814_pt1 | contig 11899 bp, 11 predicted proteins | sample Lox_Sample_31_FD_207151 | JGI IMG/M metagenome (GOLD analysis project Ga0335077, IMG submission 207151) | Soil microbial communities from Loxahatchee National Wildlife Refuge, Florida, United States - Lox_Sample_3.1 | ecosystem: Environmental > Terrestrial > Soil > Wetlands | place: USA...
CGACCTGCTGGACGACCATTTCGCCGCGTTGGCTAAGCTCTTTCTTGAACTGGGCCACAAGAGTCTCGGTGCGCTGGGCAGCCATCTGTTCAAAAGAGCGCTCGGTGTAATACGTGACGCCGTAGGCGACAAGCGAGACCGAGGCTAACACGGTAACTAGGAAGATCAGGAAGACCTTGTTCCGAAAACTCATGGGTGCACTCCCGGTGCAGCATTGCGCCCTGAGGGCGCGTCGGCATTCGACGTTCCAGATTCGCTCGAATCTATCCAGACATCCGCGAGCCGCCACGCCCCCGAGGGCGCCACCGACCAGTTGCGCACGCTTGTGGCGATTCCGACGTAGTCCGGGAGCAAAAGCAGGGGAAGAACATGCCGGTCCCCGAGCAAGCGGCGCTCTTCGGCAAGAAGCCGCTCGGGATCGGAGGGTTCGGTAGAGACTTCCGCGTCCGGCTGAGAACGGAGATATTGCGCGAAGGACTGCAACTCCGCGCGTGGCGAGAGCGAATCGTAGTGCCAGGAGAAGAGATGCAAGCCGATGCCCGCCGGATCGGCAGAGGGACTTGCCGCGGAAGAGACCGAACGGGGAACAAGTTGGATCGAGAGGTCAGCTTGTCGCGCGTTGACCGCGACGCGTTCGCCTAGAAGTTTCATGAGATCCCCCACAGCATCGACACGCAGGCGGAGGGGCTCCGGGCCCCCCGCAAAGTTGGCGGGCAGCACGGAACGGAGTTCTTTGGCGCGATCGAGATTCATGGGGGCCTCAATCAAGAAAGCATATCCCGAGAGCCACTGTGGCAAAAGAGCCGCGGCAGGAAGGGCTTGCCTTTGTAGCAACACGTTGGCCATGGTGTCGCGGTCGACGGAAAGGTCGATCGCTTCGCGGAGACGGGGGTCGGCGGCGGCAGGTTGCGCTTCATCAAAACGCAGCGCAAGGAGCGTGTGCGGCAAAGAGCTCCAAACGCGAAGATTTTCCTGGCGCGCTTTGCGAACGAGATCAGGAGGGAGATCGATAATTTCTGCGCGCCCAACCTGAAGATTGAGGATTTGGCGCAGCGGAGGATTGCCGAGGAGGACATCGACAGCATCAACGAATGGACGACCGGCCCAGGCGTCTTCGTTGGCGCGGAATTTCATATGCGCAGGCTTGAGCACGGAAGGATTCGCATCCGAAGGCGCGGGCGGTGTACTTTCGGCGAGCAGAAAGGGGCCGGTGCCGAGGAGGGAGTTGTTCGGCTGAATGCGATAGATGAAGTAACGGCCGGAGGCCAGCTGTTCGAGAAGATCGGGAACCGGATGCGCGGCGCGAATGGCAACTCCCGTTTCGGTTGCGGTGATTTGCAGGCCCGTGGGCAGGAGAGGCTGAAGAGCGGCCACGACGTCTTTTGGAGTGAGAACGGACCCGTCGGAGAACTTCACGCCAGAGCGTAGATGGAATTGCCAGTTTTTGAAGGAGCCGTCGTGGGACCATTCGGCAGCGAGAGCCGGTTGAAAGCGGCCGTAGTCGTCGAGGTTCATAAGACGGTCATAGATAAGCGCGGCGAGCCTCTCATTTTCCGCCGCGGCCATGGAGCCAGGCCTCCAAGTGCGGGGATCGAGCGAGACACTGGCGACGGATATCTCGACGCGAAGGGTTCCGCCATACTTGGGATGTTTGGTGGCGCGTGTCGCGGCGGGCAATACGAGCGCGAGAAGAGCAGCGCTAATTGCCGCAGGCCAGCGTGATTTTGTAAACCTCATAATTCCCCGTTCGAAGATTCCGCGTGACCACCAAGGCGCTCGCAAGATTCTCCTCGCCATTGATGCTCAGAATCGGGCCTGGAAAATCGCTGAGCAACGCGGCGTTTCCCTTGCGGGCTGAGTCTTCCGGCACGAGCTGAAGCAAGTCCGGCGTGGTCCAGTCGTTGCCCTCGGCAAGCAATTTCCAGGCGCCCGCGTCGCAGGAAGGAGTCAGAGTCGTCGGACCGCGCCAAACGGACTTCGCCGCGCGGCATTTGGTATCGCCCGGCGCGGACCAACTCAATTGGCACGTTTTCCCAGGCAAGAGAATCCAGATGTCACCCGCATGGACGAGCACTTCCCCATGGGGATCGCGGGAAGGATGTGCACCGGCAGTTGCCAATGAAATGGATTCTCTCATCTCCCTGTTGGCATCCAGGCGGACTAGCGAGAGTTCCGCATTGCGGTAGGCTAGAAGCAAAAGGCCGGCACCAGACATACTTGGAAAGGGGGTAGCGTCGAAAATTCGCTCCGCGCTTTGATAGACGAGTTGTTTTTCGATGCGGACCTGAGCAGCGGGAGCGTTGGCGGCGCGAAACGAGCTGCGCGGAAGAGTAACGAGGCGGATTTCGTCCTTATCCGAAACACGCAACCCGGCGGATAACACCAATTGGGTGGGAGTCTCGGCAAGGCCGACGCGCAGGAGAATGGCGGCGGAATCTTCCGTGACCGCGAGCCGGCGTTTTTCGAGTTCCTTGCGGAAGTTTTCCTGCCACTCTTTGCCCGTGTCCGCGGCGAAGCTTGCGTCTTGGAGAAATTGGAGCCGAAGGGGACCGTGGAGATTGGGTATAGCAGAGACACGCTCGGCGAGCTGGCGGACGGCATCGTCAAGGAAAGGGTTCTCTTGGGGGGACGAGGGCGCAGCGAAGAGCGAAAGCGCGAAAGAGAGCAGGAGCGGCAAACAAGGGAGGGGACGGTCGAGAAAGGATCGCACGGCGTTCTACGCTTATCATAACACGCCGAGGTGGAGTGACGGCGTGCGCGTCACAGCGGGCCCGCTCTGCGTGGACAAGATAAGCGCACCCAGGGAATATGACGGCGTAAAGCCTCCTCTACAAAACTATGGGGATAAGTGCCAGGTTCGGAAAACGGCCGCTTCACAGTTTGGGAAATTTCAGTGGGCGCGGAATTCCTTATACAGGTCGAGGCGATTGAGAAGGCCGATCATGATTTGGGTGTACGCGAGGTATTCAGCGAGGCTCTCGTCGGAGATGTTGTAGAGCGACCTGCGGCGTGCTTGGCGAATGGTGTCGAAATCTGAGGGAAGCAGTGTGGCCACAGCACTGGTGAGGAAGGCGGAATGATCGGCGACGCCGTAAATGGGGAGACTTTCGGCGACGCCCTGCGTGATTTCCTGTTGTGTGGCCTTCTTCTCGCGCATTTGCTGGTCGAAGGCTGCTCCTTTGGTGGCCATGACCTCGTCGAATTCCTTGCGGGTGTGTGGAAGCACGGCGATGGTTTGCAGGACCTGCTCGCGGGTGAATTTGGGATGGGTGTAGGCTTCCAGATCCGGCGGCCGATATTTCATGACGGCTTGGATGTCATTGCGGCGAAACTCTTCCTCGATTCTGGAGACCCCATTCCACTTGCTGAGCGCGGGGAAGGCTTCCGGAGTCATTTGTTCGGCGAGAAGATGAGCCGCGGCAGAACGGACGAAGGGTTGCGGAGCTTGCAAAAGCTCGATCAAGGCGGCGCTGGCCTGTGTAGAGTCCATGCTGCCGTAGAGGAACAGGGCAGCCGTGTCCGAATCGAGATCGAGCGAATGTTCGGGGATGTGGATGACAGCATTGGGGTAGAGAAGGAGTTTTGCGGCCAATGGGCGAATGTCGACGCCCGCCTGGCCTAGGTCCATGGCAAGCGAGAGATAGCCCGCAGGATCGGATTCTTGGAAGTCGGCCTGCGCGAGCGAGTCGCGAATCAGTTTGAGGGTCTCTGGTGAATGGTCGGCGGGAAAAAGCATGGAGGCGGCATCGAACTGAAAGATGTGGTCGGACTTTTCTTCCGCGAGCAGGCGGCGGATGCACGAGACGCCTCCGGGGCCGGCCGCTTGAACTTGTTTCCAGAAGGTGTCCAGTTCCCTGGTCTTGGTCTCGATCTGATCTTCGTTCAATTGCGAGATGTGGTAGCCGTAGACCCTGGATTTGGCGGCACGAAGGCCCTCGCACGAGCCAGGAGTGTCCGCGAAGGCCGCGGATGCGGCGCTCCCTACGAGAAGCACTGCCAACAATATCGATGAGCGCAGACGTCACCTCTCTGAACCATTGGAATGCTAACACTACTCCAGAAATGGATGCCGGGCGGCGCGGTCAGTGCCGCCCGGCCGGTCAGAAGGGAGTTGTTTCTTTGTTTAGTGGAACTTGGCGCGAAATGGTTAGTCGAGCGCATCGCGAGTGAGGATTTCGGCCCGTTCGGGCACCCAAATCGTTTTCTGCAGCGAGCCGGCAATGGGAACCAGCCAGCGATGGCGGCGCAGGGTTACGCGGTACCTGGTGCGGGCGTCGAGAGAATGAAAGATGTAGACCGAAGCGGTTTTCTGACTGTGCTCGAGTTCCGGAGGAAGCGAGGCAAGCTCGTAGTCCGCGAAATCCGGAGAAACGCGTCGGAGCGCAGACGCGGCAACAAGTCGCGGGTCGCGGCACCAGGAATCATGGCCTGCGTTCACCCAGCGCTGAAGATTTTCGACCTGGGCACGATCGACGGCGAATGTATAGACGACACGGTGTTCTTTGGGCTTGGCCGCCGGGAGGTTCATCGAAGCGCCCAGAGTCCAGAGAATCAGGCTCAAAGTGATGCGCAAAATGGTGGGAAGGGCAGTGCGAAGATCGCGTGCGGTAGGATTCCCGCTGGAAGAGTTCATGACTTCCTCCTGACGACTCACGATCCGTGCTTGCTGGAACTGTTGCGGTCTTGCTGCGCCTCGGGTGTTAGAATGCGGCGTGGCCGAAGCGCTTGCACCGGCCGGGTGGCAGGGAACGCGGCGCAAATTGCGGAGCGGCTTGTGGCGAAAAGAGTCAAGCGCGGCGGTGCTTGTCTTTGCGCTCATGGACGCTCCTGCTGCGACGCGAGTCGCGCCACCCACAGGGGTTGTGGCCGGTGTTCCCGGGAAGCGGGCCTTGCTCTGCGCGCTCCCCCGAAAATCGTGATGGCCGCTGCATGCCGGATAGGTTCCACACGGGAATTGCAGCGAAGCACACCTGGCTGGTCCACGAGCCAGCGCAAATGCGTGGCCGCATAGACGTCATGAGCCACGATAGATAGAACTGTGGCGAGGAAGCCAGCTCCGAAGATCAGCATCAGAAGTTTGAATGCGAGCATGGCGTCGTCCTTTCCCGCCTCTCCCTGGCCATGTTCAGCGGGTGCCCGCCTAGGCACGCGCAACGAGTCGGCTGCCGTGTTCGATGGCCGGGCGGAGCTGACGGCGATCCGCAGTGGCCGGTCGCATCAGGGCAAAGGCGGCCCGCAGGAGAAGCGCCTGGAGCGCCATGGCCGAAAAGAAAGCCAGGACTGTTGCCATCACCAGTCCGGTGAGGTTTGTCATCGTTTCCATCTGCGTTCTCCTACCTCTGGCCGCGCAAATCGTCTTCCTGCGCGGCATCGTTTTTGTTCCGGGCCGTCAAAGTTTCCGAGGCGCATGCAGAACCGGGCGCGGTGCCGAAGAGGCGGGCGACTTCCTCATTGCGTTCGCCGATGAGCGAGACGCGGTCGCCCACTCTCACGCGTGCGAAAAGATCTTCCATGTCGCGATTGCGAAGGCGGATGCAGCCATGCGAGGCATCTCCTCCGACGGAGGCCGGGCGGTTGGTGCCATGAATGCCCAAGCCCTTCACGTTGAGGCCAACCCAGCGCGTGCCGAGGGGATTGCTTTTGCCCGGAGGAACGATCACGCCGGGATGATAGTAGCCGGGATTCTCAAGGCGTCGAACGATCTGAAACTCGCCGGTGGGGCTAGGGCTGGTTGGGGAGCCGACGGCAACGTCGTAGACTTTGACGATTTGGCCGTCTTCCAGAAGGGCTAGCTTGCGATCGGGGATGCTGACGACGATGCGCCGGGCAGGTTGGGCGACTGCAGGGCGTTCGACGCGCGAAGGCGATTGCGCCGAGACATTGGAGGCGCCGAAGGCTACCGTGGCGAGGAGCAGTCCGCAAGAAGTGAGTCCGAAAGCGCCTTGCCTGCGATTTGCTGCTGTAGCCGGCTGGACCATCGGTGCGCTCCTTCCTGACCTTCGCGGAGAGGAGTGGCACACCGGTGGCCATCTTCAATGCACTGAAAACGCAGGCTTTAAGAGGCGTTTTGCGACAGAGAATCGTGGGGTGGAGGACACAGCGTGTTGCACCAGACGCGATGAGAAGGAAACTTGGAAGAATTCAGCGGCTTGTGTCGGGCTTGCCTCGACCCTGTGGCTGTGATCCTTCAGTGAACCGAGAAAGCAATTCGACAGCAGTTGTGACCGGGTCACCCGTGGGCCACGCCGGATACGCGTTGCGCTGCTCCGTCCAATTTTTCTCGAAATCGAAATAGTGAATCTCAGTGGCGGGACCGCCGTTCAGGCGCGCGTTCAACTCACGGATGAACATCTCCCAGCGGGGCAAATAGAAGTCGCGCAGTAGACCAGACCATTCCTTGTTGGCGTAGTCGTGCACATCCGTATCCGGATCATCCGGACCCCAGTAGGAGATTTGCGTGCGGGCGTTTTTTTCGCAGAGCGCTTGCTCCGCTTCGGTGCGGCCCATCCTATTTGCCTCGTTGAGCCATGTCCCGAGTAGGAATTCCCGCCGGGTTGCGAGCAGCGTGTCCTGATCGCGTAGGAGGCGTAGAAAATCGCTCGCTGCCCGGTTGAACTGGGATTTGTCTCCGATTTCGCTGGCTGTAACCAGGCGTCGATAGAGGATCAGGCCGCGGTTGCTAAGGACTTGACGCACCAGGTCCACGGCATCGGCTTGATAAGCATCCACACCAGCGAGTTCATCTCCCGCACGAAGAAATTCGCGCGCAGCTTCCTCTAGCATTGCCGGGTCATAGCCAACCTGTGTGGTACCCCACGTGGACGCGCCCTTTACGTGCATGGAGGGACGCGCGCAGAAGATCGATTGCGGACCTGAACCGGAGCTGTAGACCGTCTCTAGGAGCAATTGCCAGGCATGTTCGAGCCCCGGTGTGCTATTTCCGTATCGATATTTGATGTAACTGGCGATCCACTGGCGAGGATCGACCGGCTCACTGTGCCAGGCCATTTCGAAGAGGAGATCATAGACGACGGGATTGTTGTTGACTCCTTCCATAAGCGCGCCGATTCCGACCAGCGTGCGGCCATAAGGGCTTCTAGCGGCGCGAATGGGTTCCGACGCGATTCGCGGAAGATCGCCAAACAAGCCGGTGTTTTCGCCAAAGTTGTTGATGATGCCCCAGACCCACGGAGAGCCGTTGAAACCCTTGCGCTTCTCCCAATCCTTGCTTTCCAGGTTCAGAACCAAGATGCGATCCCGCAGCAGGCCGTTCAACAATTCCTCCTTGGGATTTCCCTGCCATCCCTGCAGAACCCAGATGGCGTCCGGATTCTCCCGAAGCATGGAATTTTGCGCGCCGCGGGCCAGCGCGGCGATATCCAAGCCTTCGGTTTGCCCGCCTTCGTGAAAGAGATCCCCGCCGAAGAACTGGACCGTACCGTAGAGATTCCGCATCTCTTCGTAATAAATGGAGGCGAGACTCGTGAATAGAGGATCGGAGGAAAGCAAGACCATTGGCCGTCGAAAACTGCTCCACTTCCCTTGTGTCACGATGCGCGCTGCCGGGAATTTCTGCGAAAGCGAAAGAGGCACGATGCCATAAAAACCCTGGAGCACCGGCTCGATCCCCAGCTCCCGCATGCGCACCAGGATCTTCTTTTGCAGCACGGTTCGCTCATCAATCATTCGTTGCGTGACCGGGCCGCCCCATCCTTCCAGATTGCCCATAAGCCACCAGGCGGTGTAAGCCGGACCCGGCAGAAACTGTAGGATTTCGGAATCGGTGTAGCCAATGCGGCGAAGCGTGTTTTGCCAGACGGCCTCGGTGCCGGTTGTGGCGAGCGCGAGATTCACTCCGTTGAGCGCCATCCAATCGATCTCACGCTCCCAGCGACCCCAATCGGCGAATGCGAAAGTGTAGTTGAGCGTGCAGTAGTTCAAATAATACCGATACCTGAAGTGGGAAGCGCGGCGCAGGGGTTCGGACACTCGCGGAAGTGGTTTTATCGGCGCGATATTGTCTCCCAGGTGCGAGATGGAACGGTGGCAGTAGTGTTTCAAATACCAGTTCAGCCCCATGGCCGCTCCGGGTGCATCCGAGGCACGAAGGATAAGCTTGCCGTTCTTTGTTTGCAGTTCAAAGACGCTGTCGCCGCGGTCACCAGGGATGCGCTGCAATACGAGCTTGGGAGCAAGCCACGGTACGACTCGCCCGGCCAAGTCGGCAACGGCTTGAAATTCTTGGGCGGACTGCGAAACCCGCAAACGGGCTCGCGCGCCTGAAGCAGGGCGGGCCTGTCCCGGAGCAAGGAGAAGGGCCGCGAAAAGCGCAGCGGAGAAGAGCGTCTTTTGCATGGCATCCTGAGCTTGCGCAAAGCGGGCTTCGCTCAGGGGAGGATCACCGTCGAAGATATCGACGATCCAACGGGGAGTCAACGCCGTGGGGGGCGCGACATTCGTTGTCCGATGGCAATAAAGGATGGTTTCGTCTTGCCAGGGTTTTGCGACAGGAACATTCGGAGGTAGTCTAATTAAGCAGTCAGGAGAGAGGTTTATTTCCATGTCCCAACCGCAGGGGATCCACCTCGGGCGCATCCTGGGAATTCCCATCTATCTGGACTTCAGTTGGATCCTGATCTTCGGGCTGATCACGCTGTCGCTGGCGATGCAATTTACAAAAGAGTTTTCGAACTGGAGCACGGCGGAGCATTGGGGCGTGGGAATCGTGACCAGCCTGCTGTTCTTCGGTTCCGTGGTATTCCACGAACTGGCGCACAGCGTGGTGGCGCAGCATTACAAAATCAAGGTGCTTTCCATCACGCTCTTTCTCTTTGGGGGACTGGCGCGCATCGCCCGGGACCCCTCGAAGGCAATTCAGGAATTCCATATTGCTATCGCGGGCCCACTGGCAAGCGGCTTTCTTTGTGGGTTTTTCTACTTGCTGAAACTGGCTTTTCCAGGCCGCGAAATGCTGGGCGCGTTGGCGGACCACCTGTGGTTTACAAACGGGATGCTGGCCGTGTTCAATCTGCTTCCGGGCTTCCCACTGGACGGTGGACGCGTGTTTCGCGCGATCGTCTGGGGCGCGACGAAGGATTTCACGAAGGCCACGCGCGTGGCAGGCACGAGCGGCAAGCTGATCGCTTACGCCATGATTATTTCCGGCGTGTGGATGGCGATTAATTCGAACTGGGGATACATCTGGCTGGCGTTCGTTGGATGGTTTCTCCTGAGTGCGGCCCAGGCCAGTGTTGCGCAGGTGACGATCCGGGAGACCCTCGTGGGACTTTGCGCAACGGACGTGATGAGCCACGAGGTGCCAACGATTCCGGGCAACTTGAGCCTGGAGGAGTACAGCGGCGAAGTTCTGCGAACGGGCCGGCGGATCCACATCGTGACCATGGATGACCGCCTGGTGGGCCTGATGAACGTGGCGGCCCTGAATACCGTGCCGCGGGATGAATGGGCCATGAATTCGGTGCAGGCCGTGATGGTGCCTCGGGAGAAGATCCTCTGGGCCTCGCCGGAAGAGCCGTTGCAACGCGTGTTGGAACGTTTAATGGCCGCGGACGTGAATCAGATGCCGGTGGTGAGCCATGCCGAAGACGGAGCGGCGCACATCATTGGGATGATTACGCGCGATGCGATCCTGCGGGTGATTCAAACGCGAAGTGAACTGAGCGCCGCATTTAGTAGCCGATAGAGACGCGAATAAGACTTACTGCGGAGGACATGAAGCCGCCCCAGAGAGAACGGAGAGTTCTTCGGAATCGGGGCGGGTGGCGCGAAGACGGAAGGCGCCGCTCCGCATGTCGATCTCAATCCCGGAAAAGCCTGCCGTGATCAATCGCTCGAATGCGGAAGCCGGGGCTATGGGTGTGAACGTGCTCCGCACGTGAACGATGCGGTTGAGCCAGCTATCCCCGATTTCGAACGTCAGGAATACCCCGCCGGGACGGAGCACACGAAAAACTTCCACGAACATCTGATCCTGTGCTTCTCTCGATTTCAAGTGATGGAGCACAAGGACGGCGAGTGCCGAAGAAAAGGTTCGATCAGCAAACGGCAACTGAGAAGCATCGCCGCAGACTGCGGCTCCAGCGCCTCCATCATGCTGAAACTGCAGGTGGCACGCGGCGTGATGATCGTACTCGAGCGAGGTGACGCGAGGCGCGCGCCGCCGCAAATAGGCCGTGGCCGCACCGTAGCCTGCGCCAATTTCCAACAGATGATCCCCGAGCGGGATGGCTGAGACGACCCAAGGGAGCAGCATGCGTTGCGAGATGCAACGCCAGAACAAGGAGGAACAAAAGATGTGCTCAGCGGCATTCATGGCTTGTAGCGTTGGGAGGTCTAGCAGTTTAACGCAGGAGCGCCGACGACCAGGGACAATTCCAGCGCGATTCTCCTAGAGGAGCGAAGTGGCCGGGAGGTGAGTGGGCGAAGAAGGAAAAGCAGTTGACACCTCAACTCTACCTATGTAGAGTTATTGCATGGGTGTTCGAATTCGGCTTTCCCGCCAAACGCTCGACCTCCTCGAGGCGCTTCTGGTCCACGCTGCCCAGTGGCACCACGGCTACGCGCTCAGCCAGGACACCGGTTTGGCCTCCGGCACGCTCTATCCAATTCTGATACGCCTTGAAAAAACCGGCTGGCTGGAGACGCGTTGGGAGGAGGGAGCCGCTCCCGGCCGTCCCCCCCGCCATCTATACCGGCTCAGCGGTAATGGGCGGGAATGGGCGCGGGAGGAGCTTGCGGCGGCTCAGGAAAGAAAATTCTGGACACCGGCGCAGAGCAAAGTATGAACACGCCTGCCCAACGGTCTTCTGTCCTCGCGCGCTTGGCGCTTGGTTCAATGCACGCTGCGCTGCGATTCTGGCCCGAAGACACGCGTGAATGGGGGCAAGCGCTGCTTGCCGAGATGGACGAGATTTCAAAACCTGCCGAGGCTCTAAGCTGGGCAGCAGGAGGGATTATGCTTTTCCTTCGCGCGGTTTCCTCCCGCGCTTTGGATTGGCTGCAGCTTCCCTCCGGGGGAGCCATCCGCACGGCCACAAAACCCGAGAATAGCAGTGGTCCCAGGCGGCCCAGACCTCCACGCTGGGTCACTGCGCTCTTTCTCCTGGTCACACTTGGCTTGTTGCTACTGCCCCAAGGCCGAGAAGCTGTCAGCACAGTGGAGGCAAGTTGGAGGGACTTCCAGTTGACAGCGAGCGACCGCCACAGGATTGAAGAATTGGCTGTACGCGCGGAAAAAGCAAAGGATGCGAAAGGAATCGCTTTTGCAGCGCTGAGCAACCCGGACGGGGAGGAGGCGGTGCAATTTGCTGATCGCGCTGTAGCGATGGATCCGAAGCTGGTGTGGATCTACGCGAGCCGCTTTCAGCGCCCGGTAGAAACACCAGTAAGCAAGGAAAGGATAGACCGGCTGCTGGGCTCCGATCCCGAAAACGCGTTCGGATACCTCTATGCAGCCTGGGCAGAAGCGGAACCACGGCTGCAAGCTGCGTTACGCGACCGCTGTCTCAAAAACGATGATCTGGAGTCGAATCTTGCGGGCGATGCCAAATGGGTTGAACTGATGGGCAGTGCCTTCCGTGCCCCGCGCTACGACACCTATTACGACAGACATCGGGAACTGAGCCGCGAAGTTTGGAGCCGCGAGCGCGGTTTGGGCATTGCTCCGGTGGCTTATAGCCTCTGGTCCCATTCAATTCCCTCGATCCAGGAGGTCCTGGCGTATGCCGATCTCAGGATTCGGGGAGCCAATGAAGAGAGTGCCGCCAACCACCCTGAGCGGGCTGAACAAATCCTGCGAGGGGTCCGAAGCTTCGGGGAGAGGATGACCGCGGGAAGCGTGTCAGAGATTGAGAGGATGACCGGACTCGAGGTTGAACGC
>Ga0335077_10009818_pt1 | contig 11897 bp, 11 predicted proteins | sample Lox_Sample_31_FD_207151 | JGI IMG/M metagenome (GOLD analysis project Ga0335077, IMG submission 207151) | Soil microbial communities from Loxahatchee National Wildlife Refuge, Florida, United States - Lox_Sample_3.1 | ecosystem: Environmental > Terrestrial > Soil > Wetlands | place: USA...
GAGAGCCACATACACGCCGGTCGCCAGGATCTGAAACCCGGCGTACCGCTCGAATATGGCCGGAGTATTACCGACGCCTGCATAGGCTGGGAAGACACCGAGCCGGTGCTGCGAGAATTCGCTGTCGCCGCTCGCCGACGACGTTCATCGGCACGCCCGAGAGCCGCAACGAACTAATCTCTTGCATTGCCCGGTTCTAGGGCAATGAGTTTCCATTCAGGTGTGACGCAGTTCACAGTAAACCCTGCGCAGGCTGATTACTATTCAGAAAAGGTCGGGCATGGCTTTTGCCTGATAAATGAGCAAAACGGATTAGTCGGCAAGGATCATCATGGAAAACCCGCCGGATCAGCCCATCCCCAGCGTTGCGCAGCCCAAGCCTAAAACTGCGCGCAAAAAGTATGGCAGCGATCCGCTGGCCGCGACCCTGCAGAATACGATTTTTGAGCAAGGCGCGCTCACCGCCAATTATGATCGCTTTCATCTCGGCAGCGTATTCCAGCCGATCTACAGCCTGTCGCACCAGCGGCCGGTGGGATGCGAGGCGCTGGTCCGCGCCCATGACAACACCGGCATCGACGTCCCGCCGCCACTCCTGTTCGGATGCGCCAATCGCACGCCGGATCTAATCCATCTCGATCGTCTGTGCCGGACACTGCACGTCGGCAATTTTCAGGCGCTCAACTCGCCGGCCTGGCTGTTTCTGAATATCAATCCGATGGTGGTCATTCACGGTCGCAAGCGCGGCCATTTTTTCCGCGACATGCTGGACCATTTCCACTTTCCCGTGCATCAGGTCGTGGTCGAAATACTGGAGAATGCCATCGCCAACGAGGAAGTTCTGGAGGAGGCCGTGCATTATTACCGCGATCAAGGTTGTCTGGTCGCGGTGGATGACTTCGGCGCCGGCCATTCCAACTTCGAACGGATATGGCGGTTGGAACCGGACATCGTCAAACTGGATCGCCGGATGATCGCCGAGGCCACGCGGCGCGATCTGATCCGCCGCAGCCTGCCGGGACTGGTGAGCCTCTTGCACGAAGCCGGCTGCATGGTGCTGGCCGAGGGCGTGGAGACCGAGGAAGAGGCGATGCTCATGCTGGACGCCAACGTCGATCTGGCGCAGGGACATCTGTTCGCGCATCCGTTCCCGATCAACGACCCGAGGGCGATGGATCTGCCGACATTGCGCGGCATTCACATGCGCTTCATCGACCACAGCAATCAGCAGACGCAGGAAGCGCGGCGCAAGATGGCGCCCTACATCCAGGCCTTCGATCAGGCCGTCAAGGCGCTTTTGAGCGGCGGCAACGTCGAGACAATCACCGAACGGTTATTCCGACTGGAACGGGGAATCCGCTTTTACATGCTGGACACGCACGGCGGCCAGTCCACTCACAACATCAACCACGAATCGAAGCGGCACAAGAGCGATCCAAGATTACAGCCGCTCAGCGTCGCCAAAGGCGCCAACTGGTTCCAACGCCCCTACTTCCGCCAGGCCGTCGATCATCCCGGCGAAATACAGGTGACGCGGCCCTATCTCTCCCTGCCCGATGGGCGCATGTGCATCACGCTGTCCATTTGCACCGATGTGGAAGGTCAACGCCGTGTGCTGTGCTTTGATATCGACGACGAAAATCCTTAATTTACTTAGCGCCTTCTTTTGCTCTCAAGTTATCGACCGCTTCATTAAGAAGTGGCTTTATAAACTTTGTCGTAGTAATCGGCGTGATTTATTAACCATTCGTGTTTCAACTTTACCGTTACTGACGCATTATTAGTCATGAGCTCTAAATGGTGTAATCCCGTCACTATCTTTGTCGTTCCGTCATCCCATCTAGGCGCCCGCAAACGGATATTTTTTTGATTCGCTATTTCTATAGTTTTTTTATTCACAAAAATTATACTTTCTTGATATTGAAGTCGTTCTCTTTCAGAGATCATTTTGTTCTCCTCAACTTAAAGAAAAAGCCCCGCATAAGCGGGGCTTTTGTTTACTGATGACTTTTGAAAAAGTCGGCAACAGCATTACATCATGTCTTCCATGCCGCCACCGCCGGGTCCATGCTTGTGCTCTTCCTTCTTCGGCAGTTCCGCGACCATGGCCTCGGTCGTGATCATCAGGCCAGCGACGGAGGCTGCGTTCTGCAGCGCCATGCGCGTGACCTTGGTCGGATCGAGGATACCCATCTTGATCATGTCGCCATATTCGCCGGTGGCGGCGTTGTAACCGAAGGTGCCCTTGCCTTCCTCCACCTTGGCCAGCACGACGGACGGCTCGGCGCCGCTGTTGGCGACGATCTGGCGCAGCGGTTCGGTCAGCGCGCGGCGGGCGATGGCGATGCCGGTGTTCTGGTCCTCGTTGTCGCCCTTGAGTTTGGCCGCGGCGATGGCGCGCACCAGCGCGACGCCGCCGCCCGGCACCACGCCTTCCTCGACCGCCGCACGCGTGGCGTGCAGGGCGTCTTCGACGCGGGCCTTCTTTTCCTTCATCTCGACCTCGGTGGCGGCGCCGACCTTGATGACGGCCACACCGCCCGCCAGCTTGGCGACGCGCTCCTGCAACTTCTCCTTGTCGTAGTCGGAGGTGGTCTCTTCGATCTGGGCGCGGATCTGGTTGATGCGGCCCTCGATGTTCTTCTTGGCGCCGGCGCCGTCGACGATGGTGGTCTCCTCCTTGGTGACGGTGACGCGCTTGCAGGTGCCGAGGTCGTCCATGCTCGCCTTCTCCAGCGACAGGCCGACCTCATCGGAGATCACGGTGCCGTTGGTCAGGATGGCGATGTCCTCCAGCATGGCCTTGCGGCGGTCGCCGAAACCCGGCGCCTTGACGGCGCAGCACTTGACGATGCCACGGATGTTGTTGACGACCAGCGTCGCCAGCGCCTCGCCTTCGACTTCCTCAGCGATGACCAACAGCGGACGGCCGCCCTTGGCGACTTGTTCCAGCAGCGGCAGCATGTCACGGATGCTGGACACCTTCTTGTCGTGCAGCAGGATGACTGGGTTTTCCAAATCGACCGTCATGTTCTGCTGGTTGTTGATGAAATAAGGAGACAGGTAGCCGCGGTCGAACTGCATGCCCTCGACCACTTCCAGCTCCATCTGCAGCGAGGAACCTTCCTCAACGGTGATGACGCCTTCCTTGCCGACCTTGCCCATGGCCTCGGCGATCTTGTTGCCGATGTCCTCGTCGGAGTTCGCGGAGATGGTGCCGACCTGGGCGATGGACTTGTCGTCCTTGCAGGGCTTGGAGAGATTCTTCAGTTCCTCGACGACGGCGATCACGGCCTTGTCGATGCCGCGCTTGAGATCCATCGGATTCATGCCCGCGGCGACGGCCTTGACGCCCTCGGTGACGATGGACTGCGCCAGCACGGTGGCGGTGGTGGTGCCATCGCCGGCCTCGTCAGAGGTCTTGGAAGCGACTTCCTTCACCATCTGCGCGCCCATGTTCTCAAACTTGTCCGCCAGCTCGATTTCCTTGGCGACGGAGACGCCGTCCTTGGTCACCGTGGGGGCGCCGAAGCTCTTATCCAGCACCACATTGCGGCCCTTGGGACCCAGCGTCACCTTGACGGCGTTGGCCAGGACGTTGACGCCGCGCAGCATGCGCTGGCGGACTTCTTCACCAAAACGAATATCTTTTGCGCTCATTGCTTTCGTTCCTTAAATGGGTTGTATCGTGGTGGTTGGCGTTATTCGATGACGGCCATGATGTCGTCTTCGCGCATCACGACGATTTCCTCGCCGTCCATCTTGACCTCGGTGCCGGAGTACTTGCCGAATAACACCGTGTCGCCCTTCTTGACGCTCATCGCGTTGAGGGTGCCTTTGTCGTTCATTTTGCCGGGGCCGACGCCCAGTACCTTGCCACGCATGGGTTTCTCCGCGGCGGTGTCGGGGATGACGATGCCGCCGGCGCTTTTACGCTCTTCTTCCAGGCGCTTGACGATGACCCGGTCGTGTAGAGGACGAAGTTTCATGACTTGAATCTCCTGTTCTTCGAGTTGATGGTAAGCTTGTAGTTGAGTATGCTGTTAGCACTCTGTATTTGTGAGTGCTAATTATAAATATGGCCATGGGCTTGTCAAGGAAAAATTTATTTAAGTTACATTAAAATACTTTATTAAAATCAATCGACTTTGATGAGTGAGCACATACTAATTATCAATACATGCCCGGATAAAAGCACTGCGGAAACCATGGCCATCAAGCTCATCGATATGAAGCTGGCTGCCTGCGTTAATGTATTGCCGGGGATACGTTCGATTTACCGCTGGCAGGGGAAACGCGAAACTGTGGATGAGCATCTACTCATCATCAAAACCCAACGTGAATGCTATGACCGCGTCCAGGATACCCTGCGCGCCCATCACCCCTATGAGCTTCCGGAAATTATTGCCGTTCCCATTGTCGAAGGATTGACGGAGTACCTGAAGTGGATGGACGAGCAATGCAAAAACTAGTCTACCTGCTGGCCGGCTTTGGCTTGGGACTGCTGCTTACGACATCGGTGGCGGCCGATTCCGGCGTTAGTCCGCTCGCCGTGCTGAAGAGTGCTGCAGGCCAGAGTGGAGAGCGTGAATTCCTCGATCCTGAGGATGCCTTCAAGGTCATAGTGGATGCAACAGACGCGAAGACCTTGCGTGCCCATTGGGACGTCGCCGATGGCTACTACCTTTATCACCAGCGCTTTTCATTCTCCATCAAGGGCGATGGCATGACGCTGGGCCAGGTCATGATCCCGGCGGGCGAGATGGAAGAGGACCCGACATTCGGCCGCGTCGAAATCATGTTGCATCAGTTCGATATCCTGCTGCCGCTGCAACGGCAGCAGGCCATCGCACAACCCGTGCAGTTGACCATGAATTACCAGGGCTGCGCCAAGGATGGAATCTGCTATCCCCCCATCCACAAGACCCTGACGATCAATCTGCCCGCAAGTGCAGGCGGATTGATGCCCACATCCACCACCCTGCTGCCCGGTACCAACGACACCGATCACTACAGTTCGATTCTGGCCCATGGCTCGTTGTGGAACATCGCTGGCGTCTTTTTCCTGATTGGATTGGTGCTTGCCTTCACCCCTTGCGTTTATCCCATGGTGCCCATTCTCTCCGGCCTGATCGTGGGCCAGCAGGCCTACCGCGGTCGGGCCCTGGTACTCTCGCTTGTTTATGTCATCGCGATGGCCTGCACTTATGCGCTGGCCGGCGTGGCCGCCGGTTCATTCGGCCAGAACCTGCAGGCCTGGTTTCAGCAACCCGCATTGCTTGTCGCCTTTGCGCTGATATTCGTGATACTGGCCCTGTCCATGTTCGGGGTATTCACGCTGCAACTGCCCGCACGCTGGCAGACATGGCTGTCCGCTGTTAGCGGCCGGCAACGCGGCGGCTCCCTGATCGGCGCCGGAGTCATGGGTGTGTTTTCGGCGTTGATTGTCGGCCCTTGCGTGGCGCCGCCGCTTGCCGGCGCGTTGATCTACATAGGCCAGAATGGCAACGCAGTGCTGGGCGGGTTCGCGCTCTTCGCCATGGCGTTGGGAATGGGCCTGCCGCTTTTGCTCGTGGGCGCATCGGCCGGCGCCTTGCTGCCGCGCGCCGGCGCCTGGATGGACGCCATCAAACGGTTCTTCGGCTTCGTCATGTTGGGCGTGGCGATCTGGTTTTTGAGCCGGCTGCTGCCCGGCCACGTCATCCTGCTGTTGTGGGCCTTGCTGGCGTTGACGGCCGGTGTTTTCATGGGTACGTTCACGCATACAGCCCACAGCGGCGGCGGCCGCCAGACGGCCAAGGCGCTGGGTCTGGCGTTAAGTCTTTATGGCGTGCTGATGCTGGTTGGCGTGGCGACCGGTGGACAGGATCCGTTCCATCCCCTGCAGAAATTCTCGCTGGCTTCCGGCGCGGCGGCATCGGCGGCCAGGCCAACCCCGGTTTTCACGCCGGTGCATGGCAGTGACGAGCTTAAATCCGCGTTGACGCAGGCCGCGGGCAAGCCGGTGATGCTCGACCTTTATGCCGACTGGTGCGTCGAATGCAAACGCCTGGAACGCGAAACCTTTACCGACCAGACCGTGCAAAAGGCGCTGCAAGGCGCCGTGCTGTTGCGCGCCGATGTGACCGCCAACGATGCAACCGATCAATCGCTGCTGAAAGACCTCGGTCTTTTTGGCCCGCCGGCGATTTTGTTCTTCGACGGTGAAGGCCGCGAGCGGCGTACTTCCCGCTTGCAGGGCTTCGTTGAGCCCGCGCCGTTTATCAAGCACCTGGATAATGCGCGCGCGCCATGCTCAGCGCCAGAAACGCTGGCCTGCTGATCACCGCGCTGCTGGCGCTGGCGGCGGGATTCGTCGTCAGTCGGCATGTCAGCGGTTCGAACGCGCCCGCCATTGAACAGCCGCGCATCGACTTTGCGCTGCCCGATCTCGATGGCAAGGTCCACCATTTGAGTGAGTGGGCCGGCAAAATCATCATCGTCAATTTCTGGGCCACCTGGTGCCCGCCCTGCCGCAAGGAAATTCCGGACTTCGTGCAATTGCAGGAAAAATACGCCGTGGCGGGAGTGCAGTTCGTCGGCGTCGCGGCGGATCAACCGGACGCCATCCGCGATTTCATCAAGACACAACCCATCAATTACCCTATACTGGTCGGCGACGAAGAGGGTTCGCTCTCAAAACAGTTTGGCAACAACATCGGCGCCCTCCCCTACACTGCGGTCATCGATCGCAAGGGAAAAATCAGCGTCACCAGCCGTGGCCAGTTCCACCATGCAGACTTGGAGGCCGCCATTAAAAAGCTGTTAATTCCTTAACCCCATCAAGTCTTGTCCCAAGGACAGGGGTTCCAAAAAGAGCAAATATCCTCGTACTGTCGTAATTTCTTCGATTTAGCGTATATCATATGCTAATATGACGTGAACGTCGTCAAATTAGCAGAAATATAAATGGCGAAAATATTGGTCCTCAACGGCCCCAACCTGAATCTTCTGGGTGAGCGGGAACCTGAAATCTACGGTCGCGACACGCTGCAGGACATCATGCAGCGGCTGACTGCGCAGGCCAGGGCGGCGGGTCACGAGCTTTTGAATTTTCAAAGCAACGCCGAACATGATCTCATCAACCGCATCCACTCGGCGCGCAAAGAGGGTGTCGCCTTCATATTGATCAATCCCGGCGCCTTCACGCATACCAGCATCGCGCTGCGCGATGCCTTTGCCAGCGTAAAAATCCCGTTTATCGAGGTACATCTGTCGAACGTTCACGCGCGCGAGGCGTTTCGACGCCATTCCTATCTGTCGGACCTCGCCGTCGGCGTGATCACGGGCCTGGGTTCAGCCGGCTACGAGTTTGCGCTGCAGTCGGCGATCCACCGTCTTCCCCACTAGTTCGAAGATTCTGACAATTTTATGGCCATGGACATACGGAAAATAAAAAAACTGATTGAACTACTGCAGGAATCCGGCCTGGCCGAGATTGAAATCAAGGAAGGCGAGGAATCCGTACGCATCAACCGTGGCAGTCCGGCCGCCACGACCGTGGTGCACACCGTGCCCGCCCTCACCTCTGCGCCGGCGGCCCCATCGCAAACCGGGGCCGAGCCCGCGATATCGGAACGGTATACCGTCAATGCGCCCATGGTCGGCACCTTCTTTGCCTCGCCCACTCCCGGCACGCCGGCGTTTGTAGCCATCGGCCAGCAAATCAAGAAGGGTGACATTCTCTGCATCATTGAGGCGATGAAAATCATGAACCAGATCGAAGCGGATCGCGATGGCGTGATCACCGCGGTGCTGGTTGAAAACGGACAACCGGTCGAATTCGGCCAGCCGCTGTTCGCCGTCCAGTAACCGCCGCCATGCTGGAAAAAATCGTCATTGCCAATCGTGGCGAGATCGCGCTGCGCATTCTTCGCGCCTGCCGCGAACTGGGCATCAAAACGGTGGCGGTTCATTCCACCGCCGATCGCGATCTGAAGCACGTGCGCCTGGCGGACGAATCCGTTTGCATCGGCCCGCCGCGTTCAACGGACAGCTATCTCAATATCCCGGCCATCATCAGCGCCGCCGAGGTCACCGACGCCGTGGCCATCCACCCGGGGTATGGTTTTCTGTCGGAAAACGCCGATTTTGCCGACCGAGTCGAACAGAGCGGCTTCATCTTCATCGGTCCCCGCGCCGAGACCATCCGGCTCATGGGCGACAAAATCTCCGCGATCAACGCCATGCAGGAGGCCGGCGTGCCCTGTGTGCCTGGCTCCGATGGCCCGTTGCCGGCCGATCTCGATGAATGCGGCAGGATCGCGCGTGACATCGGCTATCCGGTCATCATCAAGGCGGCGGGCGGCGGCGGCGGACGCGGCATGCGGGTGGTGCATGGCGACGCGGCATTGCGCAGCGCCATTACCGTGACGCAGGGCGAGGCACAGGCGGCCTTCGGCAATCCGGTGCTGTATCTGGAAAAATATCTGGAATCCCCGCGTCATATTGAAATCCAGGTGCTGGCCGACACCCACGGCAACGCGGTGTTTCTCGGTGAGCGCGATTGCTCGACGCAGCGCCATCACCAGAAGGTCATTGAGGAGGCGCCGGCGCCGGGTCTCACGGACAACCAGCGCCACAGGATCGGCAGGCTCTGCTCGGATGCCTGCAAGGAGATCGGCTACCGTGGCGCCGGTACCTTTGAATTCCTGTTCGAGGAAGGTGAATTCTATTTCATCGAGATGAACACCCGCCTGCAGGTTGAGCATCCCGTTACCGAGATGATCACGGGCATAGACATCGTCAAGGAGCAGATCCGCATCGCCGCCGGCGAACCTTTGTTGTTCAAGCAGAAGGACATCATGCTCCGCGGCCATGCCATTGAGTGCCGCATCAACGCCGAGGATCCGGAGACGTTCACGCCCTCACCCGGCACCATTACGCTGTATCATCCCCCGGGCGGTCCGGGCATCCGCATCGACACGCACATTTATGAGGGCTACAAGGTGCCGCCCTATTACGACTCGATGATCGGCAAGCTGATTGCTCATGGCGAGACACGCGAATTTGCCATCGCCCGCATGTCGAATGCGCTGAACGAGATCGTCATCGAGGGCATCAAGACCAACCTGCCGTTGCACCGGGACATGATGGCGGACGCCGCCTTTCAGACCGGCGGCATCGACAACCATTATCTGGAAAAGAAGCTGGGCCTGGCCTGAAAAACCGCTTGGAGAGCTACTGCGCGAGTGTGATCCGGGGTCGGGCGGTGCCCGGAATCGTCACATACTGATTGGTATGCCCCGGTTCCTGCGCTCCGTCCGCCCTCATCTGACACCCGCTCGTAACGCTTCCAAGCGGTTCCCCCCGGGTAATTCATCACATGGCTTGGATAGAAATATCGTTTGCCGTCGACAGTGACGGCGCCGAGCGCCTGTCACCGATCCTAGAAGAACTCGGCGCGCTGGCGGTCACACTGCGATCCGGTGGCAACGAAGCCGTTTTTGATCAGGTCGACGAATCGCCGACCTTGTGGCGGCAAACCCGACTGACCGCGTTATTCGACGCCGACGCCGAAACGGATTTCATCATTCTCCAGGTCACGGATGCGCTTGATCCATTGCCCCTGCCCCCCTGCGAGGTGGCGCATCTCGACGATCAGGACTGGAACCGGCTGTGGATGGATCGCTTCCAGCCGCTGCGATTCGGCCGCCGCCTGTGGGTGGTGCCCAGCTGGCATGAGCCGCCGGACCCTTCGGCGGTCAATCTCCGCCTTGATCCGGGCATGGCCTTCGGCACCGGCACGCATCCCACCACCGCGATGTGCCTCCGCTGGCTGGAACGGGCGGAACTGCGTGGCAGGGTCGTCATCGACTACGGCTGCGGCTCCGGCATCCTCGCCATTGCCGCACTCAAGCTGGGCGCGGCGCGCGCTTACGCCGTGGATGTCGATCCGCAATGTCTGATCACCACGCGCGAAAACGCGGGGCGCAACGACATAGGCGATGAGTTGTGGACGGGACCGCCGGACCAGCTGCCCGTGGAAATCGGTGCTGATGCGTTGCTCGCCAATATTCTTGCCGGCCCACTGGTTCAGTTGGTCCCCGTGTTTGCCGGTCTGCTCAAACCGGACGGCGATTTGGTGCTCTCCGGCCTGCTCTCCGATCAGGTCAACGACTGCTTGGCCGCCTACCGGACCTCATTTAACATGAACCCGCCACATGTCGAGGGGGATTGGGCCATGTTGACCGGGCGGCGGCGCTGAGTTACCCGGCGTTCCGAAGCCATCACACTCATGATGACCCGTTGCCCACGTTGTAGCGCAACCTTCAAGCTGCTGGCCGAACATCTGCGCGCGGCGCACGGGCGCGTGCAATGCGGGCGTTGCTACATCCAGTTCGATGCCCTGGAAAACCTGATCGATGCCGCCGCCGGGTCGCCGCCGTTCACCACCGACGGCGCCGTCAGCGGAGAACCGTCGACCCCCAGACTCATGCCCGTACCGCAGCCGGCCGCCGTGCCGGACACAACCATGGACGAGGACCTGTCCTTCTCCCCCAATGAACCGGAGATGGGAAACGTCCCGCTCCAAGAAATGGACCAATCATCCGTTGAAGTGGAAGGGGCTGTAATCGGCGATGAGGACGTTCCGTCCGAAGAAGGCGAAGAATCATCACAAATATCCTTCGATGAGGAACTGCCCTACCCGCTGGAGGCTGCGCCCGCCAAAAAAAGAACTTCCTCCATCTGGACGTTTTTTTCCATGCTTTTGCTGTTGCTGCTGGCGGGCCAGTTGGCCTGGTGGCAGTACGACGAGGTGCTCGGACGGTGGCCGCAATTGCGCCCCATTGTTGAGCAGGTATGCCAGCGCTTACATTGTACTGTCGGGGTACGGCGCGACCTGGGTGCTATTCACATCGTCAACCGCGATGTGAGCGAGCATCCGCGCTTCCAGCACGGTCTGTTGCTCAAACTCACCTTCATGAATCAAGCGGGATTCGTGCAACCTTATCCCGTGCTTGACCTGGTGCTGTTTAATCAGGCGGGGCAGGCCATTGGCGAGCGCCGCTTCCAGCCACGCGAGTACCTGCCCGCAGGCACCGTGGTTGAAAGCGGCATGCCGCCGGGGCAGTCGATCTACGCCGTGCTGGAACTCGCCGCCCCCTCCATGGATGAGGCCGCCAGCTTCGAGTTCAATTTTTTATAAGGGAATCTCCGGGTTAAGCAGTAATTCGTGCGGTGCGCGGCACATTTCCGAACATCAGCGCTTTCTCGGCGCCCGCTTTGCCGCTATCATTTCCACAGTAAATATAAAAATTCACCGGCTGGTTTTTTGACCGGCCGATTCCTGAGTCGCCTCGTGATGCATATAGGACCGTACGCAATAGCCGCCCCGGCGGTGCTGGCGCCCATGGCGGGTGTCACAGACCGCCCGTTCCGGCTGCTGTGCCGCCGGCTTGGCGCCGGGCTGGCGGCCTCGGAGATGCTCAGCAGCCACCCGCAATTGCGGGACACGCTTGTCAGCCGCCGCCGCCGGGACCACACGGGCGAACCGGGACCGCACTCGGTGCAGATCGCCGGCAGCGATCCCCGGCAGATGGCCGACTTCGCGCGCTATAACGTGGATCGCGGCGCCCAGATCATCGACATCAACATGGGTTGCCCGGCGAAAAAGGTCTGCGGGGTCTCCGCCGGCTCCGCCCTGCTGCGCGATGAACCGCTGGTGACGCGGATCCTGGAAGCGGTGGTGACTGCGGTAGCAGTGCCGGTGACACTCAAAATACGCACTGGCTGGTCACCGGAACGCCGCAATGGCGTGGCCATCGCGCGGCTGGCCGAGGCCGCCGGCATACGGGCTCTGGCCGTGCACGGCCGCACGCGGGCCGATGGGTTCACCGGCCATGCCGAATACGACA
>Ga0335077_10009820_pt1 | contig 11896 bp, 13 predicted proteins | sample Lox_Sample_31_FD_207151 | JGI IMG/M metagenome (GOLD analysis project Ga0335077, IMG submission 207151) | Soil microbial communities from Loxahatchee National Wildlife Refuge, Florida, United States - Lox_Sample_3.1 | ecosystem: Environmental > Terrestrial > Soil > Wetlands | place: USA...
CCCGCATCGTGGTGCTGGAATTTCCGAGCTACGATTCGGCGGTCGCCTGTTACCGCTCGCCCGAATATCAGGCGGCAAAGAAGTTGCGTGAAGGCAAGGGCGCGCTCGATCTCGTCGTCGTCGAAGGCTACGGTGGTGCGAAGTTTTAGAGCATGATCGGGAAAAAGCCTGCCCGCGGATTTGATCCGCGGGTGGATACCGGTTTTCCGGAAGGATCATGCTCCACGCAAATGAATTAGACCACGGTCCGATTCCATCCGAACCGATCATGGTCCAGCGTTCCGCGACGAAAGCCCGGCACGTTTGGAGGAAATTCAAATCCGCCACACCTGGCGACCGTGTGACTTATTGCCATATAGCGGGCGACGTCGTGAGGCTTTTTCCTGGGCCGATCTGTCGGGGGCGACGGATGCGACGGCGTGAATTGTTGGCCTTGATTGGCGGCGCAGCCGTCGGGTGGCCCTTATCCGCCGGCGCGCAGCAATCTGCGGTGATTGGCTTTCTTGGCAGTGCGTCGCTCGACCTATGGGCGGCCTGACTGCGCCGCTCTCGTTGCTCGGCCGTGCCGACGAGGTGATCGAGTAGTCGACAACGCTCCTTGCGGGGCCTCATTCCGCCGCTGCCAGTGGCCGGAAAAAGCGCTATACCGGCCGCAGCCGGAGGCGTGCGATGGCCGACATGCGGGTCGTGATTGCGGGGGCGGGCGGCCGCATGGGACGGACGCTGATCCACGCCGTCGCGGCCACCAAGGGTTTGACGGTCGCCGGTGCCGTCGAGGCGCCGGGCTCGGCCGTCATCGGTCGCGATGCCGGCGAACTCGCCGGCCTTGGCGCCAACGGCGTCAAGGTCGCGAGCGAAGTTGCGCCGCTGCTGCGGCAAGCCGACGGCTTGATCGAATTCACGATCCCGGCGGCGACGCTCGCCTTCGCCGAACTGACCGGTGCCGCTGGTCTCGTGCACATCATCGGCACCACCGGCCACGCCGCCGAGGAGGAAGCGCTGATCGCGCGCGCAGCGAGCCGGGCGCGCATCGTCAAGTCGGGCAATTTCAGCATGGGGGTCAATCTGCTTGCCGCGCTGACCAAGCGCGTCGCCAAGACGCTCGACGACGACTACGACGTTGAAATCCTGGAAATGCACCATAACAAGAAAATCGACGCGCCGTCGGGCACCGCTTTGATGCTCGGCCGCGCCGCCGCGGCGGGCCGCGGCATCGACCTCGCGCAGCATTCGGTGCGCGGCCGCGACGGCATGACCGGTGCGCGCCACGCCGGCGATATCGGCTTTGCCTCGCTGCGCGGCGGCACCGTGGTCGGCGAACACACCGTGACATTCGCTGGACCGGCCGAGCGGATCGAGCTCACGCATCGCGCCGAAGACCGCATGATCTTTGCCCGCGGCGCGTTGCGCGCGGCGCTGTGGGCGCGCGAGCAGAAGCCCGGCCTCTATACGATGGCGGACGTGCTCGGGCTTGCGGACGTGTAGAAATTGGTTCGGAAGACCGGGGCCGGTTTTCCAAACAGTTCACGCGCGAGGGGGCGCGCGCATGGATCAGGCGGTCATTACGGTATCGTCGCGGCTGCGCGTGATCTACGTCGCGCTCGGCGTCATCATGCTGGCGCTGTGGGGCGCGAGCCTCATTCCGCCGATCGAGACCTGGGGCGATCCCAACGAGGACGGCTTGTCCTACGTGCCGGCGTTCTGGGCCACCATCACCTGCCTGCCAGTTGGATTTTTCCTGCTTGCCGGCGCTGCCGCCGGCCGCGGCCGCCACGCCGAGCGCGCCCGTACGGCGCGGTGGCTCGCTGCCGGTCTGCTGGCTCTCGTGGTGGCGTTCCTGATCTTCCAATACATCGGCGACTCGAGTGGTGGCTCGTAGCAGCGATTCGTACAAGCGATGGACACGTTCCTGGACATTCTCTTGCGGCTCGTGACCGTCGCCGTCGTTGCGGCGCTGCTCGTCCCGGTCTTTGCGCTCGGCATTTCCGCGTTCTACGTGGTGCCGATGTGGGTATCGTTGGTGGCGGTGCCGGCGCTGATCGTCGGCGCGCTCTGGGCCTATCGCACTTATCGCGCGCGTCGGCAGGGCTCGTAGCAGACCGGCCAGTTCTCTCAGCCGCGACGATCCGCGCGATCAATCAGCGCGCAGGAGCGACGTTCCGGTCATCTCTTTCGGCTTCGGCAAATCCATCAGCTCGAGCAGCGTCGGCGCTATGTCGGCGAGGCGGCCCTCGGCGTTGAGCGCGCGGTTGCGCGCGCCAAGGAGCAGGATCGGAACCGGATTGGTGGTATGCGCCGTGTGCGGTCCGCCGGTTTCCGGATCGCGCATCATTTCGCAATTGCCGTGATCGGCAGTTACCAGCAGCGCGCCGCTCGACTTCTGGATCGCATCGGCGATGCGGCCGAGGCCGGCGTCGACCGTCTCGACCGCCTTGATGGCCGCCGGCAGGCTGCCGGTGTGGCCAACCATATCTGGGTTGGCGTAGTTGAGCACGATCAGATCGTACTTGCCGGAATTGATCGCGGCGACCGCCTTGTCGGTCAATTCCGGTGCCGACATTTCCGGCTGCAGGTCGTAAGTCGCGACCTTGGGCGATGGCACCATGATGCGGTCTTCGCCCCGATACGGCTCCTCGTGCCCGCCGTTGAGAAAATAAGTGACGTGCGGATATTTCTCGGTCTCCGCCATGCGGAGTTGCGTGCGTCCCGCCTCGGCCACCACTTCGCCGAGGATATTGGCCAGCGTCTGTGGCGGGAAGATCGTTGCCATCAGCTTGTCGAGCGCATCCGAATATTGCGCCATGCCGACGGCAGCGGCGAAACGGACGACGCGCTTGCGCGGAAAGCCCGAGAATTGCGGATCGAGCATGCTACCGAGAATTTCGCGCACGCGGTCGGCGCGGAAGTTGAAGCACAGCGCGCCGTCGCCGTCTCTCATGCCGCGATACTCTCCGACAACCGCCGGCACGATGAATTCGTCGAACTTCTTCTCCGCATAGGCGGCGGCAATCACCGCCGGCGCATCGGCAAAGCGCGGGCCTTCGCCATCGACCAGCGCCGCATAGGCCTTGGCGACGCGGTCCCAGCGCTTGTCACGATCCATCGCGTAATAGCGGCCGCACACCGTGGCGATGGAAACGGATTTCGGCAGCGCGGCAAGAAGGCGCTTGATGTCGTCGGCCGCCGATTGCGGCGGCGTATCGCGACCGTCGGTGAAGGCGTGAACAAGCGTCGGCACGCCGGCAGCGTCGAGAATTTCGGCGAGCGCCGCCGCGTGGTCCTGATGCGAATGCACGCCGCCGGGCGAAACGAGGCCGAGGAGGTGGCAGGTGCCGCCGCTCGCCTTGAGCTTGCGGATCAGATCGAGCAGCGCCGGCGCGCGTTCGATCTCGTGAGCCGCAATGGCGTTGCCGATGCGCGGCAGGTCCTGCATCACGACGCGCCCGGCGCCGATATTGAGATGGCCGACTTCGGAATTGCCCATCTGGCCGTCGGGCAGGCCAACGTCTTTGCCGGACGTGTGCAGGAAGCCATGCGGGCCGCTCTGCCACAGCCGGTCGAAGGTCGGCGTTTTGGCCTGGCGGATGGCATTGTCGGCGGGGTCCTCGCGCCAGCCCCAGCCGTCGAGAATGACCAACATCACGGGGCGACGCTTCTGCATCTGTGACCCTTCGCTCCAATAACGCGAAGGGGTTATTGTGGATTGCCCCGAGCGTCAATCAGCCCCGGCCGGCGCCGGCGATGATGGACAAGGCCCCTGCGGCAGGGCCGCGCTTGGCGCGGGCATGCCGTGTCTCGAGCCTCACCGCTTATTGACAATCGGATGGCCGCAACGAGTCCGGCCACGACGGTGCCTAAGCCGCTGCGCCGAGCTTGCCGGCCTCCCAGCCGAGCATCGCGCGCTTGCGGGTCAGCCCCCAGTGATAGCCGGTGAGATCGCCGGCCTTGCCGACGACGCGGTGGCAGGGCACCACGAAGGCGATCGGGTTCTTGCCGACCGCGGCGCCGACGGCGCGCGACGCGGTGGGATTGGCGAGCTTGGCGGCGACCCGCGAATAGGTTTCGAGGCGGCCCATCGGAATTTTCAAGAGCGCCTCCCAGACGCGGACTTCCCAATCGGTGCCGATCAGCACCACGCGCAGCGGTTCCTCGCGCCGCCACAGGTTCGGATCGAAGATGCGCTTGGCGAGCGCCGCAGTGCGGGCGCTGTCTTCGACATATTTGGCGCGCGGCCAGCGGCTCTTCATGTCGGCGAGCGCCTTGCGCTCTGCGCCGGCATCGGCGAAGGCGAGGCCGGCAAGGCCGCGCTCGGTCGCCATCACCAAGGCGCTGCCGAACGGCGAGGGATGGAAGCCGAAATGAATGGTTAGACCTTCGCCGCCGGATTTGAATTCGCCGGGCGACATTGCGTCGTGGGTCACGAACAGATCGTGCAATCGCCCCGGGCCGGACAGGCCAACTTCATAAGTGGCATCGAGCACGCTTGCGGAATCGCGCAGCAGACGCCGCGCCCCATCGAGGGTGAGCGCCTGCAGGAAGGCCTTCGGCGTCAAGCCTGCCCAGCGGCGGAACAGATGATGCAGTTCGGTCGGCGTGACGCCGGCCGCTTCGGCGATGGTCTTGATCTCGGGTTGCTCGCGCCAATGGCCGCGGATGTGGCCGATGGCGCGGCGCACGACATCGTAGTCGGCGGCCGCCGCCGCAAGCGGCATGGGGTTGGGAATACGATCGGGTGACAGCATGGATGTCTCCGTCATTTGCTCCCGATCTAGGCCTCGCTTGGCCGCGCGCCCACCCGATTTCTGGTCTCGTGTCGCCGCCGCAGCCCGATCCCTTCGAAGAACCGGATTCGCCGATGATGCGGGACGTGCTGCTATTCGAACACGGTACGCGTCGGGCCGCGTTTGGCTTCGCCAAGCGCCGCCGTGAGCGCATGCGCAAAACTCGCCTTCTCGTCCGGTCCAAGGGCGGCGGCGATCGACAGCCGCCGGCCGCGCGACACCAGGAACAGCCGCTCGATGCCGAATTCCTCGTGCACGATGCGCTCGAGCTGCACCCATACCGGGTTGAGCGTCCACTCGCGGACGCCGCCATGGTGGCTGACCTTGCGTACGGTGAGCTCGGTCGCGGTAACGATCACCTCCTCGTAGGCCCGCGCCGCGCGGTAATTGATGCGGAACGCCCAGTAGATCAACAGCACATCGAGGCCGAGGAAGCCGAAGACCGGCCAGGCGCCGAGCATCAGGAACAGCACGCCGGAGACGAAGCTCAAGCCCCCGATGCTGAGCATCAGGATCAGGAAGCCGGTCGACGACAACGAGCGATGCGGCGTGATGATCGCGGAAAAGATTTCGGGGTCGCTCGGTGCGGCGTTGTCGCGGCTCATAACGGCAACTATACGTGAAACATGGCGCGGAAGGCCACCATCGGCAGGCGCAAGTCTGCCCGCAAGACGGCGCGGGTCAAACCCGTCAAGGCGCGCGTGAAAGCCGATGCGAAGGCCGCGCACGGCGCTTTGCCGCAATGGACAACGGCCGAGATCGAAGAGGCGTTCCGGCGCTTTGCGGCGGCCAATCCCGATCCGCGCGGCGAATTGGAGCACATCAATCCGTTCACGCTTTTGGTCGCCGTGGTCTTGTCGGCGCAGGCCACAGACGCCGGCGTCAACAAGGCAACGCCAGCTTTGTTCGCGCTCGCCGACACGCCCGAGAAAATGGCAAAGCTCGGCGAGGCGAAGGTGCGCGACCTGATCAAGACCATCGGGCTCTATCGCACCAAGGCGAAGAACGTGATCGCGTTGTCGCGGAAGCTCGTAGCCGAGCACGGCGGCAAGGTTCCGCACGACCGTGCCGCGCTCGAAGCCCTGCCGGGGGTCGGCCGCAAGACCGCGAACGTCGTGCTCAACATCGCGTTTGGCGAGCCCACGATTGCGGTCGATACCCATATCTTCCGCGTCGGCAACCGCACCGGCCTTGCAGTGGGCAAGACGCCGCTCGATGTCGAGATGAAGCTGATGGACGTGGTGCCGGACAGATATCGGCTGCACGCCCATCACTGGCTGATCCTGTTCGGCCGCTACACCTGCATCGCGCGCCGGCCGCTGTGCGAGAAGTGCATCATCGCCGATCTGTGCAAATGGCCGGGGAAGACGGTGAACGCCGCGCCGGCCTCCTGACAGTCACGGCCGGGCTTGTCTCGGCCATCTCGTTCAAGGGGCGCGGTGCCAACCGAATCGGGATGCCCGGCACAAGGCGCACAAGGCCGGGCATGACGTCTCAGCGATTTCCCGTCACCTGCTCCGTCGCCAAACGTTGCAGCGCCGCGCGGTCGAGCTTGTTGGTCGAGGCAAGCGGCAGTTCGTCGACAAACCAGACGAAGCGCGGGTGCGCATAGGCCGGCGCATTGGCAAGTGCGAAGCGTTTGATCGCTTCGGCGTCGATCGAGCGGTCCGGCTTGCGGATGACGAAGGCGACCGGCTTCTGACCCTTGATGTCGTCGTCGATCGGCACCACCGCGGCCTGTAAAACATCAGGGTGGCGCTCCAGCATGCGCTCGACGTCCGCCGGATAGATGTTCTCGCCGCCCGAGACGAACATGTCGTCGCTGCGGCCGACGAAATAGTGGAAGCCGTTGGCATCGCGGCGGAATACGTCGCCGGTTATGTAATAGCCGTCGCGCGTCAGTGGCGGCGGCACGTCCGGGCGATTGTGATAGCCGAGCATCAACGCCGGGCATTTCATTTCCAGCACACCCTGAGCGGCGTCGCGATCAGCGCCGTCGACAAGCCGCAGCGCGACCTGTGGATGCGGATAGCCGACCGAGAGTTCGGGCTGCGGCAGTCCGTGCGGATGCGGACCGAAAACCACGGGGCCGGCTTCGGTCGTGCCATAGGCATTGGTCACCGAGGCGCGCGGCAGCGCGGCGTGCAGCGCCGCCATCAGGCTCGCGCTTACTGGCGCCGAGCCCATGCGCACGAACTCGACGCTGGAAAGGTCGGTGCGCGCCGTCAGTTCGATCTCCCGCAGCATCATGGCGATCATCGGCGGCACGGCGGTGAGCCAAGTGCAGCGATAGCGGCCGATCGCCTCGATATAGGCGCGCGCCGAAAACTGCGGCAGCAGCACGATGGTGGCGTGCGCGGCGCAGGCGAGCTTGCTGATGGCCAGCGCGTTCATGTGATAAAGCGGCGCGGCGACGAGATAGCGGTGGCGATCGAGGCCGGGCGCAAGCCGCGTTTCGACGACCCACAGATGGCTCTGGTGCGACAGCACCACGCCCTTCGGCGTGCCGGTCGAGCCCGACGTGTAGAGAAACATTGCGGGCTCGTTCGGTTCCGGCGTCACCGTCGCAAACGGCCCGGGGTCGAGGAAGCGATCGAAGACCGCGCCGAAGGTGATGGCGGCAAGATCGTCCGGGCAATCGGCGGCGCGCGCAGCATCGCAGAACACCAGCTTGGCGCCGGAATCGCGGATGATGAAATGAATCGTCGCGCACGGGAATTTGAAATTCACCGGCACCGCGACGAGCCCGGCGCGCATGACGCCGTAATAGGCCGCGATATATTCGGCGCGATTGGCGGCAAGCAGTGCCACGCGGTCGCCGCGCTTTAGGCCGCGCCCGAGCAGAGCGCGCGCGACGCCGTTCGCCATGGCGTCGAGCGCCGCGAAGCTGAATTCGCGCGGCGCTTGCTCGCCGCCAAGATCGATGATTGCGAGTTTGCTGAGATCGCGATCGCGCCGGATGAGGTCGCCGAGATTTTGAAAACGTTGCATGCGTTAAATCGAAGAAATTTCGATAACCGCCTCGCGCCGCTCGATCGCCACAACGATGGCTGGCAGCATCACAGTGAATCGCGCAAGCAATTCGCGCTTTGTCGTATTGCCCAGCCGCACCCAGATAATCGGCGGACCGGAAGAGTTGAACGCGCGCATTGTGACGAAGTCCTCGTCCTTGGAAATGAGGGCCGCGCCTGTTGCAATCGCGTGTTGCCAATTCGCCAGGTCGGGTGCCGCCAATAAATCGATATCAGCGACGTGTTCCGCCTGATGCCCCCTGGCGGCAAGCAGCCTCGCGAGTGGTGGCGGCAACTGCGCGTCGACCAAAAAGCGCACGTCATGCTGACCTGATCACCGGGTGGTCGACGTGCCGTGCGGCGTATTCCAAGGCCGCGGTGATATCCTCGTCCTCCAGGTAGGGGTAATCGTCTAAAATCTCCCTTCGGGTCGCGCCACCAGCGAGCAAATCGAGAGTATCGGTGACGCGAATGCGCTGCCCGCGGATGCAAGGACGGCCGCCACAAATGGCTGGATCCGAGGTGATTCGATCGAGTTGGCTAGGCATGCGTCGGCTCTTGTCTCGCTCTGAATTTTGAGAATAGCAAATTCGGCGCGTCGCGGGAGCCGCCCTCAGGCGCGGTCAAGCGCTGAAATTCTGGAAGTCCGTTATCACTCCCAGTGTGGCGGGATGCGAACGCCAGAATCGGGCCACCTCCGCGACGGCCACCTTCGGCGGCGGCCGTCGCGTCGTCAGTTTTTTGCAACTCGTGGAACGGGCCATCCCGTGAACGCGAGGTTACGGATTGCGTGATTCCAGGAAGGCGGCGATGGCGATCATGTCGCTCTGGGTCAGATTGGCGACTGCGGGCTTCATGAAGGCGACGCCGGAGCCATTGCGGGCGCCGGACTGGATATCGTTGAGCTGGCGGAAAATGTAGGTCGCGGTCTTGCCGGCGATCGATGGCACCTCACCCATGCCGTGCAGATCGCCGCCGTGGCACAGCGTGCAGGTCACGGTCTTGCCGGCGCCCGTCATCACCAGGGCTTGGCCTTTGGCGATGCTGCCGGTCGGCACATAGTCGATGAAACCGGAATGCGGGTCGCGCAGCTTGGCCTCGGTCTCGTCCTTCGGCAGGTTGATGATGCGCTCGCCGATCGGCTCCTTGTCGGCATCGGGAACGGCGAAGCGCATGCCTCCGGCGCCGACGACTGTCTTCGGCACGGTGTCGGTCTCGACCACCTTGTTGAAGCCGGCGGTCGGCTTGAGCTTGGAGAAGTATTGCGCGGCGGCGTTGACCTCGTCGACGGAGAGAACCTGCGCCATGGCGATCATGACGCCGGCGCGCGCATTGGCGCGCTGGCCGCTTTTGAACACCGCCATTTGCCGCGCAATATAGCTCGCCGGCAGTCCGGCAAGGCCGGCGGATTCCGGATGGCCGTCGCCGGACGGCAGGTGGCACTGCGCGCAGGCGCGGCCGGCCGGCTTCGGTCCGCCATGGGCCACGATCTCGGGCATCGGCGGATGTTCGCCGGGGAACCAGTCGGGTGGATTGAACGGATCGTCGATCTGGGCCTGCGTGTAATGCTTGTCGCTGCCAGGCACCGATTTCATCTCGACATTGTCGAACTGCTGCGGCGGCGGGGTGACCGGATAGGCCCAATCGGGCGCTTCGGCGGCGAGTGCGGCGCCACCCGAGAGGGCTGCAGTCAGAGACAGGCTGATCAGGATTTTCATGCGGTTTCCCCCGTACGTTTTGCGGATCATGCGGTTTTTGGCGGTGCGGTGAAATAGGTGCCGCGACCGCTGGCGAGAAGCTTGCCGTCCTGGTCGAAGACTTGTGCTTCGGCCGTGGTGAATTGCGAACCGCTACGGATGACCTTGCCGCGAGCGATCAGGTCGCCGCGAAACGCCGGGCGGTGGTAGTCGACGCGCAGGTCGATGGTCGGCACGCCGCGCCCGGTCTGCTTCACCATCGCCCAGTCGGCGGCAAGATCGATCAGCGCCGCCAGCACACCGCCATGAGTGTAGCCGCGCTCGGTATTGACCACCCATTCCTCGCGCCATTTGGCGGCGATCTCGATGCTGTCATCGGTGAGCGAGATCACAGTCAGGCCGAGCCATTGGTGAAATGGCGCGCGCGTGATCAGCGCCTGGACCTTTTCGAGAGTCATGTCGTCGGCCATGTGGGGCTCCTAAATTGTCATGCCCGCGAAGGCCATCGTCTTTGCTTATCGCTTCCGCCTGTGCTCCGGTGCGGGGAGACGTGAATTACGGCGTCACCACGACTTTGCCGATCACCTCGCGGTCCTCGATCAAGCGCAGCCCGTCGCGCGCTTGATCGAGCGGCAGCACCTTGTCGATCACCGGCTTCATCCGGCCTTCGCTGATAAGTTGCATCAGCGCCGCCAGATTGTCGTCGTAGAAACTGTTCGAGCCGATGATCTGCAGTTCGAAGCTCCACACGTAGCGCAAGTCCTCCTTGGGGTCATAGCCTGCGGTGGCGCCGCAAACCAGGAGCTTGCCGCCGCGCTTGAGGCAGCGTAGCGACGGCACCCAGGTGTCGCCGCCGGTGAAGTTGATCACCACATCGACGCCGCCGTCGTAGCTGCGGCGCTGCGGCTTGCCATATGTCTCGATCGCCCATTTCGACCAGTCGGTGTCGCGATAGTTCACCACATGGTCGGCGCCGAGCGCCTTGAGCCGATCGAGCTTTTCCGCGCTCGAGGCGCAGGCGATGACCTCGGCGCCGAGCAGCTTCGCCAGGATGACGCAACCCGTGCCGACGCCACCGGAGGCGCCGAGCACCAGCACGCGTTCGCCGGCTTTTACCGTGCGGTGCGTGATCAGCATGCGATGCGCGGTGCCGTAGGCGACCGGCAGCGTCGCGGCCTGCTCGAAGCTGACGCCGGACGGCATCGCAATGAGCTGGTCGGCAGCGACCAGGCAATATTCCGCCATGCCGCCGTCGAGCATTTCGCCCATCAGGCCCTTTTTCTTGTTGAGCGGATTGACCAGCACGCGGTCGCCGGTCTTCCAGCCGGTGACGCCACTACCGAGTTCGGCGATCTCGCCGGCCATATCGAGCCCGATGATGACCGGCAGCGGCACCTTGATGCCGGGCATGCCGCGCACGGTGAATACGTCGTGATAGTTGAACGAGGCAGCGCGCACGCGGATGACGACGTGGCCGTCGATCGGCTTCGGCGTCGGGTAGTCGGCCACGACTTCCAGATCGTCGAGGCCGCCGTGTTTGCGCAGCACCAGCGCTCTCATCGTCCGCTCCCTCGCGCGCTCTTCGCGCTTGCCATCTGCGCCCGACCGTCAGGCGATCTCGTAGACTGCGACCTCGCCGGCGACCCCCTTCAGCTCTGCGCTTTGCGGATGCGGCACGATGCCGGCGGCGTTGAGCAGTGCCGCCGACGTCGGATGTTCGACCACCGCCTTGCTGGCGAAGATCGCCCGCGAGGTCGCGAGCCCCTGGATGCGCGCGGCGATATTCACGGTCTGGCCGAAATAGTCGAGCCGGTCATTGAGCATGACAGCCAAGCAGGGGCCCTCGTGAATGCCGATCTTGAGTAGCAGGTCCTCCTGCCTGGTGTCGCCGCCGATGCCGCCGATCGCTTCGCGCATGCGCAGCGCCGCGGCAAGGGCGCGGTCCGGTGTCGGAAACGTCGCCATCACGGCATCGCCGATGGTCTTGACCACGGCGCCGCCCTCCGCCGCCACCAGATCGTTGAGCAGATGGAAGTGCCGCCGCACCAGTTCGTAGGCGACCAGGTCGCCAACCCGCGCATAGAGCTCGGTCGAGCCCTTGAGGTCGGTGAACAGGAAAGTGAGGCTGACGACCTTCAGTCCCTGATCGACGTCGAGCGTATCGGTGCGATAAAGGTCGCGAAACGTCTGATTGGTGAAGATGCGCTTCGCGGAGAGATTGGGTCGGCGTTGACCCATGAGCCGGTCATAGGTTTCGGACTCGACCCATACCGCCGGAAGGGCGCGCGCATTGGTGCGGTTGACGAGCGTCAGTTCGACCGGTCCCGCTTTCACCGGCGTGGTCTCGGTTGGTGTTTTTTCGCCCTTGAACACCAGCGCCACGCGCTGCACCTCGGCCGTGCTCTCC
>Ga0335077_10009821_pt1 | contig 11895 bp, 11 predicted proteins | sample Lox_Sample_31_FD_207151 | JGI IMG/M metagenome (GOLD analysis project Ga0335077, IMG submission 207151) | Soil microbial communities from Loxahatchee National Wildlife Refuge, Florida, United States - Lox_Sample_3.1 | ecosystem: Environmental > Terrestrial > Soil > Wetlands | place: USA...
CCGCTGCCGTCGCCGTGCTTGACCAGGCCGAGGCGGCCGGCCTCGACGTGGCAGGGCTACTCGGCCGCACGAGGGCGCGGAACGCCAACGCGACCGCGTTCACCGCCGCCTACCGGCGGTACTGCTGGCCGACCGACGGCCTGGCCGGCGTGCGTTTCGCGCCGTTCCAGCTCCTCGCCGCCGAGGGCGCCGCCTTCCACCGGCAGCCGCACGACTGGCACCTGAGGATCGCCGACCGGCTCGTAGCCGCCGACCCCGACCTGATCGCGCCCACCCCGTCGGCTGGCCGCCGACACGACCGATCCGGACTCCCTGGCCGCGGCGATCACCTGGTGGGAGGAGCTGACCGCGGCCGGTGGCGAGGGCATGGTCGTCAAGCCCGCCGCCAACCTGATCCGCGGCCGGCGTGGCCTGGTCCAGCCAGGGCTCAAGGTGCGGGGCAGGGAGTACCTGCGGATCATCTACGGTCCCGATTACACCGAGCCGGTCAATCTGGTCCGGCTGCGCGAGCGCGGCCTGGGCCACAAGCGCTCGCTGGCCTCGCGCGAGTATGCGCTCGGTCTCGAGTCACTCGACCGCGCCGCTCGCGGCGAGCCGCTGTGGCGGGTGCACGAGTGCGTGTTCGCCGTCCTGGCGCTGGAGTCCGAGCCCGTCGACCCGCGCCTGCGACGGCCAGGTGACCGCGCCGCGGTATGGCCCGCTCCTCGTCGTTAGGCCGATCCGGCCTTCTGCATGCTCGTGATCAGGTCATGCAGCGGCTTGGTCCCCGCGCCGATGGTGAGGCCGGTCACGAGCAGGTCGAGGAAGGAATTGACGTGGCTGATCGCGATCGACTGGAGCAGGAACAGCCCGAAGGCGCCGGAAATGATCAGCCCGAGCGCGCTGGCGATGGCCCAGAACACGATCGTCCGCTCGGTCCGCAGCTTGTCCGCCTCGGCCTGCTTCTGCGCCGCGTCGTCCACCTGGCGCTGCACCTGCGCCGTGGGCACCGCGGCGTCGGCGCCGAGCGCCCTGGCCTGCGTCGCGGACGCCACCGCGGCGTCCTTGGCCGAGTCCTTGCGCGGCGGCAGGAACTGGCTCAGCGGTTCGAGCAGGCGCTCGAGCGCTGCCGTCACCGCGATCACCCCGGCATAGGGCACGTAGCTCCGCATGAGCCTGATCGGGGCCGGCCGGAGCCAGTACCGGTAGGCCAGCCACATCACGATCGCCACCGCGATGACCCCTGCGGTGGATCCGAACACCAGCCAGGGGTTCGGGCGGATCGACGCCGACCCGGACACCGGCGTCGTGCGGGTCGCGCCGAGAGCGTGCTCGGCATTAGCGACCGTCACCGTCGCCATGCGCGCTCACCTCGACCCAGGGACATACCGCCATTGCCGACAATGCGGATACCTATCTAAGGCCATTCCCGGCGTGCGCGGCAAGATCGGCGGATATCTTTGCCCGCCTCGGCTGGCGGTGCAGGCCGGCGGTGGGCCGGCTGGCGGTGCAGGCCGGCGGTGCAGGCCGGCGGTGGGCCGGCTGGCGCGACGGCGGGTGGCGCGCTGTGCTGAAATGAGGCATGAGTGACGAACTGCCAGCCCGTGAGGGATACCTGCCCTTCCACGGCCACCGGACCTGGTACCGGGTCACCGGCGACAAGGAAGAACCTGGCAAATACCCGCTGCTGTGCCTGCATGGCGGGCCCGGGGCGACCTGGCACCACATGGAGCCCTACCAGCAGCTCGCCGCGGACGGCCGCCGGGTGATCTGTTACGACCAGCTCGGCTGCGGCAACTCGGCGGTCACCGGCGAGCACGATCCCTCGATGTGGACGACCGAGCTGTTCCTCGCCGAGGTTGCCGCGGTGCGCGAGCACCTGGGCCTCGACCAGTGCCACGTGCTCGGCCACTCCTGGGGCGGCATGCTCGGCATGGCCTACGCGATCACCAGGCCGGCTGGCCTGATCAGCCTGCTGGTCGAGTCGTCCCCGCCCAGCGTGCCGTTCTGGCTGACCGAGCTGGCAAGGCTCAGGGCCGACCTGCCTGCCGGGGTGGACGAGGTACTGCGCAGGCACGAGGACGCAGGCACCACCGACAGCGACGAATACAACGAGACGATGGTCGCGTTCTACGACCGGCACGTCTGTCGCATGCGGCCGTACCCGGACTGGCTGGACCGCTGCTTCGCCGGGCTCAACGCGAACCCCGAGGTCTACTTCACGATGAACGGGCCGAGCGAGTTCCACGTGATCGGCCCGCTCAAGGATTTCGACCTGACCGATGACCTTGGCAAGATCGCCGTGCCGACGCTGCTGTTCTGTGGCGAGTTCGACGAGGTCACTCCCGCGACGGTCAGCCAGGCGCACGAGCGCATCGCCGGATCGCAGTTCGTCGTGATGCCCGGGTGCTCGCACATGAGCCAGGCGGAGCGGCCGGATCTGGCACTCGGGCTGGTGCGCGGCTGGCTGGCCGGAGCCGAGTCGGCACATGGCGCGTCCCGGGCATAATTCCTGCCGCCGCGCGGTTATCCGCTCGGGGTCAGGCCCAGGAGCGGAGCCTGGGTGTTGCCATCAAAGCCGTAGCCTCGCAGAGGAGCGATCGACCGTGTCCGTGCATGAGATCGAGCTTCAGACCATCTCCGGAGACTCCGCCACGCTCGGCGACTTCGCCGGCGACGCCATCCTCGTGGTGAACGTCGCGTCCGAGTGCGGGCTCACGCCGCAGTACGCGGGCCTGCAGCGGCTGCACGAGCGGTTCGCTGACCGCGGCCTGACGGTGGCCGGGTTCCCGTGCAACCAGTTCGGCGGCCAGGAGCCGGGGAGCGAGGAGCAGATCAGCGAGTTCTGCACGGAGAACTACGGCGTCACGTTCCCGATGTTCGCCAAGATCGACGTGAACGGCCCCGGGCGGCATCCGCTGTACACCGAGCTGACCGAGACGCCCGACGCCGAGGGCAAGGCGGGCGACATCCAGTGGAACTTCGAGAAGTTCCTGGTCGCGCCGGACGGCAAGGTAATCGGGCGGTTCCGCCCGCTGACCGAGCCCGAGGCCCCCGAGGTGGTGGCCGCGATCGAGGCAGCCCTGCCGCGCTGACGGCGCGGTCTGGCGGGATGGTCAGGCGGGGCGATCAGGCGGGAGGTCAGGCGAGCCGGCCTGGCCCGCGCTTGACCATCTGGTCAGCGATGATCGAGCGCTGCACCTCGCTGGTGCCCTCCCAGATCCGCTCCACCCGCAGCTCGCGGTAGAACCGCTCGGCGGCGTACTCCCGCATGTAGCCGCGGCCGCCGAACACCTGGACCGCCCGGTCGGCGACCCGGCCAGCCATCTCGGCGGCATACAGCTTGGCCATCGAGCACTGCGCGTGCTGCACCTTGACGTCGGTGCCGGCGTCGATGCCGCGCGCGGTCTCGTAGGTCAGCGCCCGGGCCGCGAACAGCTCGGTGAGGCTGTCCGCCAGCATCGCCTGGACGGCGCCGAAGTCGGCGATCGGGCGGCCGTTCACGACGCGTTCCTTGGCGAAGGCGGTCATCTCGGCGACGAGGCGTTCCGCCGCGCCCAGGCACCGCGCCGCGACCATGATCCGCTCGAACCTGAACCACTCGTAGGCGAAGCTCATCCCGTCGCCCTCGGCACCCACCAGCTGCCCGGCCGGGACCCTCACGTCCTCGAACGCCACGATCGGGTGCTGGTGCGCCGAGCCGAGCGTGTGCATGTAGGCCGGCGTTCGGACCACCCGGACGCCGGGGCTCGGCAGGTCGACGATCAGCATGGCGTGCTCGCCCGCGTGCCCGCCGCCGGTTAGCTTGCCCTGGAAGAACGCATAGTCGGCCGAGTAGAACGAGGTCACGTGCCACTTGACCCCGCTGAGAAGGTAGCCGTCGCCGTCCGGGGTGACGGTGGCCTCGATCGCGTCGACGTCCGACCCGGCGCCCTCCTCGGTGATCGCATAGCACTCGTCCCGGTCGCCGCGCGCGGCCGGCCTGACGTAGCGCTCGAGCTGGTCGGGCGTGGCCACCTCGGGCAGCCACGACGGGGGCGTGGCGACCACCCAGGCCAGCGCGTTGGTCACCCGGCCGACCTGCTCCTGGATCAGCACCTGCTGCAGGGACGTGCAGCCGCCACCGCCGACGCTCTTGGGCATGTTCGCCGCGTACAGGCCGAGCTCGATCGCCCGGGCCTTGTGCTCCTTCTCCTGCTCGGCAGGCACCTCGCCGCCGGCCATCTCGGCGCCGACCTCGAGCGGGATCAGCTCGTCGGCGAACAGGCGCGCCCGCGCCTGTATGTCCAGGTCCTGCTCTGACAGGCAGTACATCGGTCCTCTTCCAGGTCGGGCGCGGCGAAGGTCACTTGACTGAACGTTCAGTCTATGCCAGCATCGGCGGCATGCCAATGGTTGGGCGGCGAGGCGCGCAGGTGCCTGCCGGGCCGCCGAGCGCGGTGTCAGGCGCCAGCGTGGCGGTCCGCACGAACGGGGTAGGGCCAAGGATGTCGGCGAGGCTCGCCGGGAGGCTCGCGGGGAGGTGAGCGACAGGTGACCTCAGGCGACGGAGTCCCGCAGCGCGCCGACGCGGTGGTCGTGGGCGGCGGAACGGTGGGCGGGTGGTGCGCTTATTTCCTGCGCGAGGCCGGCCTCGAGCGGGTCGTCCTTGTTGAGAAGGAGACGCTCGGCCAGGGCGCGAGCAGCCGGGCGGCCGGCATCGTGCGCACCCAGGGCGGCAGCCCGTGGGCGGTCAGGCTCGGCGAGTGGACCAGGACGTTCTACCTGGGCCAGGCGGCGACGCTCGGCATCGATTCCGGCTTCACCCCGCAGGGCTACCTGCTGCCGTGCTTCGCCCCGGCCGACGTCACGGCCGCGCAGGAGCGGCTGGCGATGCAGCGCTCGCTCGGCCTGGACGTCCGCTGGCTGGAACCCGACGCGTTCGACGCGATGAACCCGGCCATGGCGCCGGGCAAGACGCTCGGCGCCACCTACTGCCCGCACGACGGCTACCTGCATCCGCCGCGCAACGTGCTCGCCTACTCGGTCGCGCTCGCGGCCAGCGGCGTGATCGTGTGCGAGCGGACCAGCTTCACCGGGCTTGAGGTCTCCGACGGCGCCGTCACCGGGGTCAGGACCAGCGCGGGAGCGATTGCCGCCCCGCTCGTGGTACTCACCGGCGGGCCAGAACTCGGGGCGGTGGGCAGGCTCGCGGGCCTGGCGATCCCGGCCGGCGCCGTCCGGCACCAGGTCGCGGTCACCGAGCCGCATCCTGATCTCGCCCCGTCCCGGCTGCCGATGGTGTTCGACCTGGCGGCCGGGTTGTACTGGCGGCCCGAGGAGGGCGGCATGCTGTTCGGCATGTCGAACCCGGACGAGCCGCCTGGCGAGGCCCGCCGCGTGGACGAGGAGTACCTGGCCAAGATCAGGGAGCGGTTGCGCGAGCTCGTCCCGGTGACCGGCGGGCTCGGGCTGCGGCGCACCTGGGCCGCGACGATCGACTACACCCCCGACCACCTGCCGATCATCGGCCCGGCGGTCAGCTCAGGCCAGATCATTAACGGGCTCACCGTGGCCAGTGCCGGCGGGCACGGCATGATGTGGGGTCCCGGTGTGGCCAGGGCCGCCGCCGACGTGGCGCTGACCGGCGGCTCCGACGTGGTGGACACCGCCGACCTCGGCCTTGACCGGTTCGACGAGCACGGCAACAGCCGGCTGGCGACCGATCCGATCGCGCTGCCGTTCCCCGAGCACGCGTCGCGCTAGCGACGCCGCCCCGGCCCGACGAAGACGACCCGGCTGCCGCCGGTGCCCACCCGATCGCCCACCAGGAAGGAACGCCTCGATGACCGAACCCAACCCGGCAACCCCGTACCTCGCCGCCGCCGCGACGGCCGAGCTCGAAGACTGGGGGCCGCTGGCCGAGGCCACCGGCGAGGAGATGACCACCAGCGGACTGACCCTGTGGAAGGACGGCGACCAGGAGGCCGGCGTCTGGGAGTGCACGCCCGGCCCCTCGCACTGGACGCTGGAGACGCACGAGTTCGTGCAGATCCTGTCCGGCCGGATGACCTGCACCCCGGACGGCGGTGAGCCGACCGAGATCGGGGCAGGGGACATCGCGGTCTTCCCGCGCGGCTGGACCGGGACCTGGCAGATCCACGAGACCATACGCAAGGTCTACGTGATCTTCGACTAGCCGGCCTCACTCCGGTCCGGCCGTGCTGGTGGCGCGCGTTGTTGGGGACGCGGCTGCGGTGGCGGCGGCGGCGGTGGTGGCGTTCGTGGTGGCTGGGGCTGCTGAACACCGTGCTTGCGGTGCTCACGCCTGCGACAGAGGGCTGGACTTCATGATCACGGTGGATTACCTGCTCTATATGACAGAAACCCACCGTGATCATGAAGTCAGGTTGGCGGGAAGGCCAGGTCGACGAGGCGGCTGACGGCGGACGCGAAGACGTCGTGGTCGCCGCGCGGCGGACCGGCGACCGCCAGCGCGGTGGCCAGGTGCGGGTAGTGGCCCACGGCGGCGGCCCTGGCCAGGTCCGCCGCGAGGTTCGTCCCCGCCGGGTTCGCCGCCGTGGGGTTCGCTGGTGCTGGGGTTGCCGGTGTGGCGGTTGCGGGTTCAGCTTGGGTGCCCGCGGCCGTGTGGGCGGCGGGGCCGCGCTCGCCGGCGAGCGCGGCCTGCATTCCTCCGTACATTGTGGCGAAGCCGCTGATCAGGCCGATCACTTCCAGCTTGGCGCCGGTGTCCAGCGATGAGGTGGCAAGCAGCCCCAGAAAGTAGTCCAGGTAGCGCAGGCCGTTCGGGCCGGGGGCCATGGGGCGCTGCATCAGGCTGGCCAGCCACGGGTGGCGCCCGGCGATCTCGCGCGCCTGGCCGGCCAGCGCGAGCACGCCTTCGCGGGGGAGCAGGTCGTCTCGGTAGACGTACTCGGCAGCGACGTAATCGATCATGAGCTGCGCCAAGTGGTCCTTGGTCGGGACGTACGTGTACAGCGACATGGTGGCCAGGCCGAGCTCGCCGGCGACCCTGCGCATCGTGACCGCGGTCATGCCGTGGGCGTCGGCGATCCGCACCGCGGCCGCGGCAGCCGCCGTGCGGTCCTGCCGAGCCTTCGGCCCCCTGCTGCCGCGCTCCGGCAGGTCCCAGATGGACTGCCCGGCCTGGCCGAGCGGCGTCTGCTGCATCATCGAGCTTTCTTCGTGCACTGTACGTAGTATTCTCGACCCCTAAACAACGTACATGATACGGTAATTCGGCCAGACCACCGGGGCCCTGCGCACCCGAGCCAGGAGGCAGGTCATGAAGACGATGTCATCGGCGATCCAGATCAGCGCCGATCCGATGGCGGTCTGGGCAGTGCTGACTGACCTGGAGAGCTACCAGGACTGGAACCCGCTGTTCCGGCAGGCATCGGGGACCGTCGCGCTCGGCGAGCGGATCACGCTGCGCAGCGTCCATCCGGCCACCGGCCGCCGGATGACCGTGCGGCCGAAGATCACGGCCGCCCGGCCCGGCGCCGAGCTGAGGTGGGTCTCCAGCCTGCCCGGCATCATGAGCGGCGAGCGCAGCTTCACGCTGACCGCCGAGGGCGACGGCACCAGGCTGGTGCAGAGCGAGACCTTCGGTGGTCTGCTCGTGCCGCTGTCCCGCACGACCTTCGCGAAGGCGGAAAGGAGCTTCGCCGGGCTCAACGAGGCGCTGAAGAAGCGGGTCGAGGGCGGCTGATCGGGCGGTCCGGGCCGGGTACCGGGCCGGACCGCGGTCCGGCGGGCTAGCGCGGGATCACGAGGGCGTCGACGGCGATGGTGCCGTCCGGGCCGCAGATCAGCGGGTTGACGTCGAGGGCCTCGATGTGGTCGCCGAGCTCGCACGCGAGCTCGGCGACGGCGGCGTTCGCGCGGCTGATGGAGTCCAGGTCGGCCGGCCGGGCGCCGCGGGCGCCGTCGAGCAGCCTGCGCACCTTCAGTCCGTCGAGCAGCGCGGCGCCCTGGTCGGGCGTGAGCGGTGGCAGCGCGACCGCGCGGTCGGAGACGAGCTCGACCAGGATTCCGCCCGCGCCGACGACGACCAGCGGGCCGAGGTCGGGGTCGCGCACGATGCCGAGCGCGAGCTCGGTCCCGCTCGGCACGGTCTGGCAGACCAGCGCGGCCGGGCCGAGCCTGGCCGCGAGGTCGGCATAGGCGGCGGCCAGCTCGTCGTCGCCGGCCAGGCCGAGCAGCACCCCGCCGGCGTCGGACTTGTGCGCGATGCCCGGCTCGTCGGTCTTGAGCACCACCGGGTACCCGATCCGGCGCGCCGCGGCGAGCGCCGCCGCGGCGCTGGTGACGCGCTCGGCGCTGGCGGTCGCGATGCCGTACTCGCGCAGCAGGCCGAGGTGCGCGGCGCCGCTCTGGCGGCCCTGACCGAGCAGGTCGAGCGCGCGGGCGAGCCGCCCGGCCGGAACGGCCGGGCGGCCAGCTGCCGCGGCCGCTGGGTCGGCGGCGGCCCCGGCCGCCTGAGTTGCCGGTGCTTGCGGCACCGGCGGGCGGCGCTGGTGATCGAGCAGGTGGCCGAGCGCCCGGATCCCGGTGCGCATGCCTTCGAGCACCGGGATCCCGCTGGCGCGCAGCCGGGCGGCGGCGTCCTGGTCGATCGCGCTGGCCAGGTTGGCGATCACCGCGACCGGCTTGCCGGTTTGCGCGGCCGCGTCGAGCACGGCCAGCCGGTAGGAGTCGTCGGCGTCGTACTCGGTGACGAGGTCGACGGCGAGCGCGACCGCGTCCACGGAGTCGTCGCCCGCCAGGGTCACCAGGCACCCTCCGAACAGCTCCCTCGTGCTTGCCCCGGTGCCCCACACGTCGAGCGGGTTCGTGGCGAGCAGGCCGGGATCGAGCAGGTCGGCAAGGCGGGCCGTGGTCGCCTCGCTGATCGCGGCGAACGGCACGCCGGTCTCGCCGGCGACATCGGCCGCGTGTGCGCGTTCCAGCCCTGAGTCGTGCACGGTCGCGATGCCGCGGCCGGCCTCCGCCCGGTCCTGACCGCGGCGGATGCGGCCGACCTGGAGGCAGAACAGCTCGAGCACGTCGGCCATCTCGGCCAGGTCGGCGACCCGGTGCACGCCGTACGCCCTGGCCAGCGCCTCCCACCCGCCGTCGGTGCCCGCCAGCGCACCGGAGTGCGCCGCCACCATCGCGCGCCCGCTCGCCGAGTTGCCCGCGGTGAGCAGGACGACGGGGATGTCGCGTTCGGCCGCGGCGGCGAGCACGCCGCGAAGCCTGTCGGGCTCGCGCATCGCCTCGAGCACCAGCGCAAGCACCCTGGTGCCCGGCTGGCCGAGCGCGTACTCCAGGTAGGACGGGGTCGTGGTGACCAGTTCCTGGCCCGAGGAGACCGCGAGCGTGAAGCCGAGCGCCCGCCTCGTGCGCAGCAGTGCGGAGAAGACCGACCCCGAGTGCGTCACCAGCGCGATCGGGCCGGCCGGCAGCGGGTCGGGCTCCAGGTAGCCCATCGCGCGCAGGCCGTAGCCGACGTTGGCGAAGCCCATGCAGCCGGCGCCGCACACCTGCATCCCGGCCGAGCGGGCGACCGTGGCCAGCCGCTGCCTGAGCCCTGGCCTGGCGGGGTCGGCTCGGTCGGGAGAATGCGGCGCTGGCCCTGCCGGGAGCGGGTGGAGCCCGGCCGGCTCGGACGAGCCGGCCGGGCCATCGGGGGGCGCGGAGCCCGCGAGGTCGCCGTCGGCGGCACCTTCCCGGCCGGGTACGGCCGGGGCGGTGACGTCCTCGTGCGCGTTGCCGAAGATCACCGCGGACCGGCAGCCGACGTCGGCCGCCAGGGCAAGCTGGTGCTCGAGCGCGGCGTCGGGGACGCCGAGCAGCACCAGATCGGCGGGCTCGGGCAGGTCGGCCACCGAGGCGTAGCAGCGGCGGCCGCCGATGTCGGGGTAGCGCGGGTTCACCGAGTAGATCACCGGCCTGGCCGGGCTGCGGCCCGCCTCGGCGAGCATCCGCTCGCCGAAGCTGCCCGGCCGTGCCGACGCGCCGACGATCGCCACCGACCGCGCCTCGAGCATCGCGTGCAGGGCCGGCCGCTCGCTGCCGGGATGAGGCACCGCGAGTGGTTGCGAATGAATGTCGATCGTCATGCCCGCCGGCTACCTGGTGCCCCTGCTGCCCTTGGCCGACTTGCTGACCTTGCGGTCGGCGAGGGCCGCGCGTGCCGCCTGCCAGCCGGGGATGCCGCAGACGCCGCCGCCCGCGTGGGTCGCCGAGCTGCCGTAGTAAAGCCCGGAGATCGGGGTCCGGTAGTCCGCGTAGCCCGAGGCCGGCCGCATGTGGAACAGCTGCTCGAGGGAGAGCTCGCCGTGGAAGATGTTGCCGCCGACCAGCCCGTACTCGTGCTCCATCTGGTACGGCCCGATCACGTCGCGGTGCAGGATCGAGGCCTTGAAGTTCGGCGCCACCTCGTCGTAGAGCTCGATCATCCGGTCGGCGTAGGCCTCAAGCTCGCTGACGTGCGGCTCGAGGTTCCAGTCCGCGGGCACCCACTGGGTGAACAGGGACATGATGTGCGTGCCGTCCGGGCACAGCGTCTTGTCGAACGCGGTGGGGATCACGCCGTCGCTGAACGGCCTGGCGGCCGGCCGGCCCTCGCGCGCGTCGAGGAACGCGCGCTCGATGAACTCCATGGACGGTGCCATCTCCACCGAGCCGGTGTGGTGCTCGGCCAGGTCCGTGCTCGGGTCGGCGGTGAAGTTCGGCAGCTCGGCGAGGGCCAGGTTGATCTTGACCACGCCGCTGCGTGTCTTCCAGTGCTTGATGTCGGTGGCGAAGCCGGACGGCAGGTTCTGCTCGCCGACCTGGTCGAGGAAGGCGGTGCGCGGGTGCAGCGTGCTGACGATGGTGCCCGCCCTGATCTCCTCGCCGCTGGCGAGCGCGACTCCCACGGCACGGCCGTTCTCGATCAGCACCCGGCCGACCGGGGCGTTGAGCCTGACCTCGACGCCGAAGCCGCGGGCGGCCGCCTCGATCGCGTCGGACACCGCGCCCATGCCGCCCTCGGCGAAGCCCCAGTTGCCCAGGTGGCCGTCGCCGACGTCGCCGATCGAGTGGTGCGCCATCACGTAGGCGGTGCCTGGCTCGTACGGCCCGGCCCAGGTGCCGATCACGCCGTTGACCGCGAGCGCGCCCTTGACCTGGGACGACTCGAACCAGTCATCGAGCAGGTCGGCGATCGACATGGTCATCAGCCGGGTGGCGTCGGCGATGGTCCGCACGTCGAGGCCGCGGTGCCGCCAGGCCAGCCGCAACGTTCCGGCCAGGTCTCGAGGCTTGTGCGAGCCGATGTTCGGCGGGACGGTGAGCAGCATCGGGCCGAGCACGTCGGCGAGGCCGGCGATCCAGGCGTCCCAGCGCGGCATCGCCTCGGCGTCCTTCTTCGACCATTGCGCGACGGACTCGTAGTTACGCTTGGCGTCGTCGGCAAAGAGCTTGATCGAGCCGCCCTCCGGAAACGCCTGGTAGTACGGGCCCATCGGGTAGACCTTGTAGCCGTGGCTGGGTAGCTTGAGGTCGTTGATAATGGTTGGCGGCATCAGGCTCATAACATAGGAGAGCCTCGTCACCTTGAACTCTGGAGCGTCAGGCCATGGGGATTCTGTGGTCGCTGCGCCGCCCGTCTTATGCCGGCTCTCGAGCACGACCGTGCGCGCTCCGGCCCGCGCGAGATACGCGGCGGCCACCAGGCCGTTGTGCCCTCCGCCGATGACGACGGCGTCGTATGTTGCGGCCATGACTGTCGGTTTCCTTTCCGGCCTTCCGTCTCGCTCCGCGGCGACCTGCTCTGCCCTGACACGGGCCGCCCCGGTCGGGCGGGTCCGTGGCGGACAGGGCCAGCGACCGAGCCTGCGACCCGGGTGACCAGCGCTGACGCCGGGATCTCGCCGGGATGACACG
>Ga0335077_10009822_pt1 | contig 11895 bp, 8 predicted proteins | sample Lox_Sample_31_FD_207151 | JGI IMG/M metagenome (GOLD analysis project Ga0335077, IMG submission 207151) | Soil microbial communities from Loxahatchee National Wildlife Refuge, Florida, United States - Lox_Sample_3.1 | ecosystem: Environmental > Terrestrial > Soil > Wetlands | place: USA: Florida...
GGGCGGGGTCTACGTGGTGGCCAACATCCGCGGCGGTGGCGAGTTCGGCGAGGAGTGGCACCACGCCGGCCGGCTCGCCACCAAGCAGAACTGCTTCGACGACTTCATCGCCTGCGCGGACCATCTGCACGGCAGCCGGATCACCAGCCGCCAGCGTCTGGGGATCATGGGCGGTTCCAACGGAGGGTTGCTGATGGGTGCCGTGCTCACCCAGCGGCCAGACATCGCCCGCGCCGTCGTTGCCGCAGTGCCGGTGATGGACTCCCTGCGGGCCGAGACCACCACCAACGGGGGGTTCAATACCCCCGAGTTCGGCACCGTGGAGGATCCGGAGCTGTTCACGGCGCTGCTCGCCTACTCGCCCTACCACAACGTCGTGGACGGGACGGCCTACCCAGCCGTGCTGCTGACCGCCGGGCAGAACGACACCCGGGTCGATGCCTGGCATGCCGAGAAGATGACGGCCCGGCTCCAAGCGGCAACGTCCTCGGGCCGGCCGGTGCTGCTGAGGCTGGAGTCCACCGGCCACCTGGCCGGGTCGCTCGACCAGGTCATCGACGAGACAACCGACTGGCACGCGTTCCTCTTCGACCAGCTGGGTCTCGGCTACCGCCCCGCCGCCCCTGCGTGACCGGCCCGGCGGCCACCCGGCTCATGCGCATGCGCCAGGTCGGCCGGGGTGCCGGCGCCGTCTGGGCGGGGTGCGACAATCGGCGCATGCCGGAACGGCTCGAGGTGCAGCGGGCGGTGGCCGCGTCAGCGGGCGAGATCTTCACCGTGCTGACCGATCCCCGGGGGCATGTTGCCATCGACAGCTCCGGCATGTTGATGGAGGCCAGCGGGGACATCGTGGCCAAGGTGGGCGACACCTTCGTCGTCCACATGGACCGGGAAGCGCTCAACGACTATCCCCTCGGGCTTTACGACGTCACCATCGAGATCGTCACGTTCGAGCCGGACCAGGAGATCGCCTGGACCGTGCGCGGCCAGCTGGACCTCGGCCACGTGTATGGCTACCGGCTGGAGCCCATCGAGGAGGGCACGCTCGTGACGTCCTACTACGACTGGTCAGGCGCTGAGCAGGCCTGGAAGGACGCCGCCATCTTCCCGGTGATCCCGGAAAGCGCACTGCGGGCCACGCTGGGGATCTTGGCCCGCACCGTCGCTCCCGGCAAGCCCCGCCCCGCGTCCGCAACCCGATGACCGGCATCCCAGCTGTTGCCCGGGTGCGGCTAACACAGAATGACGATGAGGGCCCGCGGGCGCCGGGGCAAGCTTCGCCCGGGCGACGCCGATTGTTCACTATTGCCTTATCTGCCGTCGGCAGAGCGATCGTAACTTTCCGGCATGTCGTTATCTCGCAAGCCGCCGCAGCATCGCCCGCTCGTTGAGCAGCACGAGGAGTGGATGGCGCACCTGCGCCGCCAGGCGGTGAGCCGCCGGACGGTGTTCCGGGGTGCGATCGGCGCGGCCGCGGGCAGCCTGCTGCTGGGCAGCGCGGGCCGGTGGTCCGAGCGGGCCGTGGCGGCGGTTCTGGCCGACACCGGGACCGTGGCCGGCGGTTTCCTGGTGAACGGGCGCCACCTCTCGTTCGGGGATGATCCGACGACCGAGATGTGGGCCGGCGGACAGCTGTTCAACATCAACGAGTACAACGCGGTCCCGCCCCGCTCGGTCAGGGTCTGGGTGGACTACGGCCGGGACCGTTTCTACGGGCACACGGTCGAGGCGGAGATCCGCGAGTTGCTGACCCACGTCCCGGTGTGGGACGGCAAGCCCGGGGTACTGAAGGCGTCCCGCACGCTGAATGCCGACCAGTTCTTCGTGCACGCGCGCATGACCCACCTGCACCCCGGCACGCAGTACCACTACCGCTTCCGGTACGCGGCCGGCCAGGAGATCGGCACCACGGCGGACGCGACGTTCCTGACCGCCCCGGGCGAGGTGGCCGAGCCGTTCACGTTCACGGCCTTTGCCGACGAGGGCATTCCCGGCCCGTCCCTGGACCGCGACCCGTCGCTGCTGCCCGAGTCCGACTGGGGCATGTGGAACAACGGGTCATACGACCCAAGCGACCCGGACCGGCCGGCCCGCACCCACCGGGACACCACCAACACGGTGATCACACAGATCACCAGGGTCCGGAACCTGGCCAACGGCACCCCGGCGCGGTTCAACCTGCTGGCCGGCGATCTCTGCTACGCCCAGGCCCAGGGAGACATCCAGCCGATCATCAATCCCGACGGCCCCCATGGGAGCCAGCCGTCCTCAGGCAACACGCCGATGCCGGCGCCGAACAGCGGCGGCTGGGACTACTACGACCCGTGGATCTGGACCAGCTGGTTCCCGATGATCGAGCCGAGCGCGGCATCGATCCCGTGGATGATCGCCACCGGCAACCATGACACCGAGCTGTTCTCCTCGGCCGTCGCCGCCGACCACGTCACCGTGGCCAGCTACGAGCCGTTCGGCTACGGCGGGATCACCAAGCGGATGGACCTGCCCAAGACCGGGCCGTCCACCTGCCCGTCGGTGTACAGCTTCCGCTACGGCAACGTCGGGATCATCAGCCTGGACGCGAACGAGCTGAGCTGGGAGATCCAGGGCCTGCTCGATTACAGCCACGGCGCGCAGCTGCGCTGGCTGGAAGAGCAGCTGCGGGCATGGCGCAGCGGGCCGCATGTCGACTTCATCGTCGCGTTCTTCCACGAGTGCGCGTTCTCGACCTGCAACGGGCACAGCTCTGACGGCGGAGTGCGGTCGAAGCTGGCGCCGTTGTTCGCCCGGTACCAGGTCGACCTGGTGGTGCAGGGGCACAACCACGTGTACGAGCGCACCAACCCGCTGGTCTATGACCCGCAGACCAACAGCGCCCGGTCCAGCAAGCAGGCCGTGGCCGTGTCACCGTCCGAGCCGGCCGAGGTCGAGCCGGCCAAGGACGGCACCACGTACGTGGTGGCCGGCACCGCGGGCACGCCCCGCTACGGATGGACCGGGAAGCACGAGACCGACCGTAACTTCGCCGCCGGCCAGGGCAGCGGCACAACCGTGATCGGCGACGCCAAGACCAAGGTCGGGCCGTACGTCAACGAGCTGGACTTCAGCCTGACCTACGAGACCGTCGACTGGTCACAGGCCCGGTACGACGACTACGGCTTCATCGCACTCGATGTCACGCCCGCCGCGCGCGGGCAGAAGACCACCATGATGCTGCGGTTCATCAACGAGCAGGGCGTGGAGCTGGACCGGGTGGTGTTCTCCCGGATCACGGGCGCCTGACCAGCCCGTCACCTCCGGCGCGGCTTTGAAGCCGCCGACTGGCATCGCCCCGTGCGTGTGCAGGAATCCCGGGCCCTGGCTTGGTGTTAGCACAAGCGTTCGAGGAGGTCATGACGTGATGAGGCTCAGGAACCGCAACCCCAGCCCGGCGCCGGCACCGCCGTTCGAGGGACAAGGACCGGACGGAGCCGAGCGCGCGACATTCGCCGCCGGATGCTTCTGGGGTGTCGAGGCGGCGTTCCGCCAGGTTCATGGGGTGCTGCAGACCGCGGCCGGCTACACCGGCGGCCACGTCCCGGACCCCAGCTACGAACGGGTCGGCCGGCACCGCACCGGGCATGCCGAGGCGGTCGAAGTGTGGTTCGACCCGGCCCAGGTCAGCTACGCGGAGCTGCTTGAGGTGTTCTGGCGGATCCACAACCCGACCACCCGCAACCGCCAGGGCCTGGATTTCGGCAGCCAGTACCGCTCGGCGATCTTCTGCCACGACGCTGGCCAGCAGGAAGCCGCGATCGCGTCGCGCGATGCCCAGCAGCAATCGCGCAGGCGGCAGATCGTCACGCAGATCACGCCCGCGTCCGCGTTCTACCGGGCCGAGGAGTACCACCAGCGTTACCTCGAAAAGCATGGCCACCCCGGCTGCGCGGCCACCGTCCGGTAAACGGGCCCACCGGCTCAGGCGGGAGAGGCGAGGCCCTCTTTGGGCTCCATCTCGATGAGCTGTGACACGGCCTCGATCAGGGCCAGGTGGGTGAAGGCCTGCGGGAAGTTCCCCAGGTGCTGGCCGGTGGTGGCGTCGATCTCCTCGGCGTACAGCAGCAGCGGCCCGGCGAACGACAGCAGCTTCTGGCACAGGGCGTGCGCGCGCTCGGTCTCGCCGATCATTGCCAGCGCGGTCACCAGCCAGAACGAGCAGATGGTGAAGGTGCCCTCCTCGCCGGAGAATCCGGTGTCGGTGCCGTCGACCTTGTAGCGCAGGACCAGGCCGTCTTCGGTCAGCTCGTCGGCGATGGCGAGCACGGTGGCGATGATCCGCTTGTCGTCGGGGGGCAGGAAGCCCATGATCGGCAGCAGCAGCAGTGAGGCGTCGAGGTCGTCGGTCTTGTAGTGCTGCCGGAACACCCCGCGGCTGGACACGCCCTTGTCGAGCACCTCGGCCTTGATCTTGTCGGCGCCGGCCCGCCACTGCTGCGCGCGCTTGGTATCGCCGCGTTCTTCGGCCAGGTCGGCGCCGCGGGCGGCGGCGACCCAGCACATCACCTTGGACGCGGTGAAGTGCTTGGGCTCGCCGCGGACCTCCCAGATCCCCTGATCGGGCTCGCGCCAGTGCGCGAGGGCGGCGTCCACGAACCCGGCGAGTGCCTCCCACACCGGCGCCACGATCTGGGACGCCCCGCGGCGGAACTGGACGTCCAGGGCGTCGAGGATCATCCCCCACACGTCGTGCTGCGGCTGGTTCCAGGCGCCGTTGCCGACCCGGACCGGCCGCGCCCCCCCGTACCCTGACAGGTGGTCGAGGGTGCGCTCGGTCAGGTCGCGTTCACCGCCGATGCCGTACATGATCTGCAGCTCCGGCACGCGGTTGAGGTCGCCGCCGGTGACCGCATCCAGGATGAAGCCGAAGTACTCGATCGCCTCCCAGCCGAAGCCCAGCCGGTACAGCGAGCGGAGCATGAACGACGAGTCCCTGATCCAGGTGAACCGGTAGTCCCAGTTGCGTTCCCCGCCCGGCGTCTCCGGCAGCGAGGTCGTCGCCGCCGCCATGATCGCGCCGGTCGGCGCGTAGCTGAGCGCCTTGAGGGTCAGCGCGCTGCGGTCCAGGTACGGCTTCCACGGGTGATCGGGGATCGTGGCCGCGCTCAGCCAGTCGCGCCAGAAAGCCACGGTGGCGTCCAGGGCGGTGAACGCTTCCTCCTGGCTGGCCGGGACGCCCGCTTCCCCCCAGGACAAGACCATGAACGCGGACTGCCCCTGGGTCAGCGTGGTGCGGCCGTAACCGCGGGCGCCCAGCACACCGAGCTGAATGCTGCCCGCCAGCTCCAGCCGCAGGTCCCCCTCGCGCGGGGCGACCGTCATGGCGTCATACCCCTCACCGGTGTAGCTCCATGCGCCGGCTTCGGCCCCGTAGCCGAACAGCGGCGCGCAGTTCACCATCACCTCGGCCCGGCCGCCGATGCAGGTCGCGATCCGCACCAGCGCGCCGACGCCGCCGGTGTCGGCCGGGGCCCGGTGGTAGTCCGCCCGCCGCGCCCCGCCCCTGACCGGGCCGACGGCCAGGAAGTCCTGCACCGTCAGCCAGCCCGTCGCGGTCTGCCACGTCGTCTCCAGCACCATCGTCCCCGGGACATACCGGCGCTGCTGCGGCACCTGGGCGTTGCTCGGCCCGAACCGGAACGTGCCCGCCGACCGGTCCAGCAGCGCCCCGAACACGCTCGGCGAATCCGGCCGCGGCAGGCACAGCCACTCCACCGACCCATCCGGCGCCACCAGACAGCTCTGCTCGCAATTCGACAACAACCCGTACTCAGCAATCGGCGGGAAAGTGCTCATCGCTACCCCCAGCTCCTCGCACCCGAGAGCCGTATCTGATGGGATACCCCGACCGTAACAAGGCCGCGCGCCGGTGTCGTCACCCGAATGGGGGGAGTCTGACCGGCTGTCCCAGCCCGTCGCGCGGAGCGGCGGCCAGGCGCGCGCCGAGAGCGGGCACACGGACGGCTCCGGCTATGCCGACGTCTCCCTGCACGGCCCCTGTACGGGCAGGCAAGCGTCCGCGTAGCCGGAGCCGCGTCGTGCCCAGCGACCGCCAGCGGATCCGGAACGGGCCCGGATCCGGGTGGCGGACTCGCTAGATGCCGGAGCAGTCCCCTCCGGCTGCTCCGGCATCTGCTGGTACATGTCCTGCGTGATCTGCCAGGCCCTCCAGGCCAGCGCCGATCACGCCATCACCTCGGCGAGCACCTGCTGGGTGGTGAGCTCGTGCCCATGGGAGCTGCGCGCGTGCTCGCAGATGGCGGCGACAAGCTGGCCGAGCTGGTCGTCGCTGGCGACCCGGAACTCAACCCCGCAGGGGCAGCGGCCGACGTGCCCGGCCAGGGCACGCCCGGTGAAGGCGAGATCAAGCGCGACGCACGGCTCGTCCCCCTCCACCCAGGCATCGTGACCGGCCGACACCACGTGCGCGTCACCCGGGCCGAAGTCGTATTCGCGGCCGTCGTCCATGCGGGCGTGGAGCCAGCCGGACAGGATGTAGCCGGTGTGGGCCGCCTGGCACGCTTCCGTGCCGACGACCGGCTTGACGTCGGTCGACCACTTCCAGCCGGGCTGGTACACGGTGCGGGCGATAGTGACGCCCGGCAGGTTGACCACGTTGAGGGAGGCATGTTCGAGCGCGTGCCGCTCATCGGGCGTCTCGATGTTCTTGACCGCCACGATGAGTTTCGTAGCTTCGAGCATCCCGCGTTGCCTTCCCTCGGCCTGGCTTGCCAGGCCAGCATGCAGGCCGGCCGCCCGCCGTCACATCGGGAACAACACGTAGATGCCAGCCGGGACTACGTAGTGGCCGAGGGGGGAAACGCCCGCTGAGGGTCGCGGGCTGCGGCCGGTGATGCGGCCGCCACCAGGCCGGTCCGGGAGCGGGCGCCGGTCTTGCGCAGCAGGCTCTCGACGTGCTTCTCCACGGTCCGCGGCGACAGCTGCAGCCGCGCCGCGATCTGCTTGTTGGCCAGCCCGCCGGCGACGAGGCGCAGCACGTCCGCCTCCCGGGCGGTGATTCCCGCCGCCACCCAGGGATTGGGCTGCGACTCCTTGAGCAGTTCGCGGCAGCGCTCGGCCAGGCGGGGCAGGTCCCGGCGATCAAATCCTGCCTCGGCCTCGGCCAGCCAGCGATGCGGGTCGCCCCATCCGTCGGCGAGCGCAGCGGGGGCGGCGCAGAACCTCGCCAGCTCACCCCAGGCCTCGCCGTTCGCGAAGCCAACGTCGCAGCCCGCCGCCAGCTCGTTGGCCCGCTGCCGCTGCCCGGCCCGCCCGGCCAGCACCGCCTCGGCATAGCCGATAAGGCTCCGGTTGTGGCGGATGGCGCCGACGCCCAGCCGGCGGGCCTCCTCGATCGCCCGTGCCGCCCGGTGATCACCAAGCGAGGCCAGCAGCAGCGGCCACAGCGCCCGGAGCCCCGCGGGTTCGGCGTGGGGGAGGCGGGCCAGGATCGCCATCCCCCGGGCGTAGGGTTCGACGGCCGCCGCAGCCTCGCCACCGAGCAGAACCGCTGCTCCCCGGCTGGCCCAGCAGATGCCCTCGACCATCTGGTCGTCCGGAGCGGCCGCGATGGCGCGGGCGGCGTAGCGCTCCGTCTGCCCGGCGTCGGCGCGCATGCTGGCGCTGCCGGTAAGGACCGTCAGCGCCTTGGCCCGGACCTGGTCCAGGCCGAGCCGCCCGGCGAGCCCGACGGCAGCCTGCGCGTGGGCATCACAGGTGTCCAGTTCCCAGCGGCAGGTGAAGGCCGCGGCGAGCTGGAGATCCAGGATCGCCACGGTGCTCAGCGCACCCATCTGCTCGGCGGCGCGCCGCGCCTCAGACAACCGCTCCACTCCGGCATGATCAAGCAGGTCGATGGTGCCCAGCTCGTGCAGGGCGCGCAGCCGCCACAGCGGCAGGCCGGCTGCCTCCGCGGTGACCAGCGCGCTCTCAAACGCCGTGCGGGCGGCGCTGAGATCATGCAGCCGGAGGCTCCGCCCGATGAGTTCCAGCGCATGACACCGGACATCCGGGGCACTGCCCTCGGCGGCGAGGACGTCCTCGGCGAAAAGCCGGGCCTGATCGAGGTCATCGGCGGCGAAGGCCACCTCGGCATCGATGACGCTCATGCGGGCGCGCACACCGGCCGGTGGGGCGGTCCCGGCCAGGCGCCGGGCGGCGCCGAGGTGGTGACGGGCCATCTCCCACCGCGAGGCGCCGACCGCCGCCTGGCTGAGGCGAAGGTGAACCTCCGTCCGGAGTTCCGGCGCCTCGGTCCCGAGCCGGGTGATGAGATGGCCGCCGGCCGCCGCCGCCTCCTCAACCCGCCCGGCCAGGGCCAGCGCTTCGACCAGCAGAAGTTCCGCCTGTTCCCGCTCGGGGGTGCCCTCGAGGAGGTCAGCGGCACGCCGCAGGGTACCGATCGCAGTGGCCAGCGCCCCCAAGGCCAGCGCCTGGCCGCCGGACTCGCTCAGCAGCGTTCCGGCCCGCTGGCGGTCCCCGGCCCGGTTCGCCAGCTCGACGGCCAGCTCGCGCACGTCGTCTTCCAGGCGCGGGTGTGCGGCGTCCAGCACGGCGAGCGCCGCCGAGGCCAGCGCCCGCTGGTGGGGTGGCAGCATGGTATCGAGCACCGCTTCGCGGGTCAGCGCGTGCCGGAAGCGGAAGGCCGTGCCGTCGGCGCTCATCAGCAGCTGCTCGACAGCCAGCCCGAGCGTGTCCGCCACCAGGGCCGCGGTCTGGCCGCTCACGGCCGGGAGCAGTTCCCAGTCGAAGTGACGGCCGAGGATGGCAGCGGCCTCGATCACCGATCGCTGCGGTTCGCTGAACCCGGCCAGGCGCTCGCGGACCGTTTCGGTGAACGACTCCGGGAGCCCGGGCGACGCCAGCAGATCCTCCACCAGCAGCGGTACTCCCTCGGCGGAGGCCTGCACCCGGCGCAGCAGTTCCGCCCCCGCTCCCGGGATGCAGGCATGGACCATGCGCGCCATGTCCTCATCGCTGAGCCGGTCAAGACCGAGGTGAAGCACGCCGGGCCGGCCCCGCTGCCGGCGGGCCACCTCCAGTGCGGCCGACGGCCGGTTGGCGCGCAGGGTAAGCACGCACAGCAGCGACTCGCCATCAAGGTGCTCGCCCAGGTACTCCATCAGGGCCACGGTGTCCGGGTCGGCCCAGTGCAGGTCCTCCAGCACCATGACCAGGCCCTGCGGCGCGAGGCGCCGGAGAAGCTGGATCAGCGCCTCCCCGCGGATCCCAGGTGAGACCTCTCCACTCGCCGGGGCGCGGCCAGCCATCCCCGGCAGCAGCGCGCTCAGCGCGGGCAGCCAGGGCTCCATCGTCGCGTCATCAGGAACGGCCCGGTCCCGGAGGAGCTGCACCAGCGCGTCCGTCAGCGGCCGGTAAGCAGCGGTCGCTGCCTGCGGCACCGCCCGGCTGGTAACGACCTGGATGCCGCGGCTGGCCGCCCGGCTGGCCGTCTCCAGGGCCAGCCGCGACTTGCCGATCCCCGGCTCCCCGGTGATCACCACACACCCGCCGTGCCCGGCCATGGCGGCCGTCAGCGCCGCGTCGACCGCCTCCAGCGCGGCGTCCCTGCCGATTACGACCGGGCACAATACCTGCGCCATCAGCCTAGTCTGACAGCAATCCCCCGATATCGGAGGAGGTCATCGGTTTCCGGAACGGGCGGCGCCGCGGTCCCGGCCGGTCAGGAGTGCTCCCGCCGGGGCGGTCTCAGGCCCGCCAGCAGCATCCGGCCTGCCAGCGCCGTCGAGGCGGCCAGGCTGTCCGGGAACAGCCCACGCGCCGCACTGCCCGCTAGCCGATGGAGTCCAGGAGCCGGTGCATGTCGGGGCGGCTGGCGATGCGGGTGAAGGTGAGGTGGTCGTACGCGGGGTCACGGGCGGCGGCGGTGTAACGCTCGCGGTAGATGGAATGGTGGTGCCAGGCCCAGGAGATGACCGATTCCTGCTGGTCCCAGGTGAACAGGTTGCGCCAGCGCTCCCGGTTGCCGTTCCACAACTCGGTGCGGCGGGCCACGCGGCGGATCGTGCGCCAGGTGAGCCGGCGCATCACGGTGCGCCGGGGTGGGTCCAGCCAGATCACCGTGTCGGCGCGTTCCCAGACCAGCGGCAGCACGGCGCTGTAGTTGCCATCGATGACCCACCCCTGGCCGGAGGCGATGGCGGCCACGTGGCGGCGGAATTGATCCCGGGGCAGCGGTACCCAATCCGGTTGATGGTGGATCGCGTCCAGTTCGGTATACGGCACCGCCAGGCGCGTGGCCAGCTTCCTGCCCAGGGTCGACTTCCCCGCCCCGGACACACCGACCACCGACACGCGCCGCACGGACCGCGACGCTACCAGCGGCGTCCACGCACCAGGCAACCACGCGCTCATGGCCGCGGATCGGCCGGATGTGATGGAAGATCCCTGGTGGGCGCAGGTGGGTTCGAACCACCGGCCCCTCGCTTAGCAGAGAGTCCGTAAGTGCTGTGCCGACCTGCGAAGACCTGTCGATTAGTTGAGCGGTGGCTCGTAAGTTGAGTGCTCACTGACCTAACGGCCTGAATGCTCCAGGCCGGATCGCGCGACCTATCCCGCCACTCGTGGCTGACATGCAGTCCCCCCGTGGCCCGGGGTGCGAGCACACGTGGTCTTCGCTCGCGGCATCCACGCACCACACAGTTTTTGTCCCACATAGGTAGGATATGTCGATGGCTTGTTCGAATCCTCGATTTCTCCCAAGACACACCAACAGATATTCGAAAAAAGTGGGCGCAGTAGGATTTGAACCTACGAACCCCTCGCTTGTAAGGCGAGTGCTCTACCCCTGAGCTATGCGCCCGCATCCGCCCGTCGTGGCGGCCGGGCTTAGCGTACCGGGTGTGCGTCCGGCCGGATGCACCCTGGTGACCGGCACGTGGCCCGGCCGGAAGGGGTGAAGGCACCAGGCCGCCACCGGCGTCCCACCGGGCCGGCCGTGCCGCAGGCGACGGTCAGCAGTGACCGATGCCCGGGGCCGGGTCACGCCCGGTGTCGAGGTAGAAGCCCGACACATAGCCCGAGAGCGGCTTCACGATGTGATACCAGACGCTGTCCCCAAAGACCGGGCTGCCCACGGCGTAGCAGTTCACCGCCACCACGCTGCCCGCGGCGCCGAGCCGGACGATCGACGTGGCCGCCGTGGTCGGCGCCGTCCGCACATGCAGGCCATTGGCCAGCGTGTGGTAGACGTGCCGGTGCCGGGAGCAGGCCGGGATACCGGAGGCGGGGTCAGGGCCGGTGTTGAGGTAGAAGCCCGCCACGAAGCCGGACAGCGGCTTCACGATGTGGTACCAGACGCTGTCCCCGAACACGGAACTGCCGAAGGCGAAGCAGTTCACCGTCACCTCGCTGCCGGCCGGCCCCAGCACGGCGATGGCCGTGGCCGCGGTGGTCGGCCGCTTGCGCACGTGCAGGCCGTGGGCCAGCGTGCTGTACATATGATCGGACGATGCCTGGGCCGTCAGAACGGCCTTTGCCGGGCGTGACGCGGCCAGCGAAGGGCTCGCGAGCATCACGGTGGCCATTGCGGCCACCAGCGGCACACCTGCCGTGACGAGCGCTAGTCGCCTGATTCCAGCTGGCAGGGCCATGGGCTTCCCCTCGTCGTGGCTGCGAGCCCAGCTTGACCAATGGTAAAGCGAGATCGAATTCCTGTCTGCAACGACCGGCGGAGACGCCGCAGAAGACTTCCCGGTAACCCCGCGGGCCTTCCCAGGAACTCCGGAGCTGGAAATGGGGATTTCAAAGATAGCCACGCCGTGACCGAAAGGCACAGGGCACACCCGCGCCGGCCATACGGGGGTCGGCCCACCGCTCCCCCGTGACATCTTGCCAGGCCAG
>Ga0335077_10009823_pt1 | contig 11895 bp, 10 predicted proteins | sample Lox_Sample_31_FD_207151 | JGI IMG/M metagenome (GOLD analysis project Ga0335077, IMG submission 207151) | Soil microbial communities from Loxahatchee National Wildlife Refuge, Florida, United States - Lox_Sample_3.1 | ecosystem: Environmental > Terrestrial > Soil > Wetlands | place: USA...
CCGCGGGTCGGCCGCGTGGCCGCGCCCGGCGCGCGACAAGCCTGGCTCGCACCGCTCTGGGCCTGGCTCCGCCGTCCGGGTGCCCCGATCGTGTTCCTCTTCGTTCTCACCTACAAGCTCGGCGACGCGAGCATCGGACCGATGATCAAGCCCTTCTGGGTGGATCGCGGACTCTCCGTCCAGGAGATCGCGCTCGTCTCGACGACCTTCGGCGTGGTCGCGAGCGTGCTCGGCGCGCTGGCCGGCGGCGTTCTGACCTCGCGCTGGGGGATCCTGCGCGGCCTCGCCGTTCTCGGCGTTGCGCAAGCGGTGTCGAATCTCGGCTACGCCGCGGCCGCGGCGACCGGCGCCGGTCGCGCGGGCATCTACACGGCGTCGCTGATTGAGAGCTTCACCGGCGGTCTGGGGACGGCCGCCTTCCTCTCATTTCTCATGAACGTCTGCGACAAGGAGCAGGCGGCGACCGAGTACGCCCTGCTCTCGGCGATCTTCAGCCTCACGCGAACCCTCGCCGGCTCGCTGAGCGGTCTCGGCACCTCGCGACTCGGCTACGCGCCCTACTTCGCCGCAACCTTCGTCCTCGCGCTTCCCGGCCTCGCGTTGATCCCCTGGCTCCGGCCGTGGATCCACACGCAGCGGGCGTCATCGGGCGAGCCGCCGGCGGGCTGAGAACGCGGAAGACCGCGCGCAAGGGCGCGCTCGCTAGCGCGAGGTCGTGTCCGGCGCGAGCGCCGCAGGCCGGGGCGGCCCGTCAGTCGCGGCGGTTGCCGAGGAACTGCAGCAGCATCAAGAACAGGTTCACGAAGTTCAGGTAGAGCGAGAGCGCACCGACCACAGCGTAGGATCCCACCTGTCCGTCGGGCAGCGCGGTCGCCATCTCCTTCAGGCGCTGCGCGTCCCACGCGGTGAGGCCGGTGAACACGAGCACTCCGGCGCAGGCGATCACGAACTGCAGCGCATCGTTGTGCCAGAACATCCCGATCAGGCCCGCGATCACGACCCCGATCAGCCCCATGAACAGGAAATGACCCATGCCGGCGAGGCTCCGGCGGGTCACGGTGCCGAACACCGCAAGGGCGCCGAACATCCCGGCGCAAACCAGGAACGTGCTGCCGATCGACTCGCCGGTGTAGGCGAGGAGAACGAACGAGAGCGTCACACCGTTCAGCGCCGAGTAGAGAAGGAACAGTCCCGACGCAGTCGCCGGGGCGATCCGCGCGACGCGCGCCGACAGGTAGAAGACGAGCCCGAGCTCCCCGCCGATCAGGGCGAACAGCAGGAGCTGGTTGGTGAGCAGCATGCGGACGATCCCAGGCGACCCGGCGACCGTGTGGGCGACGACGGCGGTCACCCCGAGACCGATGAACATCCACCCGTAGACCGCGCGCAGGAAGCTGGTCACCCGCTCCGCGATCGCCGCCGGCGAACCTGCGACCCGGCCGCTTGCCTGCAGATCGAACGCATCCATCGTGCAAACTCCTTGTTGCCTGTCTTCGGCCGACGGTCTCGCAGACGGGACTCGTCGCCGGCAGCGCCGCGGGCCATGGTAGCACCCGCGGGCGGGCCGCCAAGTCGACCCGGGCGGGCCTTGCCGGGAGCGGCCCGAGGGCGCCGGGAGCAGTGCCGGCCCCTGCGGCTGCGGAAGCTACCTCACGGGCGTGCCGCTCGCGGCGAGCTGGAGCAGCACGCCGTTCGTTCCCCGAGGTCCGACCCAGGCGACCCGCTGCCCGCCCGGTGAGGTCTCGACCTTGACGCCGATGCCCCGCGATTCGAGGTCGCGGACGGCCGCGTCGAGGTCTTCCACCTCGAGCTTGAGAAGGAAGAGGCCTTCGCCTCTCTGGGCGACGAAGTCAGCGACCGGACCGACGCCGGCGCCTTCGGCGACCAGCTCGATCTCGGCGTCCCCGATCTTCAGGTAGGCGCTGCTCGCTCCTGATCGCGGGTCGTTGCCGCGCCGCGCGACCGGGAAGCCGAAGCTCGCCTGGAACGTCTTCACGGCCTGATCGAGGTCCTTGACGGCCACCGTCGCCACCTTGAGCTTGCGGGCTCGCATCCCTCGATCGCTAGCGATTCGCGCCTCGCCCTGTCAACGCCGCCGGGCGGAAGGGCGTTGGCTGGTCGGGACCGCGCCGGCGGAAGGCTCCCGCGACGCAGGACGAAGAGGCCCGGGTGACCGCGTCCTCAGGCCACGAGCGACGCTCGCTGCGCGCGGCTCACGTCCCCGGGTGGCTTCGCCTCTCCCGGCGGGTCCTTGACGCGTAGCAGGGCGCCGAGCGGCGCCAGGCCGACGATCCGCCAGCGCGAATCGCCGGCCCGCCCGAGGGTCAACGTCACCGGTTGCCCGTCCACATCGAAGCGGAGGCGCGCGCTCGGGCCGTCGCGCTCCATGCCCCACCAGGCGGCGACGAACTGCCGCCAGTTGAGGTGAACCGGGTGGTCGGGATCGTTGAACACGGTCGTCACCTTGCCGCCGTTGATCAACGCCCGCGCCAGACGCCCGAAGTCGACACCTTCGGACGCCCCGGACGCGTTGCTCGCCACGTCGCTGACCGCATTGGCGGCGACCGACTTGAAGTCGATCAGCTCGCGCAACCGGTCGTACTCGCGCTGGTCAAGCGCCTGCTTGATCTCCCAGAAGGTCCAGGTGGGAGTCGCGGGAAGCACCGCAAGCGCGATGCCGAGCGCGATGGCGGTCGCGGCGCCCAGCGCCGCGCCGACGAGGAATCCGCGCTTCATCCTGCAGCCTCGCCCACCCCGTCCCCGAATAACAGGCATTGCGCGTTGCTGGCAATCGAGACTACCCTGGCGCGGTGCGCATCGACCAGGTCCTGCGCTCGAACGCGCCGGTCTTCTCGTTCGAGTTCTTCCCGCCCAAGACGCCGCAGGGGGTCGATCAGCTCCTGCACACGATCGACGAGCTCAAGCCGCTCGCGCCGTCCTTCGTCTCCGTCACCTACGGGGCGATGGGGTCGAACCGCGGACAGGTGATCGAGCTCGTCTCGCTCATCAAGCACCAAATCAAGCTCAATCCGATGGCGCACCTGAGCTGCACCGGGCACACGCGCGACGATCTCGCAGCGATCCTCGACGAGCTCGCCCGCGAGGAGATCGAGAACGTGCTCGCCCTGCGCGGCGATCCGCCCAAGGGCGAGGAGTTCCGGGCGGTGCCGGGGGGCTTCGCGCACGCCTCCGATCTCGCCGCCTTCATCCGCGCCGGCCGCTGGGGATTCTGCCTGGGCGGCGCCGCCTACCCCGAGAAGCACCCCGACGCGCCCGACGCCGCCACCGACCTGCGCAACCTGCAGACCAAGGTGCGCGCGGGCGTCGACTTCCTGATCACGCAGCTCTTCTTCTCGAACCGGGACTACTTCGCCTTCGTCGAGCGCGCCCGCGCGATCGGCGTCGCGCTGCCGATCATCCCGGGCATCATGCCGATCACCGACCTCGCCCAGATCAAGCGCTTCACCTCGATGTGCGGCGCGAAGCTGCCGGCGGACCTCCTCGCCCGTCTCGAGGCTGCCGACGGCCGAGCCGGAGCGGTGCTCGCGATCGGCGTCGAGCACGCGATCGAGCAGTGCCGGGAGCTCCTGCGGGGCGGCGCGCCGGGGGTGCACTTCTACACGCTGAACAAGAGCCCGGCGACGCGCCAGGTGCTCTCGGCGTTGCGCGAAGAGCTCGCGCGCCCGTAGCGCTGACGACCTCTCCGGTCGGGCCGGGCGAAGGTGCCCGGGTCGCGCCGCGCATCGTCGCGATCGCTTGCGGGCGATCGCTCGCGCCTCGAGTTGCAAGCCCCGCGGATCTCGTGCCTAGGTGATCGAGGGGCCACGCCGGGTCGGGCCGTGGTTCGACGCTCGAGGAGAGAGTCTATGAAATTCGGAGTCATGTTCGTCAACGCCGGTCCCTTCGGCGAGCCCGAGATGCTGCGTCACATCGCCGAGACCGCCGAACGCTGTGGGTTCGAGTCGTTGTGGGCGGTGGAGCACGTGGTCGTCCCGGTCACCCTCGAGTCGAAGTACCCCTACGCGGCCGACGGCGCCCTGCCGGCGGGCAACGACGCTGCGATCTCGGACCCGCTGGTCGCGCTCGGCTTCGTCGCTGGCTTGACGCGGACGATCAAGCTCGGCACCGGCATCCTCATTCTCCCGCAGCGCCATCCGATCTACACCGCGAAAGAGGTCGCGACCGTCGATCGACTGTCGGGCGGGCGCATGCTCCTCGGCATCGGGAGCGGCTGGCTGCGCGAGGAGTTCGAGGCGGTCGACGTGCCGTTCGCCGAGCGCGGCTCGCGGACCGACGAGGCGATCCGCGCGCTCCGGGTGCTCTGGGCCGGCGACCCGGCGAGCTTCGACGGCAGGCACTACTCGTGGCCGGCGATGTTCTCGCGGCCGCTTCCCGTTCAGCGCCCCGGGGTGCCGATCATCATCGGCGGCCATTCCCCTACCGCAGCCAAGCGCGCGGCCCGGCTCGGCGACGGCTTCTTCCCGATCCCGAGCGCGAGCGAGCCCGACGCGTTGCCGAAGCTCCTCGAGATCATGCGCGGTGAGTGCGAGCGCATCGCTCGCAAGCCCGAGTCGATCGAGCTCACGACGGGCGTCTTTCACACCGATCTCGACGGGGCGCGCAAGCTCGAGGACCTCGGCTTCAGCCGCATCGCCGTCCCGCCGCCCGGGTTCGACAAGGAGGGCATCACGCGCGGCTTCGAGACCTTCGCGAACCAGGTCGCGTCGCGAATGGCTTGACGGAGCTAGGCGGCGCGCTTCTGGTCGCCCCGGAAGCGGGACATCGCCGCCCGGATCTGGCTCTCGGCCTCGGCGACGAGCGCGTAGGGGTCCTCGTTCTCCCGGCGCGGGATCGGATCGCCGATCCAGCAGCGGATGCGGATGCCGAACGGGACCGGCATCATGCCGTGCTCGAAGATGCGCCACGAGTTGTCGATGCAGACCGGGACGACCGGGACGCCGGGCGCCTGGGTGAGGAGCGCGACCGTACCCGCGGGCTTGAACTGGGCGAGCTCGCCCCTGCGCGCGCGCGTGCCCTCGGGGAAGATCACCGCCGAGAAGCCGTGGCGGAGGAGGTCGCGGCCGAGCTGCTCGATGATCTGGACGGCGTTCGCGCGATCCTTGCGGTTGATGATCGCATGGCCGCCGTGGCGCAGCTCGAAGGAGACCGACGGGATCCAGCCGGCGAGCTCGATCTTCGCGATGTAGCGCGGCAAGTTGCTGAACAACTGGTAACCGAAGATCGGGATGTCGAACATGCTCTGGTGGTTCGAGACGACGATGTACGTCGTATTTTGCTTGACGTACGGCGAGCGCTCGACGTCGACGCGGATTCCGCAGATGCGCAGGATCCAGACGAGCCCCGCCTGGAGAACTCCGCAGACGTAAGCATCCGCGCGCTTGCCGAACAGCGAAGCGATGCGCAGCATGGGATCGAACAGTACCATCAGGAGCCCGAAGGCCACCAGGAACGGAACCGTGCAGATCCAGTCGCGCAGCTTTCGCATCTGGCGTCGCTCGTTCCCCACGGTATCGAGCCGGGGGTGAGCGAATCAAGGGCGAAGGCGTGCGAGGGCAGACGGGGCCGGGCGTCCCCCCGGCCCGGCCCGTGGGACCGAGGCCCCCCTCAAGCTACGCCCTGCCGAGCGTCAGGTGGTAGTTTCCGAGCGAATCGAGGGTCGCGTGCTGCCCCGGATAGACGACGATGGTCGTGAACGGCTCCTCGACGATCGCCGGGCCCACGACCGTCTGCCGGGCGCGTAGCTTGGGGCCGTCGTACACCGGGGTCAGGGCCCACTTCCCGTCGAAGTACGCCCGGCGCCGCGCCTTGAGCGCGACCCGCGCGTCGCGCCGGGAGAGCGGGATGCGCGGCAAGTCGGGCTTGGTCGTGACCGCGAGCGCCTGGAGCCCGACGCCCCGCAGGATGGGCTGCTCGTCACGCGACGCGTAGGTGTGCAGCTCCTCGTGCATGCGGTGGAAGGCCTCGATGGTGCGTCCGAGGTCGCGCGGCGAGAAGCGGCCCTCGGCGGTCACCGGGACCGGCATGTCGAAGGTCTGACCCGGGTAGCACATGTAGGCGAAGCGTTCGTGGCGGATCTCGCGCCCGCGGAAGCCGCCGGCGGCAAGCGAAGCGTTCGCAGCCTCCTCCATCTCCCGGAACAGGGAAGCGACCCGAGCGAGGTCGGCCTGGTTGGCCGGCGTGATGTAGGAGCGCAGCTCGATCACGATCGGATCCGTGAGCAGGAGACCGAGCGCCGAGAATGCCGGCGCCGTCTTGGGAACCAGGACCTTCTTGATGTCCAGCTCGGCGGCCTGCTGGCCCGCGTGCACGGCGCCGTTGCCGCCGAAGGCGACCAGCGGCAGCTCGCGCGGATCGACCCCGCGCATCGCCGAGACGCGGCGGATCGCGTTGGCCATGTTGGCATTGACCATGCGGAAGATGCCGTGCGCGGCATCCTCGATCGTGGCGAGCCCGAGCGGGCGGCGGATCTGCTCGTCGATCGCTCTCGCGACGGCCTCGGTGTCGAGGCGGAGCTCGCCGCCGTAGAAGTACTGCGGGTTCAGATAGCCCAGGATCAGGTTGGCGTCGGTCACCGTGGGACGCGTGCCGCCGCGCCCGTAGCAGATCGGTCCCGGCTGAGCGCCGGCGCTCTCGGGGCCGACGTGCAGGGCCCCTTCGAGCACGCTCGCGATCGAGCCGCCCCCGGCCCCGACCGACTGCACGTTCACCATCGGCAGCCCGATCAGGTAGCGATGGTGCCAGTTCCAGGACGAGTTGATCTCGGGCTTGCCGTTGCGCACCAGGCAGACGTCGTAGCTCGTGCCCCCCATGTCGACCGAGATGAAGTCCTCGATTCCCGCCGCGCGCGCGACGTTGCAGGCGCCGACCACCCCACCCGCGGGCCCTGAGCCCATCACCGTGACCGCCTTGTTGGCGACGTAGGAGGAGGTCATGAGGCCGCCGTTGGACTGCATGATCAGGAGCTCGCTGCCGTAGCCTGCGCCACGCAGCTTGGTCTCGAGGTTGCCCAGGTAGCGCTTGATCTTGGGCCCGACGTAGGCGTTGACCAGCGTCGTCGAGGTGCGCTCGAACTCCGGCGCCGACGGCATCACCTCGCACGACAGCGACACGTCGATCCCTGGCAACTCCTCGGCGGCGATCTCGAGCACGCGGCGCTCGTGCGCCGAGTTGACGAAGGAGAAGAGGAACACCACCGCAAGCGACTCGGTACCGAGGAGCTTCAGCCGCCGCATCGCCCTGCGGACCGCCTCCTCGTCGAGCGGCACGACCACGTTGCCCTGGAAGTCGAGCCGCTCGGGAACGCCGATGCGCCGGCGGCGCGGACAGATCGGCTCGGGAGGCGGCGCGGACGGATCCCAGATCTCTTCCTTGTAGCCTCGCCGGAGCTCGATCTCGTCACGGTGACCCTCGCTCGTGATGAGACCCGTCACCGCGCCGTTCATCTGGATCATCGTGTTGTCGGCGGTCGTGGTGCCGTGCACGATGCGTTCGGTCCGGGCGAGGAACTCGCTCAGCTCGAGCCCCTGGCTCCGCGCCAGGCGCCCGAGCCCGTTCATCACTCCGTTCGACTGGTCCTCGGGTGTGGTCGCCGTCTTGTCGAGGTGGATCGAGCGATCGGGGAGGACGAGCACCAGATCGGTGAAGGTCCCGCCGACGTCGATCCCGACGCGGTAGCCGCCGCTCGGCTTGCGCGCGGGCTTGGGGACGCGCCGGATGGAGGGACGCGAAGCGGTTGCGACGATCGCCATGGAGGACCTTTCGTTGTCGGATTGGCCAATGTATTCTCGATGAGCGCCGGTATCAACGTCGCGCCAACCGCCGTGCTCAAGCTCGATCATCTCTCGATCGTCGTCGCTGACTGGCGGCGGTCGCGCGACTGGTACGTGAGCGTTCTCGGCATGAAGCTCGAGTTCGAGCTCGCCGAGCGCGGTGTCGCCGCGCTCCAGGACGACGGTGGCTTGACGCTGTTCGTCGGTCAGGGAGAGCCCTTGGAGCCGGGTCGCGAGCGGAGCTGCTCGCTCACCTTTCAGGTCGGCGACGTCGAGCAGACGCATCGCGAGCTCGCGTCGCGGGGGATCGCCTTCGAGCATCCACCGGCGAAGCTGCTCTGGGGCTACGGAGCGGAGCTCCGCGACCCCGACGGCTACCTTGTGCGCCTGTGGGACGAGCGCTCGATGCGCGAGAAGGGCGGCTGACGCCCGGATTGCTCCGGCCGCCCCGGCGCGGACCTCAGAAGCGCAGCCGCAACCGCAGCGGGCTCGGCGGCATGATCGACTGCGACGCGCAGTGGAGCGTCGACAGGGAGCACGATGCGCCCGCCGGACAGTCGCCCGCGTCTCCGGCGCAGACGTAGGAGGCGATCGGCACGCCCGTCTGGAAGCGCTCGACGACCTTCCTGCCGAACTCGCCGGGGTCAGCGTCGACCAGGTGACAGTCACCCAGCGAGGAGAACGAGCTGCAGGTGGCGGCGGCGCCGCTGGTGGTCGGCTTGACCCCGTGCTCCACCCAGTTGGTGAGGGCGAGGAACGCTGCGACGTGCTCGGCGACCGAGAAGCCGCAATGCCCGCCGGTGGTGGTGAAGAGCTGGACGAGCTGGTCCGTTCGCCCCGCCGCGGCGAACGCCTCGTGATACTTCTCCTGGTTCTCGGGGATCACGAGGCCGTCGTCCAGGGCCTGGAGCGTCAATACCTTGCTCGAGGTCCGTCCCTGCGGCTCGAAGAAGCGTCGCATGTAGTCGGTCGCAACAGGGTCGTTGCGCGCGCGAACGACCCCGGCATTGAGCTGCGCCTGTTCCGCCGGGCTGAGGAGCGGCGAGGCATAGTCGACGCCCACGTTTCCCCAGGGCGGGCGGCCACCGGTGCGGTTGCGCGTCACCTCGCCGAGCGCCACCGTGGCGAAGAACAGGTCGGTTGCGAGGAAGTCCTCGGGGAGCTGGGTCGCGCGCAGCACGAAGTCCTTGCGCGCCGCCTGCTCGGGCGTGGGGTTGTCGCTGCCGAAGCAGGCCGCGAGGCGCTCCCCGACGAAGTCGGTGTAGCGCGGCTGCTCGTTCGCGGTGCCCGGCTTGCGCAGCACGAGGGCCGTGCACTGCGGCGTCAAGCCGAGCTGGGGTGGGGGAGCGTTCTCGGCCGCCCCGCAAGTCTCGCCGCCGGGGCAGTCCGAGTCCTCGAGACAGCGTGAAGACCCGTCGGAGCATACGCGGCAGGTGAACGCGGCTCCCGCTACCCCACCGCACGCGTACTCGTAGACCGCGCGAAGATCGAACGCGCCGTTCAGGTTGCGCCGCGCGCCCGCTCCCGGGCCGCAGAACGGCAAGGCACCGGCGAAGGTGTTCGGCTCCTTCTCGATGATCGTCTTGGTGATCAATCCGCCGAGCGAATGGCCCCACATGTAGGTCAGCTTCGGTTGACCGTAGCGCGCGAGGAACCGCTGCCGGACGTTCTCGACGTCCTGGATCGCGTCCTCGACCGCCCAGCCGATCGAGCGATAGGTCGTCGTGCCGACCGCGTAACCGAACTGCAGGGCGATCTGCAGGAGGGCGTCGCCACCCTGGAGCTTGTCGCCGATGTTGTCCGGGGTGATGTCGCTCGGGTACGGGACCAGCGTGCTCACGTCGGGGCTGTAGCCGTGCGCGTAGAGGAACAGCGAGCCGTTCCAGCCGTCGGGGATGATGATCAGGCTGTAGGCTCCCGATTCCTGGAACGCGTCGACGGTCTGGTATCCCGCCGCCGACGCGTTGGCGACGAAGGCCACCGAGGTCAAGAAGAGCAACAGGGCGCTCGCCGCGACGATGAGGGGCTTTTTCATGCTCGCCGGACTCGCACGGCGCGCGCCCTCGTGTCAATCGATCGAATTGTCCAGCGCCCGCTCCAGGAAGCCGTTGATGCGCGCCGACGCCCGGCGCGCGAGCTCGCACGGAAAGGCGGTGAAGCCGTGTGGGCAGTCGGGGAACACCGCGAGCTCGACCGCGTTTCCGGCGGCCCGCCAGCGCACCGCGAGGAGGAGCGTGTCGTCGAGCAAATGGTCGCTCGTACCCACCGTCATGATCGCCGGAGGGAGGCCGCGCAGATCGGCGTAGGCGGGCGAGACGGCGGGATCGCGGCGCTGGTCGTCGCTCATCCCGGGCAGGAAGCAGTCGGTGAAGAAGCGGATGCCCTCGGGATCGAGCCAGTCGGGCGCGTCGACCGGCCGGATGCCGCGTTGGCTCGGCGAGCGGCCCCAGTCGTAGACGCCGAAGACCAGGTTCGCCGCCGCGAAGCGATGCGCGGCGCGAAGCTGGTCACGGACGCGCAACAGGGTGATCGCCGCCATGTATCCGCCCGCCGACTCGCCACCGACCAGGAGACGCGAGCTGCCGAACTCGCCCTCGGCATGCTCGATGAGCCAGGCGGCGACCGCGAGCCCGTCGTCGGGGCCGGCGGGAAAGGGATGCTCGGGCGCGAGCCGGTAGCTGGCCGACACCACCGCAACCCCGAGGCGGCGACAGAGATCGAGGTTCGCCGTATCGTTGAGCTCGGGCGCGCCGACCATCATTCCGCCGCCGTGGAAGTGGAGGAAGACGCCCGTGGCGGCGCCCTGCGGCCGGAACACGCGACATTGCACGCCGGCAATCCTGCGCTCGACGGCCTCGGGCACCGGACTGTAGAGCCGCTTCATCCACTCGCGCTGCTGCCGCACGCGCTCGGCGCGGTCCTCGGGCGGAGTGCCGGGCTCGCCGCGCAGGAGGCCCATCGTCTCGCGCACGGCCCGTCGCGCTTCGTCGCGCAAGGCCTCGTATTCGGCCGGCCAGAGCTCCATCCCGACTCCTTTCGAGGCGCGTGCCGCCGGGGATCGAACGGACGGCGCCCTCCCCGGCGGGGCGTATCAGTTCGGCGCGTCCGTCTCACGCGGTGCCGGAGCGCGCCGCGCTGTCGCTGCCACGGGTTGCAGTCGTGGCTCGCTCGGGGAGCGAGTCCGCCGCCGTTCAAGCAGCGGCCAGGCTCGACCGATGCCGACTCCAGGGTGTGGCCGCGGCCGGGCAGGTCGCCGCGCCGGAAGGGGAGTCGTCGATGCCGCAAGTGGGAAGAGGCCCGAGCGCCGGGCTCCGAGGGGCATGCCTCCTGGCCGGTCTGATCGCAGTCGCCGCCGGGTGCTCGGATGCGCCCAGAGCCGACGTGAGCCAGGTCACTTACACGCCGATCCCTGCTGGACACGACTACCCGGCCGATCCCGCGGCGCTCCTCGCCGCGGTCGCCGCTGGGGACCAGAAGCGCCTGAGCGAGCACGCCTGGCACCTGTGGGCAGGACTGAACGCGCCGTCGGGCCAGCTCGACCAGGGCAAGGAGCTGCCGATCTGGGAGACCTGGTTCGCGCCCGACGAGCTCTACGCGCTCGACCCGAGCGCCTGCGTCCTGCCGGAGCGCCCGCGCAGCATGCACCGTCACCTCGAGGTCCCCCGCCAGGTCGGCGATTTCGCCGCCCGCACGCCGGCCAGCGTGGTCACCGCGTTCAATCGTTACAGCCTCGAGGTGGTCGAGAACGTCTGCGCGAACCACTACGACTCGTCGGCGACGCTCGACACCCTGAACGCGGGCTTCGGCGCTGCGACCCCGGTCGTCGCGCGGTCGATCACAGACTTCGCCCCGCGATCGATCGCTCTCAAGCCGACCTTCGCCCTGGTCAAGGGCTCGGGCGTGACGGTGATGAGCTACTGGGCCGGGGCGCAGGCGAGCTCCTGCGCGACGCAGCCGCAGCCCCTGACCTGGAATCGCTGCGTCGCCGTCGTTCCCCCGGGAACGCCGGCTCCGTCCTCGCCGACCCAGGTCGCCTGTACCTTTGCCGCGAGCTGCGACGCCGCCAACGCGACCCCGCCGGGCCCCTTCACCACGGTCGAGACCG
>Ga0335077_10009824_pt1 | contig 11894 bp, 10 predicted proteins | sample Lox_Sample_31_FD_207151 | JGI IMG/M metagenome (GOLD analysis project Ga0335077, IMG submission 207151) | Soil microbial communities from Loxahatchee National Wildlife Refuge, Florida, United States - Lox_Sample_3.1 | ecosystem: Environmental > Terrestrial > Soil > Wetlands | place: USA...
CTGTGTGCGCGATGCGTCAAATCGGCGTGTTTCGTTGAGTACGCGTCCATGCAGGTGCGGAGTTAGACGAATGGAAGCTGATTCCATCACACCGGATCAGGGAGCTTTCCACGAGAGGTCTACGACGTGCCGGGCAACGAATGGATTCAACTATTTCCCGGCGAGCAGGGAATCGAGGTAGGAGGTCATCGCGGGGCTGGTCCAATCCTGTGCGCCGACGATTTTGCGATCGATGCGTCCGTTGCGATCGATGACGTAGGTCTCGGGGATCATCTGGGTGCCGTAGCTCACCTTGATCAGCTTGGTTGGATCCCGATAAGTTGGAAAGTCAACAGAGTACATCCTCAGGAAGTCGTCGAAGGCGCCGGGATCTTCGTCCTCGCTGATGCCGAGGACCGTGCCGCCGAGGGGCTCGATCCGCCGCTGCAACGCGTTGAGGGCGGGCGCTTCATCCACGCAGGGCGGGCACCAGGAAGCCCAGAAATTCAGCACGACAACTTTGCCGCGGAAGTCGGCAAGCCGCTCGGCCTTGCCGTCGAGGGTGATCTGAAAATCCTTGGCCGGGCGTCCGCGGAGGCTTGCTTCGCCCTGCCGGTAGTCGGGCATCGCGAAAAGAACGAGAAGTCCGGCGATAAAGGCGAGAACCAGCCCTGTTTTGAGTTTCCGTTTCAATCCGTTGTCCAAGCGCCCTATAATGGAAGTTTCTCCAAAGAGACAGCGAACAGTTTAGCAGTCCCGCGGATCGGATCGCAAAAACCTTGGTCTCCGCCATCATTCCCGCACGAAACGAGGAAGCGTCGATTGCGCGCGCCGTGGAGTCGGTGGCGGCGCAACTCGAGATCTGGGAAGTGATTGTGGTGGACGATCAGTCGAGCGACCGAACGGGAGCGATTCTGGCGGAGCTGGCTGGCCGCATTCCGAAGCTGAGGGTCATCCGGAATGACCACCTGCCTCGCGGCTGGATCGGCAAGAATTATGCCGCTTCAGTCGGAGCCGCGGCAGCGACCGGCGATTGGCTGCTTTTCACCGACGCGGACACCTACCACTACCCGGGCTCGGCCCGCCGGGCGCTTGGCGACGCCGTCGATCACAACGCGATGCTGGTTTCGTACTCGCCCGAGCAGGAAATGGAGACGTTTTGGGAGCGAGTGCTGATTCCGTTTGTGTATTGCCGGCTGGCGGCGAGGTTTTCGTTCGCGCGAGTGAACGATCCGCATTCGTCCGATGCCGCGGCAAACGGCCAGTTCCTGATGGTGCTTCGGGACGTTTATCAGGCGATCGGTGGTCATGAGGCGGTGGCGGGGCAGACTTTGGAAGACGTGGCGATCGCGCGCGCGGTGAAGCAGTGCGGATACGGCATCTACTTCACGGCGCCGATGGGCGTGGTGCGCACGCGGATGTACCGGTCGTTTGAGGCGATGTGGCAGGGCTGGACGAAGAACTTGTATCCGTTGGTGGGTGGGAATGCGAAGTCCATGCTCCTGGAGTTCGCCGAGTCATCGACTGTTCTGGAGCTTTTCCTGTTGGCAATCGCGCTGTTGCTGCACTTCGCAGGGTTCAGAAGTGCGATCCTGGCGCCGGCCGTCGGCGTGATTGCGGGCATGCTGCTGGGCAAGCACGTCAGCTATCTCGCGTCGCTTTACCGGAATCTCTATCCGATGAGATTCATCCAATATTATCTCGCCGGTTCCTTCCTCTACGGCATGGTGCTTCTGGCCTCGTGGTGGAAGAGCACGCGAGGCGTGGTCGTGTGGAAGGGAAGATCGTACCCGGCGGGAATCGCATGATTCGCGTGACACGCAAAGTCGAATTCTCGGCGGCGCACTTCTATCACAATCCCAGTTTTTCGGCGGAGGAGAACCGCCGCATCTTCGGCAAGTGCAATAATCCGCACGGACACGGACACAACTACGTGGTCGAAGTGACCGTGGCGGGCGAGCCCGATCCGGCTACGGGGATGGTGCTCGACCTGAAGGAACTGAAGGAGATCCTGCAACGAGAGATATGCGACCGTATGGATCACCGCCACTTGAACTACGAGGTGCCGGAGCTGGCGGGACAGATTCCGACGTGCGAGAACATCGCGACGGTGATTTGGAAACTGCTCGAGCCGAAGATCACGCAGGGCAAGCTGGACCGCGTGCGATTGTACGAATCGCCGGACCTATTCGCGGATTGCACAGCGGACTCGAACGGGAGCGGCAGATGAGCGGCGCGCTGAAGATATCGCTCACGCGGCGCTATCGCTTTGCGGCGTCGCACCGGCTTCACAGCCCGCGATTCAGCCACGAGGAAAATTTGCGGCTTTATGGGAAGTGCAGCAATCCCTATGGCCACGGGCACAATTACGTGCTCGGGGTCACGATCACGGGCCCGGTGGACCCGGATACGGGCATGGTCGCGAATCTCGGCGAGCTCGATCCGTTTGTCGAGCGCGAGGTGGTGGAAGCGTTCGATCACAAGTTTCTGAATGAGGAAGTGGCCGAATTTCGGGAGTCCGTGCCGACCACGGAAAACGTGTGCCGCGAGATTTACAGGCGCCTGAAGAGTTTTCCGGCGGCGCGCCTCGAACGCGTCCGGATCGAAGAGACGAGCAAGAACAGCTTTGAATTCGCCGGCGAATCCGCCGGAGTGGAGCAGCGCAAACCATGAGCAAAACGACGACGAGCAAGCCTGTGATCGGCGAAACAACAGAGATCACACTATCGAAGGCGCCGGGCGCGGGGAACATTGCCGATCTGGTGCGCAAGATGATCGCGGAGCTGGGCGAAGATCCCGGCCGCGAAGGGTTGAGGCGAACGCCCGAGCGATTCGAGAAGGCGCTTCGTTACCTGACCAGCGGCTATCGCCAAGACCCGGCGAAGATTCTGAACGGCGCGATGTTCAGCGTCTCGTACGACGAAATGGTGGTGGTGAAGGACATCGAGGTTTACAGCCTTTGCGAGCACCATCTGCTTCCGTTCTTCGGCAAGTGCCACGTGGCCTACATTCCGAACAAGAAAGTGGTGGGCTTGAGCAAGATCGCGCGCCTGGTGAACATGTTCGCGCGGCGCTTGCAGATTCAGGAGAGGCTGACGAGCCAGATCGCGAAGACTCTTGAGGAACAGCTCAGCCCGCAGGGAGTGGGAGTGATCATCGAGGCGCGGCATCTCTGCATGGTGATGCGCGGCGTCGAGAAGCAGCACTCGTCGTCGATGACGAGCGCGATGCTGGGCGTCTTCCGCGAGAACAAGCAGACGCGCGACGAGTTTCTTTCGCTGATCCGCGGAAAATAGGGCGCGCCGGGCGTGCGGGAAAATTCCTTTGCACCCCGAAGTGACTGTGCTAGCATTTTCTGGTTGAAGAGGCGAAGAGCATAGAGCAGGGGCACGACGTTTCAGAGGGAGGGTTGGTTGATGGACGCAAAAGCCGGTGTAATCGAGCAGTACCGGGTGCACACGAAAGACACCGGATCGCCAGAAGTGCAGATCGCGTTGTTGAGCGAGCGCATCAACTACCTCACGACCCACCTTCAGTCCCACGCAAAAGATCACGCTTCGCGCCGCGGGTTGATCATGATGGTCAACAAGCGTCGCCGGCTGCTGGACTATCTGAATCGGCGCGACCCGGATCGGTATCGCGAGATTGTGGCACGACTCAGCTTGCGCAAATAGCGCGGAGCCCCCGAGCGGCCGCTCCGGCCGCATCCTCCTCCACCGCACAAACTTGAACTGTCGGCCCGCGTGCGGGCGGCGAGGGCAGCCGTGTGCGAGGCCATTTGCCGGCTAATCTCCCGCTGCGTCTGACGCGCCTTCTTCTCTTCTTCGAGGCATTCCCCGAGAGACTTCTCTCGTATCTGACGACCGTTCCCGGTGAGCCGGGGCAGAAGGATGTGATGGATGTTTGAACAAGTGAGCGTGGATCTGGGCGGACGCAAACTGACGCTGGAGACGGGCAAGATGGCCCGGCAGGCGCACGGCGCCGTTGTGGCGCGTTACGGAGATTCGGTCCTGCTGGCTACGGCTTGCATGGACAACAAGGCGACGGAGAAGGATTTTCTGCCTCTCACGGTGGACTACCGTGAATACACGTACTCCGCGGGAAAAATTCCCGGCGGATTTTTCAAGCGCGAAGGGAGACCTTCGGAGCGCGAAATTCTGACTTCGCGGCTGACGGACCGGCCACTGCGTCCGCTATTTCCAGAGGGGTGGGCCACGGAGACGCAGATCGTCTCCATGGTGCTGTCGGCGGACAGCGAGAACGACCCGGACGTGATCGGCGTGACGGCAGCATCGGCGGCGCTCTACATTTCGAAGATTCCGTTTCCCAACCCGATTGCTTGCGTCCGCGTCGGCCTGATCGATGGAAAGCTGGTCGTAAATCCGACCGTTGCCGAACAGAAAACAAGCCTGCTGAACATCATCGTCGCGGGCACTTCCGAAGCGATCGTGATGGTCGAATCGGGCGCGGTCGAGGTTTCCGAAGAGACTGTCGCGGACGCCCTCGAATTCGGGCACACGGAAGTCAAGAAGATCGTCGCCGCGATCAAGGAATTGGGAAGCCGCGTCAATACGCCGAAGGTGGCCGTGAAGCCGCCGGCATTCGATGAAGCGCTCTACAAGGAGATCGCGCAGAAGTACACCGACCGCTTGCGCGACGCGCTCGACACGGCGAAACACCCGAAGCTCGAGAGCTACGGGCTGGTGGACTCGATCAAAGATGAAATCATGGCGTCGATTCCCGAAGAGGATGAAGAGAAACACACGCTGGCTTACCGCGCGTTCGAGCGGCTTCGCGAGCGCATCTTCCGCGACGACATGCTGATTCGCAGGCGGCGTCCCGACGGCCGCGCATTCGATCAGATCCGGCAAATCACGTGCGAGGTGGGAGTGCTGCCGCGGGTGCACGGTTCGGCGCTCTTCACGCGCGGCGAGACGCAGGCGCTGGTGACGACCACGCTGGGCACGAAGGAAGACAAGCAGCGCCTCGACCTGCTGTTTGAGGATGAGGCGTTCAAGCGGTTCATGCTGCACTACAATTTTCCGCCGTTCTCGGTCGGCGAGGTGAAATTCCTACGCGGACCCGGCCGACGCGAAATCGGTCACGGCGCTCTGGCGGAACGCGCTCTTGCGAACCTGCTTCCGGCGGAAGCCGATTTCCCGTACGCGATGCGGGTAGTGTCGGACATTCTCGAGTCGAACGGCTCTTCGTCGATGGCCACGGTGTGCGGCGGATCGCTCGCGTTGATGGATGCGGGCGTGCCGCTGAAGGCCCCGTGCGCAGGAATCGCGATGGGATTGGTGGTGGAGGGCGACAAGTACGCCATCCTTACCGACATCGCCGGGGCGGAAGACCACTATGGCGATATGGATTTCAAGGTCGCCGGGACGCGGCAGGGAATCACGGCGTTGCAGATGGACATCAAGGTCGGCGGCGTGAGCATCGCCATGATGCGCGAGGCGCTGGCTCAGGCGCGCAAGGCGCGTCTCGAGATTCTGGACATCATGAATCCGACGATCTCGACCGGGCGCACGGAGATTTCGGTGTACGCGCCTCACCTGCACATGCTCACGATTCCGACCGACAAGATTCGCGACCTGATCGGGCCGGGAGGGAAGAAGATCCGGTCGATCGTGGAAGCGACGGGCGTGAAGATCGACGTAATGGACGACGGCAAAGTCCACGTCTTCGCAAACAACGGGAAGGCGGCCGAGGAAGCGCTGAAAATGATTCGCGACGTGACGGCTACTGCGGAGATCGGCAAAACCTATCTCGGCACGGTGGTGCGCATCGCAGAGTTCGGCGCGTTCGTTGAGATCTTCCCCGGCACCGATGGCCTGCTCCACATCAGCGAAATCGCGGAGGCGCGTATCCGCGCCGTTCGCGACGAGCTGAAGGAAGGCGATCAGGTGCTTGTGAAGGTGCTGGCGATCGAAGGGAACAAGATTCGGTTGAGCCGCAAGGCGGTCCTGCGCGATCAGCGAGACAAGCAGGCCAAGGGCGAAGCGGCTGGATAGAATCGCAAAATCATTAAAGGTATGTGCGGGACTTCGGGGGAGGCGATTACTCGCCTCCCCTTTTCTTTTGAGGCCAGCAATCTAGCCGGCGGCAGTGACGCGCTCGATGCGCGCGCCGAGGTCGCGAAGCTTCAGTTCGATCTGCTCGTAGCCACGATCGATGTGATAGACGCGGTCGATCCAGGTCGTGTTGTCCGCCACGAGGCCGGCGAGCACCAATCCCGCGCTCGCGCGCAAATCCGATGCGGTGACGGGCGCGCCGCTGAGCGGCGTGGGACCCGTGACCACCGCCAGATTCCCGTCAATCGCGATATTCGCTCCCATGCGCATCATCTCGCTCGCATGCAGGAAGCGGTTTTCGAAGATCGTCTCGCGGATGTGCGAGACGCCGTGGGCCTGCGTGGCCAGTGCCATGAACTGGGCCTGCATGTCGGTGGCGAAGCCGGGATATTCCTCGGTGTTTACGTCGGCGGCGACCAGTTTTTTTGCCGCACGGACGCGCAGCGAGCCTTTCCCTTCGCACTTGATCTCGACGCCGCACTCCTTGAGCTTTTCGATGATAGCGGCCAGGTGGCCGGGCTCGCAGTCGGTGAGCAGGATGTCGCCGCCCGTGATCGCGCCGGCGACAAGAAACGTGCCCGCTTCGATGCGGTCGGGGATCACGGCGTGCGTCGCGCCGTGCAGTTTCGACACTCCCTCGATGCGAATGGTGGGTGTTCCGGCGCCTTCGATCTTCGCGCCCATCTTGACGAGCAGCTCCGCGAGGTCCGGAATTTCAGGCTCGAGCGCGCAATTCTCCAAGATTGTTTCGCCTTCGGCGAGGACGGCGGCCGTAAGAATATTCTCGGTGCCGGTAACGGTGATCTTGGGGAAGCGAAACGTCGTGCCGCGGAGCCGTTCCGCGCGTGCCTCGACGTAGCCGTGCTCGACCGAAATCGTGGCGCCGAGTTTTTCGAGCGCCTGGATATGGATGTCGATTGGACGCGCGCCGATCGAGCATCCGCCGGGAAGGGAGACGCGCGCGTAGCCGAATCGCGCGACAAGCGGCCCGAGAGTCAGCACCGAAGCGCGCATCGTCTTCACGAGCTCGTAGGGCGCCTCCGCGTGCGACACGTCTTCGGCCTGAATGATGAATTCGCTCGGAGGAATGTCCGGGCTTTCCACGCGGCAACGCATGTGCGCGAGCAGCTTCGCCATGGTAATGATGTCGCGCACGTGGGGAATGTTCTGGAGGTGCACCGTGTCGGCCGTCAGCAGCGCGGCAGCCATGGCGGGCAGCGCGGCGTTCTTCGCGCCGCTGATCTGCACTGTGCCTTCGAGCCTGCGCCCGCCTTCGATTTTGAATCGGTCCATTGGCTAACTCCGGTCCCTGGTCCGGCGCTTTGCTGCTGCTTCGAGAGCCTGCCGCACATTGCCCCCTGCGGCCGCGAGCCATCGCCGCGCATCGCGGGCGCCGGCGCCTGATTTCAGCATCACAAGGGCCGCGGGCAGATTGTGGCCGGCCTGACGCAGAGCGTGTTCCGCGGCGGACGCACTCGCGCCGGTGGCTTCCTCGAGAATCCGGGCGCCGCGTCGCCGCAACTTCTGATTTGTCAGCGCCACGTAAACCATCCAGTTCTCATAGACCCTGCCGAGCCGCACCATCGCGGCGGTAGAAAGCAGATTCAGGACCAGCTTTTGCGCCGTGCCCGCCTTCAATCGCGTCGAGCCCGCGATTGCCTCGGGTCCCGTATCCGGCGCGATGGCGATGTGCGCCTGGCGCGCGAGCGGCGACCGCGGATTCGAAGTAATGCCCACGGTGATCGCGCCTCGCCCTCGGGCGAACGTGAGCGCGCCGAGCACGTACGGCGTCGTCCCGCTTGCCGAAATGCCCACGACAACGTCGCGCCGCGAGACGCCCGCTCGCCTGAGATCGCGCGCGCCATCCTTCGCGGAATCTTCCGCGCCTTCGACTGCGTGCCGCAGAGCCCGTTGGCCGCCCGCGATGATCGCCTGCACCATGCGGGGCGGCGTCCCGAAAGTCGGAGGGCATTCCGCGGCGTCGAGCACTGCAAGCCTTCCGCTCGTCCCTGCGCCGATATAGATGAGCCTGGCGCCGCGCTGAAAAGCCCGCGCGATCGCGTCCACGGCGCGCGCAACCTTCGGCAGTTCCCGCCGCACGGCGAGAGCGACGCGCGCGTCCTCGCGATTGAGTGCGCGCACGATTTCGAGCGTGGATTTGCGATCGAGCCCGCGCGAGCGGGGATTTCGCTGCTCTGTCCGGGCTGCTTTCAAGGATTCCTCAAACCCAGAATGATTATATCGGCCGGGGCACCTAGGATAGCGCGCCGTCGCGGGTTTCCGGCCAGGAGTGTGCCGAGGAAGTTATCGGGCGGCAGCCTGGCCGGGAGCGAGGCCCAGGGCTTCGATAACGGCGTCGTGCAGCGCCGGGCGGACCTGGCGGATCTTCTCGTTGGCGCGCGTGGGATGCACGCGATTCGTGAGCAGGACGACGAAGAGCTTTCGCTCGGGGTCGATCCAGAGCGACGTGCCGGTGAAGCCGGTGTGGCCGAAGCTCTTTGCCGAAAAATAGCGGCCGGATGAGGAGGGTTCGACGGGAACGTCCCAGCCGAGGGCGTGCGCCGAATCGCCGATCGTCTGTCGCGCGGTGAATAGCTGAATGGTCGAGCGGGCGAGCAGGCGCTCGTGGCCGTAAATGCCTCCGTTGAGAATCATCTGGGCGAATGCGGCGATATCCTGAGCCGTGGAAAAAAGACCGGCGTGCCCGGAGATTCCGCCCATGGCCCAGGCGTTTTCGTCGTGAACCTCGCCCCACACCATTCGCTTGCGGAATTCGGAGTCCATTTCCGTGGGGGCGATGTCTTCCCGGAGCTTGCGCGGCGGATTGAACATCGAACGGTCCATGCCGAGCTCATTGAAAATTTCACGCTTGGCGAACACGTCGAGCGGCTCGCCGGTGAGGCGCTGGACGATCTCGCCGAGCAAGATAAAGCCGAGATCCGAGTATTCGACTTGCGTGCCCGGCTCGTGGACGAGGGGTTCGGCGAACACGCGCGCGAGAATCGCGTCGCGGCCCTTTGCTTCCTTGTAGAAGTCGCGATGGGCGGGAAATCCCGCATCGTGGAGCAGCAGCATGCGGACCGTGATTCGCGCGCGCCACGCCGGATTCGGGTCGGACTTCGCGGCCGCCGCGAATTCAGGGAGATAGCTTTCCACTGCGTGGCCCAGCTCGAGACGCCCCTGTTGCACCAGCAGCATCGCGGCGGTGGTCGTGACGATGGGCTTGGTGAGCGATGCGACGTCGTACATGGAATCTTCGTCGGTGTCGTATGCTTCGCCTTCCTGCTCGAGCTGGCCGAAGGGATGCACGGCAAGCTGGCCGTTCCATCCGACCGCGAGCACGCCTCCCGGGAAAGCGCCGTCGGCGACCGCGCGGTCGAGCAGCGAGTACGCGGGTTTGAGCCGAGCGACGATCGTGGCCGGCGCAGGCTGAAGCACCATCGGATTGGCGGCGACGCGCAACCCGTCGCCGCGTTGCACGGTTCCCGGCACGGTGACCGGAATCTTCCCGCCGATCGAGACCTGGCCGAACAGGGCGCGCGCGGCGGCGCGCTGCGAGACGTCGTTGGTCGAGAACTCGGCAAGCCACGTTTTCGCGTTGGGGAATCGCTCGATCAGATAGGGGCTGCCGAACGCAACGACCACGGCCGGCTTTCCCGCGGCGAGGAGTTGGTTTACGAAAGCGAGTTGATCGTCCGGGAAGCCGACGTTGCCTTTGCGATCGGCGACGCGCACGAAGAGCGCGGCAATCGCGACGTCGTAGGAATCAGGAGAAGGCAGCTTGAGCGCGCTGACAGTCGAAAACTGCGTGTCCGCGCGGAGAACCGTGAGCGAATCGACGCGCGGCCGAATCTCCGGCTCAATCGTTTCTCCCGGAACCGGGTCGGGATCGGCCGAAATCGCGACGAGCAGGGCGCGAAGAGGACGAGTGGCATCGAGCGGCAGCAGATGCGGCACATCGCGCAGTAGAGTGACGCCGCGATCGGCGATGGCCTGCGCTTGCTGGTCATACTCCGGCAGGGCGAAATTGCGGCTGAGCTTGTCCACATCGACGATGCGATTGCGGTTGAGTCCGAGCTGCGCCTTGGCCGCGAGAATCCGGCGGACCGATGCGTCGATTCGCTTATCGGAGATGCGGCCGGAGCGAACGGCGTCCTCCAGGCCCGCCATCGCGGCATCGGGGACCGGCGGCATCAGCAGGACATCCGCGCCGGCTTCGACTGCGCGCGCGGCGGCTTCGCCCGGTGGATAGAGCGATGTGACTCCAGCCATGTCGAGAGCGTCAGTGATGATCAGGCCGCGAAACTTCAGTTGATCGCGCAGAAGGCCTGTCAGAATCCTTTTGGAGAGAGTGGCGGGAATATTGAGGGCCGAGTCCAACGCCGGCACGGCAAGATGTCCCGGCATGATCGAGTCCACGCCGGCGGCGATGGCGGCGCGGAAGGGCACGAGTTCGTTGCTTTCGAGTTCCTGACGATCGCCCGCAACGACCGCCAGCGCAAGGTGCGAGTCGGTGCTGACGTCGCCGTGACCGGGGAAATGCTTGGCGGTCGCGATCGCGCCATTTTCCTGCACGCCACGCACGAATTCCTTTACGAATGCCGAGACGCTGGCGGGATCTTCGCCAAACGAGCGGACGTTGATGATCGGATTATCCGGATTGTTATTCACGTCCGCGTCCGGCGCAAAAATCCAGTGGACCCCGGCGGCGCGCGCTTCGAGCGCCGTGTACTTGCCGGCCGTGTAAGCGAGCTTGGGATCGCCCGTTGCGCCGATGGCCATCGCGGAGGGAAACGAGGTGCCCTCATCGAGGCGCATGGCCGTGCCGGATTCGAAATCCGCGCCGACGAGCAACGGAATGCCGGCATGACGCTGAAGGTCGTTCGTCAGCACCGCTGTGGGATACACCTGGCTGCGCAGGATGCCCAGCGGGCCGCGATCGGTGACGATGATCAGGCCGCCGACGTGGTTCTCCTCGACCTGGCGGAGCAGCTCCTTATATTCCGGGCTCTCGGACGAGTTGAAAACTCCGAAACACGAGACCATCAGCATCTGCCCGAGCTTTTCGCGGAGGGTCATTTTGCGGAGGGTTTGCTCGACCCATGCCGGCGGCGACGAGAATGGCTGCCTTTTGCTGGGGCTCTTTTGTCCGCGGGCGGAAGGTGTCATGAGCGAGAATAGGACGGGAAGGACGAGCGCCAGCGTTGAAAGGCCCCGTTTATGCAGCATTTTTGCTCCGGGGCTTCTTGGTTGACGCCTGCATCCCGTAGCTGTATATAGCACGCGATTTCATGCCGCACAATCAAGCGTCTCCGGCGATGTTTCGTTACCGTTCTCTCGTAGCTTTGATGGCGCTCGCCATCGCGGGGCTTTCCTCGGCGATGGCACTCTCAGGGCGATCCGCAGCGGCAAACCACACGCTGACCGGCATCGACGCGTACGAATCGATGAGCTCCGAGCCCTTTGCGGGCAAGCGCGTTGGGCTGATTACCAATCAGACCGGCGTGGACTCCCACGGCGTGCGCACGATCGACGTGTTTGCGGGCCGGAGGGGCTTCAAGCTCGTTGCGCTCTTCAGCCCCGAACATGGCCTCAGCGGGAAGTCTGATGAATCAGTTGGAGACGCCGTCGACGCGGCAACCGGCCTGCCGATTCACAGCCTCTACGGTGACACGCGCCGCCCGACGGACGCGATGCTCAAGGACATCGACGTCCTCGTATTCGATATTCAGGATGCGGGTGTGCGCTTCTACACGTATGTCACAACGATGGCCTACTGCATGGAGGAGGCCGCGAAACGCCACATCCCGTTTTACGTTCTCGACCGGCCGGATCCTC
>Ga0335077_10009825_pt1 | contig 11892 bp, 12 predicted proteins | sample Lox_Sample_31_FD_207151 | JGI IMG/M metagenome (GOLD analysis project Ga0335077, IMG submission 207151) | Soil microbial communities from Loxahatchee National Wildlife Refuge, Florida, United States - Lox_Sample_3.1 | ecosystem: Environmental > Terrestrial > Soil > Wetlands | place: USA...
CAGTCGAGCGTGCCCGCCTTGCCAACGGCAAGGACCCAGCGCTGAACATCTCCGGTCAACTGCGCGCCCCCCGCCCCGGACGCTTCGATCACCTCCAGCAGACGTTCACCGCGGTGTCTCAGAGTTCTAATTCGGCGGGACCGTGATGCCAGTCGGCGCTCTCGGGTTGGTGCTCGTGCTGCCCGCTGAAGGCCCGGGCCGCGTACGCGGCGGCCTGGGTGCGGCGCTCCATGCCGAGCTTGGCGAACAGCGCAGACACGTAGTTCTTCACCGTCTTCTCGGCCAGGAACATCCGCTCGCCGATCTGCCGGTTGGTCAGCCCCTCCCCGATCAGCTCCAGGATCCTGCGCTCCTGGGCAGACAGTCCGGCCAGCGGATCACGGTGCGCCGGCTGATCGCGCAGCCGGGCCATCAGCTGGCTCGCGGCCCGCGGGTCGAGCATGGACTGCCCCGAGGCCACCGTGCGCACCGCGCCGACCAGGTCGGTGCCGCGGATCTGCTTCAGCACGTAGCCCGCCGCGCCGGCCATGATCGCGGCGAACAGCGCCTCGTCGTCGAACGAGGTGAGCATCAGGCACGCGACCTCGGGCATCCGGGACCGGGATCTCCTGGCACACCGACACCCCGTCACCGTCCGGCAGCCGTATGTCCAAGATGGCCACATCCGGCCGTAGCGCCGGGATGCGGGCCAGCGCCGAGGACGCGGTGCCGGCCTCACCTACCACCGTGATGTCCGGCTCGGCCTCGAGCAGGTCATGGACTCCCCGGCGGACCACCTCGTGGTCGTCGAGCAGGAACACCGCGATCTGCTTCTCAGCCTGGCCTCCGGAATCAGCGCCGCTCACCGGACCCTTCACCGTCACTCCTGACATCCGCGAGGATATTCCCGGCAAGATCATGCCCGACAGGGCCGCACCTCACTCAACTCTAGGCAGTTCACCAGCGTAAATGTAAGCACCAGGATCCCCGGCGAGCGGCCTCGATGATTCAGTTACCGGTGGTGCCTCGCGCGGCTCGGGCCGGCCCTGAACAACACAAGCCCGAGAACCGGCAAGATCAATACGCCGATACCACCACTGCCACCCGCCACGGCCTGCCGTTACCGCAGTTGGCGCAGGTAGGCGTCGGCGAGTTGCGCAGGCTGGACGCGGACCCGGGCGTCGACGGCCACGGCACCGTCGCGGCGGGCGATGACGGGACTCAGGTCTAGTTCGGTGATCTGCGGGAGGTCATCGGCCATCTGGGAGACCCGCAGCAGCAGATCCGTCAATGAGCCAGGACCGGCGCCAAAAGCGCCCGGAGGGCCGGGCGGGACGGCGCGTACCGAGCGGATCAGGTTGTCGGCGTCGGTGCTGGTCAGGGGCACAAGCCGGGCCGCGCGGCCGGCCAGGACGTCCGCGGTGGCGCCGGCGAGCCCGAACAGCACCAGCGGACCGAACACCCGCTCTTCCAGCACGTTGATCATCACCTCGACGCCGCCGGTGATCATCGGCTGGACGATGACGCCGGCCAGCCGGCCGCCGAAGGTCTCCTGCAGAGCGCGGAACCCGCGCCGGACCTCGTCCTCGCCATGCAGGTCGAGCAGGACGGCGCCCGCGCCTGTCCGGCGCACCACCAGGCCGGTCACGTCCGCCTTGAGGGCCACCGGGCGGCCGAACCGTGCCACCGCCGCAGCCGCATCGTTCTCGGTGGTGACGACGACGCTGCCAGCTAGCGGCAGGCCGTAACAGCCGAGCAGCTCCACGGTCTGCTCCCGGGGCAGCCAGCCGCCCACCGGGGCGGCGGCGAGAAAGCCGGCGACCAGGTCCCTGGCCCGGTCCCGGCGCAGGCCCTCCAGATCAGGGATGGTTCCGGGCGGCCGGGACCGCCACGCCCCATAGCGCGCGGCGTGGCCGAGGGCACGGGCGGCGGACTCAGGATAGGCATAGGCCGGGACGGCCAGGGAGTCCTCGTCCGGGCCCGGCAGCAACCGGACCGCTTCGACCTGGTCCATCACCGCCACGGCGACCGGCACCGGCAGCCGGGCCGCGGCCACCTCGGGCACCATGTCACTAGCCGCGGTGGTGGCCGTCACCGCCAGGACCGCATCCACCCCCGGGTCAGCGCCGACCAGCTCCACGCAGCGGCCGAACACCCCCGGCGATACCACCGCGGTGGTATCGACCGGCCCGGCCACCACGGCACCTGGGGGCAGCAGGCCCGCCAGGGCCCGCTGGGTGTCCGGGCCGAGGACGGCGACCTGCAGGCCCGCGTCGCCGCACGCATCGGCGGCCAGCACGCCGCCGCCGCGGGTATTGGACACCACGCCGACCCTGCCCCCGGCCGGCACCGGCTGAGATGCCAGCAAGGCCGCGGCATCCAGCAGCTCGCCGAGGTTAGCCGTCGCGATCACGCCCGCCTGCTGGAACAAGGCCTGCCGGGTGAGCTGCGGGGTAACCTGCGCCGCGGCGCGGACCGCGGCCAGCCGCAGGCCCGGCACGTCCCGGCCCGCGTTCACCAGCAGCACCGGCATGGTGCGGCCGACGGCCCGGGCGGTGCGGGCGAACTTGCGCGGGTACCGGAACGAGTCCAGGTACAGCACGGCCAGTCTGGTCGCCGGGTCCGATTCCCACCACAGCAGCATGTCGGTCCCGGACACGTCGTCCTTGTCGCCCAGGGAGACCAGGGTGGAAACCCCGATGCCCAGCCGGGACAGATGCTCGAGCAAGACGAAACCGGTACCGCCGGTGGACTGCAGGGCCAGGCCGGCCATCCCCGGCCCGGGATGGCGGGCCGCGTACGTCGCGTCCAGCGAAATGGCCGTGCTGGCCACGCCGAAGCTGCCCGGGCCGACCAGCCGCATGCCGTGCCGGCGGCAGATACCCAGCAGCCCGGCCCGGGCCGCACCATCCAGGCCCGGCGTGGTCACGACCAGCGCCCTGACACCTCGCCGCCCGCACTCGTCGGCGGCACCAGGCACGTCAGCGGCGGGCACGGCGATGACCGCCAGGTCGACCTGCCCGGGCAGCTCGGCCGCCGACGGCACCCAGGACACGCCGCCCAGCCCCGCCGTATCCGGGCCGACCGCATACACCGGGCCGCCGAAGCCGCCCGCGACGATGTTGTCCAGGATGGCCCGGCCGACCGACCCGGGGCTGCGGCCCGCGCCGATGACGGCGACCGAGGCCGGGGCCAGCACGTGCCGCAGGCTCGCCACGTCAGCCGACCGCTCCCGCTCGGCGACCGCATCCCGGTAGATCTGAAGCAATCAGCCGCGAGGAATCCAAGCGGGAGCCGCGCCCATCAAGAACGCAGGAACGCGAATCCTGACCGATCTAAAGCGTATCCCCTGGTCACATCCCCTGGCTATACGCTCAGGCTCCGCCGCCAGGCCCTGACCATGATCCTAGCCATCCGGCCTTGCTCAAGCCGATCGTAAGTTCGATCCCCGGGGAACGAGTGCGGGCTGGCTTGAGGGGCAGCACTCGCGAGCCATAGCCACGCCCGACCGTCAACCGGTGAACCGGAATTGGACAATCTGCGCCTAGCTGCCTGGCACTTGACGGCCCTAAGATCAGGCGAGCCGTGTCGGCGATCGGGATCTGCCAGGATCACGTGTGGGCTCACCGTGCGTGATCGGCCTGCAAAAGCGCGGATTGCACCCGCCGTAGTGCGGGAGCTGCTCCGAGCAGCTGGAGCACATGTGAAAACTTCCTGGGAGGCTTGAGCCGGGGAACGTACCTGCGCCCCGGATCAATGTCAGACCTGCGAGATACCGTCAGGGCATGCGCTACTTGATGCTGATGTGGGCCCGGCGCAGACGCGACGAGCGGCGATGAGTCCGATATCCAGGCCTGGGCCGAGTTCGACGCGCAGGTGAAGGCCGCAGGCGCGTTCGTACACAACGGAGCGCTCGCCCCGACCTCAACCGGCGCCCGTCTCGTGCAGACCGCGATAGCCGGACACGCGATCGGCGAGGCGGTGGAGCGTCGGCCGTTCGCCGACGGCACGCGGCAGATCCAGGCCTTCTACATCATGGATCTCGCCAGCATGGACGCTGCCCTTGAATGGGCCATCAGACTGCCGACCTACGGCTGCATGGAGGTCCGCGAGCTGCTGAAGTTCTGACCATCGTGGTCCGGGGCAAGGCCACAGCCTCCGTCTCCCATCCGATCCCCACACGTCAGCGGATGGGCCTTGCTCGATGACTACTACAAGGCTCGCGAAATATCCGCCTGATTGGCTCCGATCCCGCCCCGCTGGCAAGGTAATCTCGCTGACGCCGAACGGGCCGATCTGGGCGTAGCATTCTCAGTGCGCCGGTGCTTGGCGCTGCCCGGCGCTGGATGTGACGTTGGCCGGGTAGCGGGGAACTTGCCCTCGGTGCACCCGGCCTCAGGCTCCCCGGAACTGGCACGGGCAACGGCAAGGCCGGCGGCCTGCTGCCATACTGGTTCTCTGACTGAGGTGCGGGTCTTGAGCGGCCGGTCTGAGGGATACCGTGGGCGGGCTGGCGGTGACCTGCCGCGAGGGTGGGCGCGGATGATGGACCGGTCGCGTATCCGGTGCAGGGCGGTTGCTGGCAAGGTGGTCTCTGCTGAGGAGGCCGCGGCGTTCATATCGCCCGGCGACCGCGTGGGGATGAGCGGGTTCACCGGTTCCGGTCACCCGAAGGCGGTGCCGGCCGCGCTGGCCCGCCGTGCCGCGGATGCGGCCGGGCGGGGCGATCATTTCGCGGTCAGCGTCTGGACCGTATCGACTGCTCCTGAGCTGAGCGGCGCGCTGGCCGCTGTGGACGGGATCGACCTGCGGATGCCCTACCAGGGCGACCCGGTGACCCGCGCGAAGATCAACGCCGGGCTGCTCGGCTACCTGGACGTGCACCTGTCGCACGTCGCGCCGATGGTCAGGGAAGGCTACTTCGGGCACCTTGATGTCGCGCTCGTCGAGGTAGCGGGCGTCACCGCGGACGGTGCGCTGATCCCGTCCTCCTCGGTCGGCAACAGCAACACGTGGCTCGACGTGGCCGACCGGGTCATCCTCGAGGTGAACTCCTGGCAGCCCGCCGGGCTGGACGGCATGCACGACATCTACTACGGCGCCGCGCTGCCTCCAGACCGCGGGCCGCTGCAGATCCTCAGGCCCTCCGACCGGATCGGCATGCCGTACCTGCGCTGTCCTGCCGAAAAGATCGCCGGGCCTGCCGCCAGGACGGTTACTGGCCGGGCTCAGGCCCTGCGGCCGAGCAGGCCCAGCAAGCGGACGTCGTCCGGGGCATCGGGCCCGGCATCGATCCGTGGGCCGAACATGCCCGATGCTGTCAGCAGGCCGGCGTTGGCCTCGGTCCAGGGCAGCAGCAGGGCGACGGCGCCGGGGTCGAGCGTGTCGTCCTGCCCGGTGGCCCGGGCCAGGTCCCAGGCGTGGATGGCGAGGTCGGCGGTCAGCTGCAGGACGTATTCCTGCCCGGAGGCCTGGCCGAAGGACAGGTGCACGGTCCTGTCCAGGGCTCCGGGTCGGGCCACCGCCGCGTGCGCCTGCTCGATCGAGGAGGCCAGCAAGCCCGGCCATGCTGAGGCGTCCTGGCCCATCAGGTCGCCCTCGAACCGGTCGCCGACCTGCTCGATGGTCAGGCCTTCCAGCAACGGCGGCACCCAGCGCTGCTCGTACAGCAGGTGGTGGACCAGCGTCCGCACATCCCACTGCGAGCAGGGGGTGCCGTCATGCCACTGTCCCGGGCCGACCCCCGCGACCAGCGCCGCGAACCGCTGCCCGCAGCGGCCGTGCAGCTCGATGAGGTCAGCTGCCATCAGACGCGGACCAGTCACCGTCTTAGCCTACGAGCCGCGCAGCAGGTGGTGCTGCACGTACCCGGAATCGGGCATCGTCGCAGAACCCGGTGGCGCCAGAGCGCATCGGGAAGCGTTGGGTGCGCCTTTGGGTCGTTGCCAGCCTGGCCATCCTGGCACGCCGCCCGGTGATTATCCTTGCTGTGGCGTGGGCCGGTCGCGCGGCCGCGGACGCCGGCCGCATGATGATCTGGGCGGCGTGGTCAGCGTGGCTGCTCATACACCACTCCCGTGCGCTCGAATCCGGACCTGATCGTGGCCGCGACGGCCCGCTGTCCGTCCTCGCGGACCAGCCCGATCCGCGCGGCGGCGTCGGTCAGCGCCCGCCCGGCCGCCGCCGCCTCGAGGTCCCCGTCAGCGACCAGCTCACCGACTCGCAGGCTGGCCCAGAACAACAGCCGGTTCCGTTCCCCGTGCCGCGCGCCCGAAAGCCGCCCGATGATCCCGTGGAGCCTGGCCTGGGCGTCCCAGCTGCCATGGCCGGTCCTGGTACTGGTCACCGGCCCGGGGGGCGGCCCGGCCAGGCCGGCGATCCACCGCGGCAGGACCGGCAGCTGGCCTGGTCCGGACCGGACCACATACCCGGGCGAGCCCGGGCAGGTGCCGCGAGCCCGCAGTTCCACGGCATGGCAGCGCGCCAGCGGGCCCAGGTGCACCGGGCAGGCGGGATCAGCCCGGTACCACAAGTGCCAGCCGGGAAGGTGCCCGCGGTCCGGGTGGCCCGGCGTGCGCACCGACACGGTGGCGGACAGGTCAAGCAGCCCCCCGGCCTCGACCGCCCGGTCGGCCAGCCAGCGCACCGCGTTGACCATCGGGGTGCCGTCCGCCGCCGCCGGGGTGTCGATGTCCACCAGGATCAGCTTCCCGTGGCCGAGCAGCTCGCCGCCCCGGCGCCCGATGTGGGCATCCAGGCCAGGCGTCCAGGGCAGGCCCTGCCGCCGGGTGAGCTGGTAGACATTACGCTGCGCCGGGTGCGCGGGCACCGGCAGGCCCGCGGCCCTGAATGCGCCCGGGGTGACCCGGGCGGGCTCACGACGTCCCGGGGCCTGCCTGGGCACGAACATGGCGCCGCGCAGCACGGCCGGCACCACGTACTCTGCGACGTTCATCCTCCCGCTCCCGCATCCTGGGAGCCAGGGTAAGCGCGCCGCGCAACTGCCCAGGCTTAACGGCCCGCGGCAGCCCGGACATGCACGCCACCGACATGGCCACCGCGTTCATCGCCAGTGCCGCCCGGCAACCCGCATCGGGCTGACGGCTCCACTGCCGCCGCAGCCGCCAGGCTGCCGGCCCCCGCCATAAACCACCACGACCACGCGCGGTCACTGACCGCGACTTCCAAGTGAACGTGAACCGCCTAATTCTGTAGGTTAGCCACGACGGGCGCCTGGTTCGTCCGAACAGCGCGCAAACAATTGTTATGCGGTTAGGGCTTCGGTACTGATCAGGGCGGTGATAGCTGGGTGCTGGCGCAGCTTGTCCAGGCACCGGCGGCGGTTCGGCCCGATGCTGCCGGCAGGGATGCCTAGCCTGGTGCTGATCTCGGCGTACGGCACCGGCGGATCTTCGATTGCGCGGGGTCGGGCGGATGACGATCCGGCTAGACCAGGCCTGTGGTCAGGGCCAGACGGGTCAGGTCGGCGCGGCGGCGGCAGCCGGTCTTGTCCCGGATGCGGTCCAGGTGAGAGGTGACCGTGCGGACGCTTATGTATAGCTGGGCGGCGATCTGGGCGTTGGTCCGGCCCTGGGCAACCAGGGTGACCAGTTCCTGTTCCCGGGCGCTGAGCTTGCCCGGCCCGGTTGCCGTCGGCGGCGGTTCCGGGGCGGTGAGCATGAGCGCGTACTCCACCGCGATGTCTAGGGTCATCGCCGCGCCGCGGTCCTGCGCCGCGCGCGCCTGGGCGGGTCCGAGGGCGTGCCGGGCCTTGGCTAGGGGTTCGTCTCGGCTGCCTGCCTGCGCGGGCGGGTCGACATACCCCTTGTACCGGGATACCGCTTCGGCGGCGGCCCAGATTGTGACCTCCTCGGCGTAACGCCCGGTGGCGGCGCACAGGTCCGCGGTCGAGTCGAGGGCGGGCGATCAGCGCGCTCTGGAAACCGGCCTCCGCGCCGATCTGGAGCGCTTCTCGCAGGTGCGCTGCGGCCTCCGTGATGCGGCCCGCCCGCCGGTCCAGGGCCGCCATCCGGATCAGCAACCTCACCAGGGTCCCAAGATCGCCTGCGTCCCGCGACCGCCTAAGCCCGGCCGCGCAGCTGCGTTCAGCGGCGGCCAGATCCCCGGCATCGATCAGCGTGGCCGCCAGCGACCGGTGCCGGTCCGGCGCGACCCGGTCTCCGTCCGCGAGCAGGGCGAACCGGTCATCGATCCGGTCCAGCAGTTGCGCCACGCCAAGCGCCTCCACCCGCGCGGCGGCCAGCTCGATGGCCAGCGGCATCCCGTCCAGCCGCGTGACCAATCGCCCTACCAACGGCCCGGTGCCACCCGTCAGGGCGAAATGGGGATCGACCTGGAAGGCCCGATCCGCGAACAGCATCACGGCCTCAGATCGCTCGCAGTCCCCGGTGCGGTCACAAGCAGGCAGGGTCAGCGGCGCCAGCCTGTACCGGGTCTCCCCGCCCACGGCCAGCGGCTCCCGGCTGGTCGCCAACACCCGCATATCATCACAGGCTGTCAGCAGCCCGGCGCAGAGCTGCGCGGCCGCGCCAATCACGTGCTCGCAATTGTCCAGCACCAGCAGCAGCTGCCGCCGGGCCAGCGCCCGCGCCAGCGCATCGGCTGCCGTAACGCCGGGCTGTTCCGGCATTCCCAGCGCTGCGGCCACCGCCGCCGGGACCTGCACAGGGTCGCGCACCGCTGACAGTTCCGCCAGCCATGCCCCGTCCGCGAACCGGCCCGCTACCTGCCGGGCCACCTCGCCGGCCAGCCGGGTCCTGCCCGCCCCGCCCGGCCCGGTCACCGTCACCAGCCGGTTGAGGTCCAGCAAGGCCGCGACGTCACTCACAGGTCCGGCGCGGCCCACGAAGCTGGTCAACGCGGGCGCGAAGCCGTGCACGCCCCCGGCTGACCTGAGCGACTCACCCCGCGCCTGCCTTTGTCTCGCCGTCAATACCTGTGCAGCCTGGATGCGCTCGAAGGCCGCCGCGACGAACATCGACCGCACCGGCTCGGCCAAGCCTAGCGCGCCGACCAGCAGCGCGGCGGTGTCCTTGCGGGCCGTGCGGTTGATCCCCTACTCTAGGTCACTAACCAACCGCGGGCTCACGCCCGCCGCTTCGGCCAACTCCTCCTGCGTCAGCAGGGCCTCCGCCCGCAACTGCCGCAGCAACCTGGCGAACCCCGACGCGGGCTGCCCTGCCATCTCCGGCGTCCCCTCCGCAGCACCTCATCCGCTAGCGGCAATCAGGTACCGCCCCAAAAGGCCCTGCTCCAAGGTTATCCGGGCTGCGGCCCTTGCACTATTCCCGCTCGCTCGATACCGGCAGTACGTTGCCGTCGTCGGCAGAGTACCCGCCCCGGACCCGCAGATAGGACAGCCGCCGTGGGGGCTTTCCCATAGCCCATTACTAACGACCCGGGAGAGGGCCGCGCGGAAGGCGGCTACACCGACGTGTACGAGCTGGTCTGCTGCGACTGCGGAGACCATCCCTACCTGGACTACCGCGAGGTCTCGCCCGGCCTTCAGCAGATCCGCGGGCCCTACCCGATCGCGGCGGGCGTCGCGGCGTATGAGAGGCACATCTCGCGCTATCACCAGCGGCATGACCACAACCGGTCAAGCCGCACGGCATGATCGCAGCGCTGCTCACCCGCCTGGATGATCCGCGCCGGTGACCACTGCCTGGCCAGCAAAGCCACGACACAACAGAGATGGGAGCTGGACAGGGCAACTGCAACCGAAGCCATGGATGCCGATCACGCGGCATCGCCGCGGCGCCGGTACCTGATCCGGTTCGAGGAGGACATGCAAGCACCCAATCCGTCAGCCAGCACCGGCTAGCGCAGGCGACTAAGTCCCCGGTGCGCAGCTATCGGCCGCAGTCCCGACCATCAGCTCAACGGCGGCTCGAACCGCCATTGACGCGCGAGTCGCTTGACCAGGCCTCTGCCCAGGTCAATGCCGCGCATAACAGGCAATCTGGCAACCTCGCTGGTACTGAATCACCAAATGAACACGCGAACCAGATTCGGCAGGGAGTATGTAGGGAGAGGCCGGTTGGGCATTTGTACCACATTGTGGGTCGTGGACGAGTACCCTCGACCTCGCACGGGTTCCGGCCTGGCTCGAGAATCGGCTGACGGTCATCCTGTCCTGAGAACGATTCGCTGTCGACTGCCCACCCGGGGCATGGCGCCGGGCCCGCAGCGCTCGACCCTGTCCGCGGCGTGAGCGTTCGGCGGTCAGGGGCCGGCCGCTGGTGCCGGTTCATCGCGGAGAGGGCCGTATATCGCCATGTCCCGCCACGTGCCGTCCCTGAACTGCGATCCGCGCCGGATGCCCTCGCGGGTGAACCCGGCCTTTTCCAGCGCCCGCTGCTCGGCGAGGTTCTCCACGTCGGTTCCGGCCTCGACCCGGTTGGCGGTCGTGGTGGCGAACAGGTACCCGGTGAGCAGCCGCTGCGCCGTGGTTCCGTAGCCCTGGCCGCGGAACTCGGGCACGATCACGATGCCGATGTTCCAGCAGGCCGAGGTGGGCCCGGTGGGTACCGCCAGCCAGCTGACATCGCCGATGCAGCTGTCGCCTTGGTCCAGGGCGATCGCCAGGTTGCGGGGATCGCGGTCGAGGAACCCGTCGTCGGCCAGCCGCCGGCGCCGCGCCCCCGGGTCAGCGAAGCCGTGCCAGTCAAAGGGTCCCGCGACGCGCGGGTCTAGCGCCAGCCGGTCCAGCACGGACAGGTCGGACTCGGTGATGGGGCGCAGGTGGATCGACGTCACAGGGCCATGATGGCGGATGGCCTGCCCGCCCGCTGCCGCGGCCCGGCAAAGCATGCGCGAGCCGGCCGGGAAGGACTACCGGCGCTGGGAGCGGGGCCGGGCGATGCAGTTGTGGCAGATGGACGTGATGGGCCGGGTGCACCTGGCCGGCGGCACCGTGGTCAAGGTCGTGACCGTGTGGGTACCGAGAACCGCGTCCACGTCATGCGACCAGGCGGTATTCGTTGACCAGGCCGCGGGCGCGAGGGTGTCTTCGGACGCGGTGCGGCTCAAAATCGACTAGGTCGGGTAGCTGTTTCAGCGGCGCAGCGGAGTCCAGCGACCGGGCGACCGGAAGGGTAACCCTGCTGGTCACACCTACGGACGAGATTCTCGGCACGCACAGCCTGACCACCGGGCGCAGGTGCATGGTGATCCTGGGAGGTGTTAAGCGTCTTCATCAGCACCGCCCTTCATGGGCCCGGTGAGGAACGCCGGGGGCAGACGGCTTGACGTACCTGCCTGCGCGCCTGATCGTCATCTGATTCCGGCAGATGACGCGCCGCATGGGGACAGATAGCACAAATATTCGAATCCGGGTAGGCTGAGCTATCAGGCCCGCCCCGGGTGCGTCGCCCCAGCATCAAGCCCCGAACCTGGCGGTCACACCCCGCATTACCGCGGTCTTGCCTGCGGCCGGGAGGAACTCCTGAGAAGGGACGGATGTCCCGCCACGAGGGACGTGCGGCCCTTACCGGCTTCACCTTCACGTGGAACCCTGTCAGATAGGAGGGCTGTGTGCAGCCGCCCGCCGGGCCGGGTGGTTGCGTGACCGTGAAGGGCGAAGGACATGGCCACCGTCGTGCGTGGGATCGAGCGGAAATACGACCTTGCCGCAGGTGGGATGGCCGCGCTCGATGCGGTGAGCGCCATGACCGGGACGGCGCGGATTGCCGCGGTCTCGCAGGAAGGCGAGCAGCTCCTGGATGCCGTCTATTACGACACCGCGGATCTGCGGTTGATCGCCGCCGCCATCACGCTGCGGCAGCGCACCGGCGGCGAGGATGCGGGCTGGCACCTGAAACTGCCCGCGGGCGCGGATACCCGGGATGAGATCCGCTTGCCGCTGGCCGCGTCCGGCGGCGCGGTACCGGA